>Ga0114925_10000117_pt1 | contig 28167 bp, 31 predicted proteins | sample SumtaG_2_FD_87287 | JGI IMG/M metagenome (GOLD analysis project Ga0114925, IMG submission 87287) | Deep subsurface microbial communities from Indian Ocean to uncover new lineages of life (NeLLi) - Sumatra_00607 metaG | ecosystem: Environmental > Aquatic > Marine > Oceanic > Sediment | place... | reverse complement strand
TATTCAAAAGAAATCTAGTCTTGATGAAAAAGAGCTAGTCTTTGTTTCTCAATTTGATCAATACGAAGATCCTAAAACTAATGAATTACGGGGTAAGTGGGAACTTGGAGTTCCAGCTAGAGTGATTAGGGAACTACAAATGATTTCTAATCTTTTTATTTTTCCCACAAGAGAAGAGAGTTTTGGTTTAGTACTGCCGGAAGCTGCTGTGATGGGAGGTTCTTTACTAGTCCTTAATAAATCTTTGGATATGATGAAAGAGATATCTGGATTAAATGCTTTATTTTGGCCTTTTGGTAGTTTTGATAATACTCATAAAATGGAAGATCCTAATTTTTATTATGGAGAAATAGCTAAAGTTATTGTAGGTAAAATGAATCTTGAATTAGGAATTAGGGCGAAGACGTTTATGAAAAAAACATATAACTCTGACGCTATTTATAAAAATGAGATAGAACCATTGCTTTATGAGTCAAAACTATGGGGGGAAAATTAATAATGGAAAAAAAATATTATGCTTTATATTCAATATGTTTAATATCTGAGCAGGATTATAAAAATTTAGTATCTGTTTCTGGAATAGTATTTCATATAAAACGTGACGATAATATAGATAACAATAAAACTATATCGGTTCCTTGTTTACGTATAGAAGGTTCTGAAGATGAGATAAAAAAATCTATAGGGGATATATGTACTAAATTAATAGATTTAAATAAATAGGGAGAAAAATGAAAAAAGTATTAATTTATGTAGATAAAAGTATTTTTAATGTATCTGAAATAACTCTTACAGCGGGTTCAGAAAAGGAATTTGATTTAATTAATGGTATCGATGGAGATTAGTAGTAAGTTACGATAAAGGTAATGGATTAAAGCGGGCTATTGGTTTGGTTATATTAAAGTAACAAAAAATTCCGAATTGAAGGCAGAAAAAATTATTGTAATTTAAATATAAAAAGGTGTAGTTAAGAAATAAGCAGTAAAGTGTAGTGTTAGGAAGGTAGGTAGGTTATGTTTATAAAAATAAGAACGCTGGCTAGTAAAACTTTAGACGGTAAACATAGAAATACATTTTTAATATATGATCAAGTTTGTGAATTAAGTTATGCAGATAAAGCTTATAGAGTAGATAAAGATGAAGCTTGTGAGATAAAAAGAAACTCATTAGATAGAGGAGATATTATAGCTTTTTGCAACGGAGATCCTGAAACTTGGAATTATAAACATCTTTTTCCTTATAATTGGGTATCTTTTTTAAATAGAGATGGTAAAAAAATTAGAATTTATTATAATACTGAGCTTTATATTTGTAATGATAAAGGTGATACTTTAGAAAAAATTATGGGTTATTAACATATAAAAATGTACTACACTTTACTGCTTTTTAATATTGTTGAAAAAAAATTAACTTTGAGAGGAAGTGATTTAAATTAAATATTAATAATAAACAAGTATACATTAATTCCTAAACTTTATGAGCTTAGAGAGCAAAATTTCATTAGATCTAATATTAAGATTGGCGATAGATGTTCTATTAAACTCAATTGTTTAAAATACGCTTTTTTATAAAATAACATAGAAAGGAGATTAAAATGTCAATAAATTTACCAAAAAATTATGCGCAAATACAGCAGAAATATTCTAGCTCGTCTCGTGGAACTCGTATGGGAAGAAGAGTGAATATAAATACAGCGGAATGTGCTCAATACCTTCAACCTCCAGTTTTAGTTGTAGGTTGTGGCGACGGCTGGGAATTAGAACAGTTAGCTATAAATATGAATGTTGAACCAAAAAAAAATATTATTGAAGGTATAGAAGTAACCCCCGAGAGGGTAGAAATAGCTAAACAGCATAATCTTCCTGTTCATTTAGGATCTGCTGAAAATATGTTAAATATTATTGACGATAAAAGATTTAATCTCTACTGCTCGCATACCTTAGAGCACTGTTTTGATATGCAACTTGTTATTGAAAATTTTAAAAAGGTAGCTTTAGATACTATTGTTATTATTGTACCTGTAGAATTAAAAGGAAGTACAAAGAACAGGGCGCACTACTCTTCGGTCGCAAGCCTCGGCAAACTAGCAAATTACTTTGGTATGGATTATGAGATTAATATTTCATATAACTGGTGCATAGAACTTCAGGGGAGGCTCATCATAAAAAGAGATCCGATGAATTGGCCTAAAAAAATTCAAGATAGAAGCAGTGAGTTGTTGATAAAGTGATTAATTGTTTTTATGTTTATATTTACCTAGATCCTAGAAAACCAGGAAAATACTGCTATAAAGATATTTCATTTTTATATGAGCCCATATATGTAGGTAAAGGTCGGAATAGAAGATATTTAGACCATTTAAAGAAGTCTAAATATTTTAATCCTTATTTTAAAAATAAGCTTATAAAAATAAGTAAGGTAGTGGGTTTAAATAATTTAAAAAAATGTATTTTAATTTTTAAATCTAATTTATTGCAGAAGGAAGCTTTAAATATTGAAAGATATTTAATTAAAGAAATTGGACGCCTTGATTTAAAAACAGGTACTCTAACTAATCTTACAGACGGAGGAGATGGTTGTGTGAACGTATCTAAAGAAACTAGGGAAAAGATTAGTATATCTTTAGTTGGGAGATTTGTGGGTAATAAACATCCTCTTTTTGGAAAGTCTCCCTCAAAAGAAACTAGAGAAAAAATGTCTAAAGCTGCAATTGGTAAACATTGCGGAGAGAAAAATCCAAGTTTTGGAAAAGTTACTTCAAAAGAAACTAGAGAAAAACAATCTAGGGTTAAAATTGGTAAGTATTGCGGAGATAAAAATCCATTTTTTGGGAAATACCATTCAAAAGAATCAAGAGAAAAAATGTCTAAAAATCTTAGCGGAGAAAAACATCATCTTTTTGGAAAAAAACATTCCGAAGAAACTAAAAGAAAAATGTCTGATGTTAAAAAGGGTTCTAAAAATCCTATGTTTGGGAAACATCTATCTGAAAGTTGTAAATTAAAATTATCTAATGCTCTTTCTGGAGAAAAGAGTTCGAGTGCTAAATTAAAAGAGAAAGAGGTTATTAAAATTAAGGAACTCTTAATGCAGAATATATTTAGTAAAGAGGATATTGTAAAAAGATTTAAAACTACTCGTCAAAATATTCGCCGTATAGAGATAGGTAAAACTTGGAAAAATGTAAAATAATATAGAATAGAGGTATCGATGTTAATAACTAAAGAAATTAAGTTAAGAAAGTTAGAAAAAAAGATTTACACTCTATAATTAATTGGCGCCAAAATAACTATAAAAACTTTTACGAGTATCCTCTATGCGAAGCTAATCAACTAGATTGGTTTGAAAGTGTAAAAAATAGAGATTTTATTTTTGTAGCTTTATTAGTAAACTGTGTTGAAGAAACGAAAGTTGGAATGGTAGGTTTAACTCATATAGATTTTAAAAATAGAAATTGTGAATTTGGGCAGTTTTTAATTGATGAAAACTATCAAAAAAAGGGTATGGAAAAATAACAGCTAACTTAATTTTAGAGTATGCTTTTAAGCATTTAAATATGTTAAAAGTCTATTTAGAAGTTTTTGAAATTAATGAAAAAGCAAAAAAAATTTATGAAAAAGTTGGATTTAAAACAGAAGGTATTAAAGAAAAGCATATTTATAATAATGGTCAATACAAGAATTTAGTCTGTATGAGAATTTTAATTTAAGATGAATATTTTCATAACATTAATTCTAATACCATCATCTCTTTTAAAGGGTAAGTTAAAAAGATACGGTTATACCTAAGATGAAGATTGGTAATTTATAAATATTTCATTAAAAGGAAGAAAATATTATGATTAGTTTATTTAAACCTTATATGGGCGATGAGGAGTTAGAAAGTTTAAGAGATATTTTTAAATCTGGTTGGATTGGTTTAGGTCCTAAAACAGAAGAGTTTGAAAAAAAGTTTGCAGAATATATAGGAGTTAAGTATGCAGTAGGTTTAAATTCCGCTACAGCTGCTTTAGATCTATCTTTAAAATTATTAAATATAAATCATGGAGATGAAGTTATTGCTCCAACTATAACTTTTGTTTCAACAGCTCATGTAATTTGCTATAATTTAGCTACACCTATTTTTGTTGATGTAGATAAAAATTTATCAATAGATATAGAAGATGTAAAAAGAAAAATTACACCCAGAACTAAAGCAATTATTCCTGTTCATTATTCTGGTAGACCTGTAGATATAGATAAATTAAGAGAAGTAGCTAGAGATATTCCAATTGTGGAAGATTGTGCTCATGCGTGTGGTTCTAGCTTTAATAGTAAAAAATGTGGTAGTTTGGGAGATTTAGGAGCTTTTAGTTTCCACGCTGTTAAAAATTTATGTACAGGCGACGGCGGAATGCTTACAACTAACGATAAAGCTATATATGAACATGCAAAAAAATTACGATGGTTAGGTATTGATAAAGGTACATGGGATAGAACAGATAACAATAAATCTTATTGGTGGGAGTACGACGTTCCTGAAATAGGTTTAAAATGTCATATGAATGATATTGCCGCTGTCATCGGTTTAGTTCAATTAAAAAAATTAAATAAAATGAATGCTCGAAGAAAACAAATTGCTGAAATATATACAAAAGAGCTTAAAGGAATAGTTGAAACTCCTTTGATGGATTCTCAATTTTCTAAATCCTCCTGGCATATATATTGTATAAAATGTGAACGTAGAGATGCGTTAAGTGTATATTTAAAAGATAAAGGAATTACAACAGGAGTACACTATAAACCAATTCATTTATATAGCTGTTACGGAAATACTCCTTATTTACCAAACGCTGAGAAATATTTTCAACAAATTTTATCCTTACCTATACATCCAGGTTTAACTGATAAAGAGGTTCATAAAATTATACATGAAATTAAATCCTTTCATGGATATATTTAAAAATTAGTATAAAAAGCTTGTAATCTAATATATTTATTATATATAAGGAAAAAGTATGAATATTCTTTTTATGGGTGGTAAAAATATAGGGTATGGATGTCTTGAATATTTATTAAACTGCAACTATTATAATATTATTGGAGCTATAATTAATTCCGAAGATGTAGACGGTCAATGGTTTAGGAGTGTCTCAGTCTTATGTAAGAAAAAAAAGATACCAGTATACTGCTGGAAGAAACTAGCAGAAGGTTTAGAGGTAATACAAAAGCTTAATCCAGATTTGATTGTAGTAACTTATTTTGATCAAATTCTTAAAAAAGATATTATAGAAATTCCTCGTCTTGGATGTATAAATCTTCATATGGCATTAGCTGAAGATTATAGAGGATGTTATCCTACTACATGGGCACTAATAAATGGAGAAATTAAAGCAGGTGTTACCTTACACTATATAGATGAAGGTATAGATAGCGGAGATATTATTGCTCAAAAAGAGGTTGAAATTACTGCTGATGATACAGGTAAAACTCTCTATAATAAATGCACATTAGCGGGTATTACTCTTTTTAAAGAAGTAATTCCTTTATTTTTAAAAAATAAAGTACCTCGTAGAAAACAAGAAACTGGAAAAAGATACTATAAAAGAGAGTTTCCATCTTTAGAGATAGATCTTTCAAAATCCGTTGATGAAATAAAGAATCTAGTTAGGGCTTTAACTTTTAAGCCTTTTCCTCCTCCATATTTTTGGATAGGAAATCGAAAAATGATTATTATAGAAGGAGATACTAAATGAATTTAAACGATTTAGCTCTTAAATATAAAGCAGATAAAAGTTCTAAGCGTCATAATTATATGAAAATATATGAACAGTATTTTTCAAAACTTCAACTTAATAAAAATAAAATTTTAGAAATAGGTGTAGCTAAAGGAGCTTCTTTAAAAGTATGGCAAGAATATTTTTATAATTCTGAAATATATGGTATAGATATAAATAAAACTTGTCTTAAATATAAAACAAATCGTATACATACTTTTGTAGGTAGTCAAAATGATTCTGAATTTTTACATAAAATAGGTCAAACATATGGTCCATTTAATATAATTATTGACGATGGTAGTCATAAATCTAAAGATATTATTATAAGTTTAGAAAATTTATTAAACTATGTAGTTCCTGGCGGTTTATATATTATAGAAGATCTTTTAACGAGTTATGTACCAGAATTTTTAAGAGACAGTAAAATATCTGCTATTCAATATTTAAGTAATATGGTAAATAATGTTAATTTTCATAGAAAAACTCTATATGATCAGTGGTTAACTAAAAATTTATGTATAAATTATAAACAAATAATAGATTCTATTCATTTTTATTCTGAAATGTGTTTTATTATTAAAAAAACTAAGTATAATTATTTGAAGGGGTAAAGTATGAGAATATTATTTTTAGGACAGAAAGGTTTATATAGAAGAGTTCGACAAAGAAAAGGAACTCGTATTGAGTGGCAAGAGGAATTATTTAGAGAAGAGTTAGGTAGGCATGTAGATGTTGTTTATTACGGTCCTTATTATGGTCCTTATAATGATTGTGTTTACAGCCCAAAGTTTTCTGTATCTCAAATTATTGAAAAATGCGGAGGACAGTTTGATTTAATATTAAGATCGGTTGATTATAAATGGTTTTTTAAAGGATTCAATGATATAAATATTCCTAAAGTATTTATAGGAGGTGAGTATCTTGAAGGGGGACCTTTAGTTGGTAAATATAATAAGTTATTTATCCAGCATAAAGTTGATCTTTCATTTGGATATTCTTCATTAGTTGTAGATTATTTAAAAAAAAATAATATAGGAAAAAAGACTTTTCTTTTACCTGGAGGTGTAGATATAAATATATTTAAAAATTTATATTTAAAAAAAACTATTGATATTATGGCTTCTTGGAACATAAGATATACTAGAAAAACACATATATGTTGTCATCCTCAAAGAGTTAGTATTAAAAAAATGATTCGGGAAAATTTTTCAAATTATTTTATAAGTAGAGCTTTTTTTGATAAAGATGTAGTTATGAAAAATAAATCTAAAATAGCAATAAATAATATGTATGTTGAAGATCCGAATATGAATACTCCTATATCTTATGTAAACTATAGATTACCAGCAACATTAGCTTGTGGTACTTTTCTTCTTACAGATAAAAGTAAAGATGCTGAATTATTTGGATATAAGAATAAAAAACATTTAGTATTTTATGACGATTTAAAGGATTTAAAAGATAAAATAGAATATTATTTAGAGCATTCTGAAGAAAGAGAAGAAATAGCTAAAAATGGATATAATTTTGTTAGAAAATATTATAGCACAACAGAGAGAGTTAAAAAATTTATTTCAATTATAAAAAAAGAATTGAATATAATTTAGGAATATTTAAATATGGATATATTATTGTTAGCTGTAAATGATTGGGCTAATTTAGGATTTAATTTCGCTAAAGCATTAAAAGCTGTAGGTGCTGATGCTTGTATGGTATTGAGATTCGGTAGACGAAGTTATGCTTATAGTAGTTCAAATCGAGGAGTTAGACGTAATTCTAAACAAATAATTAATATGGCTAAAGATGTTAAAATTATTCAATTTATACATAGTCAATATATTAATATTGGATCTGTGAAAAATAAAAGAATTTTTGTATGTCATGGAGGTACAAAATATAGACAAGATCCTGATGAAATAAATAAGATATTTAATCCTATAGTTGAAAAAACTATTATACAAACAGGAGATCTTTTGGGATTGGGAGCTAAAAATGAAATATGGGTTTTAGCTCCTGTAGATACGAAAAAGATACAACCTGTGTATAATATAAATGAAGAAAAAATTATAATAAATCATTTTCCATCTATGGCGAAAAATAAAGGAACAAAAATAATTAATGGAGTTATGAAAAAACTTAATGATGATTCTTATATTAAAGACAAAATTTATTATAACTTTTCTTCTAAAAGAGTTATTTGGGAAAAAAATCTTGAACGTATATCTAAATGTGATATTTATATAGAAATGTTAGTTTTAGAACAATGTGGAAAAAAATATGGAGAATGGGGCGTTACTGCTTTAGAGGCAGCAGCTCTTGGAAAAATAGTTATAACCAATTTTCAAAGTTTAGAGCGATATAAAAAAGAATACGGAGAATGCCCACTTATAATAATTAATTCAGGGGAAGAGTTGGAGCAAACCGTAAAACAACTTATATCAATGAGTAAAGAAGAGTTATTAAAAATAAAAAAGAATATGCGTAAATGGGTTGAAGATTTACATAGCTATAAAGCTATTGGTCAAAGATTAAAAAAGAAAGTTTATAATATATGAACTATAAAGGTTTTTGGGGAAAATATAATTTTGGGGATGCTTTAACTCCTATAATAGTTAAAGAAATTACAGGTAAAAATTTAATAAGAACTAAAAAAGCTTATTTAGGTACTCTTATTGGGATAGGTTCTATTATTAGTAGGGCAGAAGAAGGATGTATTGTTTGGGGAAGTGGTATAATTATAAAAAAAGATAGAGTAAATCCTAATGCAGATTTTAGAGCTGTAAGAGGACCATTATCGAGAGATAGAGTTTTAGAATGCGGAGGAGATTGTCCTGAAATATATGGAGATCCTGCATTATTACTGCCTAGATTTTATCAACCTAAAGTAGAAAAAAAATTTAAACTCGGTATATTTTCTCATTATGTAAATTATAAAGAAGCTATAAAAAAATTCGGTAATAAAGAAAGTATAACAGTTATAAATGCTTTATGTAAAAAAGGAAGTCCTCTTTTAAAAGTAAATCAAATTTGCGAATGTGAAAAAATAATGTCTAGTTCTTTACATGGATTAATTGTTGCTCAAGCCTATGGAATACCCGCTAAATGGATTAAATTTTCAAATCCTTTAGGGGGAGACGGTATTAAATTTTTAGATTATTTTTTATCTACAAATCAAAAACCCCAAACGGCATTTAAAATAAATAATAATTTAAATATTGTTAAATTAGAACAAGAAATTAATCAGGTACAGATAAAAATAGATTTAGATAAATTATGGAAGTCTTGTCCGTTTAAATAAAATTTATTTTAACATTTAAATAGATTGGAGTATATTATGAAAGATAAGCATTTTAAAAACAGTATTGAATTAGAAATAACTTTGAGATGTAATTCTTATTGTTCTCAATGTAGTAGACATTGTAATATTTTAAATTACGGTAATACTGATATGTCATTAAATCAAATTAATAAATTTATAAACCAAGTAGAAAAATCTAATCAAATACTAAATCGTATAAGTATTATGGGAGGGGAGCCTACGCTACATCCAAAATTATCTATAATTACACAGAAACTATATAATAAATTATTTATTACAGGTAAAGTAAACATTTAGTCATTGCTACTAATGGATTAAAAAATTTACCAATTAGTGTAAAAAAACTTCCTATTTCTATAGCAAAAAGTTCTCCAAATCAAAAAAAACATAGATGTCAATTTATTGCTCCAAAAGATACTTATCAAAAAACATGTTTTTGTAAAGTTCCTTATTCGTGCGGAATGGCTTTAAATACGTTTGGCTATTTTCCTTGTGGAGCCGGAGGAGCTATTATTAGATTATTTCGTTTAAAAAAATTTATAAAATATGATTTTCCACAAAGTCCGGAAAATTTTATAGATTTTAGAAATGAAGTATGTTCTTTATGTCAACGATACGCAAAGACACCATTAATGTTTAACGAAACTAATAGTTGTACTCCATCTGAAAGTTTTCAAAAGTCTTTAGATGAGTTTAAGAATTCCCCTCCTATTTATGTACAATTTTAAAAATTTATAAATTAAGGAGATTAAAAAATGAAAGTTCCTTTCGTTGATTTAAAATTACAATATCAGAGTATTAAAGAGGAAATCGATGAAGCTATTAGAAATGTTATTTCTGATAGTGCTTTTATAGGTGGAAAATATCTAAAGAGTTTTGAAGCTAATTTTGCATCTTTTTGTGAGATAAACCACTGTGTAGGGGTAGGTAACGGAACGACTGCTATATATGTAGCATTAAAAAGTTTAGGAATTGGTGTAGGAGATGAAGTTATAACAGCAGCTAATACTTTTATAGCTACCTCAGAAGCTATTACTATGATAGGAGCAAGAGTTGTTTTTGTAGATTGTGATCCTATTTCTTATAATATTGATGTCACTAAAATAGAAAAAAAAATTACTTATAGTACTAAAGCTATTGTGCCTGTTCATCTTTACGGGCAATCTGCTCATATGAATCCGATATTAGAACTTGCTAAAAAGTATAATTTACGTGTAATAAACGATGCTGCTCAAGCTCACGGTGCGTGGTACGATAGTATGCCTTTAAGTCAGTTAGGTGATTGTACGTGTTACAGTTTTTTTCCAGGAAAAAATCTTGGAGCTTACGGTGACGCTGGAGCAGTAGTTACGAATGATGAACAGTTAGCTCAAAGGATTAGAATGAGAGCTAATCATGGAAGAAAAGAAAAATATAATCATGAATTTGAAGGAATAAATAGTAGGCTTGATGGGCTACAAGCAGCAATCCTTGATGTTAAACTTAAACATTTAGATGAATGGACTGATAGAAGAATAAAGATTGCAGATACCTATAGTAGTGAGTTAGCAACTATTAGTAATATTATTCCTCCTATAGAATTATCAGATATAAAACATGTTTATCACCTTTATGTAATAAGAGTACTTAATAGAGAAGTTATAAAAAACCTTTTAGCAGAAAAAGGTATAGTAACGGGTATTCATTACCCTATTCCTCTTCCTTATTTAAAAGCATATAATTATTTAAGACACACCTCTGGTGATTTTCCAGTAGCTTATTCTTTAAAAGATGAAATACTAAGCCTTCCTATTCACGGTAGTATGCTTGATGAACAAGTTGAATACGTAATTGAAAAATTGAAGGAGTCTGTTAAAAAATGAATAAAATTAAATTTGCTTTAATTGGTTGCGGAGCAATAGCTCATAAACATATATTAGCTCTTAATAGAATAAATGAAGCTAAAGTAGTAGGGGTATATGATAATAATCCTACAGTAGTAGAAAGTTTTGCTAAGAAATATTCAATACCCACTTTTTATAATGTAGAAGAAATGGTTGAAAAATCAGATCCTGATGTCTTAAATATCCTAACTCCTTCTGGTTGTCATGCTGATAATATACTAGATTTAATTCAGTATGAGAAACATTTTGTAGTCGAAAAACCTTTAGCTTTAAGATTAGACCAAATAGATAATATTTTGGAAAAATGTGAAAATAAATTAAAAATATTTATTGTTCAACAGAATCGTTTTAATTCCCCTATACAGCAACTTAAAAAAGCTTTAGATATGGGTAGGTTTGGTAAGTTAGTACTAGGAACAGTTAGAGTTAGGTGGTGTAGAGATCAAAGGTATTATAATCAAAAAGATTGGAGAGGCACTTGGGCTAATGATGGAGGAGTTTTAACTAATCAGGCTAGTCATCATATTGATATGTTAATTTGGATGATGGGTGAAGTAGAAAGTGTAATGGCAAAAACAACTACTCAATTAGTTGATATAGAAGCTGAAGATACAGGAGTAGCTATTTTAAAATTTAGAAACGGAGCACTTGGTATTATAGAAGCAACTACAGCTACAAGACCTAAAGATTTAGAAGGTTCTATTAGTATACTTGGCGAGAACGGTTCTGTTGAAATTGCTGGCTTCTTTATGAATGAGTTAAAAACATGGAATTTTAAAAATAGCAATAAAATGGATGATGTTGTGTGGAAAAAATATGCAAAAGTACCGGAAGATAGAGCTTGGAATCATACAGAATTTTTAAAAGATGTTGTATATAGTATTAAATATAATACAAAAGGATTAGTAGATGGTTTAGAAGGTAGAAAATCTGTTGAATTAATAAATGCTATATATGAATCAGTGGAGAGAGAAGAACAGGTACATTTAAGATTTTCTCCTAAAAAATGCAAACTCGGAGTATAATGCTATGATAAGTAAAACTGCAATAATTCATCCAAGAGCCAAACTTGGTAAAAATTGTGAAATAGAAGATTTTGTAATAATTGGAACTCTTAGAGACGGTTTAACAGCTATAGGAGATAATGCGAGTATAAGATCTCATACCGTTATTTATGGAAATAACGTAATAGGAGCTAATTTTCAAACAGGTAATAAAGCTAATATTAGAGAGTATAACGTAATTGGAAATAATGTAAGTATTGGAACATTGTCTATTATTGAACATCATGTAATAATCGGTAATGGTGTAAGAATTCATTCACAAGTATTTGTTCCGGAATTTACTATACTCGAAGATGATTGTTGGTTAGGGCCAAATGTTGTAATCACAAATGCTAAGTATCCTAAATCTTTAAATGTGAAAAAAGAATTAAAAGGAGTAGTTGTTAGAAAAAATGCAATAATTGGGGCTAACTGTACTATATTGCCTGGAATTGAAATTGGAGAACATGCTATTGTGGGGGCTGGATCTGTAGTTACAAAAGATGTTGTAAAATATGTAGTAGTGTCTGGTAATCCAGCAGCACCTATTAATAGGGTAGATAACCTTTTACATAACGGTAAATGTATATATGAGTGAATTACCCATAGTGTTTTCGACAACTGTGGGCTTCAATCGTGAGATTGGAGAGTAATTAGTTCACCAGACTCAGTTGGGAGAAATTCTAACTACGTTATCTTTGAAGTAGAAACCTACTAATGTCGCCTCAGTTAGTAGCTCTTTCGTGGCTCTGTAAACAGAGATTAAAGTCTCAGTCAACCACAATGCGAAGCAAAGATAACATTGTCGAGAGGAAGTAGAATTCCTTAACTGGTAACAGGTTAAGAATACTCAATACTTAGGAATAGGAGATATACTCAATGTTAGTATATACTAAACAGGCATAAGAGATCATTAATGCCTTGTAGTTCAAGAAAAGCTAGACTGTTACTTAAACAAGGTAGAGCTAAGGTTGTTAGTAAGTGTTCCTTTACTATTCAACTACTATTTGGAAGTTCAGGTTATAAACAAGAAGTAAAAGCTTCCTTAATTCCAAGTAGTTCTAAAGTAGGAGTAGCTTGTTCTTCTTTAGGTAAATGTTTATATTCTTCTGAAGTAGAATTAAGACAAGATATTTCAAAGAAAATGAAGAGGAGAGCTGTCTATAGAAGAACCCGTAGAAATAGAAAGACTCGTTATAGAAAATCAAGATTTCTTAATAGAAAATCTGATAGAAAGTTTACTCCAACTATGAGGTCTAAACTTGAGAGTCATGCGAGAGAGGTTAAAAGAACAACTAAACTACTTCCTATCAGTAGTTGGGTATTTGTTAAGAACTCTATTAAGAAAGATTATAGAGGTTCTAAGAATTTAGAATGGTTAAATCTACAAAGGCAAACTTTTGAGAGAGATAGATTTAAATGTAGTTATTGTAGAGGTAAATCTAAATGCTATGAACTTCATGCTCATCATTTGATACTAAGAAGTGAAGTAGGTGAAGATACTTTAGAAAATCTTGTAACTCTTTGTAAGACTTGTCATATAGCTTATCATAAAGGTGAAATTGAGTTAAAGAATAATAAAAGTAAGGGAAAAGCTAAAATTAATACTGAACTTAATATTATTAGAAAGTATTTAGAACTTCCAAGTAGTATTAGTAAAATTTACGGCTTTGAAGTCAAAGCTAAAAGAAAAGAGTTAGATCTGGAACCTACACCTATTAACAATGCTTGTAGTGTCTTAGAGATACTACCAAATAATAGTTATTATATTAAAAATGTTCCTAAAGGAGATTATCAAAGAACAAAAGGAGTTAGGAGTGAAAAATTATTACCTAAAGGTAAAATATTAGAATTTTCTAAGTTTGATAAAGTTATATTTAAAAACAATACTTATTTTATTAAAGGTAGAATGAGCACTGGTTATTTCATAGGAATGAATATTTTAGGTAAAGCTTTGAAAGGTAAGACTTTAAAAGCTAAAGAATGCGAACTAATTTAGATCTTCATGTCTTATAACAGAGATGGCAGAAGGAAATACTTGTTACAATCAGGGTTGATTCATCCCATAGTGTCTCTTTGACAACTACGGGTTTTCTCAACCCAAAATAATAAATAAAAGGAATTTCAAATCATGACATTATACGATAAATTAATAAATAAAATTCCAATAAAAACTGTAGGTATTTGGAAGAATCAACCTTGGATGAAATATAATTTACAGGAAACTTTTGAACAGGTAGGGGAGATAGAATGTATTTACATACCGAAAGATCGTATTAAAGACTATACTTCTTTTGCTAATCAAATATACACTACTATTGAGAGGACAAATCCGGATTTAGTATTTAGTTATGTTAATAGTAGACACGCTATTGCTGAACCGTTTCTTAAAATAAGGAATAATTTAAATATTCCTACTATTAATATTTATTTAGACGATGCTCATAAATTTAAATTAATAAAAGGGATAGCTCACGCCTTTAGCCTTAATGTAACTACGTGTAAATACGCTTTACCTAAGTATAAAAAACATAAAGCAAATGCGGTATATCTTCCAGAAGGTACAAACCCTAATAGGTATGTTAATAAAAATGTAATTAAAGATATTGATATTTCTTTTGTTGGTTTAAGGTACGGAAATAGATATACTGTTATGAAATCTTTAGAGGAAAAGTGTTATAAAGTTGAAGTATATGGTAAAAAGTGGAAAAATGGAGCAGTATCTTTTGATAAAATGATTGATGTTTTTAATAGATCGAAAATAGTAATAGGTTTTTCTAAGACTTCACTTAATTCTAATATTACTAGTATAAAGGGTAGAGATTTTGAAGTTCCTACTTGTGGAACGTTTTATTTATGTGAATATAATTCTGAATTATGTGATTGGTTTATTCCAGGTAAAGATATTATTTTTTGGAAAAACATACCAGATCTTTTAGAAAAAGCCGATTATTATTTAAAACACAACGAAGAGAGAGAAGAGATAACTTTAAATGCTTATAATAGGTGTATAACAGAGCATACGTGGATGAGTAGGTTATCTACAATTTTTAAAACTTTAAAGGATACAAAAAAACAGTAAGGAGAAAACCTCTATGCAAGATTTAGAAGATACGTTTATTGTAATACTTAAATATACTAATTATTTTAATCAAAGAACCCCTATTTTTAAAAAATGTATAGAATCGTTAATAACCACTACTGAAAATACTGGATGTAAGATTATTTTAATAGATAATGGAGAGAATGATGATGAAGAATACTGTTTAAACCTCTTACATGCTAATAAAATACATTCTTATGTTAGGTTGCATAATATAGGGCTAGAAGCATTTAATATAGGATTTGAGATAGGTTTACAGCTTATAAATAATGCTAAGTTTGTTGTATACACAGGAGATGATCTTCTATTCAAGGAAAAATGGTTAGAAGAATGTGTGGAAATATTAAATACATATCCTGATAAAAAAATTATAGCTACCCCAGTACACAGTGCTTGTCATTTAAAACAAAAAAAATATCGAGCAGGCACACTACCCGATGGTAGATTACTAAATAAAAGAGCTGGAGCAAATTGTAGAGTTTACAGAGTAAAAGATTTACAAAAAATAGGAAAATTTAATAGACGTAATCCTAAAGATGCATTTTTTAAAAACGGAGTAGAGATTACTATTAGGTTTAATAAATTAGGATACGTAAGTGCTTTAACTAAATGCCCAAAAGCTAAAGATTTATGTAGAAGAACAGCAAGACATGCATACCCAAGTCCTAGAGGAGGGCATATAGTAAAACTTCTTAAAGACGAAGGAATAGAGCCTAAAACAGGACTTAGTATTAGTTTTGATAGACAAAAAGTATGCGGGAAAGTAGTTTGTGGAGAAATAAGTTCTTATATATTATATAAATTTAAAGATTTGTTTTTATATTGTACAAAAGCTAATAAAAAATATTTAGCCTTAACAACTAAATTATATAATAATAGATTTGAACTTGTAGCAGATGAAGGTATTGTTAATAAAAAATTTGATTTTATTTTTTTAGATGTTTGCGAGAAAGAAACTTTAGAAAAACTTAAAGCTAATGTTCATTTTTTTGAATCAAAGATTAATCCTGGGGGTTTATTGCTTTGTTTTATGGGGTTACATAGAAAGAAATTTTTAAATAAAAAATTTGTTAAACAAATAGATCCTGAATTTAAAATAAGTGGAGCATTTTTTTGGAAAAAAATTTAATAAGTTAGGGTATTTAATTGAAGGATAAATTCACATGGATATCAATTACTGGAGAAAATATTATAATAGTAAAAATAATAAATCATTTGCCCCATCTGATTTTGCATACTTTGCTATGTCTTACTTAAATAGAGGGGAATCTCTTATAGATTTAGGGTGTGGTAACGGGAGAGATTCTTTATTATTTGCACAAAATGGAATTAAAACAGTTGCAGTTGATCAATGTAAAAATATTATAAGCGATTTAAGTAAAACTAAATATTCTAATTTAATATGTGTTTGTGAAGATTTTACAAACTTACAAAATATGTATAATGTTGATAATGCTTATTCTAGGTTTACATTACACTCTATTGAAGAAAAAGATGAAAATAAGGTAATTAGTTGGGTTAAAAAAAACATTAATGGGTATTTTTTTATCGAAGTTCGTTCAGATAAAGATTTATTAATTTATAAAAAGGCAGATCATTATAGAAGATTTTTAAATTTTGAAACTTTACTATTTAAATTAATACTATTTGGTTTTAAAATTAATTTTGCAGAACTATCTAAAGGATTTTCTTTATATAAAAATCAATTTAATTCTCCTATTAATAAAAAAGTTCCTAATCCAATATTAATTAGAATTATATGTAATAATGGAAAAAATAATGGTTAAAATAACTTTAAATAAGTATATTAAACAAAATTATACTACTATATCAAAAAAACTATTTAAATTGTTTAAAAAAAATAAATTTAATATAGAAATATCTAAGATAAATTTATTAAAATGTTGTGAGATTTTAGAAAAATATAATATTAATTATAGACTTATATTCGGTACTTTATTAGGTATATATCGTGATGGAGAATTAATAGATTACGATACTGATGTAGATATAGCTTTACAGTATATAGATATGGATAAATTAATTATTGTAATACCTATATTGGAATCTATTGGATTTTCTATTATTAGATACGATCCTGACTTACTTATTAGTTTTGGACGAAATAGCAACTATATCGATTTATATTTTTTTAAAGTTAATAGTAATAATAACGATCTTTGTTGTGCTCAATACTATCTTGAATATTTAGATTTTACAACAAATAATACAGTATCATACATGAATAGAGAGTTTCCTACTATTGATAATCCAGAAAAATTCTTTAATTACTGTTATGGTTCTAATTGGAAAACACCTATTAAAAAGAAACATGCTCGTTTTAAAAAAATTTAAATATTGACATTTGACATTAAACTTGTTATACTAACATATATAAATTAGGAGGCGCAGTGAATAGTCCTTTTAAGTGGTTTGGGGGTAAAAGTAGACTATCTAACGAAATTTTACCTTATATACCTAAACATTATACCTATGTTGAAGTATTTGGCGGAGGAGCTTCTTTATTATTTACAAAACCTAAATCTATATCTCAATTAGAGGTTTATAATGATATAAATAGCGATTTAGTAAATTTTTTTAGAGTTCTTAGAAATCCTGAAAAATTTAAAGTTTTATATAGTATGATTGAGCATACTCCATACTCAAGAGAAGAGTATAATTTCTGTTTAAAAAATTACAATAAAAGTAAAAGTAATAATCCGAAATACGCTTCTGTAGGAAAAGCGCATCGGTGGTTTATTGTAGCGAGTATGTGTTTTAGTGGACATTTTGGAGCTGGATGGAGTTATACAATAACAAATAAAATGAATAATCATTTTTCTCGACTTGATTGTTTTAAACCTATACATGATAGATTAGTAGATGTACAAATAGAACATAAAGATTTTGAAGATTTGATTTCTACATACGATACCCCTAATACTTTTTTCTATTTAGATCCTCCTTATATAGGAGAGACTAGAAAAGCTGGAAAGTATGTATGCGAAATTACAGATAAAGACCATGAAAGATTAGTAGATATTCTTTTAAATATAAAAGGTAAAGCTATACTAAGTGGATATAAACACCTTATATATAATCCTCTTATAAAAAACGGCTGGAAAAGTGTAGATTTTGATGTTTATTGTCATGTAGCGGCTACTAAAGAACGTAGATCTAAATTAGATAGAAACAAACGTATTGAAACTATTTGGTTATCCCCTGGAATTAAAGAATTATTACCTAAACTTTTTTAAAATAAATTAGGAGATTATATGAATAGTCCTTTTAGGTGGTTTGGAGGCAAACAAAAGTTAGCTAATTCTATCATACCTTATATACCTAAACACCACACTTATGTAGAGGTGTTTGGCGGTTCTGCTGCTTTATTTTTTGCAAAGCCTAAGTTTTTATCTAAATTAGAAGTCTACAACGATATAGATAGTGGTTTAATTAATTTTTTTAGAGTTTTTAGAGATCCTGAAAAATTTAAAATACTATTTCGTTTAATTAGCCGGACTCCTTATTCGAGAGAAGAGTATGGATTTTGTTTAAAAAATTACAATAAAAGCGATAGCAATGATTTAGAATATGCTTCTATAGAAAAAGCTTATAGATGGTTTATAGTAGCTAGAATGTCTTTTAGTGGCAAGTTTGGTCACGGATGGAGCTATACAATAACAAATAAAATGAATAATCATTTTTCTTTAATTAAAAAATTAAAAAGAGTACACCGAAGAGTGTTAGATTTACAAGTAGAACATAAAAATTTTGAAGATTTAATTTCAATATATGATACTCCTAATACTTTCTTTTATTTAGATCCTCCCTACATTACTGAAACTAGAAAATCAGGTAGTTATTTATATGAAACTACAGATAGTGATCATAAAAAATTAGTAGATATTCTTTTAAACATAAAAGGTAAAGCTATATTAAGCGGATATAAACACCCTATATATGATCCCCTTGTTGAAAACGGTTGGAAAAGTGTAGATTTTAATGTTATTTGTGCTGCTGTTTTAGTAACTGGGAAAAGATCTAAATTAGATAACCACAGGAGAATTGAGACTATTTGGCTATCTCCAGGAACTAAAGAACCTTTACCTAAACTTTTTTAAAAAAAGGAAAATTATTATGGATTTGAATGAAGTAAAAATTAAGCTTAAAAAAATCAATACTTGGTCGTCCGAAGAAAACAAAGATAAGAATAAGTTAGAAAAAGATATTGATTATTTAGTTAGTGCTAAAAGACATTTTTCTAAACTTTACGGAGAAGGTAGGAGTCTTTTATCTGATCTTGAATACGATGAGCTTATTATAAATACTTTAAAATTTTTAGATCCAGATAACGAAGCGTTGAAAGAAGTAGGTGCTCCTCCTTCTGATGAATTGATTAAAGTAAAACTTCCTCAAGTTTGCGGTAGCTTAGAGAATATGTATTATAATGACGGTTCTATAACTAAATGGATGAATGTACTTCTTTCTATTGTAGGAGGTAGAATTGTTGTTCAAACTTATACAACTACACAAAAATTAGATGGAATAACTATGTATATTGTTTATAAAAACGGTAAATTGAATAAGGCTTATAAAAGAGGTAATGGCATCATAGGGACAGATATTATTAGACATGCTCTATTGATGCCTTCTGTTCCCAAAACTGTAGATACTACTGAACTTTTTGCGGTACGTGGAGAGGTTGTTATGGAAGAAGAGTTATTTATTAATAAATATAAAAAAAAAGAAGATAAAAAAGGCTATAGAACTTCTCGAAATATGGTAGCTGGTATGTTTAATAAAAAACATCCTATTCCTGAAGTTATGAAAGATATAGATTTAGTTGTTTATGAGGTTAAATATCCTGAAGATCTTGATAAAATCGATCAGTTAAAAATAGCGGAAGAGAAAGGCTTTAATGTAGCTCTTTATGAAGAAGCAAATAGTATAAACGACGAGATTCTAAAAGAAATCCTTATAAAATTACGTGAAAAATCGAAGTATTTAATGGATGGGATAGTAATAGATATCAATAGTAATAAATTTCGAGAAATGGTAGGATTTGAGACTAATAGTATTAATCCTAAATACGCTAGAGCTTTTAAAATGCACACAGTAGAAGATGAGTACGAAACAACTATTGTGGACTATGCTTGGGCTGTTAGTAAAAACTATTTAGTTAAACCTAGAGTATTAGTAGATATGGTAGAAATTAAAGGAGTGCATGTATCTTGCGCTACTGGTAAAAATGCTAAAACTTTACTTGATTTAGGAGCCGGTATAGGAGCCAAAATTATAATTATTAGAGCTGGCGATACTATTCCAGATATTTTAAAAGTAATAGAAAAAACTCCTGTTGTATTGCCTACCGAGTGCCCTTCCTGTAACACTACTTTAAAATGGACACAGAATTCTAGAGGAGAAAATGTAGATTTATATTGTCCTAATGAGGATTGTAGTGGTAGAAATTATAAAAGAATTATAGCTTTTTTTAGAGGCATAAATACTGAAGAGTTTAATAGTGGGGTAGCTAAAAAATGTATCGAAGCTGGGTATGGTAGTTGTGATGAAATTATTAGAATGAGTATTAACGATTTTATGAAGTTAGAAAATATCCAAAAGAAAAGCGCTACTACGCTATACAATAATATAAAAGTTGCATGTTCAAATACAAATTTTCCTGATCTTATGCACTCTACTGGGTTTTTTGGTAGATCTTTAGGTTCTACAAAAATAGCTTCTATCATAGAAAATTTAGGAGAAGAGAAAACTCTTAATTTATCTAATTATGAGAAAAATATTGTTGTTGATAAAATATGCGTTATAAAAGGTTTTGAACAAATTACGGCAGAGTTATTTTATATAGGTATTAAAAAATTCAATGAATGGTTTACTAATAATAAAAAATATTTTAATTTTAATAATTCTCCTATTAAAAATGAAATTATTTCTGATAAGCTTAAAGATCAAGTTATTGTATTTACAGGATTTAGAGATACTGATTTGAAAAAAATTATTAAAAAGAATGAAGGAACTGTAGTAAGTGGTTTTAGCAAGAAAGTCACTTTAGTTATAGCAAAAGATGTTTCAAATTCTTCTGGTACTATTAAAAAAGCAAGATCTCTTAATATACCCATCAAAAATAAGGAAAGTTTTATCTCTGACCTATTAATATAGAATTTTAACCTATTTATTATAAAGGTAATATTGTGTAAAAATGAAATTATCTAATAATTTGTTTTAATAGGGAGTTTAAAAATTTATGAAAGAAGATATAAAAAAACTATACAAGAAAGATCCTAAATTAGCTATTAAAGCTGCAAAAGCTTTAGGTATGCGCATTAAAATTAAAGCTAGTTCTAAATTAGCTAATCAAATTGTAGCTAAAATGAAGGCAATTGATAAAAAACTAGATGACTTAGTTAAGTATGTTAGGAGTACTCCGATAGCTGGATATTACGATCCAGATAGAGCCATTAAAAGAGTTAAAAGCGATTTATCTGATATAAAAGTAGCTTTAATGTCAGAGGCAGATAGAATCTGATACCCTCATTCTTAATAAAGATGTGAAGTAATTCACTATCAGATTAGAGAGCACTGTGACAAGTGCAGCAGTTATTATGGTTATGATACCTTAGAGTACTCCACACGCTTTAAGCTCTATCGTTAGTAATTAAACAGCTCTTAGAGGCAGGAACGGTGTTACTAACTCAACAAGCCACTATAACAATCTCGATGTGGACCGACTGAGACTATAAGTCTCGGAGTAGAACTCGAAGAGTCTCTACTAAATATTTAACTATAGGAGTTTAAATTTGAAAACAGTATTAGTATACGTCTTAAGTAAAAAAGGGCAACCTCTAATGCCTTGTAAGTCTAGAAAAGCTAGAATGCTATTAAAACAAGGTAAGGCTAAAGTTATTAGGAGATCCCCATTTACTATTAAATTATTAATAGCTACTGGAGAGAATAAACAACCTATTACTTTAGGTGTTGATCCTGGCTATTCTAATATTGTATTATCCGCAGTTACTAAGAAAAGAGAAGTATTCAGTGCTGAAGTTGTTTTAAGGAAAGGGTTAGTAAAGTTGAATTCAGATAGGAAAATGTATAGGCGATTGAAAAGAAACAAGTTATGGTATAGACCTTGTAGATTCTTGAATAGAGTTAAAACTAAGAAAAAGGGATGGTTAGCTCCCAGTATTAAGCATAAATTAGAATCCCATATTAGAATTGTAAACTTTGTTAAATCCTTATTGCCTATTTCAAAAACGATTGTAGAAGCTAATAACTTTGATATTCAAAAGATTAATAATCCTAATATTGAAGGTATTGATTACCAAAATGGTGTAATGAAAGACTTTTACAACGTTAGAGAATATGTATTATATAGAGATAATCATCAGTGCAGAAGTTGTAGGAAAATAAATACTAAATTAGAGGTTCATCATATAGAAAGTAGGAAAACTGGTAGCAACAGATCTGAAAATCTTGTAACTCTTTGTATAAAGTGTCATAAAAAAGTTACATTAGATAATATTAAATATTCAAAAAGAAGTTTTAAAGCGGCTACTTTTATGTCAACTATCAGACAAAAACTGGTTGAAGTTTTAAAAGCAGATATTACATATGGATATCTAACTAAATTGAAAAGAAAAGAATTGAATCTATTTAAATCTCATACTAATGATGCCTTCGTAATAGCTAATGGTAAATTCCAAATTAAAACTTTTAGTTATTTTATATTTCAAAATAGAAGAAATAACAGATGTTTACAACTCAATAGAAAGGGCTATAAGTCTAGTATTAGAAAACAAAGATACGATTTAAGACCTAAAGATTTGATAAAATTAGGTACTAGAATATTAAAAGTAGTTGGTATGCACGGTTATGGAAAATATGTAAGATTAAAATCTAAAATAGGTAAAGTTATAGATAAAAGAGTATTAGATGTAGAGTTATTGAAATATAGTAGAGGGTTTGGTTTTGTATAATCAAATAAATTTCAAGGTAGTGTTAATAAGTACTATAAAAAGTTTTAGAAAGGCTTAAAATATATTATAGGTAAAAAATTTGTAGATTTAAATTTAAAAAATATGGAGAGCTTAAAAATATTTTAGAGTAGTTATTGAGATAATCGTATATAAAGGAATTTAATTTTTTTCACATAACTTTAATATTTTAGGTTAAAGAGACGAGGTTAGAGATGAGATTAATTTTTCTATATAGCTCCAGAGGAGCTAGAAATCATACTAAATGGAATCCTTCCTTAGAAGCAAAAAGTTCTATGGCTATTCGTTACACGACAGACGGCTACTCTTACGTAGCAGATAAGCTTGTAGAAAACAATATCATAGATGAAGTTTTAACTTTTGTTGAAGTTGGTAGACTTCATGGTAGCATAAAAATATCGGATAAGCATACTGTTTATGCTATTCCTAATATAAAATGCATCTCGGAATATATAAAACCCAATGATGTTATTTTTGTAAGAGGTTGTTGGAAACATTGGGCAGAAATTTTACATAATTTATGTAAATCTCATTGGATGATTTATTATGGCGCTGGTACTCCTCGTAGTAATTGGGGGTGTTGGCATGTAGTGATGTATGATTTTATAAATAAACCTACAAATGGTAGAATTCATCCAAAAGTTCCTTTTACCAAACCTATCCATCCTAAAATATTTTATCCTATAGAAAATACATTAAAAGAATATGATATTCTTTTAAATAGTTGTTTTCATATCTATGATAAAAAGGGTCAATATAAATTTATAAATGCTGCTGTTGAGTATCAAAAACTTTTTGGTAAGAATTTAAAAATAGCTCTTCCTGGTGGAGTTTATCGTAATACGCATACTAGTAAGATGCCGAATGTTATAAAAAATAATAATTTAGACGTTTATCAACCAGGAACTTTAAGTAGGCATGATTTAAACGTATTAATAAATAAAGCGAAGATTTTTCTCCACCTGGGGTATGGCGAACAAAACGCTAGATCAGCTCTTGAAGCTATGAAGTGCGGTCTTCCTTTATACATAGCAAGTCCTCATTTATGGCCTAAACATGTATCTGCTAACCCAAAAGTTGTAAGAATATGCAAAAATCCTAATGATTATAAATACGTAGCTCAAGATATTCATCAGATATTAACTGATATTGAAAATGAAACTTTTGGTGTTGGATGCGCAGAATACTTTAATAAAGTAAATAGTCCTGAACAAACCGTTAAACAGTTTACTCAATTGTTAGAAATTATGAAAAAATATAATACTCCTAATCAAGATTTACTAATAAGAGAGTTGAGTATATCTTGACACCTTCCTGAAAAAAGATGTGAAGTAATCTCTTGCCTCATTAAAAATGCAGAATAATCTGCTGAGGGATTAGAGAGCACTTGTAACAACTGTAACAAGTGCAGAAGTTATTATGATTATGATACCTTGGGATGCTCCACAAGTCCTAAGCTCTATCGTTAGTAATTAAACAATGCTGAGAGGTAGGAACAGTGTTACTAGCTCAACAAGCCACTATAACAATCTCGATGTGGGCCAACTGAAACTATAAGTTTCAGAGTGGAACTTAATTTTAAAGTATCTACTATTATTTAATTAAAGGAGTATTTGATTTGAAAACAGCTTTAGTGTATGTTTTAAGTAAAAGAAGAAAGCCTTTAATGCCTTGTACTCCTAGAAAAGCTAGAATATTATTAAAACAAGGTAAAGCTAAAATAGTAAAAAGACTTCCTTTCACTATTCAGTTGTTAATAAATACTGGTGAAACCGTTCAATTGATTACTTTAGGAGTTGATCCTGGTTATTCTAACATTGGGTTATCAGTTATTACTAATAAAAAGGAATTGTTTAGTGCTGAAGTTGTTTTAAGAAAAGGTCTTGTAAAATTAAACTCAAATAGGAAGATGTATAGAAGAAACAAAAGAAATAGATTATGGTATAGACCCTGTAGGTTTTTAAATAGGGTTAAAAATAAGAAGAAGGGCTGGTTAGCTCCTTCTATCCAACATAAACTTAATTCCCACACTAGAATAGTAAATTTTATTAAATCTCTATTACCTATTACTAAAACAATTGTAGAAGCTAACAATTTTGATATTCAGAAGATTACGAATCCTAGTATTGAAGGTAAGGAATACCAAAACGGAGAAATGAAAGACTTTTATAACGTTAGGGAATATATACTGTGTAGAGATAATCATCAATGTAGAAGTTGTAGAAAGAAGAATACTAAATTAGAAGTTCATCATATAGAGAGTAGAAAAACAGGCAGTAACAGACCTGAAAATCTCATAACTCTTTGTATAAAATGTCATAAGAAAGTTACATTAGGAAAAGATATTAAATACTCAATGTCTAAAAGTTTAAGTTTTAAAGTAGCTACTTTTATGTCAATTATTAGATGGAAACTAGTTGAAGCTTTAAAAGCCGATATTACATATGGGTATTTAACAAAAATGAAAAGAAAAGAATTAAACCTAATTAAAAGTCACAGTAACGACGCCTTCGTAATAGCAGATGGTAATTCCCAAAGTAGAATAAATATTTATTCAGTATTTCAAAATAGAAGAAACAATAGATGTTTACAAAAGAATAGGAAAGGATTCAAACCCAGTATTAGAAAACAAAGATATAACATAAGACCTAAAGATTTAGTAAAGTTAGGTACTAAAGTATTAAAAGTAGTTAGTGTGCATGGTTATGGGAAATATATAAAATTAAAAACTAAAATAGATAAAGCTATAAATAAAAAAATATTGGATGTAAAATTATTAAAGTATAATAGAAGTTTTGAATTTATGTAAAAAAATAAATTTAAGGAGAATTAGTTATGGCAATAAAATCAGTGATGGATTTTTTTGAAGATATTGCGCAAAAAGTTGGCGAAGAGTTTAGAAGAGAGTTGGTAAAAAATAGAAAACTAAAACTTATTGATAAAAATTATAAAGAGCTTGATATTACATACCAATTTAGTACTGAGGGATATTTTATTAGTTTGAACATGGAGATAGGAACAGATTCTAATAAAGCTACTATTTTCATACAAGGTCCTAAGACTCCTCAAGGAGTTACAAAAGAGTTAACTTATAAGTCTAATGTTCCTTTAGATAAGGTAGCTACTAATATTAACAATTATATTACATCTCAAACAGGACAAGAAGAGGAAGTAAAAGAAGAGACTACTGAAGAAGAGACTAAAGAAGCTTCTGTTAAAGTAAAAGCTAGTGTAGTAGGTATCAGACGGCTATATAAGAAAAGTCCTAAATTAGCTAAAAAGGTAGCTAAAGCCCTTGGGTATAAAATTAAAGTAGTTAAATAGTTAAGGAGAAAAAAACAGAGATAGCTTAATTATGAAAGATGCTATTAAGAAATTGTATAAGAAAGATCCAGACCTTGCTCGACAAGCAACTAAAGCTTTAGGTTATAAAATTGTTTCCAAGGATGTTGAAAAAGATAAAGTTGAAATGCAGAAAATGATTGATACTGAGAAAGAATTAAAAAAAGGATTAAAACAGTTTGTTTACGATTATATTAAAGCACGTCAGGCAGGTAATGTTAAATTAACTAAAGATCTTAAGAAAAAATTAGATAAGATTATTAAACAAAAAAATCTGCACTCTAAGATGGTTTATACCTACTATGGAGATCCGGATAAACCTGGATTTAAACTTCCAACTAAAGCTGATGTGAAAGTTAAAGCTGGAGATGATGCTCGTATGAGATACCAAAAAGCTAAAAAAATTGTAGATAAGTATATGAAAACGGCACAAGGATTACTATCTAAGCACGAGAAAGACTTCAGTAAAGATAATACTAATAGGGGGTATATAGGTGATTTATCTTATATATCTGAACAATTACTGAATATAATAAATTTTTTAAAAAAATAGGAACTACTATGAAAAAACTAATAACCAAGCTTTTAGAAAAAAGAGAATATAAATTTTTGAAAAAAGTAATTGATGTAGCTAGTAATATCGTGAAAGCAGATCAGAAAAATGTGTTGGAAGAACTAAATAAATCTCTTAACTTTACTAAAAAAGAACTAAATAAACTTAAAATACCTTTTAAAATTAAAGATATAAGTATTAGTTTATCTAAAGGTTTATCTACTACTTATTTAATTTTTGATTACGGAAAAGATACTCCTGAAATTAGTATGGGACTGGTAGCTTCTAAAAACTTCGGAAACACTAAAGTGGTTATATTTAAAATGTCTAATGAACCTCAAATGCCTATACAACTTAATGTTCTCTTAGAAGATCTTTCTACTCTGTTTCCAAACGTAGTAAAGAAAAAAGAAGCTTTTGAAAAGCTACTAAAAATTTTTGAGGCTAAAGGAAAAATAGATATAAAAGACATTGAAAAAGTAGTACCCTCTCAAGATAATAGTTCACGTATTGAAAAAATCGATGAAATAGCTTCTGCGTTAGAGGGGTGGGTTAATAATGATGTTTGGATTAATATGCAGCCTTATGCTACAAAGTTAATAAAGTTACAAAAATATATTCCACCTGAGTATAAAAAAACTTCTGGAGATTTATATAGAATAGTGGCAATAGATAAAAAGTCTTTGGAGATGTTAAGGCAAGGTAAAAATTTAGATTGGGAAAAAAGATCAGTATCTAGTTGGACTCCAAAGCTTTCTAAAGCAAAACAGTTTTTAAAGGTTATGAAATTAAAACCTAATCAAATCCCTATTATAATGCAAAGAAAGTTTTCTACTAAAGCTGTTGTAGTAAATATTGGTATTATAGGAAAACTATTGGTTGAGGGAGGCTACTCTATTTTAGCTGATCTTATTAAACAGGAAAAGGAAGTATTAATCGATGGTCGATTTACAAAAACTATAGAACCTAAACATGTAGCTTTAGTTAAAGAAAATAGAAAGTGGGAAAATTTTTAAGTAATGAAAAAATTGATAGCTGAACTTTTAAAAAGAAAAAAGTACGAGTTTTTAAAAAAAGTAATCGGCGTAGCCTCTAGAGGGTATACTAAGATAGGTAAAGATAAAGATACTTTATATGTTAATACTCCAAAAATT
>Ga0114925_10000116_pt1 | contig 28180 bp, 52 predicted proteins | sample SumtaG_2_FD_87287 | JGI IMG/M metagenome (GOLD analysis project Ga0114925, IMG submission 87287) | Deep subsurface microbial communities from Indian Ocean to uncover new lineages of life (NeLLi) - Sumatra_00607 metaG | ecosystem: Environmental > Aquatic > Marine > Oceanic > Sediment | place... | reverse complement strand
CACGGAGCCTTGAGCGGGAGAACGCATGACGACCATAGTATTTATCTCCTCGCCTCTGGAGCCAGAGCCTTAACAGGAAATTGGGATGCGGGAAATTATGCGATAACAGCCAAGAAGTTCTATTCGGACCAAGCAACGGGAGTATCTCCCCTCACTGTTGTATCGACAACGATAGTGACCAATCTCAATGTGGATAGAGTCGACAACTATCACGCATCACAGGTAGCGGGCAACAACACGATAGTCGTGAGAAGCGCATCCGGATACATATATTGCAACTATCTTAACTGCACCTCGGGAGCGACAACAAGCGAGCCGACCCACTACTTTGTTGAGACTGGAAACGATAGCTTTCTGAGGCAAATGACCCCGATAAATTTTGTCGCTAAATTAGCTGCCGATGGTCTGATGCCCAAATCGGGAGGAATTTTTACAAGCCATGCATATGCAGCAGACCATCCGTCTGGACTGACAGATGCTATTGTCAATGTCTGTTACGGGACGGGGAATCCGCCAGTCGCAGCTGGCACAACAATCGGAACTATCTTCTTAAAGTACACTTAAAATGATAGGAAATTAAAATGCCATGTTCAGGAAGTCCCATGAGCTGTTGGTATCACGAGGAATTCGAGTGCGACATGTGTGGTTGCATATGGGATTGGGAATTTGAAGAGTGTGGGTACACTCCTGATCCTTGTGCTATTCATGCTGGTCAGGGTGATTGTGAGGACTGTGGCTGTGATTGGACAACACCCACGGACATGAAAATAAACATCAATGACGTTTTTAGAGTTGTCTCGGAAATAAAGGTGAATGTAGCTGGCACCTGGAGAACGGTTATAGGAGCTTGGGTTAACATAGCTGGCACCTGGAGACAAATATTTTAAAATAATAATGGAGGTAAAGATAAAATGAATAAGAAAGAACCAGGAGAGACGGAAGAAATCATGGTTGATGGACACAAATTGAAAGTGACTGTTGGAGGTCCTGGAGATAAACTTGCAAGCCAGAAGAGAATCGACAAGCTGAATGCGATGAAAATCGCTCTGACATATACCGAGCGTCATGGTGTGAGGAAAATGACCCCAGAAAAAGCGATGGAGATTGCAGATAAGTTCCTGGCCTGGCTGGAGAAATAAGTCATGGCAAAAACAATAGGTTTCGGTGACATCGTGCATTGGGTCACGAAAAAACTGAGAATAAAGGAATGCGGAGGTTGTGGAAAGAGGCGTATGCGATTTAATAAGTTCCGCATCCCGAAATTCAAATTATAAGGAGGCATAAATGAAATTAGACGAAACTCAGACTTTGAGGAATGTCGAGAAGCGGATTTTGAGTAAAGTCCGTTCCTTCCATACCCTGCAGGACTTCATGGACTGGGCTGACGGTATGGGACCCAAGTTCAAGGCGTTCGTGTTTCAGTGCATGGATGATGTCGTTGCTGGCGATAATGTGGAGGCAGAATTCCTGCTTGAAATCAAGAAGCGAAATAAGTGATAATCCAATCAGGAGGCGTAAGTGAAAATCGATTTAAACATGAAATTCAGGGAGGTCGATGGGAAGACCATCCCCGAGCTGGTGGTCATCGAAGATAAAGAAGGGGTCAGAAAAGTAGACCCGCTCGGCAATTTCTTCATGAAGCGAGGCAGGGATTTGACTCTGAAGATCGCTTGCTTGAATGTGCTGACGAATCCCCCTCTTGAGGTAGATGACAGGGGCAATTCAAGGGAATTGAGGGGCGAGACTAAGCTTGCGTATGCCGAGTTCGCACAAAGGATTTACAAGGCAGACGGACTCTTCGAAATGTCCGCCAGAGAGATTGTCCTGCTGACGAGGCTCATAGACAAAACATACCGCTCGCCCCTAATCTACGCACAGGCTCTTGAAACGTTAGATCCTCATGCCGCAAAAGAAGAAGAGAGAAAAAGAGAGGAAGCGAGGAAGAAAGAAATGGCGAAACAACCACCCAATGGCCCGAGCGAGCAGAAGAGGCAATAGAGAGACTACTTTTTTTCCTCCAAGCAATATGTCTCGTTCGTCATGTGGCAGTAAATCATGAAGAGGCCGTTGAACCCACATCTCTTCAGGTCTTCATGCTGGCTGATGTCCTCAGGCGTGAAATGTTTATTTGTGCGGTGGTTGTGGATGACGATTGCTATATCTTTTATCTTGTAAGACTTTTCGGAAGTGTTTAGCCCCTTTTCCAGTTCTCCCATCCTCATATAAATCACATTCTCATAACAATCGGTATGTTCGAAAAGCGTTCCATCCTTCATGATGAAATAGACCTTTTCGACGGGTTCGGTAAAAAGGGGGGCAAAGAAATTGAAATCCTTTGAAGCGAAAAGGGGCATCATTACGATTAGCAAAATCAGGAACCTGACTCTCATTCACTCCTCCTTTCTCGCTAAGATTTTCTTCACTCGGCTGAAGGCCTTGCCAAAGGTCCGGGTGAGCAGAAAAGATAAACGGAATTCACTCAGCATACTCAAAGGGAACGTAAACTTTCTCCTCAATCCTGCGTCCGCTCCAATCAACTCCATCAACACAGAGTTGCATGATGTTCGGCTTGCCAGGATTATTTATCTCGCAGGTATATGTCACAGTGCCAAATTCCTCGATCGGTTCCAAAAGCAAATGGAGTACGCCCCAGTCGCTCGGAAGCGGCTTTTCGGTATTCCACATTCCAATCTTGCCTTCAATGCATCCCCCGTCCCCGCAGGTTTCAGTAACGACAATGAAAAAAGTCGCTTCTGAACGGCCAGCGTCAGTGGGAGACGGATAATGGGTGAAAATCGGCATTTCGGGGATTGTGGCGATACCCATCGAATAATGCCGATTAAGACTGCTTGTCACCACCATTGGGGGGCAACGGTCGGGCGAGTAGGGAGTCTTGATGCCTTTCTTGCAGGCAATCAGGACTAAAAAGATTAAACCTAGAATAAGTATTTTGGTTCTCATTTCATGCCTCCTATCTCTCTCACTTCAGCGGACTTCCTTGAATGCCCTGTTCCCCTTGAGGTCCCAAAGGACCCGTCTCAAGCCAAAACTTCCACCACTTCCGTTTGTAATATTTGCAGTGGCCTCGTCCCTTTAATGCATCCTTCAGCCCAATTTCAAAACCTGTGGGACCCTTAACTCCATGAGGATAAGCAATGCAACCCAAAGGCAAATCAAGCTTGCAATTCTTACAATAAACTTCATTCATTTTAACCTCCTTTGTTGATATTCAGTCGGAACATTCCTGAACGCTGAGTTCTTGTGGACCCAACTGGCCTGGAGTTCCCTGAATTTCTTCCTTCACATGGTAAGAGCCGTCGCAGTTTTTGAAAATGTTATAGTAGGCACCAATCTTGTAAGATTCGCCCTTTGCCACAAGCTGTCGCCCATTCTCAAATTCCAACCACCACTCCTTCCACGAAACCCCCATGTTACCATGTACTTCGTTCACGCTTCCTATCTTTTTCAATTTTGATCGCTCAATAAGCTCAGGCTTATCCCTATCATTTTTTTCTCTTCTCCACTTTTTTACTTTTCCTGTGAAATACATAATAATGTTTATCATTTTAACCTCCTTAATCTTTGTAAAGTTTGTCTAGTATCAAAAAGGTGAAATATCCAAAAGCACCTATAGCCAGCAATGCAATTCCAATGGGCATAAATATTGGTGCTTTAGGATTATAGTGTCCAATCAGGATGAAAACAACTCCGATGCAAGTGAATGATCCGATTAGATTTACTATTGCCATTCCTATTTTTGAACCAGCGGGATACTCAATCTCTTCCTTGAAAAACTTTTTAATCGCTCCTTTTTTGATGGGAAAATAAAGTTTCATTTTTTATCTCCTTTAAAAATTTTTTCATTGCCAAGGCTATATCCTTTATTTTTTCCGCATTCAGGATAGAGATGGCTCTTTCAATGCTAGCTAAACAGTCTAGTCGGAATTCTCCATCATTACCTGGTGTGCCTATCCAACGCCCAGCAAAATCAAACATCTTTGCTTTTTCGGTTTCGAGAAGACTTATAGCGTGTTCAAGGCTTGAATGAATTTTTCCAATTGTCATCGGTTCCGGGGCATTAGGAAGGTCACCGGACTTTCCTTGAACGTTCATAGATGATTTTTTCATTCTTTACCTCCGTATTTCGCCATGATTTCCTGCACCCGTTTGAAGATCTCGCCCACGGCCCGGACACTCCCGTCCGAGACATTCAAAATGATGGGGATTGACTTGGCATCCTTGATAAAAAGAGCTTCCAGCTCCACCTCCAGCACTCGACAGATCGAAACCAGGTATTTCAGCCCGATGTTGTCCTGCTTGCCGAGCTCGAGCTTGGATATGGTATCCTTCGTCAGGTCGACCCTCAGACCGAGTTCCATCTGGGTCATAACGGCAGAAGACCTCAATCTCTTGAGATTCCTTCCTATGGTTTTCAATTCGTCCATTTCAAACCTCCTGTCTTTGACTAATCGTTCGAATAATATCACTCCTTTGTCTTTTCGTCAAGCACTTTTTGTCAATCGATTCTCCCGTTTCCATCGATGTTATTCTTTTCAATGAACTCGTCGACGGCATTCTGGCTTACGAGAAACCCCTTGCCGATGAAGTAGACCTGGGAGAATCTCCCCTCCCTTATGTATATGAGGACGGTCCCTATGCTACATCTGAGGATCTCGGCCACCTCTGCGGTTTTGAGCAATTTCTCCTGCATATGTTGTTATCCTTTCAAAAATACAAAGGCACATGATACAGGAACCCATGGGGCTGATGTCAAGCGGATATTTGGATGGCGAATTCATTCTTTTTCAATCAAATCGATGGCCTTTTGAATCGCTTTGTTCAGACCTGTCCTTTCCCTGAATTCGCTGACAATCCGCACTACCTCGTCTCTTCTTTCCTGGAATCTGTCCTTCGCATCCTTGCCCAAGTATTCTTCTATTGTCTGCCGGCAAAGTTCTCTGCCTTCTTCCGGCTTTACAACGAGTACATTCGCCTCGCATTTCCTCACCCCGTATTTGTTGAGATAGTCTTGGACATAGGACAGATGAAAATTCGGATGCGGTTTGCCTTTTTTGGTTTTTCCCTGGACGATTTTTCCGTCGACCATTTCGGCAATACAGCCTCCGCTGGCCGTGATGAGGTTGTCAATCCAGCTCAGATTGTTGGCGATTATAAAGTCATGCTTGAGTCCGAAAGGATCTATCTTCAGGTCAAAAGGATCGTATCCCTCTGTGTCGTCAGACCATTTTATATGTATGAGATCAAAAAGATTTTTTCTCAAAAAGAAGCTGATTCTTCCGCCGTCCGGGTCATGATCCCCGCAGTAAAGAAGGACGCAACTAAGACCCATCTCTTCGGCATCCTTGAATCTCCTCGCATACTCGGCCCTCTGGAGCATTGATGACCATCCCTTCGATGTGGCTATCGGGATGTGGAATTCTTCGCATACCGGTTCAAACAATGTCTTGAGGTCTATTTTCTCGACAACCATCTGGATGTAATATTCTTCTCCTTTCCACCAATTCGGCGTGTAGTAATGTTCCGCATTCAAGGCTCCGTCAAGCCACCCTCCCACATATTTAATCGGGCTTTCCTCGTCAGGCTTCTCCACTCCGCTGAATTTCCTCGCCTCTTCTTCGGCCACGAAGTCTATGGGCAATGTTCCGTCTCTCCTGCAGCCGTTGTTGATCAGGTTCTCTACCAAATCGAACTGAGCTTTTGTTATCAGGCCGTCCTGCTCAAGAATGTAGCACCAGCCTCGAGCTGAAACCTTGAAGCCTATGGTCTGGCTTATCGATTTCAGCTCGTCGGCGAATTCCCGCATTTCGATATCCCTGTTCTTTCCTCTCGATGGTAGTTTCATTTCCGCCTCCTATGATAGCAAAGCCCCCGTCCGCGCCCTTGATGGGTCAGAGTCCCTCGATATGAGGGCAAAGACAGACGAAGACCGGGGGCTTATTTTATCGCTTCTCATTTCTCCGACCCATCAGACCCTAATTTTCGCAAAAACAGTGGCTCTTGTCAAGACAAAATGACCCTGAGTTCGACCAAAGATGAACCGAAAGGCGGAATTTGAGTGAATTATGGTTAATTGCGGTGAAAGGCGAACCGGCATAACTCTTTATAAGTCAAGGAATTATAGTGGAATATAGGGGAAACGGAAAATCTCCCAGCTGAGCTACAGCCCCACCGAGATTGGATTATATTTGTTTATTTATGAGTGACTTGCGAACCCTCGATTATCGAGTTCGACCAAATATGGACTTATAAGCTTGGAAACAAGCGACCATCAGACCGGGTCGCTACTTCTATTTTTTTTCCAGCTATTCTACTCAGTCTTTTATCAAATTCGCACGATGCCATTTCTGAGATTTCATGTGTTGATAGACCGACAATCTCCTTTATATTTTTCTTTGCTTTATTATTTGTTTTTAGCATTTCAGTCAATATAAACTTCCTGCTATTAAAAGTCAATCCTTCTTCCTCGCCTTCCTTTCCAGGACCTCCATGGCTATCTTCATCCTCCCGAAATCGGCGTGGAGGTACCTCATCGTCGTTTCGACCCGGCTGTGGCCTAGGATCTTCATCACATCGGCCAAGCCGACTCCCTTCCCCAGCGCCTCGGAGACCATGATCGTCGAGGCCGTGTGCCGAAGGTTGTGGAAGATGAAATCCCGGATTCCGGAATATTTCCTGATCTTCCGGAACGACTCGGTCAGGTCGACCTCCTTCCCTCTCTTCCCCAGCGGCAGAACATAGCCGTCCCGCCTTCCCTGATCCTTTAATTCCTCCAGGATCTTCCTCACCCCGTCCGTCAGCGGGATGACCTTCTCCTTCCTCTGTTTCGTCTCGGTCCGCTTCAGGGTTATCCTGTCCTTCCCGACATTCTCCCACTTCAAATTGATGACCTCCCCCACTCTCATTCCGGTGTAGAGTAGCAATAGGATGAGCCTCCTGATGTATTTCTGGGCCTTGGCGCCTTCTCCGCACTCATTCTCCACTCGCTCGGCCGCATCCAGGATCCTTTCAAGCTCCTCCAGAGAATATTCCCTCCTTTTCTCGTCGACCGTATATGGCCTGACCTCGCTTACAGGATTCTCGGGAAGATGTTTTTTCCGGACCGCATAATTGAAGCAAGTCTTCAGGAGCCCGAAATAGTGGTTGATCGTGGCCTCCGACCTTCCCCTCTTCTCTTCGCTGACCGGCAGGCTTCTCAGGTGTTCGTCGAGTCCGATGAGCTTGTCTTTGCCTATCTCGTCGAGCGTGATATCCCCCCAGAACTCGTGTATGATCCGGAGCCGATTCTTCATCGTCTCCCACTCCTTGACCTTCTTGACGGTTCTCTCGTAGTCGATGAACTCGTCGGCCAAGTCCCTAAAGGAGATCCTCGAGGGCTTCATCGGCGACTCGATCCCGTAGTATTCGGACCAGCGTTTCCTGTATTCCTGCTCCCAGAGCCAGCGGGCTTTTTCGGGATCCCTGGTCTTGAGGGAGAAACGGACACGCTTCTTGTCTTCGCCGAATCCTATTCTCTGGTCGAAATAATAAAATCCGCTGGCCTTGCTTCTTGCGGGACCCTCGCGGCGTTTCGGCATGGAATTTATTTTCTTCAGACAAGATTTCCTGATTTTATTTCCTCGATTATTTTTTTCCTAAACTCTTCGAAAGCCTCTTCGAATTGTTCTATCTTTGATGGTTTCCCCCTCAAATCGAAAAAATCCAATACATCGCATTTCAAGATTTCCGCAATCTGGAAAAGATAATCGATTCTATAATTCGATACTCCTCTTTCGATACGACTTATGGTGTTTTTTGTCGGCGATTTAGGATTTATTCTCTTGGCCAAATCGACCTGCCGAAAACCGACTTTCTTTCTGAAATATTTTATGGCTAATCCAATGTCTTGTTTGGTTGTAGATTTCATTAAAACCCCCTTTACTGAAATCTTGAATTGTCCACTTTAGCCCCTCAAATCAAACAAACTATTAACATAAAATTCAATAAAATAAAAATCGCAGAAAATGTAAAAAACATCTTGACAAGGCTATTATTATTTCTTATTATTCCTTTGCGATGGAAAATAACCATAAAAAGCTACTATTACTTAAATTGAGAGAATATCGCCTTGATGAGGACCTGACATATTCACAGCTCTCTTATCTGATAAAGACAATGACCGGCAATGGAATCTCCATTTCACAATTGAAAACTCTTTGCCAAGAAAACATTGAAATAGACCCCCATGAACGCACCCTCCACAGGCTTGAGAAATTCCTGAAAAGAATGGGAGTTCTTAATTGAATCTCCAGCCCAACCTCCTCTCCCAGAAAGAAACAGCCGTCTTCTTCGGTGTCACCGTCAAGACGCTCATCGAGTGGAGGAAAGCCGGCATAATAAGGGCTATCAAGATTAACGGCCTCATCCGCTACGACCCCGACGAGATCAAGCGCGTGGTCCGCGAAAACCGCGAGCGGACCAGGAAGGCTCGAACCAGGTATTTTTAATCCCATAGGCAAAGCATAAAGGAGCTGGAAATGCCTGACAATCTAAATAAAAGCAAGAATTTAGGATTCGCATCCCTAATGTATGTCAACTTCATAATCAAGAAGAAGGCCAGGGTGGATGAGACCGCTAAAAAGATGGGGGTTTCTGCCGACACCCTGTATCGTTATGTCAGGGGCGAGAATATTATTCCGCCCGATAGAATCATAGACCTCATAAGGGCCACCGACAATATCGAATACCTGGAATTTTTCTGCGACGCTGTGGGCTATGTTCCGGTTCCCAGGATAAAGGATAGGCGCGCGGCCGAGACGATGACCCAGATGATCAAGGTCATGAAATCGGCGATCGACCGCAAGGAGGAAGAATGAAACCATATCAGGATAGAACCTGGCTACATCAAAAATGTCTGGTTGAAAAACTGACAGATTGCGAGATGGCCGAATTGGCAGGGTGTTCCGAAGGGAGCATTCAAAGGCACAGGTCCCGATTCGGAGTGTACCGTCCCAAGGTTCAGAACCGAAGCGGGAGAAAGAGGTTCTTGATCTATCAACCAACCACATTGCTTTCAAAGTCAGAAACGATTAAAGCCGCAGTTGCGGGTTTTTGCGATGGCGGCGGGTGTGTCAGCATAACAAAAGCCAAGAGGCGGAGAAGCTCAAGGTACACCTATACGGTGAATGTGATTTTTACTCGGTCGCAAGGCGACAGGATACGGACACTGCGTTCCATTCAGCACCACTATGGCGGGTTCATGTTCGGCTATGAGCGGACAAGGCTGGAATCAAGGATTGCACAACTGAGGATTGGCATCCGACAGTCGGAAATACTGCTAAGGGATATGCTTCCGTTCATGAAGACCAGAAGGAATCAAGCCTTGGTTGGACTCGAATTGATTGAATTGAAGAGAAACAAGCCGTCGACCCGGAGCGGGAGCCAATATGATGACTTCATGAGGATGCAGGAGGAATTGAATCAGAAGAATCATTGGCATAATCGGAAAGGAACGCCCGCATCAAGACGCATTGTGGCCGCGAAGAGAAACGATTCCAAATGATTTTTACCAGAATAAATCCAAGAAAGGAATTGAAAACATTGGTGGCATAGACAGTTCCTATCAAAATCAATCGGATGACTTACTGTCCGCCGCCAATGAAAAGGAAGAACAAGTGGCATAGGTGGTTCCTATATAAATGTCTAACCACATTCGGCTTACCACCCGCCACTAATAATAAATAAGGAGGAAATTGATGGCATACGCAGTTCCTATTTTAATTGCCGAAAGGCTATTGCAACTACTGCCCGCCATCAATAAATAAGTCATGAAAAGCACCATCAGGCTGTTCAAGGCTGTCCCGGTAAAAACAAAACGAAAGAAATCCAACAAGGCTTTGCTGGAAAAGACCATCAGACGGGGATACATTTTTTCTCCAGAGGTCGTCTATAACTACTCGAATTACGACGCATTGATCTGTCAGGTGGAAGAGATATACGGGATGACCGCCGAAAGGCTGAACAGCTCGTTCCACAAGTCCTGGGTCAAGATAAAAGACACCGATATGAAACGATTGGTGGTCGAGCAGATAGCACACTATCTCACAACCTACGGCAAGGAGCATCCCAAGGAGTATCTGATAGAAAAAGAGGAACAATGGGGCGTGGATCACTTGGCCGAGAAGATAATCGAGTTGCCGGATTTTGAATCAAGCAAGATCCGGCAAGAGAATTATGTCTACATCCCGAAAGAAAAACTGGAAATACCCGGTATCAAGATAGATGACATAAGGCTGGTGGTCATAAAGGGGTATACCAAAAAAGAACTGAGAACAAAGTTGCTGGATCTGCTCGGCTCGGGAATCGCCCTGGGCGAGGACACGATAAGCGATGCGGTGGATGTCGCCACCTTCCTGGAGTTCGACGAGAAAGATATCAAGGGCATCAGGAACAAAGAGGTGAAGATCGCCCTCTATGACCATTTGAATCTCACCCCCGAGAACCCCGTTGAGTTCTTGAGATATGCGGTTTACAAGGCTACGGGACAGACCCTATTGATAAAGAACAAAACCCTGATAGAACAGATTAAGGAAAGTCCCAAGGTTAGTCCCTCCTTAAGCTTTGTATTATTTACCCGATACCTTGATGCACATGGTTTAGAGAGATTGGCTGAAATATTTTATAGGTTTAAACCAATCTTCTTAGCCCTCAAATCTAATAGTCCAAAGATGAAGCCAACAATAAACAGAATAAGAAAACTGGCCGTAAAACACCACAAGCCAATGCCGGAAGATTACCTCAACAGCATCACCGCCAAATTGAATAAGGATGAAAAGATAGATGAGGTCAGGCTCGAGGATGAGCTGAAGAGGGTCAATGTTTTTCGGAAGATCAGACTGGCCTATGCCCTGAAATTCAGGACGAAAGATGTTGAGTCTATTTTATATAGAATAAGAAATGGCAAAGGATACGCCACCGATTTTTCATTCGAGAAGAAAGGTTCTGCCAAGAAGATCTTGGGCATTGTTCTGGACTCGATAGTCAAAGATGTCAGCAAGAATGTAAAGGGCAAGAAGATTCACATCCCGGACCACATACACTACAGCCTGCCCGCCACCGAGAAGCAGTTCACGGGCAACTTCCCGTCGGGAACCTATGTATCCATCCCTAAGGACATGATTTTCGGAATCAATTGGGCGAATGTCAAGGGACACAGAATTGATTTGGACTTATCGGTCACCTCCCCGATAACAGGAAAGATCGGCTGGGACTCAAGCTTCAGGACGGAGAGGGGAGACATATTGTTCTCCGGCGATGTGACAGATGCCCAGGGACCGAACGGCGCCACTGAATTGTTCTATATGAAGAGGCAAAGGAAAATAGCCCTGATACTTTATGTCAATTACTACAATTTCGAAGTGAAGGTGGAGGTCCCGTTCAAGATAATCGTGGCCCAGGAGAAGGCGGAAGATTTCAGGGAAAACTATATGGTGGACCCCAATAACCTCATAGCGATGTCCAATTCAAAGATCAATCAAAAAGAAAAGATATTGGGCTTGGTAGTTACAACCTTTAACGAATGCAGGTTTTATTTCACCGAAACATATATCGGCAATTCAATAACCGCTTCCAATTCAGAGGTCGCGGAACACAGCCGGAACTATCTCTTCGGTTTTTACGAGAATGCCATTGGTCTGGGAGACATTCTGACAAAGGCGGGGGCTAAGATTATTGACGAGAAAGATGAAGCTGATATCGACCTGTCGCCAGAAGGGCTGGAAAAAGACAGCATCTTAGGTTTGCTGAGAAAATGACAATGATTTTTACCAGAATAAATCCAAGACGAGAGGAGGTGGTAGAGTGCGGAAGGGTTGAGACAAACTTATTGTGTCTGCAAGGAGGGGGTCAGACGATCCCCTCCCCTGAATTTGCACAGACAAAGGGAAATTTTAAGGAGGCAGAGCATGAAAACAATCTACAAGTATGAAGTGCCGATTTTAGACCAGTTTCAAAAGTACTTGCCAAAGGGAGCCGTGATTCTGTCTTTCCAGACACAAAACGGCGTGCCTGTCATATGGGCAAAAATCGACACGCTTGCCGAGGTCGAAGAGAGGAATTTCAGGCTGTTCGGAACAGGCCATCCGATAAAGGACATTCCGAAAGATGCCGATCTCCACTACATCGGCACGACCCAGCAAAGCACAAACCCGCCACTCGTCTGGCATCTATTCGAGGAGATGAAAAAATGAAATATTGCAAAACAGTCAAAGAACTCAGAAGGGAATTCGATGATGTCAAGGATGGCTGTTCTGGAGACACCATTTTCAGCGCGAAAGCGATTATGTTCTTGGCGACCATCCTGGATGAATATTGCCATAAAAGCATACGGGCTCAGAATCGGACTGCAACCCTGCTCGAACAAATATTGAAAGCTCTCAAAAAGAAGAAAAGGATCCCTTCTCCATACCAACTGAAAGTAGCCGAATTCCTAAGAGCAGGAAAACCAATTCAAGAAGCCCACAGATTAGCGAAGGAGGAAAAATGACTGAAGTCACAGAGAAGACGGGAAAGATTTACTTCGGTTACAACACAGGACCCGGCAGCCAGATTGTCTGGGTGGTTACTCCCAAGGATGAAAAGTACATCCTGAAGCATGTCTGCCGGCATAGCCCGGACGGCTTCCAATGGGGATACGGCGGGTCAGGACCAGCGGACACGGCCTTGAGCATTCTTCACGATTGTGTCGGAAAAAAGGACGCTGGACAATACTACCAGGACTTCAAGTGGAATTTCATTGCAGGTGCTGGCAGCAAGCTCGAAGTCACAGAGGAAGCCATAAGGACATGGCTGGCAAAAAAAAAGGACGAGAGATGGTTGGAAGAATTCCAGCTTGCGAACTGTGCTGGATGCCGCTTCGCGGATGCGGAAAAGGTAGGGACGGGCAAGCCGTGCTGCACGAGGGCTATTCCCATTGATCCCGTCAGGCCGGGGAAAACATGTCTTATGCACGCAGTTGGCCCCCAAGGAGTTCCAGGTGCTCAGGGGAGCCGAGGCTACCCGAGAATTACAGGAGCAAAGGAGGTGTGATGCCTAAGAAACAAAAAAGCCCGGCTCCCGAAGGAGCCAGGCTGGCCAACTTTGTCTGTGCAAACAAACAAACGGTCAAAAAAAGCCTATCACAATTCAAGTCGGGAGGCAAGAGCAAGGAGGAAGTCGAAGCTGTTGCCGATGTATTTTTCGAGACCATGTGCAGGCTAAACCTGGGGGCGAGATGATGCACCCGGCAATCCAGACCAGCTATGAGGGAAAGAGGGGTTGCGGATACCGCACCAAGCCGGGGTCGCTTTATCTGATTAGCGGAGGACTAGCCCTCCCCTGCGGAAAGTTGCCCGTGCCTTTGGAGGTCTGCCCCACCTGCGGAGCCGGCTTCAAGCCTTCAAGAGGATGGACATGGGTCGATGCTTGCGGTCTTGCCAGGGCTACGGTGGCGGACAAGGAATGCAAAGCCCCCTTCTGCGAACACTGCCCCGTGATTGCGATGCTCAGGGGCGACATCCAGAAGGCGGGGCTGTTGTGGATCGGCGAGAAATTCTACAAAAGACCGCTGGATTTCGTGAAAGAGGCCGGCCAGATGGGGGTATGCAGAAGGATTCCGCATGTCCCCAACGACTTCAAGCTCGGAGAGACCTGGGTTCTTCTGGCCCACAGGAAGGCAATTACGGAACATGTTGCCGACAATATCGAAGCGGAATACAAGCCGGGCATATTCCAGGTCTTCAAGCCGACCGCCGTTGAGATCCTCTGCGACGGTACTGAGCAGGACGAGAAGATCGAGGACTACCTCAAGCGGGGTCTGACTCCGGTCTTGGTCAAGAAGAAGCAGAACGAGCTGTTCGAGAAAGAATTGAGGGTGGAGTGATGAAAACGAGTCAGTGCATAAGAAAATACAGCACTTGCAAGATACGCAGGGTGATGAAAGAAAGCGGGTTTTCTTATGCGGAGGCGGGTAGACGGCTGGGCATATCCCGCCAAGCCATGCAGTTCCTCTGCTACCACCATAGTCTTTTGGAGGCTGTGAAAAAAGGGAAAAAAGACTTGGATAAAATCCGAGCAATGAGGGCCTTAAATCTCCTTGAAGACTGTCATTACTGCAGGAAGAAGGCCACCGAGGTGATGGGCGTAAGTCCTGCGGTATTCAACAGCCTTTTGCTTAAGGCGGGCGTGAGATGCAGGAGATGGTCAAAGGAAGGATGTGCTCCTCATGGGATACCAGCAACGGAAAAAGAGGTTAAGGCTATAAAGAATCTCAAAAAAGAGATTGAAAAAGACTTAGGCGTTCCCGTCAGTATTTTAGAGCTCGTGCGGGCATTAATAGATTTTGGCAAAGGGTATAAGGATTTGGTTATCCATATAATCCTCCAGAATCGAGCAAGGTATCTGGGGTATGAACAAGAAGGAAAAGGGGCGAAATGATGGACATGGCAAAGGCACTGGAAGAGGCCAAGAAGCTTCACAAGAATCTTCTGGTCAAGATCGTTGAGGCGGAGCGGATCTGCGAGAAAGTCGATCCTCTACTGCCAAAGGGATGGCATTCAGAATTTTCCGCCAAATCCGGGCAGCTGGAATTCAATAAAAAAGAAAAAGCCCATGCCATCGAATTCAGAGTGGTTTGTGGTCTTGTCGAGAAAGCGATTGGAGGCGGATTGCACAGAGGGGTCGGCAACCTCGGAAACACATATCTATATGGATGGGCATGGCATTGGTTTGGCGACGGCAGAGTAGCCCTTGATGTTCGCGTGGAGCTCAACAAGCCAGAAGGTTGCAAAGTGACATACGAAACAGTGAGTGAGAAGAAGCCGGTCGTGGACGAGGCCTGTCTCGGCATAAGGAAAGAGGCAAGTCAACAGGAGGGATGAGAATGGAACAAAAGCAAGAATTCACTTTAAGGGAACAGCATCTGAAACTTTTATCGAGAATGAATGTGGGTTGGGACGATGCTGAATTTGGTGCGCCCTGCATCGACCCCAAACGCCCTTATGGCAATTCCTCCGTCATTAATGACTTGGCTGAAATCCTCGGCCTTGAAGGGAAAACATGCCCCCATTGCGGGGAGTATCTGGAGGAACAGGACGAGGAGAGGCTCACTAACCTTCACAAGGAAACGGAAACCGCCTTGCAGATAGTCCTGTCCACTCAGTCTTTTAAGCCTGGGACATACATAGCAGACAAATACGGTATCGACTGGAAGCTCAAAGAGGAACAGGGAGAGAAGGCGGAGTGCAACGAGATCGACGAGGAGGATTCGGAGCTTGTCGAAAAGGAGGCGAAAGATGTTTTATTGTGATGCCTGTGCCAAAAAACACAAAAAAGGAATGAGAATGCTTAAAAGTTATGGTCCATGTGAATATTGCCATAAATATACAATGTGTAATGACAGCGGAAACTATAATTCAAAGGAGGAAAAGAGATGGAAGTCGGCACAGTGAAGAAAAAGAGGACTCCCAAGTCAAAGGAGTCAACCCGCAGGACCCGAGACGAGAACATCCGAGAGTTCCAGCGGCGCGAGGCCGAGAAGGCGGCGAAGAAGCCAGCAGCGAAGAAGAAGGCGGGGGCGAAGAAGGACGGTGTGAGAGAGATACGGAAGCGGCTAAAGCCACAGAAGGACATGGCCGAGAAGGCACGACGGCCTTTCATGATGCTGAAGCCCGTGAAGCAGATGCTTGCCGAGCGCGAGTACGAGCTCCCGGAAGCGATGGCGGCCTCCTACCGCGAGGAGGCGGGCTACGGCTCTGAGTCGCTGAGGGAGCGAGGCGACAGCGGTCAGAAGAACCTCCAGTTCGGCAATGTGAACGACTGCCCGCGCATGGTCTATTATAAGTTCTTTGCCCCGCACAGGGCTAGGGACTACACGGTCAAAGGCCTCATTCTCTTCGATGACGGGAAGATGCACCATAGGAACATCCAGCGACGGCTTGAGGACCGTGGCGTAGGGCGTGCGCCGGAGGGTTACCTGACGCTCCCCTCTTGCGGAGCCGTGGGCTATTACGACCAGCTTATAAATGTCGGCATGGAGAACGGATGGCGTATCTGCGACCTTGCGGAGTACAAGACACGCTTTCCCTATGCCTGCGAAGAGATAGGTCAGGATGCTTATAATCAGGGCCAGCTTTACCACTTCGCCGCAAAGGACTCAGACCGCTTAAAATCAAAGAAGATCAAAATTCGCAATGTGCGGATAATGAACCGCGACCGTGCGGTGCAGACCGACGAGGTGCATTTCTCCTGGATGGTACAGCCGGACAAGGTGCGTCAGGCGGAGTGTGTGGAATACATGGAATGGCTCTATGAGAAGGTCATTCTGGAACATTATCTGCCTCCTCAGCCGCACGAGCCGTCATCTGTGCCATGCACCTACTGCCGGTGGAAGGGCTGGTGCTGGCGAGAGTACCCGGAGATCATAGTGGGCGAGGCCGAGCTGGAACCCGTGCTGGTGCCGGACCGGGAGATCGTGGAGAGCCACGCCAAAAGGATACACGAGATCCTGAGACTCGAGTCGGAACTCAGGCAGGAGAAAGACAAGATCGCCCCGGTCATCCTGACCTACCTCAAAGAGCAGAAGAGACCTGTGTTCCCTGTCGACGAGGCCGAAGGGCTTGTCCCCCGGCAAAAAAGGACAACGGTATGGGACAAGAAGGCACTGATCAAGAAAATCGGGTTTGAGAGTTTCGCTCTGGTGGCTGATGTGAGCGGGAAGCTGGTGACGGATTACATCCAACGCGAGTATGTGGATGCGGGGATATTCGAGAAAGTCAAAAAATACAAGCTCAGCAAACCCTATCTCGCAATCGCAAAACTCAAGAAATTCGAGAAAAAGGATCAAGGACAAGGAGGTGGATAATGCCGATAAATGAGCTGTCCAAACGCAGGCGTCTGCCCCGGCTCGGAAAAATCCGCCTGGGCATCAAAGAGAAGACGACCGTGCCCTGCAAGTGCAAGGGGAAGAGTCCCGACAAGAAGCCCATGTTGACTTGCCGTATCTGCGAAGGCACGGGGTATGTCTTCAGGCCCAAAGAGGTCGACTACTTCGTCTGCCCGCCCGAAGTCCAGGCACTATACGGGGAGAAGCCCAAAGAGCTGCCAATCATGTTCCCGGTCGAGGACGAGGAGGTCTTCTTCCAGCAGTGGTACATGCGCTACGGATACGGCGTTCTGAAGTGCATCGGGGACGGAATCAATGCGAGGACATGGGACGAGGAGACAAGCGGATTCAAATCCATTAAATGCCCCTGCGAGCAGCTGGAGAATAAAAGGTGCATGCGACAGGCCACCCTTCAGTTCTTGCTCTACGAAGTCCCGGGTGCTGGCGTGTGGCAAATCAACACAGGCTCGAAAAACTCCATCATCGACATAAACAGCGGCATCGATTACATCAGGTCCCTATGCGAAAGGGTAAAGATGATTCCCCTTGTTCTCAAAAGGGAAGAGATGACCGCTTCGCGGACAGAGAAAGGAAGGCTCAAATCAAGCACGCATCACACGCTGAAGCTGGACCTTGTCAATACATCCCTCAAGCAGCTGTTGGAATATGCTCGGGTGAGGCCGTCGCGAATACTGATGCCTTCTCCCGACCTTGAGGAGGACGACCAGTTCTATCCCCCGGGTGGCTGGCCGAAGGAGGAAGAAGCGACCGCTGAAGCTGAGGCAAAGCCGTCCGAGAAAGCAGAGTCCCCTGCCCCGGCAGATGAAAAGAAGGCGTTTGAGGAGACCGAGCTCAAAGTGTTGCAGCGGGATCTGGACATCTTAAAAGGAAAATTTGAAGAGTGCGGAGTCGCACTTTCGACCGAGGAGATGAAGAAGATTAAAAGCCTGAAGACCGTGAATGATTACAAGCTCGCCATTACTGATCTGAACAACAAGCTGGAGAAGGAAATGCCGGGGGATCCGGGAGGCGGCGAAGGCCAGCTCTTCAAGGAGAAGTGAAAATGGAATCCGAAATTCTGTGGCGGCTATTGAATGTTCTGTTCATTCTGATTGTCTGTGCCGTGTTCTTCTTCCTGGGCAGGGCATACGAGGGGTCCAGAATGAAAGGCTCCGGGGGCGAGCTGAAGAGGCTCCGGAGGCAGAACGAGATGATGAAAAAGCTGAGTCCGAAATTGAAATGGGGAGAGGATGCCAAGTTCAAAAGGACGAAGTGCCTGAGTCCCCTGCAAAAGAAAGACGGCCCGCTGTTGGAGGTCGACAAGCAAGGAAGCCCATAGGATGCATGAAAAACAAGGGGAGGCCGCAACCGCCAAATATAAAGCCATCCACCGATTGCAGTGGCTTGGTGGCACGCACGTCTCCCCCCTTCCCTTTTATTTGAAGAAATGAGGAGTAGCCTGATGATTCTAGATAAGAGCAGTCGGGGGTTTGAATCCCCCTCTACTCCTCTTCCCTTCCAAGAGCCTGAATTAATGTCAGGCTTTCGAGAGGGAGAATGAATGACAAAAAAGAAGAAATCAGATTCATCGAGATGTTCTGCGGAGTCGGAGGGTTCAAAAAGACAATCTGCTCATCGCCAATACGGTTGAGGTTGACGGCTATCTGAGAAGAGGAGAGAGGGACAGGGACAAGGACGGGAAGGCTATCCTGACATCGATCGCCAACAGGAGAATAAGACGACTCACCCCGAAAGAATGCGAACGCCTTCAGGGCTTCCCCGACAACTGGTCGCTCGTTCCCGCTATCGGAAACGATGCAGGGATGGAATACGACTACGAGACAGGGGAAACGATCATCGAGGGGAAAGTCATGTCGGACACCCAAAGGTACAAGATGATGGGCAATGCGGTGAGCGTCCCCGTGATAGAGGCGATAGGGAGGAGAATCTTGGAGACTTCAAGAGAATAAAAACGAACAAGGATTTCATGCGATCAAGGCAAAATCAGGTTCGAAAGGTCATGAGCGTCTCGGACACAGCAAGAAACAGCCGGAGAATGCGTGCAAACGCATGATATGCGAAAAAGGAGAGAGGCCCCGATGAAGACATCGCTCAAGCTATGCAGGCTCTCAGAGTTCGGAGAATGCGAAAAATGGTTCAAGCCGAACAGGCCGCACCAGGACTTCTGCCGTCCCGACCACCAGCAGAAGTACTGGCGGCTGGTCCGCACCGAGAAAAGGCTGCTCGTGAGAAAAGTCATGGAGCACGACAGGAGGATAGAGACCATTGAAAAAAGGCTGGGGATAAAATGAAGGGTTACAAAAAAACACCTGAGGAATACCGGGAAGAAGCCAAAAAGAAGGCCTTCGATTCTTTGGCAAGATACAAGTTCTATATGTTTGGCTACTGGGCTGCGGCATGGGTCCTGATGAACAAGCTCTGCAGGATCCGGGAGCCAAACCCTTTTTGCGGTCTGGTCGACCTGGCAAAGAAGCTGAAGGAGAAGAAATGACCGTAGACAAGCTGCTCAAATCTTGGGACACCCGGGTCCCAATCTCAAAAAGCCAGGAGGACATACGGAATCTATTGGCAAGGTTCGGAGCATCGAAAATAGCTTTCGAAGAAGACTTCCAAAAAGGAACTCAGAGTCTCAGGTTCGAATACCCGCTAGAAAAAGAAATGAGCGTCCCTGTCCAATTCAAGATTGAGATAAAAGGCATTTTTGAGTGGCTTGAAGAAAACGGGCGATCCTCTTGGAACAATGAATACCTATGGAAGCAAGCCAAAAAAGTGGCATGGAGACACATATTCGATTGGACCAAGGCAAACATCAACTTGGTCGAGTTCGGGCTTATCCCCTTCGAGAATATGTTCCTCAGCTATTTCTCTAGGGTGCTGCCAGACGGCACTTACAAGAGTCTGGGTGAGATCATCCTGCCGAAACTTCGGTCGGGAGAACTGTTCGTCAAGGAGCTCAAGGAATGAAAACCCGCCCCCGGCATACCTCCTTGCCTGTAAACCCAGGCATCTCAAACCCCATTCGGGGCATATCCCACGTTTTCGTCCGGCTGGTTTACCGCGCTTCTTTGGTGAATCTTGAAAATTTGCCGGAGGACAGGAAGTTCATAAGCCCGGAGAAAGGCAGAAGAATCTATGATGTGAAAGGGTTCGAATCGATATATTTCCAGCCCAATAAAAGGAAACCATAATGCCTGAAGGACGCATGCTCAAGAAGGTCATATCGGAGAGCAAGAAGCTCGGTACCCTGCCATCCGACTCGGCGCGGCTACTCTACACCTGGCTCATACCCTGGCTCGATATCGAAGGCCGGCACTCGGCGGACCCGGAGATCATAAAAGGCCATGTGTTCCCGAAGGTCAAGTCCATGACCACAAGAAAGATAGAGCGGCTTGTCCATGAGCTCAACGAAGGCAGGCTGATAATCCTCTATGTGTGCGATGGCGAGACCTACCTTCAATTCAAGAAAACGCTTCAGAAAATAGACCCGACGAGGGAGGCGAAGTCGACAATTCTGGACCCGAAAAAAGGGCGGATTATCAAGCCAACTCATGAGAACTCCGGAGTAGCGCAGGAGAACTCGTCGATAAGTAAAGTAAATGAAAGTAAAGTAAAGGAAAAGACTTCATGTTCGGAAAATCCTTCCGAACACGCCTTCAAATATTCCGAAACACACAAAAATCTAGCGAAACTATTGGAGACAAAAATAAAAGAAAGAATACCCAGGCACAAGTTCACGGGGAAGCATTACCTTGAGGAGTGGGCGAACGAGTTCAGGATCATGGAGGAGAAGGAGGAGGCCACCCCCGAAGAGATAGAGAAGCTGATTGTCTGGGTATCGAAGAACGACTTCTGGTACAAGAACATCCGGTCGGCGGAAAAGCTGAGGAGGCAGTTCGGGAGGCTCTGGGCGGAGATGGAGGACGAGGCCAAGAAGGGAGGGAAGAGAGATGAGACATCGAAGGAGTTCACGGCCAGGACAAAGGAGGCCCTGAAAGCGAGATGATCAATACGGAAAAGTAGGTGCTTGCCACGGCAATAGTCTTTCCAGAGACGGCTCCCCTGCTCTTCAATAATCTGGACGGGAGTTTCTTCATAGGACTGGACAGCCAGAAGGTGTATGAGGCGGCCAGGAAACTCTGGGAGGCGGGGGACTCTTTCGACAGGTATGTGCTGCTCGACCTCCTGCCGGAGAGAAGTGATTTCCTGACATCCCTGAGCAAATACGTGGAGGGGGTGAGTGCGAAGGCGGCCGGCGATTTCCTCGCCGAGCGGATCCGGGTGATAAAGGGAAGCCGAGCAAAGAAAGCACTGCTGTCCCAGATCAACAAGGAGGCCATCAGCTCGTATCCGGATTTCGAGCGGATCATGGAGATTGCGGAGAGCGGGCAACTGGTCGAGACATCGAAAGAGGAGGGGGATTTCCAGGTCGCTGTCGATGAGTATGTGGAGTGGAAAGAGCTGGAGAAGACCGGGATAAGCCTGGGATTCCCGGCATTCGACCATAGGACGGGCAGCTACCACTATGGGGAGATTCTGACCATCATGGCGAGAACGGCCGTGGGAAAAAGCTGGGCGGGACTCAACATCATAGACCACCTTGTAAGCGTGTCCGAAGACCGGATCGGTCTGTTCTCCCTCGAGATGGCGAAAGCCGCGGTGGTGGAGCGAATAATGCAGCTCTTCTTCAATGTTTACTGGCGGAAGCTGGATGAGAAAAGGGAGGCGAAAGAACTCCGCCTTGAGGAATTCATCGGCCGATACAGGGAGAGGCTCAGGATATACGGACGGATTTATTCCGTCTACGAGATTGCCGACATCGCCAAGCGGGACAAGCTGAAGATAGTTTTCATCGATTATCTGCAACTCATGAAAAAGGGGAAAGAAGGACGGTCGCGGTACGAGAAGGTGACAGACCTGACCGAGAAGGTAAAGGAGGTCGCCAAGAACCAGGACATCTTCATCGGCATGATGAGCCAGATTACCCGCGAGGGCGAAGGGGGATGGGAGCCGGTGACCCTTGATATGGCCCGAGACACTGGCGCCATTGAGGAGAATTCAGACTTCATTCTCGGATGCTGGCAGCCGTCGCTGAAACCGGATCTCGATGATGAAACGAAGGAATACTGGGATGGCAAGCTGTGCATGAAGCTCTTGAAGAACAAGAGGGGCCCGACGGTCGGCTGCGAGTTCAGCTTCGACAAGGATTCCCGGCGGATCTATGAGATTTGCGAGGGCATCTCAAGACTCAAAAAGGAGAGAACGGATGGAAAACCAGATTGGCACAAGGACTAAGGCGATTGCCGAATTTCGACAATTCCGTGCCCTCATCGATGATGTTGTGGGTGCCTTGAGAAGACGGTTGCGGAGTGCGGACGAGGAGGAAGACGAGGCCAAGAGATTGAAGATGAGGAAGCAAATTTCCAAAGACCAGGATGAGTTCATGGATTGCATGAAACAAATCCAGGACAAAATCGAGGAGATAAATTCAGACGCATCAAAGGAGGCATCATGATTTTAACCTTACTGTGCATTTTCATCGTTTTATTGGGGCTGGTTTTTCTTGCGATTTACCGTGTCAAAGGTGGCTACAGCAATTGGGAGATGGCGGCCTCGATGACTCTCGTCATAGGCGGGATGCTGCTGGCCATTTGCCTGTTCGCCATTGTCATGAGAGGACCGTGTGCGGGCGCTCATGTGAAGGAATTCGAGGCCGTGCAGTCGACGATGGACGGGGCGAGGTTCAACGAGAACATCTCTCCGCTCGAACTGGCCGCGATCCAGCAGAAGGCCGTGGAGAAGAACGAGGAGTTGGCAAGAATGAAATTCTGGGCCGAGCATCCCCTTTCGAACTGGTTCTACAGCAAAAAGATTCTTGCCATCAGGCCGATCGAGTAAGGAGGCGACATGAGAGTCTGCAAGATTTGCGTGGCCGAGTTCGGGTTCAAGCTCTCGGACAGGGAGAAGGCCTTCGAGACCGACGAAGAGCTGTGCGAGCACATGGAAGACTTCCATGGGGCGATAGTCAAGAGGGAGGGAGAGACAACGGCACAGGCAAAGGAGCGTTGCCGGAAGAAGGGCATAGTCGAGGACAGGAGCATGTGCCAGTGCGAGGAGTGCAAGCTCTTGAGAAGCGAAGAAAGCAGGATAACGCTGACCGGCTTCTCGCAGACAGATGTGCATGACTTATTCAGGAATCTGAATTAAGGGAGGTTCACCATGAGCGTGAAAGTCATCTGCTGGCTGGTATTCGGAGGCGGGATCGTAGTGGGTTGCTTGGTCACAATGTTCTTCGCCTGCCTGAAAATAAAAGGATTCAGAAAATCGATCAAGCTCAAGGATTCCAGAATCCACATTCTACAGGGACAGATAGAGCAAAAAGACGCAATCATAAAAGGCTTCATAGAGAAAGCGAAGGAGAAAACAGATGAAACCCGTTGAATTCAAAGAACAGACAAAAGTCTTGCAAAGACCAAAAGGCATGATAGACGAGGAATGCGGGTCATTGCCGGTTCACTGTGATGGCAAGAGTTGCGTAAGCTGCTGGAAATTGAGCTGGACTGAAAGGATAAAGGCGATTCTGTATGGAAAAATCTGGCTCTATGTTTGGAGTGGCATAACACAACCACCAGTGAGTTTGGCATGTGATAAAACGGTTTTTGAAAAGGAGAAAACAAGGCAGTAGCGATGAAAAAAAAGATGTTCCCACCAATTTTGGTTCCCATCAACAAAACCCCCCTTTTGCTGATAATCTTTACCGGGTTTTCCAGCATCTTTCCCGGCATCGCTACTACCTGATGTTTTTACAAGGGGATGCCAGTCAATGGAGGTTAGATGCCGTTAAATAAATCACGAGGGAACATGTACCCCTGGACGACGCACACCTGGAATCCGGTGGCTGGTCTCTGCATCCATGCCTGTGCCTACTGCTACATGAAGAGGTTCAAGCTCCGTCCGATCCGCCTCAAGGAGGACGAGCTGAAGACCGACTTGGGGACGGGCCGGACTATTTTCGTGTGCAGCGGATGCGACCTGTTCGCAAGGAATATTCCGAGAGGCTGGATCAAGGCCGTGCTGGAGAGGTGTCGGGAGTTTAAAAACACATACCTCTTCCAGAGCAAGGACCCATGGCGATTCCATAGCTTCTTGGAGAACTTCCCGGCAGGCAGCATCTATGGGACGACGCTGGAGTCGGATATCTACTACCAGGACCTGAGCAAGGCATCAGACCCTCTTGAGCGAGCGGCCGCGATGACGGGTCTGAGGCGGGGGCGACGCATGGTGAGCATTGAGCCGGTGCTGAGGTTCGACCTTGACCGGTTCGTGTTCTGGCTCAAACAGATAGGGCCGGAGTTCGTGTCCGTCGGGGCGGACAGCCAGGGTCACAAGCTGCCGGAGCCAGGGACACGCGAGCTAAAACGGCTGATCGGTGCGTTGCAGGAGTTTACCCGTGTCAAGCTGAAGAGCAACCTGAGCCGACTGTTGGGGGAGAAAATCAAGGACAGGGATGAAATGACATGACCGAGATTGGACATGTTCCGAAAGAGCAGAAAATGAAGAGGCGGTGGCATGATTTCCTGTGCCGGCTGTTCAGGCACAGATGGGAATATGTCGAACGCGAAGAGCTGGAGTTCCTTACCGGCTATATGGTGGCATGGCGGTTCTGCAAACGATGTGCGAAAGCAGAATGTCTTGGGCCAGTGCCATCTCGGCATCCGATGTGCCGATGCATCATAACTCCGCATTTTGAGGAGGAAAAATGAGCTTATACAACTTGCTTTTCGGCGTGAATGAAACAGCACCATTACTGCTTTTCATTCTGGACATAGACCAGCCTGACGAGAAGTGGCACAGCGGACGGTTCAGGGACATTTATCTGAATAAGGACGGGACGAAGATCATCCTCTACACCCGGAACGGCGGGGGCAACAGAGACCATTGGAGTTTTCCATATTCGGAACACAAGGAGGGCGAGGACTGCCCATGCCCGGGATGCATCATCACCCACAAGCTACCGAAGCACCCGAATTACACAAGGGATTACGACGATGATTTCGACAGCACCTACGCCTGCATAGAGTTCGATGTGCCGGAGAAATTCAAGGAGATTGCGGAGGGCCTGGCCACAGGGGAAGAGCCGGAGTCCGTCCACGAGAAATTCAAAGGTTACACGGAGAGGCTGAATGCGGGCAAAGAGCGAGTCCCGGATGAGATAGACAGTATCCTCAAGAAAATAATAAAGACCTTGGAAAAGCGGATTCCGAAGGAGAAGCTCCAACCGTCGCTGACGAAGGGTCGCAATGAACAGGAGGAAAAATGAGCTTATCCGAATATGTGACGGAACACACAATCAGAGGGGCATGCAGGTGTGGCAAATGCATCGACGCACCCCTTAATCCAGACGAGCTCCAGCCTGACAGCGGGCACACGGCGGACTTAACATTCTTCAAGGTGGCGAAGAAAGGAAACCCGGAAAAAGACGAGTTTGAAAAACTGGTCAAGAGCGAGTTTCCCCATTGGCTTGACGGCGAGGAGCATTCTTATCTGGAGACCGGAGCCGACATTGGCGACCAGGGACTTGCCCTTATGGCGATGGGGCTGGGAAGCATTCTCGGTGTTTGGGACCTGTTGACCCCTGAAACACTGATGCCGTTCCTGGATGATGATATGAAAAAACAAATGGCTGGCACCGGATACATAACCATTAAATCAAAAAAGCAGGAGGGGTCAAGATGAAGCCGGTTTGCGTCAAGTGCGAGAGAGAGCTTTACATGGAGAAGGCGGGGGTGGTTGTCAGAGAGTTGTTCCAGAAAAACACCATGACTTACAGGATATGGTCGGCAGATCTATGGAAGTGTCCCGAGTGCGGAGTGGAGATAATTCCTGGCAATGGTTTTGCCGACAAGCCGTATGCCATCCACTACGAGCCGGTAAAGATGAAGAGGGCCTTGAAAGAATACAATGCGGCCAGGGCAAAAGGTGAGGCATACACCATAAGAGAGTTTCAAAGGAGGTGAGAATGTATGATTATCAGAAATTAAAGCCAAAGTTATTTACGGAAGAGTTGCAAGTCACATTCCTTCGGATTAGGGAAAGGGCGCATAAGTTGATTGGTGAGTCGGGGGCAGCGAGAATGGGTAAGATCATCAAGGGATTCGGTGGAGATGTATGGGAGCTGATGGCTTGCGTTGATAGACTTGTTGAATTGGGGGAGATCAGTGAAGTTGCTTATGGGGATGTGTCTGGTCAGAATAGGATTTTTTGTTCTGGGGAGGCGAGCAAATGAACCTGAGGCAGGCAGTCGTTTTTGCAATCATGATGAGCCACGGGGAAGGAATTCTCTCGAAGCATCCGAGTTATGTGTTCGAGAAGACCAACGCATTAAGTGAGACGGTTGTCCCGGAAAAGCTCCTGGATGACGAAGGTCGCGAAATATTCAAAGCCTATGCCGAGAGGTGGAAGATGGACTGGGACTCGGCAAGGGATTACTGGGACATCCCCATGGACCAGTTCGACAAGAGAACCGGAGAGCCAAAGAAAGAAGTCCTTGAAAAATTAAAAGAATCGGATGGAGGGGAGAAAAAATGAATGCATCTTATGAGGACATCAGAAAGAGAATAAAAGAAGAGCCACTATGGTTTGACACGAACGGAGTCCCCAGGTACGACGAGTTCCATCCCAATCGATGCCCGAATATTTATGCCAATGAAGTCGTCCTGCTCGAGATAGCCTGTCAGCGTTGTGGCGTAAGGGTCAAAGTGGAGATGAACTGGGACAACTTCAAAAGGCAGCTCATGGGCGAGCCTGTCCCCTCCTTCACAGAAAGGGTTAGAAAATTCAGGGAAGAGAGAACGAAATTCTCGCCTGTCCATTACGGCGACCCGCCTTTCCACGGCTGTGTCGGCGACACCATGAACTGCATAGACCTGAGGGTTCTTCAATTCTGGAAAAGGAGCAAGAGTGCCAAATCATTTTTCAGGTGGATGAGGATAAAGAATTATGAGATCGGACTGGAGAAGGAGGAAGGATGAAATCGATCTTTCAAACGGAGAAGCAAGTCCCCTGCCCATGGTGCGGGATAGATATCGACCTGGATATGACAAAGTACCCCCTGGATAAGCCAGTCATAGAGTCCTGTTCCTGGTGCGATAGGAGAATCCGAATAAGGAAGAGAAGGAGATCATATCCGAAGGAAAAGCGCGGGATCGAATTCATCTTGACCAAATGCAAGAAAGAAGGCTGCGGGAGGAGGAAGGAGTGATGTGCAAATGGGGAGACTCGATTCCGCTCGAAGTAACAATATTGGCAACGGGAAGTCATACAGGAAAAGAACGGAAAGACATGAAGTTAATAGACAAATGTTTAGCACCTCTCATTAAAATGCTGAATGAATACGGAATCAAAACTCTGAGCAGTTGTTGTGGTCACGGCAAGACCAAGAAATCATGGATAATGATCGACCCTCGGAATATTCATTTCGGCAAAATTGAAGAGAGCGGCTTGATATCTATTTCCCTTGAATTCCCTTATCCAGGAGAAAACAAAAGAATGAACCTGATCGAGCGGATCTTCCGGAGAAAGGAGGCTGGCCATGGGCTATGACATAACCCTTGAAAAAGACGGCAGGGTCGTCGGGGTCGACCAGCATTTCGAGGGAAGCACAATTTGCCTTCAGGGATCGGACACCGCCGAGCTGAATGTAACTTACAACTACGGCTATTTTTTCAAAAAAAGCCTGAGCAGGAACGAAGGCATAAGATGGCTGTACGGGAAGAAAGCGAAGGACACGGCCAAGCGGTTGAGGAAAGCCGCAGGAGAGCTCGGCACGAACAAGGATGAGGACTACTGGAAGGCGACACCCGGCAATGCCGGACATGCTCTCTCTGTTCTGTTGAAATGGGCGATTCAGCACCCCGAGGCGATTTGGAAAGGAGACTGAATCTTAAAAACTTTAGGAGGTAAATTTATGACCAAGAAGAAAAAAGAAAGCCAGGTTGTATTCCTGCTGGACCAGACCGGTTCCATGCAGGAGTGCAAGAAGGACACCGTCGGGGGCTTCAACACATTTCTTGAAGAGCAGAAGAAGAACAAGACCGACAAGCTGAAATTCTCCCTGACGCTTTTCAACTCGTCCAAGGTCGAGAGGCGCTATGTCGACGAGGAGATCAAGAATGTCGAGCCCCTGTCGGATGCGAATTATGTCCCCATCAACCTGACTCCCCTGTGGGATGCCATGGGGAACACGAT
>Ga0114925_10000115_pt1 | contig 28351 bp, 27 predicted proteins | sample SumtaG_2_FD_87287 | JGI IMG/M metagenome (GOLD analysis project Ga0114925, IMG submission 87287) | Deep subsurface microbial communities from Indian Ocean to uncover new lineages of life (NeLLi) - Sumatra_00607 metaG | ecosystem: Environmental > Aquatic > Marine > Oceanic > Sediment | place... | reverse complement strand
GGCAATACCTGGTCCATTCCTTTAATGGCAACCGGGAAAACAGGCGTATCTGTCTGCTCAGCCAGTACAGAAATACCGCCCCGGAATTGCTGCAACTCACCTGTACTGCTTACTTCTCCTTCCGGGAATATAAGAATCCAGTAGCCTGCATCGAGGAGTTCACCGATATATTCAAGACTTCCACGGTAAGCAGTGCCTTGCGGAAAGGGAAAGGCCTGAAAGAGGAAAGTAATAAGAAAGTAGAAAAAACCATAAAGCATGTGAAGAAGGCGGGTTTTAAGCCGTTGCGGCTTTTTTCCTTTTTCACTCGCAGCAGGTTTACTGCTTACACGACTGAAGTTTTCAAAGTAGGCATAAAACCTGTTTAATCCCAATGCAGGGGCTATTAATGAGCGTAAGCGGATCGGGAGGGCACTAAGGACAGCGAGGGGGTCAAGATCAGATGCATGATTTGCGGCAAGAATTCCCGAACCCTCTGCATATTTCAAATTTTCCAATCCGTGAACTTTCATTCTGCAATAAATTCGGAAAATGGACAGAATAATACCGTCTATAATTATCCTTCGCAGTAATTTTACCGGTTTCCGTCGCGCCCAGCGGGGCATTGAAAGTGTTTTGGCTACCGATGGATGCGCAGCGAGTGCTTCGAGATCTCTTACCGTTGTTTCCGGACCGATAAGCGACTCATCAATACTTATATTGTATTTTTTCTCAATTGCGCTTACTGCTTCTACAACATCAAGGGAATTCATACCGAGATCGGCTACCAGCTTTGAATCCGGACCTGCAGTACCGGATAAAAGACGTTCAACAAAGTCACCACTTTTAGATATGCTTTTTTCCGGGCTTTGTATTTTTTTCAGAATTTCAGCTTTACGTATCTTAAGCGTAGAGGTTCTGGGAAAGTCTGTGTCGTGCCAGACAGTATATTCCCGGATCCTCTGATAGGGGAGAAGCTGTGCATTTGCGTATTTAATGCATTTTTGCGGGTCTGCACCGGGTTCTAAAAGGAGCACTGCATGAATACGTTCAATCCCGGCTTCGGGCAGTCCGATCGCGACCCCCTCTCTCACTCCCTTTATACTGTTTAGAACCTTTTCTATATCTTTAGGGTATACATTATGGCCATCCGATGTGACGATCATCTCTTTTTTACGTCCTTTAATGTATACATGACCTTCTTTATCAATGGATCCGATATCTCCTGTCCTGAACCATCCATCTATTATCACTGAAGCTGTGGATTTGGGATCATTGTAATATCCTGCCATTACATTTTCGCCTTTTACTAAAATCTCCCCGTCAGCTCCTATTTTTACCTCCTGGCCGGGAAGTACTTTTCCAACTGAGCTTCTGTTGTGGCGAAACGGATTAAACATGGTAACCATCGGTGCCGTTTCTGTAAGTCCGTATCCCTGTAATACCGAATAAACAAGACGTCTCCAGAACTCATGGGTATCTGCATCCAGAGGGGCACCTCCTACAATAAATGACCAAAAATGCAACCCGAGAAAACGATGTATGTCAAAGAAGATAATGGCCCGTAAAGGATAAGGAAGCTTTTCCCAGCGGTCCCAGCGTCTTTCAAATCCCGAAAGTTTGCCCCTTGCAGTAAGCTCTGCCTTAACATGGTCAAACAGGAGCTTAAGGACCCTTGGCACAGCAATAAGAGTAAGAATACGGTCACGCCGTATGGCCCTGATAAGGGAAGCAGGACCTGTCTCATGCGCAAAATAAATTGTGCTCCCAAGAAGGATAGGAAGAAATATTCCTGCGAGTTGGCCGAACATGTGGCTGTATGGAACAGTACAGAGGATTCTAAATGGAGTGAGCAGCTTTATGAGCTTTTGCTTCTTCTCTATTCCTTCGTCAAACGGTTTTAGATTGGAAAGAATATTGCCATGAGTAAGCACAACGCCTTTCGGTTCTGATGTTGTGCCGGAAGTGAATACGATTTCAGCAGCATCTTCAGGAGTAATTTTAACAGGATCAATTTTCTTGAGAGTTTTATAATCTTTAATAGATGAAAAAGTGATAGTTTCTGCAGATGTTTTTTGTAGAGGAATGTCACAGATAATAAGCGAAGGGGTCGTTTGTTTATAGATACTGAAAAAGAGCTCCTCTGGTGTTTGAGGGTCCAGTGGTATGGCAACAGCTCCCCTATGCAAAATGGCAAAAAATGCGATTACCCATTCAGGAGATGATTTCCCATACAGGATAATTTTATCTCCTTTTTGTATGTTTTTTTCTTTCAGTGTCCAACTTAATCCATGAATACACGAGCGAACCTCTTTAAATGTCCATGGAATTTTTCTGTATCCTCGATATCCAACAAGGTATTTCCGATCATCCCACTTTTCCATGAGGTTAATATATTCATGTAGCCTTGTACGTTTCATTTTTTAATCCAAAAAATTATTAACCAATTATGTATGGGCAGCCCCACATGGCTGCCCATGCCTTTACAAAAATGCCTTCAGTATTTCAATCCCGCCTGTATTAATAATATAGCTTTGCACTGGACGAGGAATAAGTATAGTTTCTCCTTTCTGAATAGGGACTGTCCCTTTGCTGTATATAATAATTCCATTCCCGTTAAGTATATTCAAAGTGTGAAAATGATACTCTCCAAGGGAGAGCTCAAAGCCCTTTTCATAATGTAAATAATCGATATTAAAGTATTTGTCCCGAATAAGTGAATGAGCGGTATTTATACTTGATTTATCATAGCTAATGACAATGTCTTTCATATATTTTTCGTAACCACTACCTGATGGGAAATTGATTACATCCAGGGCTTTTTGAATATGGAGTGGCCGGGGTTTTCCATCCTGTCCTTTTCTTCCCCAGTCATAAAGCCTGTATGTTGTATCTGAGTTTTGCTGGATTTCACATACCATAATACCTTCCAGGAGGGCATGGACTGTTCCTGTTTTGATATGTATAAAATCTCCCTTCGAGACAGGCACACGGTTTAATCCTTCAGCTATTTTATTCTCGTTAATCAATTGCTCAAACGCTTTCTTTGATACTCCTTTTTTTATCCCCATAATGAGTTCTGCACCAGGGGAAGCTTCCATAATAAACCAGCATTCATTTTTACCTGGTTCGGTTGGGCTTTCATGGGCACGGGTATACTCATCATCTGGATGAACCTGGACAGAGAGCCGTTTATTCGCATCCAGATATTTTATTAGCAGTGGAAATCTCGCAGTACCTGTTTCTGCACATATATTTTCGCCGTATAATCCTACCAGGTCACGGAGGCTCCTTCCTGCAAGCGCCCCGTTTTTTACGATACTGACATCTTCCTCATGGTCGGATATTTCCCATGATTCTGCGACGATTTCATTATTGTTTATGACCTTGCCGATATTTTCGAGATTTCTCCCTCCCCAGATATAATGTTTATATATTATCCCAAACTTTAAAGGATAAAGCTCTGGTTTTTCCATAGTCGAAACCGTTGATATGTAAAGTTTTCAATTTTCTATAATATTATCATGATGTGGACAAGTCACATTCAATATTATAAAATTTTCTTGCCTAATGTGCAAGAAAATCAGTATTAAGGTACCAAAATGTGATATTTTTCAACAGTTTTATAGGAACAGTGCAGGAACAATACATTCTTTCAATGAGAATTCATGATTGGGGAAAAAATCTTTTCCTCTGCAAGAATCTATTGATGATAAACATAAAAGACATTATAATTAGTCAAATATACATTAAACACACTTTTCTAGGAGGGACTATGGAGTATAAAGTAAAGGACATAAAATTGGCGGGCAGCGGAAGGTTAAAAATAGAGTGGTCAGAATCGAGAATGCCTGTATTAATGTATTTAAAAGAAAAATACAGCAAAGAAAAACCATTAAAAGGGCAGAGAATTGCTGGGTGCCTTCATGTGACAAAGGAAACAGCAGTTCTTGTGAAAACACTTACCCTGAGCGGTGCTGAAGTTTCATGGTCAGGATGTAATCCTCTTTCAACTCAGGATGACATAGCTGCTGCTCTTGCTGAAAACAATATCCCGATTTTTGCATGGCATGGTATGAGTGTAGATGAGTTTTACTGGGCAATAGATAAAACGATTGAGATAAATCCAACACTTACGCTTGATGATGGAGCAGATCTTATTAATACACTTCATCAAAAGTATCCTGGACGTGCAAAACAAATGATTGCAGGTACAGAAGAAACAACAACAGGGGTCCACAGGCTCAGGGCAATGGCAAAAGCCGGTGCACTTCTGTATCCGATAATTGCAGTAAATGATGCAGAAACAAAATGGGATTTTGATAATGTTTATGGCACGGGACAGTCCTCTATTGATGGAATACTCCGGTCTACATCTGTGCTTTATGCAGGGAAAAGGTTTGTAGTGGCCGGTTACGGTCATTGCGGGAAAGGGACAGCAATGAGGGCAAGAGGTATGGGTGCACATGTTATTGTGACTGAAGTAAACCCTCTCCAGGCATTAAAAGCTATTCTAGACGGATTTGAGGTAATGACCATGGATGAGGCTGCCTGTATCGGCGATATTTTTATTACAGCAACAGGAATGAAAGATATTATAGTAAAAAGGCATTATAAAAAGATGGAAGATGGGGCAATTGTGTGTAATACAGGGCATTACGATTGTGAGCTGAACTTGAATGATCTGAAAGACCTTTCTGTGAATATCCGTGAAATCAGGCCTAATAATGAAGAATACACACTCAAAAATGGGAAAAAAGTTTTCCTCCTTGCGAAAGGGCGATTGGTAAATCTTGTAGGTGCTGAAGGCCATCCATCAGAAGTTATGGATATGAGCTTTGCAAACCAGTTTCTGTCTCTCATTAGATGCGTAAAGGAAGGAAAAAATCTCGAGGTAAAAGTTCATGATGTACCGCTCGAGCAGGACCAGCAGCTTGCAAACCTTAAACTGAAAACCATGGGAATCAGTATAGATACTCTTACCAGAGAACAGGAAAAATACAGGGATGATTATTTAGTTGGTACATAGTGCGGTTTTCTCACAAATTGGATAACCACCAAAGTTAATTGTTAAATATAATAATATTTCCAGGGAGAAAGCTTTGTTTTTAAAAAGTATAGAATTATATGGGTTTAAATCCTTTGCAACAAAAACAAAGTTTATTTTTAAACACGGTGTGACAGCCATTGTCGGTCCAAACGGCTGTGGAAAAAGTAACGTTGTCGATGCTATTCGATGGGTTCTGGGTGAATCAAATGCCCGGTCAATTCGGGGCGAGATAATGGACGATGTAATTTTTTCTGGATCTGAAGACCGAAAGCCTCTTGGTATGGCTGAGGTTGGAATAACCATGGTCAATGATGATGAGCTTCTGCCCATTGAATATTCCGAAGTCAATATAAAAAGGAGGCTCTACAGATCTGGAGAGAGTGAATTTTTAATAAACAAGAACAATGTACGATTAAAGGATATTCATGAACTCTTCGCGGATACTGGAATAGGAAAGGCAGCCTACTCAATTATGGAGCAGGGAAATATCGACATGATTTTGAGTAATAAACCTGAAGAAAGAATAGGAATTTTCGAAGAAGCTGCCGGAGTAACACGTTACAAAATGAGAATGAAACAGTCGTATAAAAAACTCGCAGCAACGGAAGAGAATCTTATTCGTTTAAATCTCATAATTCATGAGGTGGAAAAGGAATATAATGCGCTTAAGAAGCAGGCAGAAAAAGCCCTGCAGTATAAGAAACTTAAGAAGGAAGAGGTGGAATATGAAACCCTTTATAATTATGAAAGAATTAGAAATTTAAAAAGGCAGGTTGAGAAAAATACTGAAGAATCGGATAGTTTAAAAAAGAAGAAAAATGATCGGATGGATGAAATCATAAAATTAAATAATGCTATAAAACAAAATATTGAAAGAGTGAGATCTGTAGAGAGAGAAATAGCAGAAATTAAAAATGGAATATATAAAAAGGAAGCTGAGCTTGAGTCAATAAACTCAAAGTCAGAACATGTAAAAGATCGGATTTTTGAAATAAAAAATGAAATTGCAAAAAAGAATCATCTCAGGGAAAAGATTCAAAATTACAAATTAGAACTTGAAGCAAAGATAGAACATTTATATACCGATAAAAAGGCCGTTTCTGACCTGCTTGTTTCACAGGAAGAAAAACTTATCAGTTATATGAAGGAAATAGATTATATCAATGATGCTATTAAAAAATGTTCTGATCAAATATTGACTAATACAACTCATATTGAAAAAGTTGAAGAAACCGTACAGAATTTAAGAGATGAGCTAAAGGATGTAATTGATAAATTACTGGAAGAAATGGATAGTATCAAGGCCAGGTTCAAGGGGAATGAAAAAAGGAAAAATGAACTGATAAAAAGTGTTACAGAATCCATTACAAGAATAGACAATGCGCTGCGGCATCATGGAACAAAACTCAACGACCTTGTTTATACAGTTAAAGAATCAGATGCACATACCTTTACCAGAAGTCTTACTGAGGATATTCAGAATATTCGAGAGATTTTGGCTGAGCTCAGAATTGATATTGAAACAGTAATAAATATACAGGATGATCTTAGCAAGATGATATTCGGAAAAGAAGGCATGTATTTTCGAAAAGAAAAGAGTGAAAGTATAATTGAAGAAAATGTAAAGAATGAAAAAGCCCTGAATAAAAAAATCATTCATTTAAATGAAGAGTTGAAAAAGAACGGTGAAAAAAAGGAAGAATTCGGGGTTATTATCAATAACCTGCGGCCTGATATAGCACGAAATAAGGAAAAGCAAAAATATTATGAAGAAAACATAAAACAATTAAGGCATGAGCTTGAAAGAAGTGACGAATCATTCCAGGATGTAGAATTTAATGTGAAGTCACTCGGGGAGCGTGTGAAACAATTAGAGTCAGAGCTGGATAAATTATCCATTCGGTATAAAGAATTCGAAGAAGATAAATTATTGCTGGGTGAAAAGATGAAGGGACATAATGCTCTTATTGATAAAATTATTGATAAAATTCAGCACAGCGAATCTGAAGTGGATGTGAAAAAGAACCGGATTGAAAATATGACCAGAACTATTGAAAAAGTTGAGCTGAATAATGCTGAACTGTCGTCAAAAATTGAAACAATCACTGAAAATTTTAAAGAGAGATACAGTGTCTCATTGGAAATAATTAATCCAGACAGCAAAGCGAGATCTTCTGTCACTGAAGCAGTCCTTTCATCAGAACCAATGGACATAAAGAGAATTAATGAACAAAGGGAAAGGATCAAAAAGGAGATTAGTGATCTTGGTCAGGTTAATTTAATTGCAATCGAAGACTATAATGAGGTGAAAAAGAGGTTTGAATACCTTACTGAACAAAGAGATGATATGAAGAAAGCGAAAGAAGATTTAAATATTGTTATGGCGAAAACAGTTAAGTCGTCATATGAACTGTTTATGGAAAGCTTTGAGAAAATAGGCCGGAACTTTAACGGCATATTTCGCAGGCTTTTCAATGGCGGTCAAACTGACCTCTTTTTAACGAATGACGCAAATATTTTTGAATCCGGCATTGAAATCATGGTATGTCCACCCGGTAAATATTTGAAGCGGCGTTCACTTTTATCAGGCGGGGAAACGGGGCTTACTGCAATCGCCCTGCTGTTTGCAATATTTATGGTTAAACCAAGTCCTTTCTGTATGCTTGATGAAGTAGATCATGACCTGGATGAAGAGAATGTTGTTCGATTTTTGGACCTTTTAAAGGAATTTACCGATACCACACAGTTTATTATCATTACCCACAACAGGAGAACAATTGAGTTTGCAGACGTTATCTACGGGGTAACAACGGAAGAAGCCGGTGTTTCAAAGGTTGTATCCCTTGACTTATTGGAGCATTCTATTGAATAATTTTTATAACAGGATTAAAAACAATACACGACTCGTAATGATCATCATGATCATGATCATCATGGTCCTGATCATCCTTTCTGCTGCAGTAGGGTTTACAATAGGCACGATTAAACGCAGAGCCTATAGAAAAGACATTTCTTTTTCAGATATGGAAATTGATTCTTTAACGTCTTCAGGTTTATCTGATAATCAAAAACCACCATTTCTCATGCCAGAGCCGGTTGTTCCTCATATAGGTGACCAGTTTCTGAAGTATTTATTCTATTTTGATCAAAATGATTCTGATTTAGAGAAATTAAAAATGATTCCTGTCAGAATTTCAGAATTGTTAAAATACAGGGATATTGGCATTACATCCGATATCAAACCCTTTCAATTTCATAATGAAGAACTTGATATTATAACAAAAAAGGAAGAGCTTGCAGAGCCGTAGCTGTTTTCCTGCACAGGAAATAAGTTTCCTGCAGGTTCCATAATAAAAATAATGAGATTGAATAAATTCTTTTTCGTGTGTCTGGTTGTAATACAAATTTTGATAACTCCTGCTCTTGTGAAGAGCAATCAGATACTGATAGAAGAAGGGATTAACTATCGAGAGATTAGTGTAGAGACTGGAATCGATTTTACTCTCCGTTTAGCAGGAAGCGGCTGGTATTTGAACAGATATGACAGAACAAATCTTTCTTTTAAATTGCGGAGTGTGGAACCTGATTACACAGAGTTTATCATACGACCTCTCCATAATAGAGATTCCTATTTATTCTTCAGTTACATGGAAAACGATATATATATTCTTGTTAGAATAACTCACAGTATCCCTGCCGGAGAAAAGGATGAAATAGCAGCAGAAAGCAGAAAAGGGGGTTTTGCAAACATCGGAGAGTTGATTGACAACATGGATGAGGCTCAGGTCGATACTGGCCATGAGAAAATAAAGAAACCACTGGAGATTCAAAAGGAAAATATCATTACAAAACTAAAGACGCCTCTTGAAAAGGAAGGGCCATTTCAGGATAAAGGAGAATCTGATCGCTTTGAGCCGGAAGTGAAAACAAAAACAGGGGATTTAAGTACAGAACAAGGAGAGAAAGCAAAGAAAAAAGCAGCTTCTGAGGATAAAGAGATTTTCTATAGCACTAAAGACAATAAGATAGTTAAAGTCCCTTACAAAAGTGAGGATGATTCCTACCATAAAGGAGTTCGATTCTTTAAGAGAGGTATGCTTTCAGAAGCTCTAAAGAGCTTTTTGGATTATTTATCTCAATGTGAACGCTGTGTGTATGAAAATGATGCACATTACAGATCAGCGAACCTGTATCTGAAGATCGGCAACGATAAAGATGCTATAAAACATCTGGATAAGCTTATTGTCATAGGTTCTCAGAAGCATAAAAAAGAAGCCTATTTAATAAAAGCGGGAATAGATTTTAATGCAGGGAAAATACAGGATGCACTTGACGGATACAGAAATGTATTGAAATATGATGCCGGTAATAAAGAAGTATCAAAAAAGATTGGAGATATTTACTACCAATTAGAAGAATATGAAAATGCGCTCAGTGCATACGAGAAAGGGATAAAGGAAGGGATCGAATCTGATGAAGTATATTTCAAAGTTGCCATTATATATGACAGTCCGGGAAAATCCAGAAACCTGGAGAAGGCGTATAAATATTATAAAATGATAGTTGACAGGTATGTTTATTCTGAGCATTATATCTATGCAAAAAAAAGGGTGAATTTTCTGGATAAAAACTTTTTCAAATATAAGTAAAATTATTCTCAGGCAGCCGTATCATTTGAAATCTTGTAAATAAATAAAGGCGAGGTGCTGGAGTGCTCGTTTCACTTTCCAATAGACTCTCCGAAATAATGAAAAAGGTAAGAGGGTGGGGCAGTCTAAATGAAAAAAATATCAGGGACGGTTTAAGGGACATCAAACTTGCGCTTTTGGAAGCAGATGTTAATTATAAAGTAGTGAAAGGGTTCATAGATGGAGCAACCGAAAGTGCTTTAGGCGAACAGGTTCTGAATAGCATAACTCCAGTGCAGCAGTTCACAAAGGTAGTATATGATTACCTCGTTAAGATCCTTGGTGAAGAAGATCATGATCTAAAAATATCTTTCGGAGGTATTTCTGTCTTTATGCTTGTGGGGTTACAGGGATCAGGCAAGACCACCACAGCCGTTAAGCTTGCTCACTATGTACAGAAGAATTATAATAAAAAGCCGCTCCTCATTGCTGCTGATATTTACAGGCCTGCAGCAGTAAAACAGCTTGAACTTCTGTCTGAGAAAAATGGTTTTTCTATTTATAAAGAGGATAATGGAAAACCTGTTGATATATGTCTTTCTGGTCTGAAATTTGCCAGGGAAAATAGTTATCAGGTGCTTATCATCGATACTGCTGGAAGATTGGAAATCGATGAGAAAATGATGAATGAACTCATTGAAATGAAAAACAGAATGAACCCTCATGAGGTTATCCTCATTGCAGATGCTGCAACCGGCCAGGTTGCGGTTTCAGTTGCCCAGGGATTTAATGAAAAACTCGGGATTACCGGAATATTTCTATCAAGAATGGATTCAGATGCCCGCGGCGGTGCAGCCCTTTCCATGTCATACATTACCGGAAGATATATAAAGTTTATTGGTACTGGAGAAAAGATCCCGGATTTTGAAAAGTTTTATCCATCCAGGATTGCAAGCAGAATTCTCAATATGGGAGATGTTGTTTCTCTTGTTGAAAAAGTCCAGGAGAATGTTGATTTAGAACAGGCTGCAAAACTTGAAAAAAAATTAAGAAAGGACACCTTTGATCTTAAAGACTTTCTTGATCAGGTTAAGCAGCTAAAGAAAATGGGACCACTTGAGAATATTCTGGAAATGATTCCGGGTCTTCCGAAAAAGGCGAATATTAAAATAGATGACCATGCATTAAAACAGACAGAAGCAATTATTAACAGCATGACTGAATATGAGCGTTCTCATTACAAAATGATCAATGGGAGCAGGCGGAAAAGGATTGCTCTCGGCAGTGGAACTTCAGTATTTGAAGTAAACAGGTTGTTAAATAATTTTCAACAGATGAAAAAATTGATGAAAAAGATGGGAAAAGGCGGCAAGTTAAAGGGGAATGTACTTTCTGAAAGATTGTTTACTTGATTATATTTCTTTACATAACTTGTTAATAAAATTATATTAATGGGAAAAATCAGGAGGGCTGTTAGTGGGTGTAAAGATACGTTTGACAAGATTGGGGACGAAAAAGAGACCATTTTATAGAATTGTGGCTGTTGATTCCCGGAAAAAGAGGGATGGAGCATATCTGGAAAATTTAGGTTTTTATCATCCCCTTGAAAAGGATGAAAATCAAGTACAGGTAAAAGAGGAAAGAATCAAGCACTGGCTTGGTATTGGTGCAAAACCAAGCCACACAGTGAAGATCCTTTTAAATAAAAAGGGAATAACGTTGAGGTAATGTTGAACTGAGAGCATAATCTACATATGGGAAAGGAGAGATAGGTATGAATGAGAAAGAATTCCTTCTGTATATCATAAAAGCTTTAGTTGATGAACCTGAAGAAGTAGAGATTAATGTTGTAGAAGGGGAAAAATCTACAATATTTGAGTTAAAAGTAGCTTCTCCGGATATTGGAAAGGTAATTGGAAAAAATGGCAGGATAGCAAAAGCTATCAGGACAATTCTCAATGCTGCTATTGCAAAATCAGGAAAAAGGATTAGTCTTGATATACTCGGTTAAGTAGCTCCTCATCTCTTCATTTTTAAATTATATTCTTTCTTTAGAATTACTTACGATGAGAAAAATCGGATAAAAAATACAGGGTTATCCCTGTGCTCAGGATTTTTCCCCAGGGCATATGAAATTGCTATAATAATACTCATTAGTACCTTAATCATGATAAACTTGAATATGGCTTGTCCACATTAAAGAAAAGATCTTAATAAGATATGAGAGTAGATAGTGATTACCTGATTATCGGAAAAGTGATAAAACCGTTCGGTTTACGTGGAGAAATGAAAGTCTTTCCGATAACCGATGATATTGAGAGATTTAATACTTTACCGTTTATTTTCTTTAATAATGGACACTCATTTAACAAAGTTGATGTAGAAAGTGTACGGTATTCAAAGAAATTCGTTCTGCTGAAACTCAACTTGTACAATACAAGAAGTGATATTGAAGGATTTTGCGGTCAATACATCTATATTGACAGAAAGAATGCAGTAAAGCTTGATGAGACAGGCAACTATTATTACGATTTAACTGGCTGTGAAGTTAAGACAGGGGATGGAGATATTATAGGGACAATTTATGATATTCAAAATACCGGAAGCTGCGATGTATACATTGTACGCCGGAGAAATGGCAAACAAGATGATTTGTTGATCCCTGCCATAAAACAGGTTGTAAAAAAAATAGATATAGATAGAAAGGAAATTATCATTGAAATAATTAATGGCCTTCTCTGATGGTCTGTTAGTTTTTTCAAAGCAAAGATATAATGACTTTTAATATACTTACACTCTTTCCAGATACAATTCGCTGTTTTTTTCGTGAAAGTATTGTGAAAAGAGCTGTTGAAAATGAAATCATACAAATAAATATTTATAATATAAGGGATTACAGTACTGATAAGCATAAGAGAGTTGATGATTATCCTTTTGGTGGAGGCAGGGGAATGTTGTTAACCCCTGATCCACTCTTCCGTGCGGTTGAGAGTATAAAGAACAAAGGACAGGTTATCTACCTGAGTCCGATGGGTGCCTGTTTAAAACAACCGAAGGTGAGAGAGCTTTCTCAGGAAAAATGTTTAACATTTATATGTGGGCATTATGAGGGCATTGATAACAGGGTTATCGAGCATTTGGTTGATGAAGAGATTTCTATTGGAGATTATATACTGACCTGCGGGGAGATTGCTGCTGCTGTTCTGGTTGATTCAATAACAAGAGAACTAAAAGGTTCTCTTGGTAATAATGAATCAAAGCTGGAAGAGAGTTTTGATGAAACCGGGTTATTGGAGTATGAACAATATACCAGGCCGGACAAATACAGGGGTTATGGAATACCAGAGGTCCTGTTATCCGGGAATCATGAAGAAATCAAAAAGTGGAGAATGAAAAGAAGGCTTCTGAATACGCTGGAAAGAAGACCCGGTATGTTAGATACTTCATCTTTTTCAGCAGAATATAAAAAGTTATTATGTGAAGTTGCAAAGGAGAAAGACTTATGAACATAGTGAATGAAATTGAAAAAGAATACATTAAATATGAAGATATCCCCTTTAAAGCTGGAGATCTCGTACGTGTCCATGTAAAAATTGTTGAGGGAAAAAGAGAAAGAATTCAGGTTTTTGAAGGCTATGTTATAGCTATTAAGAACAGCGGGAACAGAAAAACCTTTCGGGTTCGTAGAGAATCCTATGGGATTGGTGTTGAACGGGTATTTCCACTTAACTCCCCACGAATTGAAAAGATTGAAGTTGTGAGGAGAGGAAAGGTGAGAAGAGCGAAACTGTACTATTTAAGACAAAGAGTTGGGAAAGCAGCACAGGTAAAGCAGAGATTAAAGTGATATTCCCGGTAATTTACAGGAATAAACGCTCATTATCCTCAAGAACGCCGCGAATGCTGAAAATAGTACCTAATGACCACTAATGTGGACAAGCCACATTCAAGATTAACAGGTACTGATTACAAGGTACTGATTACAAGGTACTAACGATCTTTTCTCAGAATGTACATCCATTCATTTGTTAAATCTACTTGAATATTTATTTAGCATTATTAAAATAAATTAGAAGGTATTATGTATGTATAATTTTGAAAATGAATTGATGTGCAAGCTTGAAAATTTAGCCCTGTCAAGAGGTTTTAAAAATATTGCAGGTATCGATGAAGTCGGGAGGGGTGCACTTGCAGGCCCTGTGGTTGCGGCATGTGTAATTCTTAATCAGGAAAATGTACCAGCCGGTATTGTAGATTCAAAAAAGATAAGTAATAAGAAAAGAGCAATGCTTTTTGAAAAAATCCGGAAAACAGCCCTGTCCATTGGTATTGGTTCGGTTGAACCTGAGGTTATTGATAGAGTTAATATTTATAATGCAACGAAGGTGGCAATGAAACAAGCTATATTAAACATGAAAATAAAGCCGGATTTTTTATTAATTGATGCAGTTAAATTATACGATATTTTAATTAGCTCCCTCTCGGTTATTAAAGGAGAGGAGAAAAGTGTTTCTATAGCGGCGGCAAGCATTATTGCCAAGGTGTACAGGGATAATATTATGGTCAATTTATCAAATAAGTACCCTTACTACGGTTTTTCATCCCATAAAGGATATGGGACTTCCTTCCACAGGAAAAGCTTGCTTGAATATGGTCCAACTAAAGTGCATAGGTACTCATATAAACCTGTATTAAAAGTGTGTGAGATATGGAAATTGAAAAATCAGAAATAACAAACTCTTTAAAAAACAGGGATTCAGGGAATGTAAAGACTGGGAATTATATACGTGTGAAGGTGTTAAATAGCCTTGGGAAGGGCCGGTTTCTGGTTGAGTTTAAAGGAAAAGGTTATAGTGCCAGTTGGAAGGGAAATATTACAAGTAAACTATTTATTGCAAAAGTTATAAAAATTGCACCTCAATTGGAGCTAAAGTTTATAAAAGGATTGGATAATAAAAAACCTTTCTTCAATAGCGGTGTTTTGGATACTCTCCTTAATATAAAAAAAACATTTATTCAGAATTTAATTACCTCCGATAATTTTTTTATAAACCTTAGTGTTTTATTTCAGAAAGATAAAAAGGGTATGAGGGAAAACATACAAACAAGCATAAATAGACAGCATATTTTAAATGTAATAAATAAAAATGCAGCAATTTTAAATGAAGTAAAAGAATATTATGTGCTTCAAAATATTTATAATTATATTAATCCAAATTCTTATATATTTTATTTTCCTTTTAAGATTTATCAAAAAAACTACTTTTGCGATTTAAGACTATTTGGAGGGAAAGAGAGTTTAAATAATTCTCTTTTCCTTTCAATATCTCTTAATAATGAAAGAAAATTATGGTTTTTTGTATTTATAGATTATGAAGTAATTGTTTGTACTGTATCAGCTAATGATATGCACCTTGAAAGAAGATTAAAATTGCATATTAATGAGCTTATAAAAAATCTTCAAAATCTTAATTACAATCGAAAAGTAGAGATACATTTTGCCCCTTACAGTGAGCAAGATTATTTAAAGCTTAATATGATTAAAAAAATAAATATTAAGATGTGATTTATGAAAAAGAATGCAGTTGCAATTAAATATGAAAAGGGCGATTATGCACCAAAAATTGTTGCAAAAGGAAAAAATCGGATTGCAGAAATAATTATAAAGATCGCAAAGGATAATAATGTAACTATTGAAGAACACAGCCTTCTCAGTGAGGCTCTTATACAATTTGATGTAGGGGACTATATCCCGGAAGAAATGTATGAAATTGTCGCTCAAATATTAGCATTTGTGTATAAAATTACCGTATAAACTGATTAAGAACTAATGTTCACACTTATTTACAAGCATCAGGAAAATAAGGGTGGAGAAAAATGGCAATGAAGAAACTTAAAGTAGAAGAACTGAAACCTGGAATGGTATTTGATAAGGCAGTATATATCGATATGAGTAATATGCTGGTGGCTCCAATGGTTCCGTTGAAAGAGGAAGACATAAACCGTTTGAAAAAGTGGGGAATAGAAGAGGTTGAAACCGCTGGTGATGTTGTTCCACAGGGAAAAAGTTTAAAACCGAAAAAATTATCGATTAAGGATGAAGTGAGCAAGCTTACAGAAATGTTACAAACGGGAAATAATCTTGTTGAAGAGCCGGTAGTGAGGACTTTCAATCATGTATACAAGGATATATACAGGCTGATAGAAGATATTTTTGAAAAGATCCGGAATGGTGTGGGGTATGGGAAAGAGAAAATAATGGGCACTATGGATGATCTTATTATCGAAGTTAGCAAAGATACAAATACTGCCTTAAATGAAGTAACGAAAGAATATGAAGGAACATATCTTTATAGTCTCAGTGTCAATGTAACCATTTTATCTATTGTAACAGGTATTTCTATAGGATATGGCCATCACAGGCTTATTCCCCTTGCAACTGGTGCCCTTTTGCATGATATTGGGATGGTGAGGGTTCCGAATTACATAACAGAAAAAAGCGGGTCATTAACAACAGATGAATACAACAGGATTAAAACCCACCCGCTTCATGGGTACAGGATTATAATTAGAGAATTGGATCTTGGAAATGAAATAGCTAACGTGGTATTACAGCATCATGAAGCGTACGATGGAAGCGGATACCCTCGGAAATTAAAAGGTGATGATATATCGGTATATGCAAGGATAGTATCTATTTGTGATGTCTATGCGGCAATGACAAAAAAGAGAAGTTATAGAGATGAACATCTTTCCTACAGTGCGATGAAGAATATTCTGGGTGGGTCAAGTAGAAAGTTCGATCCTGAGATTGTAAAGGTATTTCTTGATAACATGGCCATCTATCCTGTTGGAAGCATGGTCCAGCTTAACAATGGTGTAATGGCAAAAGTAGTGAGCGCTAATTCAGAATTTCCTTTGAGACCAACGGTATCAGTAGTAATTGATGAGTTTGGAGAAATAGGCGAGGCAGAAAAAATAATTGATTTGCAGGAAACAAAAGCCCTTTTTATCATTAAACCGCTGTCAAAATCATTTATGAGAAAATTGTTGAATGGCAAGTAAAGACGTAGGAAAGATAGGTGAAAATAGAATTGCCAGGTATTTGAAAGATGAAGGGTGGATAATATTAGAAAAGAACTTCCGGTTTCATAAGAAGGAAGTTGATATAATTGCGCAAAAGCATGATTTAATTATTTTTGTGGAAGTAAAAACACGGAAAAATACGCAGTTTGGTCGGGGTAGTGAGGCAATTGACACCCAAAAAAGAAATAATATAATTCATGTAGCACGCCATTATATAGAAAAGAATAACCTTAATAACTTCAATGTAAGGTTTGATGTTGCAAGTATTGATGGTGAGTCATTTTCATATATTGAGAATGCATTTCAGGTGTAAGAATTTATTGGTGACTAATCATGGGGAAAATAAAGGATAAAAAACAGATTACTATAGTCTCAATTAAAGGAGGGGAAATTGATATTGATGCCTTGAGAAGAAACAGAATAGAAAATCTCAAGACAATGATTAATAATGAAGATTATGTAAATGAAGCTATTGTAAAACTTGCAAACTCTCTCATAGCGGGGCTTATGAAATAGCTGTTGCGTACATATTTAATTCACTGCCAAAAGGAAGCCACTTCCTCTGGAGGTGCTCTATAATTTTAATAAAAACATTAACGTAAAGGCTATTCCTTTTAAAGCCTTTTGGCTTGTCCAGTTCTGAATCACGGTATTACACTTTACCTTATTTCCTGAGAAAATCCTTTTTAGATTCAAATTGCAGCAATTTGAATTGCAGGGAGCCTAATGCGGACAAGCCGCATTCACGATTAAAAAGATATTTTCTTGCAAACTCAAGTTTGTGCCTATTGTGCAAGAAAATCAGTATTAAGGTACTAAAAGAATATGTATTATCGAAAAAAGTTTAAACGGTATAGAGATTATAAACAAAGAAAAATGTATATTCCTAAGGTTATCTGCCCCATTTGTACGAAACCGATTAATAAAGTGACGACTTCAATTATTCATAAGGAGACAGGTAAAAAGGCACATTTTGATTGTATAATTCAAGAACTTAAGAAATTTTATCATTTAAACCCGAAGGAGGCTGTTTGTTATCTTGGCGGAGGAAGTTTTGGAATTATTGAAGAAAATAAAGGACACAGTACAAAAGAATTTGTTATTAAAAGAAGAATACAATACGAAGAAAAGTGATTGATTATTGTATATATAGTTTAATTAATCGTTGTTTTTTGCTCAAAAAATATCCCCGATTTGTTTCTCTATCTGCAGGTTAGCCCTTTTTATTCATTTCTTGAAATAAGAACTTCTTTTTCGTTGTTTAAGTATTAAAAGGGAAAAGAGGTGTGATATTCATTGCATACTTAAACCAGCAGCAGCGGAGAGGTGTGATATTCCTTGTGGACTTCAATTATCAACAGCGGTGAGGTGTGATATTCAATGCAGACTTAAATCAGCAATGATAATAGGTGTGATATTCAATGCAGACTTAAATCAGCAATGATATAAGAGGTGTGATATGTTTTATAGACTCAAATCAGCAACAGTAATGGGAGTTGATTCTTCGATAATTGAAATCGAGGTTGATTTAAAAAAAGGCCTTCCTCAGCAAACCATAGTCGGCCTGCCTGATACTGCAGTAAAAGAAGCAAAAGAAAGGGTAAATTCAGCGATAAGAAACTCTGGTTTCAATTTCCCGTTAGGGAAGCTAACTATTAATCTTGCACCTGCGGACATAAAAAAAGAGGGTTCTATCTTTGACCTTGGGATTGCTCTTGGAATTTTAACAGTTTCTGAACAGATAGAAATAATTCAAGATATTGAGACATTTATCATACTGGGAGAGCTGTCGCTTGATGGATTTGTACGTCCTATTCATGGAGTCCTTGCAATTCTTGAGGATGCGAAAGAAATCGGTATCCAAAATCTTATACTTCCTGTAGATAATTATCAGGAGGCTCGTCTTATATCCGGACTGGCAATATACCCTGTTGGGTATCTAAAGGTTGCTGTACAGATTGTTTCGGGGCATAACAGCAAAGAAAAACCAGATCTGATTTCTAAAAGTAGAAATGAGAAAAACATTAATATAAATAAGAAAAAGAACAATAAGTATAATCATTTTGATGTTGATTTCTCTGAGGTAAAAGGTCAAAATTATGCTGTAAGGGCAGCCGAAATTACAGCTTCTGGAGGACATAATATTCTTTTAATTGGATCTCCGGGTTCAGGAAAAACAATGATCGCTTCAAGAATACCTACAATAATCCCTGAACTGTCAGAGAAGGAATCTATAGAGACCACAAAAATTTACAGTATTGCCGGATTTCTGCCCTCAAATGAAGGCCTGATAAAAAATAGGCCTTTCCGGGCACCTCACCATACAGCATCAGAGATTTCGATTATTGGAGGTGGTAAGAATCCCATTCCTGGTGAGATAACCCTGGCACACAATGGGATACTCTTTTTAGATGAATTTACAGAATTTAAGAGTAACATTATTCAATCACTCAGGCAGCCAATTGAAGATGGTGTAATAACAATTGCACGGGCAGATGTTCGAATTTTATTTCCTGCTTTATTCATGCTCGTTGCTTCGATGAATCCATGCCCCTGCGGATATCTATTTGATCCTGAACGAAAATGCCAGTGCAACCATTCTCAGATAAGTAAATATTATATGAAAATATCAGGCCCGGTTCTGGATAGAATAGATATTCAGGTAGAAGTAAAACCATTAAAAGCCTGTGATATCATTGAATATAAATCTGCTGAATCATCCTCTGTTATAAAAAAACGGGTATTACAGGCCAGAAAGATACAGAAGGAAAGGCTTGCAAAGTATGGAATCGCACTTAATGCTTTGATGAATGTGGAGCTCATTAAAAAGTATTGTGCGCTAGATAAGCAGCTGCAGGAACTTATGTATTTTGCAGTAGAAAGATATAAACTTTCTGCACGGGCGTACTATAAAATATTGAAAGTCGCACGGACAATTGCTGACCTGGAGAACAGAGATAAAATTTTAAAGGAGGATATTCTGGAGGCTCTTTCCTATCGAGAAGTTGAGAATATTCTATACAACAAACCATCTAATAAAGTTCAGGTCGCGGCGACTTGAATCAAGTCGCCGCGTATTCACCCTCAGAATCTTACTATCCATAGACAGTGCTCCTCATCTTTTATATATACCGGATTGGTTTTTATATTTTGATAATGATACAATAATATACACTTATACATATTGACCCTGGATAATATTTTTAATAACTTTGGCTGGGGAATTTAATGTTGACAAAAAATATTCAGCTTTTAATATGTTGATAATTAAGTTACAATAGATGTGTTGTTAAATAAAAATGTTATGAATGATTACAATGAAAAGGGATAATTCTTTACTCTGGATTATAACAATTTTTTTATGTCTGGAAATATTGTTATTTGTATTAATTTACTATTTTTTCAATATTCCCGTTGTTTTCAATTTAATATCGAGTGTAGCTGTTGTCATTGTAGTGGTATGGCTGGGAAAGAATAAATTTTTACGCCTTATACCTCAGGAAAAACCCAAATCAACGGTTAAATGGGCGCATGATGATAACAAAATTGGAATGAATGAAAAATTACAGAATGTAACCCGAAAGATGCGCAAACAGATCTATGATCTGCACAATCTTTTTGAGGTTTCAATCAATCTAACAACAATTCTTGAACCGGAGCAATTGATAAAATCTTCCATACTTTCACTTATTGGCCAGTTGCGAACTAATCAGGCAATTGTATTTCTTCCCACTGAAAAAGATCCCAGTATTATTTATCCTATTTATTCAAAGGGCTTTTCAAACCGGCATTGGAAGAATTGTTTTTTATCTATAAATGACCCTGTTTTTCAAAAATTTGATGAGAAAATGATCGCAGTCGACCTGCAAAAAATCGAAAAAGAGCTTCTCAATAAACAATGGCTCAAACTGATCAAAAGCGGAATAATCCTGATCGCTCCAATAATTCCTAAAAAGCAGATTAAGGGCCTTATTGCATTGGGTCAGAAAATGAATCAGGAGCTTTTCACCCAGTCAGAACAGGAGATATTCAGCCTATTAACCCATTTTATATCAGTCGCCTTTTCCAATTCCATTCTTTATCAGAAAATGGAGCAAATTTCTATTACTGATGGATTAACTGGTCTTTACAATTATAGATATTTTAAAAAACGGCTTGAAGATGAAATCCTGAGAGCACAGAGATATAACCACTTTTTATCGTTGATTTTGTTTGATGTTGATCACTTTAAGAACTACAATGATACATTGGGTCATCCTGCTGGAGATACAGCATTAAAAACAATAGCCAGGATTTTGAAATCAACTATAAGGAATTCTGATATTGCTGTCCGCTATGGGGGAGAAGAGTTTTGTGTAATTTTGCCGGAAGAAGATATAAAAGATGCGCATAATTTCGCTGAACGTTTGAGGAAAAAGATTGAAGCCCATCCCTTTCAAAAAGAAGAAGTTCAGCCTGGGGGGAAATTCACCATCAGCCTGGGGGTGGCTTCTTTCCCTGAAAATGCAAGATCAATGCGGGCATTGATAGATAAAACTGATGCTGCCTTATACGATGCCAAACACCAGGGAAGAAATAGAACATGTCTCATTCAACAAAATAATAAGAAATAATTGTATCTATTCAGCCACAGAGTCACAGGAATATAATTATATTCCTTTGTCTTTGTGGTTAATACCTGAATAGTAGGGGCAATTCATGAATTGCCCAGGGCTATGAATGAATTGCCCCTACTTGACGTTAAATGGCAATCACAGGCTATAAAAATGTTATTTACATAATAAATAATCTATCGTTTTGTTTATTATTGCGAGAAGTTTAATGATTTCTGTTAATCTGAGATCATCCGATCCTATTTGGCTATAGGAAGAATTTATCCAGAAGGGCTTATCGGAAATCATATCCATTACAGAAACATTGTTAAGCGTATAGAGGGCAATCTCAGATATAAAATTATCATTTGAATCAATATCCTGTCTATTCTCCAGAACCCATTTAATTACAGGTAATATCTGCTTCTCTAGCTTGCTATTTGGACTCATCAAATTCATGCCTTCTTACGATACTTTTAACAAACAGTATAGCACACCTAGATTAAAAATCTAAAAAATCTTAGAAATTGTAAGATTAGAAAAAAGTTTCCGGGTTGTGGTTAAACCAGTGTGCATGGAAAAAATCACACAGGAGTATAAAATTTCAAAATGAATATTATTGATGTATTAATAATAATGGTTCTTTTGATTTTAAGCGTTAAAGGGTACATGAAAGGCTTTATACATGAACTGTTTTCATTCCTTATAATTGTCGTGGGGCTCACAGCATCATTTATCTTTTACAGGCCTTTAAATTCTATAATTAATATATTTATTGAAAATAACGATTTATCACTTATTATTTCATTCCTCTCAATATTCATTTTTGCTATGATAATGTTTGTCATTATCAGAAATACCTTTTCCAATTTGGTCAATAATCTTAATTTTACAGATATTGACTCTTTTCTCGGGTTAATAATTGGATTAATCAAGGGAATTATCATCTGCAGCGCTTGTTTAATTTTCCTGAATAATCATCATGTTTTGAATGTGGAAAGAGCGATAAAAAACTCTTTTATTTATCCGTTTATTGAAAATTTTTTTATTGCTCTTCTGTCATTATTTCCACATGATATACATATCATTATAATTCGATTCTTTGGAATTGAATAAAATGCAGATGCTGGATAGATAATTTTCATAATAGTCGGTAAAATCATTGATACATGTCAGATTCAGGCTTATTCCTGTCTTAATTTGTTTCATATTCTCAGTAATACGAATTCACGGTTCGTCGAACTCCCTTAAAGAGGACAGTGGTATTATAGATCTTTTTAAAGCAGAAAAGTATAAGGAAATAATTGAATTACTTTATGGGAAAAATGGTTCAGGTGAATGGCAAAAGTTATTACTTGCCAAATCATTTGAAAGACTCGGGTTGTATAGCCGGTCAAATAAAATTCTCAAAGAGATTTGCAATAAAAATTCACGTCTTCATGACTTTACTGCTTTTTTTATTGCAAATAATTATGAAAAACTGAATGATTTTTCAAGTGCTCTGCGCTGGTATAAAAATATACTTTTGAAACCTTACAATTATCCGGATACCTATGGTGGCTCTGTGGATCAGGCTGTTATTGTTTCTGCTTCTTTTAGACGTATATTACCAATCGCACTGAATGAAAAGGGTTACTTTCATTCAGTGGAAAGAATTTTAAAAAAAGCTTCTAAATATTCTCTACATGCAAATTATTTTTTAGCACTGCTCTATCATAAAATAGGCAGATTGAACCAGGCAGCAGATTATTATGTACATCTATTACTAGATGAAAAAGGGATATATCATAAAAAGGTGATGGAACAGGTAGTAAAGGATTTTACATTAATTAAGATAATCAATGAAAAAGGAATAGATAAAACTGATTTAATTCATTTATGTATCACAAATAAACTTTACAACGGAGCTCTCATTATTTCCTACCTGCTGCCATATAGTAGGTATGTTGGACAGTTGAAGGCATATTGTTTTTTTGAAATTGGTGATTACCAGTCAGCAGTGGTTCTGTATCATGAATACTATTCTCATTATAATGATCTTGAAGCATTGGTGAAAATTGCATATTCATATTTTTATCTCGGGGAAAAAAAGCAGTCATATGCTTATTTGCAAAAGTATTTACAAAAAAAAGGAAGTTTAAACTCTATAACAGCGGATGCCTTTTATCTTAAACTTCTCCTGGAGCGAAATAATAATGATATAGATCTATTTATACGGGAATCATTGTATTTTATAAAAAAATATTATACTTATTCAAAAATAGACAGTTTTATCCAGGATACATTTTATTATATAATCCAGAGTAATGATAAAGAGTTAGCAGTATCGTTTGTAAAAAATACTTATACATTTATCAGGGATTCTCGGTATAAAGCGTGGGCATACTTTATTCTGGGGCTTTATGATAATGAATCATTTTTAATAGAAGCAATTACTCATTCTCCAGGAAGTTATTATTATTATATATCAGCAGAAAAAATTAATATCACCAGTAATTCAATAAAAACAGCAGACCGTTTTTACAATAAGGATAAGTTAAATGATGCCTTGAATATTTACATCCAATTATACAGTAAAGGGATACAGAAAAAATATACTAAAAGTAAAATAGTGCAAATACTGAGCGGGAAAACAACCTGCAAATATTTCTTTGAAATAGAAAAAATCCGTTCCGGAAAACTGGAATCAGCCCTGTTTGAATTATATAGATTTGGATTGCATACCGAATTAATCGAGATAATTAATACAGAATTTGTTGAAAACACCTTCGAAGAGAAGATTTTCTATTCTTATTTGCTCTCAAAAATTTCATATGATTCTCTGAATATTCCAAATGGCATTAGATATGCGGAAAAAATGGCAAACCTGATCGATAAAAAATATTTAGTATTCCTGCCGATAGAAATACTCCAGCTTCTTTATCCATGTTTGTATCAAGATATTATACAGTCAAATCTAAAAAATTCACAGGAATATCTTGACTTGTGTTTTATTCTATCAATTATTCGGGAAGAGAGCAGGTATAACCTCCGTGCACGATCTCGGAGAGGTGCCCTGGGCTTAATGCAAATCATGCCAGATACAGCAAGTTGGATTAAAAACAGCAGTATAAAAACGTATGAACTTTTAGATCCTTCATCAAATATTGAAATTGGCATACTATATTTGAACTATCTGGTTGAGAAATATGATTCTGAATATTTAGTACTTGCTGCCTATAATAGCGGTCCGACCAATGTTAAAAGATGGCTCCAGGCATTTTCGAATGAAAATGATCTGAAGTTTGTTGAAGAAATCCCTTTTCCAGAAACACGGAATTATGTTAAAAAAGTCATATCAACTTATGAAATGTATAGAGCTATATACGGGAAAAACTGTTACTAACTTCTTGACATTTTTTTTGCTATATGGTACGGTTTTTATAAACTGTATTTTTATTCTTGAGAAAAGAGGTGTTTCCTAACATGAATATTACCGATGTGAGGGTTAAGAGGGTTGGCAACGAGGGCAAATTAAAGGCATATGTATCAGTTACATTTGACGATTCCTTTGTTGTTCATAACCTCAAGGTTATTGATGGACAGAGTGGTATCTTTGTGGCCATGCCGAGTAGAAAAACAACGAGTGGAGAATTTAAAGATGTTGCACACCCGATTAACTCAGCTTTCAGGGAGGTTTTGCAAAAGGCAGTTTTAGAGGCTTATAATATGGATAAAGAAAAAGAAGAGAGTGACAGGTGATTATATAATTATCTTAACCTGGCGAAGCTATATCAAGAGATAGTCTTAATAAAATATCAAGGGGAGTTTTTTTCTTATAAATTTTCGTATTTTACAGCACCCAGAGATTGATGAAAATACTGTGTTAATACCACCATGTCTGGTATATCAGGCTGCCACTGTCAAGAGGATTAACCCAAGAAGATTTTCATGTTCTATCTATTCTTTTTATTAAACATATTTTTGTACTAAAATCAATAAAAAAAATCGGATAATTCTGTAGCTTAAATCCTTCTTTTTTAATAAATTATTTTATCCCTGCATCTTTTTTAGTTTCCGATTGAAAAATTATTTTTTATATTATGTTTAGAAATTGGGGCGTCGGCAAGCGGTAAGCCATCAGGTTTTGGTCCTGACATTCGGGGGTTCGAATCCTCCCGCCCCAGATTATAAATATTAAGACCGGAGTTTTATAGCAATTGACTAATTAGTTTTCATTAATACCTTGATCCTGGTAATCGAGAATGTGGCTTTGCCACATTAGTACCTTAATCTTGTTAATCGAGAATGTGGCTTTGCCACATTAGGGGTTATATGTTTTGAAAAAAAGCGAATTAAAGATCATTACGGGAACCGCAAACAAATATCTTGCTGAGAGGATTGCGAATAAATTAAAGGTAGAGCTTGCTGATGTAGATATCTACCGTTTTGCTGATAGAGAGGTCTTTGTTCAGATTAATGAGTCAGTCAGAGGAGCTGATGTATTTGTAATACAATCGACTTCCAACCCTGCAAATGAAAATTTAATGGAATTGTTAATCCTGCTGGACACTTTGAAAAGAGCATCTGCCAAGCGGATTACCGCAGTTATCCCTTATTACGGATATGGAAGGCAGGACAGGAAAGCCCAGCCACGAACTCCGATTACCGCTAAACTTGTTGCGGATCTTATTACCGTTGCCGGTGCACATAAAATTCTATTACTCGATGTACATGCTCTTCAGATTCAGGGCTATTTTAATATTCCTGTTGATCATCTTTTTGCAACACCTGTTTTGTTTGATTATTTTAAAAAAACAAAAGGTGATTTTGTTGTTGTATCTCCTGACGCCGGAGGTGTAGAACGGGCACGTTTTTTTGCCAGATTGTTAAGAACGAATATGGCAATAATTGATAAAAGAAGATATGAAAAGAATAAAGCAACTGTAATGAACATAATCGGTGAGGATCAGATTCGGGATTCTAATCTCATCATAATAGATGATATGATTGATACTGCTGAAACTCTCTGTTCTGCAGCAAAAGCTCTTGCCGAAAAGGGTGCAAAAAATATTTATGCATGTGCTGCTCATGGTGTATTTTCCGCAAATGCACTGGAAAATATTAATAATTCTGCTTTAACAAAGGTTGTTGTTACAGACTCGATCTATTTTACTAATAGAGAATATACACATAAAATTGAGATCCTGTCTGTAGCGGGTTTAATTGCTGAAGCAATCGAGAGAATTCATCAAGACAGGTCAGTTTCCTCTCTATTTCTGGATGCTGAATTAAATCATTCGATAGGGTTGGAATAGAAAAAATAGCTCCACCGACGAAGATTGTTCTTTATTATAACGAAGCTGGTACCAACTGGGAATAAGACCTTTTATGAAAAAAATGAGTCAATATAGAGAGGGAGGCACTTTTGTTAGCAAAATAAGTTTACTTTCTCAGAGGTTGTTCAATCTTCAGAGAAATTTAATCAAATAAAGAGGTATTCATTATGGCGGTTAATGTTCTGGATGTCAACAAAAGAGAAAAAACAGGAAAAGAAATTGCAAAAAAGTTAAGAAGAGAAGGCTATATACCGGCAGTTTTATATGGACATAAGGGAACTAAAAGTGTATCGGTTAAGGAATCGGATTTTTTAAATTTTTTCGAAGAAGTCGGGGAACATTCAATTATCTCCCTCAATATAGACGGTGGCGAAAAAGCAGAGGTTATTGTAAAAGATTTTCAACTGCATCCTATAAAAAAGAATATAATACATGTTGATTTTTTTGAGATAGAGAAAGGGAAATTGCTGAAAACAGAAATTCCGATCAGGGTAGAAGGAACAGCAAAGGGTGTGAAAAAGGGCGGAATACTGGAGGTCTTTATCAGAGATATTGAAATAGAATGTCTTCCAAAAGACATTCCTGATTTTATTCTGGTAAATATTGAAGATCTCGGTGTGGGTGATTCGCTCCATATAAAAGACATAAAAGTTGAAGAAAATATAACGATTTTAGATAACTCTGAACAGGTAATCATAACAATAGGTACTCCAACTGTGATAAAGGCTCCTGTTGAAGAGAAAGAAAAAGCACTACCGGAGGGTGAAGCTCCTGCAGAAGAAGGAGCGCCTGCAGAGGAGGAGAAAGCAGAATAAACTGAATTATTTTATTATTAACGTACTGAGATCGGGGGCCAAACCTTGAAACTTATAGTAGGTCTTGGAAATCCTGGCAAAGAGTATCAGAATAATCGACATAATGTTGGTTTTATGGTTGTCGACAAATTCGCGCAAAAACATGGTATTGATCTGGGTATTAAAAAGAAAAAAGCGATTTTCGGTCGCGGTAAATGTTATGGAAAGGGAATTGTTTTACTAAAACCTCAAACCTTTATGAACCTGAGTGGAGAAGCTGTTCTGTATCTTGCAAGTTTCTTAAAAATTAAGACAACAAATATTATCGTGATTGCCGATGATACAGAACTTCCTTTTGGGGTGATAAGAATCAGAAATAGCGGCGGTTCTGGAGGCCACAATGGAATTAAATCACTTATTTATACCTTAAAAAGCGAAAATTTCCCCCGGCTGAGATTTGGTGTCGGAAGACCCCCGATTGGTTCTGAAAAAGATTTATGTGATTATGTCCTGGAAAACTTTTCTCAGGAAGAAAAGGATTTCCTTGATATAGAACTTGAAAAGGTAGTTGAAGCCCTGAATGTTATTATTTCAAGTTCCATTGATGAAGCAATGAACCAATTCAATCATAAATTAATCTCAGAACTTGGAAAAGAACATCACACCTAAAACACCATCGTACATTAAGTAGTACCGGAATCTTGAATGGGGTTTATCCACATCATTACCTTAATCCTGATTTTCTTGCACAATAGGCACAAACTTTAGTTTGCAAGAAAATATCTTTATAATCTTGAATGTGGCTTGTCCACATCATTACCTTAATCCTGATTTTCTTGCACAATAGGCAAGAAAATCTTTATAATCTTGAATGTGGTTTATCCACATCATTACCTTAATCCTG
>Ga0114925_10000114_pt1 | contig 28835 bp, 27 predicted proteins | sample SumtaG_2_FD_87287 | JGI IMG/M metagenome (GOLD analysis project Ga0114925, IMG submission 87287) | Deep subsurface microbial communities from Indian Ocean to uncover new lineages of life (NeLLi) - Sumatra_00607 metaG | ecosystem: Environmental > Aquatic > Marine > Oceanic > Sediment | place... | reverse complement strand
CTCCATGCGACTTTATTTATGAAAATTGACCATTCTAATAAAATCATTCCTTCATCTTTAGTATGGGCAACAAGATAATCTCCATCTTTTGTTACCGACCCTATAATATTTCCTTTCCCCCCGGCAATATTTTTAGCAGCTAATTGTATTTCATCGTTTTTTAATATCGCAAATCTATTACCTTGAAACATTATAGCTCCTTCTTTATCTTTCCAACTATTAAGTAGGGCTTTAGCTTCATCAGCGTCTAATGGGAAATCTTCTGATTTAAAAAGTATTTCACCTTCAGCATTTAAGAGAAACACTGCCTCTATACTCTCAACATATTTATCCTCTCTTAAGGTGTCTACACATTGTCTAAATTTTTGTTCATCCATATCTTATTCACTATTTTTAAATATTTAATTTTTAGTAAATTATACCTTTTTAATAATTTAATCATTTTTGGAACTTAGGATTTCAGAGGTTTGAATTGTATGTACTAAAAATTTTTTATCTTACAAATATTATAAACTTTAGATTTGATTACTTTTTTATAATTTGATGTGGGTTTATGGTAAAAAGAATAGTGCTACTCGATAAGATGTATAATATTACATCAAGAACACCAGAAAGAACAAAAAATGAGATTATAAATAGGTATAAAAAGTATTTGAACGAGCAAATTAAAGGATTTCCGAATACCACGACAAAAATTAAAAAATTAAGAGAATTTGATAAAAGATTTGAATTAATTATATATGGTCCTGAAGAAGTCTTTATTTATAATCTTCTAAAAAAAGAAATTGGATCTATTCTCGAATTCCAAGATATTAAAGAAGGCAGAGTATATAAGGGCTTTCTTGTAGATGTAGGTAAAGTTCATTTTGGTCTCTATGTTGATTGCGCAATATTTAATCCGAAGGGCGATGTGCTAATAAATTTATACACTCTTAGAGAGCAGCTCTGTAATGGAAAAAAGATACCTTTATTAGAGATTATTAACAGGTATAACTTTATAGAGCATTTTCCGGTATATGTTAAAATCACAAAGATCGATTTAACCGATAATAAAATACAAGGAGAAATAGACGAAAAAACCTTAAAAATATTCAGAAAAGTAGTTAATGAGAACATTGAAGGGATTTTTTTTAGTGGTGCGACAAAGAATCAAGTTAAAAAAGCAATTATAAGGAAAGGACATCTTCGAGATATTATTAGCGTAGAAAGATACGGATTTCTTGATAATATCGTCCTATTTAAAGAAAATACAGATGCCCCCGGAATAATCGCTCATATTGGAAAAAACCTGAGAAATTGTAAATTAAGTGCAATCAGACCAAATAGAATAAGATATAAATAGTGAGCCAGGAGGGGTTTGAACCCCCGACCTTCGCGGTGTATTCACGACATTTAGCTTAAAGCTTTATGTTAGCGCGACGTTTATTACTTGACTTTAAAAAAGACAAGACATAACCACTAGACCACTGGCTCATGTAAAAACCTATAATCTGAATATAAAAATCCAAAATTTTAATATTTTTTGTAAATTCAAATTTCAAATTTGATTTAATAATTAAAATTAATTTATTTTCTTCATGAAATAAAGAATTTTTCTCGTAGAATAGTTTTTGAATAATGCTAATAACGATTGAAAACTATTTAAACTCATGGAGTTACCACGATAAAGTGGTCCTCTAAAATTAGAACCGATTTCATTGCTAATTTGTTGTAATGATTTAAATAATAAAGGAGTGAAGCAGTTTGAATACGAGATTTTAGAAAGTTCTGTATCTATATAACGATTAATTATTGATTACTTCAAAGAAAAGCGCAAGCGGTGGGATTCGAACCCACGAGTCCGTTGGACACCGGTTTAGCAGACCGGCGCACTACCAAGCTATGCGACGCTTGCCCGAAATTTAATCCTTTTCAGTACTATGAATATAAAAATTAAAAATTTTAATACTTTTTCATGTAAAAGACACAATTGAATGAAAAATAAATAATAAAATGAGTCAATTTGCGTAATTCATTCTGAAATTATCTCAAATGTCATCTTTTCTATTATCGGCTTTTTTGTATAACGCTTATCGTAATACCAACCCGTGAGATGAGCTATTTGTGGAGGTGTTTTATCAGGAACAGCAGGAATTATGATGATCATTACCCCATTGCTAAGGTATTTAAGAATTCGTTTATCTATCATGTGTAATTTCTCGTTTCCGGATGGATGGCTATGCCATTGCCATACTATATCCACTTCGAGCTCCTGCTTAAATTTACGCATGTTATATATTTTAGACTTCTTATATCGCATCCAGCTTCTTGGTTTTACATGTACCTTGTTTTTTCGTAAATCCGGATTCATAATGAATTTTGTACAAATTCCAAAATTTTCTTTTCTGTCTGCAAATAGCCATCCATGAACAATATTTGGATATTCTTCAGTAGCTTTTTGGGTAATCTCTTGATATAATTTTTCGGGTATTAAATATCTGAAATTTTTTGCGCTGTTGCTCATTTTAGCATACTCCCAATTCAATCAAATGAAGCATAAAATTTATAGTTTTCTTTAGGTTCTCTAATAGCTTTTTCATTAGAAATTCTTAGGAGATATATAATAAAAATAGATTAATTTTGCTACAGATAACCGTAAAAATAATAAATTAAAACATATTTTTTAATATTACCTACATTGGAAAAAGATTTAAATTAACTTATATTTGTTTATGCAGATGTAGCCTAGCTGGTAAGACGCCGGCCTTGAGAGCCGGTGCGCATAAGCGCTCGGGGGTTCGAGTCCCTCCATCTGCGTTTTTGAAATAATTAAAATGGGCTATTGGCGCAGGCAGGTAGCGCAGCAGGCTCTTAACCTGACGGTCGGGGGTTCGATTTTAGCCGGAAACACTCGGGCTAACGAAATTCCCTCATAGCCCGCCAATTATAAACAACTTTCACCACCATTGAATTTTTTTATAATTTTATGTGTTAATTTTTGTCTATAAAAGATTCTCCCTAGGCGATATGAACAAAAAGAATTATATTAATAAAAAACATTAATTAAATTATGACAAATTTCTGTCCTAATTGTGGAACAAAAATGGAAGCAATGTGGAGGGCTTGTCCAAAATGTGGTACTAAAGTTGATGATGATGAAAAACCACAAGCTTATTCTATGAGACAATCATTATATTCTCAGCCACAAAGGCCATCATATCAACCAATGCAACAAAGGCCATCGTATCAATCATCATCCCCTTATCCACAAAATATGAATAATACATTTGGAATTGCTTCTTTAATTATAAGTATAGTTGGATGTTGCTGCCTTTTTTTCTTAGCTCCCGTTTTTGGGATAATTGCCATTGTTTTAGGGGGTATGGGTTTTAAGAGAGATTATAATAACACGTTATCAGTAATTGGAATAGTTATAGGAATTATTGATATTCTTTTCGGTATTTTTTATTTATTCCTGCTTTTTACAGTTTTCCTCTATTATTAGAAGACTATCTGCGAAGAAAATGATGAATTATTTTTTATTTAATCATTTTTACTAAATTTTTATCTGAATTGTATTTATAACTTATATTATATGAAAGAAAATATAGTGTCTAAGGAAATATCTGAAAGTAAAAGAGCTAAGATAAAAAAAGGATTTCTAAGTGTAGGGTCTTTTTTTCCACTTTTTTTAAGCCATCACCCTCAATGTGAGCAATTTAAAGGTCATACGCTAAAACTTGGAAATTTAAGACTATGTATTGGCTGTTTTGTTGGATATTCTTCAGCAATTATTACACTATTCTTAATAAATATTTTCAAATTAGAAGAACATATCCCTCTATCTTATTTCTTGTTTTTTAGTATTATATTTTTAGCAACTTTTATTTTAAGCCCTCTTACATTAACTAAGATTAAAGCTATAAAAATCATACAAAAAATATTGATAGGAATGGGTGGGACTTTCTTATTCATTTGGATTATTAATCTACCAAACTCGCCTAAAGAAAATTTTTTAATATTTTTCATAACTTTCTCAATTTTATTATCGGTTCTCAACTCTTATCACGTATATGGTTTTTTACATACTTGTTATCAATGCGAAACTCCATTTGATTGGGGTAATTGTGCGGGATTTGAGAATATTCGATTTAGGTTTAAAAAATTTGAGTTACATAATTTTTTAAGAAATATGGACAATTTTTCAAATACCTTGATTCAGAAAAGAGAAATGAAAAAGAAAAAAGATTGAATATGTTCTAAAATTGAGTAAAGATAAAAATTTTTCCAAATGTCTGCCAAAATCCTTTTCATGATTTATTACAAGAATTGTACATTATGTCATGGTCAAAAATATATTAAATTTTATTCTTTACTTCAAAAATATTCTATTTATTATTTTTACAATATTCCCTAATCCAATTGTTTGAATGCTTAAAAAAGATTTTATAAGCTTCACAAAAGTAAGATTTTTCAGGATGGTGATTATCTGGAAAGATTCTGTCTTTTATACAGCCCCCATAACATAATTCTAACCAATCACATTCTTTGCAATCTTTCGATAATTTTACTTTTAAGCTACCAAAATTATTATCTCTTTTCTGTTTTAGATTAGCAAAATTCTGCGCCATAATATTACCGAGTAAGTATTTGTCCTGTGCGAAAAAATCACAAGGATACACATCTCCGTTCCATTCAATTAATAGATAGTCGGCGCACTTTTTTTCAAGTGTACATACTCCCTTAGGATATCCGAGTTTATATGCAACAATGCCATTAAATAATCTTATAGATGTTTGATGAGGATCTCTTTTCCATAAGTCAAATAATTCACATAAAAATTTACCATATTGGTTAGCACTTATCGAAAAGGAAGCTATTTTTTCATTTTGATCTACTTCAAGTGCGGGGATAAATTGTAAATGAAAAAAATCATGGTTTACGAAAAAATCATATATTTTTTTTACCCGATTAACATTTGCCTTACTAATAACACATAGAATATTAAATTCTACATTATTACGTTTTAAACAATCTGCGGCATTCATAACTTTTTCCCAGATATTTTTACCGCCAGCGCTTTTCCTATAGCGATCGTGTACCTCTTTTGGACCATCAAGACTTAAACCTACTAAGAATTTATATTTATCAAAAAATTTGCCCCACTCATCATTAATTAGGATACCATTTGTTTGAAGGGCATTTCCGATTAATTGACCAGAATCACCATATTTTTGTTGAAGTGTAACGACTTCTTTATAAAAATCTAATCCTGCTAAAGTAGGTTCTCCGCCTTGCCAACCAAATATTGACTCTTTAAAGCGAAATTTCAAGAATTTTGATATTATTCTTTCAAGGACTTCTTTATTCATTCGTGGATGGGTGATATTCTCATATACTTCAGAAACTCTTAAATAGAAGCAATATTTACATCTCAAATTGCAATCAAATGACACAGGTTTAATTAGTAATTGAAATGGCTTCATCTTCTTAACTTAAAAGTTTAAAAATTTTAATTATTAGGTTGATTCTATACCCAAATTATGCAAATTTAAATTTAAGTGTTAGATAATAAGAAAATTTTTGTAGAAGGAATAAATTAATTCTGATGGCCTGTTCTTCGTGCAGCAATCTGTCCTATTTTCCTTCCAGGGGGTGCATTTCGTGATGTTGTAGTAGGCTTATGAGGTGATTGCTTTGCTCCACCACCATAAGGATGAGAACAAGCATTCATTGTACAGCCTCTAACGACTGGCCACTTCTTTGCTTTTGAGCGTAAATAATGAAATTTATTTCCTGCCTTCATAAAAGGTTTATCAGTCCTCCCACCTCCAGCAATGACACCTATTGTACAGAGACAGTTTTCATTAAACCATTTTGTTTTTTTTGACCGAAATAATACTTCAATTTTATTTCCAGATTTATTTCTTACAATCGCTCCTACTCCTGATGCTCTTGCGAATTTACCTCCGTCTTGAGGCGTTCCTTCTATATTACATACTAAAGTACCTAAAGGTATGTCTTTTAATGGTAATATATTTCCTACCTCAATTCGACCAGATTTTGCTTGAATAAACTCATCTCCTTCATATATTCCTTCTGGAGGAAGCCATAAGCTTTTAACAAAATCATCATATTTAATTCTCGCAACGGGCGTACCCCTACCAGGTGAATGAATTAGTTCAATGACTTTAAATTTAAATAGAGTTTCACCTTGTTTGAAGGATCTATATTTAACTCGTCCCACGTGACGGTGTGAAGGTGATTGCCAAGTTAATGTTCCACGTCCTTTTCTCTGTACTAATATTCGTTTTCCCATATACTTCACTTAGTTTAATCTGGTTAGTTAAAGTAAATTATGGAAACTTTAAATTTTTTATGATTTTGCTTGATTTTTTGGAGGAAGTTAGAGTTTATTATCTTTAAGTAATGTATCAATGTTATAATTAAAGGCAATTGGTACCTCTCTATCAATGAACTCACCAGCAATATTTGTTAATAATAGCTCTTTAATCTCTTTTGGATCAGATGTCTGTCCCAAAACCCATCCAAGCTTAACATAACCTGTTTCTGGCAAAATATTTCTTCCAGGAATTACACCATAATTAAGTAATTCACGCCCAGTTGAATACACATTCATTCCAGTAAATCCATGTAAAGTTTGTACAGTCATAAGTACAGTAATTCCTTCTTGAATAGCCCTTTCAATTGACTCATAAATTTCAGTACTTACATGACCTAAGCCAGTTCCTGCCAGAACAATGCCTCTATAGCCTTTATCAACATAAAAATGAATCATTTCATTATCCATACCAGGATAGGAAAAAAGTAGAGCAACTTTTTTCTCAAATTTTGTTTCTGCTACGGTTTTTGATTTGTTTCTTCTCCTATATGAATTGTTAAACATTTTAATTTTTCGATTTTGGATCATACCTAAAGGAATATCATCTATAGTCCGAAAAGTATGCCTTACAGAAAAATGCATCTTTCTTACTACAGTTCCACGATGAATTAAACCATATTCATGAGCAGAAGAACCTAACATACATACTACAACTTCAGCAATATCTGAGGTAGCAACTGTTGTAGCTTTAATAAGATTCATGGCCGCATCAGATGAGGGTCTATCTGAACTTCTCTGACTTCCTACTAATACAACGGGTATGGATAAGTTTTTAAGCATGAAAGATAATGCCGCACTTGTAAAGCCCATGGTATCTGTACCATGTCCAATAACTACACCATCTTTCCCGGAATTGGCAGCATCTACAACTTTTTCCGCTAATTTTTGCCAGTATTCGGGCCTCATATTTTCTGAAAGTATTTCAAAAACAATTTCGGTTTCCAAATTGCAAATTTCGGCTAATTCTGGAACTGCGCTAAATAATTCTCCTGGTGTAAATGAAGGGATAACAGCACCAGTTGTATAATCTAAACGGGATGCTACAGTTCCTCCAGTTCCTAAAAGTTTTATATTTGGTAGTTTTTTATTTATTGGAAATTCTTTTTCAGGAATCTTATAATTAGCTTCTCTTTTTCCAATTTTTTTTATTTCTTTTATATTTAAAGCATTAATTCCGATATTATAATTATTCTCCAATTTGATTTCTATAAAACCAGGAGCAGAATATTCATTTCTAGGCAAGAGAATACCTTCGTAATCACCTTCGTCAGTTTTTATTTGTAAAATATCCCATATCTCAATTTTATTTTTTTCTAAGAGTTCTTTTGCCTTTCCTTTATATCCTTTCAAATTTTCAGTCATTTAACTCACTACCTCAATTTATTTTGTATTGCCTTTTTCAATTCTTCAGAGACTACATTACCATCAATTTTTCCTCTGACTTTTTTCATGACTTCACCCATTAAAGGTCCCATTGCCCTCATTTCTTTTTCTTTTATAATTTCTAAGTTATTATCAATGATATTTTTTATCAATCTTTTTAAATCCTCTGTAGAAATTTTTTCTATCTTTAATTCCTTCTTGATTTGGTCAATAGTTAAGTCGGGCTTATCCGATTTTAATATCATAAATTCTTCAATAGCTTCTTTACTTATTTCTTTCTTTTTCATAAGAGTAAAGATATGCTTATAATCATTATCTTTTATATTATCAATATTTTTTCCATCTCTTCTGAGAGCAGTTGCTGTTTCTAGCAGAGTTGTAACTATCAGAGTAGGATTGTCGGTATAGATTTTAAGTAAATCATTAAATAAATCAATTTTACCATTAAATATCAAATCTTTAATTAACCTTTCTTCTATTTTATACTTTTTAGAGTACTCTTTTATCACATCCCATGGATATTTTGGAAGGTTATCCTTAATCGCTTTAATTTGATTCTCTGTATTTATAATTGCTTGTGAATCGGTGTCTGGATATAATCTAGCACCGCCATGCAGTTCTCTAAGAAATTCTGTATTGCCATTTTCAAGGGCTCTTCGTGTTTCGGGAGGTACACCTTTATAGGCATATCTTACCCTAGACAATATTACCTTCATAGCTTTATCTACTTCCTTTTGAGTACCTAATACTAAAACAAAACAATCTTCTTCCTCTGATTGAAGTGTTTCCTTTAATTTTTTAATATCCTCAACAGAGAATTTATAATTTTTTAAATTCTCATCGGAATGAATAAGACCTTGTAATCCTGAAATGGATTTAACTTTACTACTGACTTCAGTACCAAATCTATAATCTTCCATTAATTCTTTACCAAAGATTCCTTTGAAACCGCTGAAATTAATTCCATAAAGCTTTTTTCCGGATTTTATTCCTTTTGCAATAAAAATACATTTTGTTTTAGCCATTACTTTTGATAAATCTTTAGGTTTCTTAGGCAAGTTGTTTTCTTTTAAATTTCTTTCAAATATTTCATCTTTAATTTCAATCAATTTAAGCTGTCTTGAAACTTCATGATTGATTAAAATAGGAATCCAATCTAATTTTTGCACCCCTTTGATTTCAATTCTAGTGCCTGCCTTAATACTTACATTAACATCTTGTCTAATTGATCCTAGAACTTTTTTTACATTAGTTGACCATAATAACAAGCCTAATCTTTCAGCAGTTTCTCTACATTCATGAGGATCATTAATATCTGGATCTGTGGTTACTTCAACTAAGGGAATCCCTAAACGGTCAAGCCTAAAAGTATTAGTCTTACCTTCAGTCTTGATTTTTCTAGCGGCATCTTCTTCCAAACATAATATATCTATTCCGATTTTTTTGCCATTTTCTAATTCAAGGTGCCCATCTTTAGCTAAAATCATAGTTCTTTGAAATCCACAAGGAACACTTCCGTCAAGATAGTTTTTTCTACATACGTGCATTTCTTCTATAACATTTGAATGTAGTAGTAAAGCGATTTCAATTGCAATCTTTCTAGCTTCGTCATTACAATGAAATGGTGGCGTTTCATCTAACTCATAAGTACAGATTACATCATTATAACATTCATAGATGATATTCATACCCTTTTCGTATTCGGTAAGCATAGCTTCGTCATACGTACCCATCTCCCCTAAAACGGGCCTCATATATCTTTTAAGGGTGAAATCTGGCTCCCTCGTGCCCTGGAGCTTATTTGGGCATCGACAGAACAATTTACTCTTAGAATCAAGTTGCTGATGTATTTCAAGGCCACACATCAAGCCTAATTTTTCGTAATCAAACTCGTCCATATGTATTCATATTTTCAGTTTAATTTATTGTTTTTTCATATTTTCTTTGATACATATGGTCCGTCGAGTTTATATCCTAGATCAAAAAACCAGTCTCTAACACCAATACCACTAATAACGGCAAGTTTTTTTGCGTCAAAATCCTCAGCGGATATTTTTTCAGCATTCTCCATTAATAATTTTCCAAACCCTCTATGTTGAAGTTGCGAAAGATGGTCTGGTTTCAAATCTTTTGGAACCATTTCTCCTACAACCTTAATTTCTCTAACGATCATTGTTTTTCTATCATTTAATTCGGGACGATGTGCAAATTCAGAAGGTTTCCTTAAGCGTAAAAACCCAACTAAGAAGTCCTCTTTCTTATTTTCATAGGATAAGAAAACTTCATTGCTTTGAGACGCTTCGTAATCTAAACGATATAATTTAATATCGTTAAAGGAACTCTCGTCAATTATTTGTTTCCGTTTTATGATGCCATATTCTCGGCATCTAATACAAGTGCATTTTTCATTTAATTTGTGTAATCGTTCTTGAACAATTTGCCTTAAATTGCTATTTTTACAACCTGCTTCGATTAAATTAGCGGGTATATCTCTCATTATCCTTTGAATTCTTACATAGGGAGGCAAGTTTTTTTTCACATTAGCAATTAAGTCAACTAAATCATCTAGGTCATAAGGTGTGTATTTTCCCTCTTGCCACCAAATATATAATTCTGTGCCTTTTATTACTACTGTTGGGTATATTTTAAGCATATCAGGGCAATAATCTGAATTTGAGAATAGAGTGTTAAAGGTTTCTAAATCTTTTGAATAAGTAGACCCCGGTAAATTTGGCATCATATGAGCATTTACTTTTAGACCGGCGTCTTTAGCGATCTGGATGGCCTCAATGCTGTCAGTTGTAGTATGTCCTCTTTTTACTAGTTCATAAATATCATCATAAACAGTCTGAATTCCAATTTCCACGCGAGTGGTACCATACTTTAGCATTAAATCTACTTCTTTTTTTTGACAATAATCGGGTCTCGTTTCAATGGTAATTCCGATTACTCTTCTCTTTGAGGACTCGGAGAGCTTTTTTGCCTCTTCTAAACTCGAAACTTTTTTATCGATTATACCTTCTAGAGCTCCCTTCATAAATTTTTCTTGATAAGATACGTCCGTAGATAAAAATGTTCCTCCCATTACGATCAATTCAATTTTATCTATGCGATGGCCTATAGCTTCTAAATCTCTAATTCTGCTTTGAACTTGCTTGAAAGGATCGTAATTATTATGGATGGACCTCATAGCCGCAGGTTCTTTACCGGTATAAGATTGTGCCACCTTTTCTCCTGGTTGAGAGTCTTGTCCTGGACAAAATATACAAGTTCCTGGACATGGGAGCGGTTTGGTCATTATAGCAATAACTGACACACCAGATAAAGTCCTTGTCGATCTTCTTCTTAGAAGTTTTGTTATTACCTGTCTTTCTTCATCTGTAGCAAAATCAAATATTTGAGCATTCTTTATTACTTTATGATACTTATATTTCTTACCAATTCGCCCTTTTAGATTTGTTATTTTTTCCCGAGAAAAGTTAGGTTCTTTAATCAAATATTCAATTATTTCTCTTGCGATTTTCTCAATCGTGTCTGAATTTTCCATCTTTAAAATGATTAATTTAATACATTATTCATTATAATAGCTTAAGATTACTAAAATTTTTCATTATTATTTTTTGTTCATTGAAGATAAAATTAAGACATATATAGAAGATATAGCATTAGCTCAAAAATTAAGAGAAAATTAATATGCAGATAAAGAGCATTATGATAAAATCATTGATAAAAATGAAAAATTATTGAAATTCTATGAAGAGCTTCAATTATATGTAATTATCAACCAGAATTATCAATATTAATCAATTGGAATTTTTTTACCAGTAAAATCTCTTTTATATTTACCGAAATCTTCCATTTTTTTTAATTCATCTGAGTTAAAAACAGGTCCATCCTTACACACTAATAAGCCTACTGGATCTAAAGCACATAAACCACATAATCCACATCCACATCTCATTATTCGTTCGAGGCTTGCATGTAATTTAATATTATAATTTTCACATATTTGAAAAATCTTATACATCATAATTTCTGGGCCACAAGTGTATACTATTAAATTTGAAAGCTCCTCTTGAGATAAATTTTTAATTATATTCTCAAATATGTCCGAAGCGTATCCCTCCTGACCATAGCTTCCATCGTCTGTACAGAAGTGAAACTCTGAATTTTCCCTACTATAATCATAGAATTCATCCATAAACAATAAATCGCTCTCTACTCTTGCTCCTTGTATAACTTTAAAGGTATAACCAGATTTTTTTAATTGAAGGGCAAGAAATCTAAGTGGAGCCATTCCAATTCCGCCTCCCACTAAAAAAATGTTTTTATTTTTTTCGGAAGGTATATTAAAATAATTTCCTAATGGTCCTCGTACTCCAATATAATCATTAACCTTCAAGTTATGTAAAGCTTGGGTACATTCACCAATATTTTTAACCGTAATGGCCCAATTCCCCGCCTCATCGCAAGCAGAAATAGACATTGGTATCTCATCGACTCCAGGAACCCAGATCATTACAAATTGACCCGGTTTTGGTTTTGTAGAAGTGTTTTTAAAAATAAAAGTTTTAACTCCCTCACAATCATTTATAATCCTGCTTATTTTTATAGTCTGGATTGTATTCTCAGTCAAAATCGGGCACCTCTTGAGTTTTGAACTGATGAGCTAAACCTTTGATATCATTTATGGACTTATATTCATTATCCTTAAGATATCGAATTATTCCTTCTGTAATTTCGGTAATTATTTCAGCTCCTTTGTATAAAGCTGTTCCGATTTGTACTGCTGAGGCTCCCGCAAGAAAGAACTCAACGACATCTTGCCATGAATCGATTCCGCCGCAACCAATTATAGGAATTTTTAATAATTTGTATAAATCATATACTTTCTTCACCGCTATAGGATGTATTGCCTTCCCGGAAAGCCCACCACTACCATGCGCTAAGAGCGGTCTTTTAGTATTTACATCTATTTTTAACGCTGCCAAGGTATTTATCGTAACCACTCCATCTGCACCACCCTTTTCAGCAGCTAAAGCAATTTCGCCTATATTTGTTACATTGGGGTTCAATTTTACAAAAAGCGGCACTGAGAGTTTTTCTTTCAGAAATTTTACAATTTCAAAGGTCAAGTCTTTATCAATTCCAATCGATGCCACTTCCGCATGAGGGCAAGAAATGTTAATTTCTATTGCATCAGCTCCTGCTTTTTCAGCCTTAGTGGCCACATCAAGATAAACTTCATTAGTATTTCCAAAAACGCTCACGATTAATGGGATGTTATGTTCCTTAATTTCTTTTATTTCTAGGATAAATTCTTCAATTCCAGGATTTCCTAGTCCAACAGCATTCATAAAAGTACCTGGATAAACCTCAATTATAGAAGGATTTTTATAACCTTTTCGAGGTTGAGGTCCTATAGATTTGGTCGTAATAGCGCCGGCGCCAGCATCAAATACTCTTTTCATAGAAGAAAAAGATACACCCAAAATTCCAGATGCCAAAATAATTGGAGATTTTAATTTTAAACCAGATATATTTGTTTCTAGCATTATTATTATTATTATTTAAGAAATGATTATTATTATTATTTAAGCAATTTCAATACAGAATGGTTTTAATAATGAAATGCTACATCGTGGATACTTTAATAGGGATTTTTGCGTTCGATGATACTGGTAATATACTAAATTTTAGAGATTTTGATGATGACAATGAAAGGATTATAAGCTTTTATGAAACCTTAGAATTTGAGGATAATATATCAAAGGAATATGAAGAATTGCTTTTAGAATTAAAAAATTCTGGCTTTAATGAGTTTATTTTTGATAATAAAAAATTAGAGCAAATTTCATCGCAGAAGTTAGGCTACAAAACAAATTTAGAAAGTTTATCACTCGAATTTAAGAATTTCCGTTTGAATTTAGAACAGCAATTACAAAAAATCGGTTTAAATAAAACTGAAAATGAAATTTCAGCAAAATACAAAAGGATTTCCGAAGAATTAATAAAAAAGAAAGTTAGTCAAGCTGGAGGACAATTAGATGGAATAATAATCCAGACAATTGAGACATTAGAGATACTCAAAAAATCCATTAGTTTATTTTCAAGTCGTATTAGGGAATGGTATGGTTTACATTTTCCTGAATTGACGGATAAAGTAATTGAGGATAATATTATATTAGCGAGATTAATTTCGATTTTGGGCTATAGAAATAACTATACTATTGAGAATATTGAGAAAAATTTTGAGTTTAAAGAATATAGAGTCAATTGGTTAATAAATCAGGCTTCTAAATCAATGGGTGCGGATATAAATCTTCGTATAATTCAAGATTATGCCAAGCAGATTTTATCTTTAGACTCTTACAAAGAAGAATTAGAAGAGTATTTAGAGGATTTAATGAATAATTCAGCTCCAAATCTTCAAGCCATAGTTGGGAGTTTAATTGGAGCAAAGCTTATTGCTAAAGCAGGCGGATTAAAGAAATTAGCATTATGCCTGCTTCAAGAATTCAATTATTAGGAGCAGAAAAGGCTTTATATCGATTTCTTAAAACAGGTGAAAAAAGGCCCAAACATGGGCTTATTTTTCAATGGAAACAGATTCGAAGTAGCGCTCCCTGGATTAGGGGTAAAATTGCTCGCATTATCTCAGGGAAAATAGGAATTGCATCTAAAATTGACTATTTTTTAGGTGATTTTATAGGTGATGTTCTTTCAAAAGAGATAGAGGGAAAAATTAAAGAAATAGAAATTAAATATCCTAAACCTCCTCTAAAAAAGGAAACTCAAAAGAAAAAACCATACAGAAAAAGTCAAAAAAAAGGAAAAAATAGGAGGTCGGGTTAAAAATGAGTAAGGTTGAGATTAGAAAACATCCAAAATACTCTGATGTATATATATCAGGATCTCCAGAAAATTTAAGGCTTTATACAAAAAATTTAATTCCTGGGAAAAAAGTATATGGAGAAAAATTAATAGATTTCAATGGTATTGAATATAGGGAATGGGATCCTCATAGGAGTAAATTAGCCGCCATAATATTAGAAAAGCCGATAAGTTCATTTCTATCAAGTAATCTTAAGTGTTTGTATCTGGGAGCATCTTCAGGAACTACTATATCGCATCTTTCCGATATAATAACAAAAAGTATTATTTATGGGGTGGAATTTGCTGAACGGAGTATTAGACAACTGATTCAAAATACTTCTGATAGGGAGAATATAATACCTATACTAGGAGATGCTCGGTTTCCAGAAAGTTATGCAAACTCAATATTTACTGAGATAGAGTTAATTTACCAAGATGTAGCCCAGCCAAATCAAGCGGAGATTGCAGTTTCGAATTGTAATTATTATTTGAAAGATGATGGTATATTAATATTAGCAATAAAGTCTCAATCAATTGATAGTATTGCAAAATCAGAAAAAGTATATGCTGGGGAGAAAAATATTCTGGAAAAATCTGGTTATGAAATAATAGAAAGTATAAACATACATAAGTATGCCGCAAACCACATTGTTCTTATTGTTAAAAAAAAGTCTATTTAAAAAAGTCTGTGATTTTTCTATTACCTATTTCTTCATTTAATATTTTTTTTGTTGTCTCCCAAGTTTTTCTAGCAAATGAAGGAGCTCCTTTATTTTCTTTGATCCAATTACGCAAAAATTCAATAGTTTTTGGATCTGATGGGTATCCAGAACCGAGATCTCCATGCTTTTGTTTTAATTCGTTAATTAATGTATCCCTCATATTTTTTGCAACTATTGACCCTGCTGAGACGATAGGATATATATCATCGGCCTTATGTTTAGAGATTATATTTTTTGGTGTATAATTTAAGAGTTTCTTAATAGAATCTCCAAATCTTTCTTCATTAACATCCGCAGCATCTAAATATATAACATCTGGTTTTAATTCGTTAATAATTTCGGCCATTTTTAATTCTTCTAGCCGATTTAAGGTAATTCTACTCGATTCTCTCTTATCTATTTCTTCAGCTGAAACAACTATAGCTTTATAAGATTTACAATTATCTTTAATTAATTTAGCCAATTCAGTTCTTTTTTTGGTAGTGAGCTTTTTTGAATCTTTTACACCGATATTTTTCAAATAGTTTAAATTAGATTCAGTAAAACATACACCACATATAACCATTGGACCTAAAACGGGGCCTTTTGGCATATATTTCGAAATGAATTATCTTCTACCAGCCTCGTCTATACCACATACTAAATCTAAATTTTTATTTTTTGACATCTTGAATGAATTCAATAAATTCTTCTTCATCATCTATTTGTTCTAAAGATTTTATACTAATAAAAGGAATTTTATTACTCATAATAGCTTCTGGAATCTTAAAATTGTTATTTACGATAAATACTCCTTTTTTTTGGAATAATTTTGCAAAGAGATACAAACATTTAAGATTCATTTCATTTATTTTAGTTTTTTCATCAGAAACTCCTGAAAAGAGCGGATAAAACTCGTTTTCCTTATTTAAATTTAAAGAGCTTGAATATAATGATAATTTAAAAGGAACTTGTCCCTTTTTAATCCAATAAGAGGAAAGCCCTATATCTTTGATAATATCTTGAAGATGAGATTCAAAAGGATTTAATTCATCTTCAATGAGTAAAGCTTCTCGATCTATACTGAATTTAATATTCCACTCAAAGACATTAATTTTTCTAAAGAGAGAATTGTCTTCTAAAATATCTAATATTTTTAAGGCTATTTTTTGAGAGGGATGCATGCTTTCATTTTCATATGCACATATCGTTCTCTTTGTGACACCTATTTTTTCCGACATTTCTTTTCGAGAGATTTCTTTGTGTTCTCTTATCGTTTTCATCTTGTTTCCATCTAAAAAAGTGATACCTCCGCCTCTTCTTGCGAGAATATGTGGATAACTTCCATGTTTTAGAATGGTTTCTAAGGTCTTTATATTTACAAAGGGTAAATCATTTCTAACATAAATAGTATTATCATCTAAATTTTGATAACGGTTTTTAATTCCAACTAAGATAGGTTTTGCATTTAATAATATGGATAAAGCTTTTATGTCCTTAATTATATCGTTATTTAAATTGTCAATATTCGCAAAAACCTTAACTGTAAATATTAAATCATTCTTTTTTACTAATAAGTCGAAACAAAATTTACTTTTATTATTAGTAAATTCACTAAAGACTAAAGTATTGAAATTGGCTTCTTTCAGTAAGAAGTCGATTCTTTTAATAATCTGATCAGTTGACATTTATCATTAGTAAATAGGCAAATTAAATAAAATAATTTTGCTTTTTAATTTGATCGATAATAATATAAAATTAATATTAATCATATTCAGAAAGTACAAAACAAGTTTTTTTATATTAGATTATTAATTTAAATTTAATAATTAAAGAACTATTTAATTAAATAAGAAGTTGATTAAATGCTGAAAATAAACCGAGCCGATTTTTTACCAATTGAGCAATCTGACTTCCCAGAAATAGTCGAAAGAAAGGGAATTGGTCACCCGGATTCTGTTTGTGATGCCGCTGCTGATGCATGTTCTAGAGCGCTATGTGTATATTATTTCGAAACTTTTGGTCGTTATTATCATCATAATGTTGATAAAGCCGCTCTAGTAGGGGGAATTTCGAAACCTGAATTAGGTGGAGGAATTATTCTTGAACCAGAATATTTTTTAATAGTTGGACGTGCAATCAATCAGATTTTAAGAGAAAATAAGTTAGTATATATCCCAGTTGCGACTATTTGTCTCGATGCATGTCGTCAAACTGTAGGAAATATTTTCAGAAATCTTGATCTGGAAAAGCATATTCAATTTGATTATAAAGTACGGCCTGGTTCTATAGATTTAACAGGTGTTTTTGAAGAATCTGATGCTATAGAGCAAGTACCCTTAGCAAACGATACTAGTTTCGGTGTAGGATATGCTCCCTATTCAGATGTGGAGAAAATTACTTTAGAAGCTGAGAAATTATTAAATTCCGATTCTTTTAAAGATAAATGCCCTGCTTGTGGCGAGGACATTAAAGTAATGACACAAAGAGTTGAAAAGAAGGTAGATATTACTGTATGTTCTGCAATGGTTTCTAAATTTATTAAAGATAAAAATGAATATGTAAATTATACTAACCAAATAAAAGACGCAGTTTTAGACTTAGCAGCTAAAATAATTCCTGAAAAAGAAGTAGCTTGTTCAATAAATGTAGGTGATAATATAGAAAAGGAGATTCTTTATTTGACTATAACTGGGACTTCGGCTGAATCAGGAGATGACGGTGAAGTCGGTCGTGGTAATAGAAGTAATGGATTAATTACACCATGTCGACCTATGAGCTTGGAAGCCGTCTGCGGGAAAAATCCAATTAACCATGTGGGAAAAATTTATAATATTCTCGCAACTAACATGGCGAGAGCTATAGTTGAGAGAAGTCAAGGAGATATAATCGAGGTGCATGTAAAGCTTTTATCTCAGATTGGTCGCCCTATAACTGACCCTTGGATCAATTCTATAAGTTTAATTCCTGCAGAAAATGTTAATTTTGACAGCGTAAGAAAGATAGCAGAGGAAGTCTCGGCGAATAAATTAAGTAGAGAAAATTTAATTGATCTAAGAGCGCGGCTAATCGCTGGTAAGGAACAAGTTTTTTAAGATAAATTTAATACAAAAAAATTTATTCTTTTTTATTCTTTTTTTATTATATAAATTATTTTTAGATTTGTTATGCCTTCAATAACATTTAAGCTAATGGGCGTATTTGGAGATAGTGGTGAACGTCAAATATTAATAGATAGCGATCTTTTGGTTAGTGAAGTTAAAGCATTAGTGAAAAAAGAATTTAAATTAGTTCCAAACGCAAAAATCACATTTCTCCATTTAGGTAAAAGATATGGTGATGATGAAGATCATTTTGCGTTTAAAAGAATAGCAATTGATCCTAGAAAAGAAGCGATTATTGTTATCGTAAGTAATCCATACTCATATTGAAAAAAAAGTATGAGATGAGAGATGAGATTTTGAGCTTAGATAAATGGTTAAAACCAGAAAAGAAAAAGGAAGAACCAAAAAAAAAAGTAGTGGAAAAAAAGAAGCCACCCATTAAGAAAGAAATCGAAGTATCAAAACCAACCAAGCCAAAAAGTAAAAAAGTAGCCGATACAAAATCAATAACTATAACTAAATATGTTTTAGTTTGTCCTAAAGCGAAATGCAATTTTCAAAGGACTTTAATGAAAAAAGTCTTAACAGAAAAGGACCAAATTTGCCCGAGATGTAAAGGACAAATGAAGATTAAATAAAATTAGGCAATTCTATTTGTTTTTAAACTAGAATTTATTGTATTACCTAATTTAATAGATAAATTAGTTAAATCAAATTCTGATTCGCAGTTTGGGCAAGTATTTTTATTTTTCAAAAATCTTAAGATTAAATATATAATAAAACCGATACCTGTGAGAACCATGAAGCAAATAATCTCGTGATACATATGATCAAAATTTTTCCTCTTAAGTTCAACTTCTCGCTCGCAAGTTTTACAATATGCGATATGTGTGACCATCGTTATCAAATTTTTTTATTTATTATTGTATTCTAATTATTTTATAAAATATAAGATAATTTATTTATTTTCTTTGGGATTCTTTTCTCCTTTATAATAATATTATAATCATAGAAATTTTTAAATTTGTAAAGTAAATCTTGAACGTCACAAATTAAGAAATAGAACATTATAAGAGAAAAAATATTTAAAAAGAATTATAAGACTAATCTTTTCATGGATTTGGATCTTTTCAATAAGTCCTTAGATTGCTCGGGCTGGTTAAGTTCTGCAGCTATTCGGGAAGAAATTTCGTATAATTTTGCCGACTCTTCATAATCTCCCTCAATCATAGCGCTTTCTGCTCTATCTATGACAATTTTCAGGTCATCGCGTAATTCAACTCTAGCTCTTCCTGCATAATCAAGAATTTTTGTTGTTGCTTCACGTACTAAATCTGTAAAATCTCTTTTACGCAATGCTTGAACCTCACTGATAAGTTCGGTGAATTCACCTCTTTTTACATCATAACTTGCATTGAGAATTGTCCCTATTACAGAATCAAATAAAGCATCTAAACTTTGTAAGTCAGCTTTTCCTTGAACAATCTCTTCTACTGCAGTATCTCCAAGTACTTTTGCTGCTTCAAGAATGGGTATACAGCCTTTAATTATGGCCTGATTTTTGAAATTATAATCTCTTATAAGATTGACAATTCCATGTCTCACGAGTCTATCAAATTGACGCCTCTGATTAGTTTGAGCTAAGTCTATTTGGGATTTAAATTCAGAACGCCTTACATTATATGACAAATCAATAATTTCAGAAATAGCAAAACCGAGAGATTCAAGATCTGACCTTGCTTCAGCAAATTGTGTTTCTATACCGCTATCAAGCTTTCCTACCTCAATCATGGCATCAAGAGCTCCACTAATATCACTTGCTGATGCTGAATAATCAGAGATAAGCTGTAAAATTGCAGCCCTTATCCATTTATCAAACTCCGCATGAGAATCTTCTAGAAATGGTTTAATTTCTCGAATAAATCCTTCTTTACGAAGTTCTTCAAATGCTAATGCTAAAATTTTTGAAAGCGTAGGTTCTAATGTGCGTTCTAGCATGTCAATTTCTTCACGTTCTTCTTCAATCTGAGCTTTAGTTTCTTCTCCCGGAAGCCTTGCCCCCTCAGCTATTAATTTCATTCTTCTAAAAACTTCTCGCGCTCTAAATTTATAATCTCTAATCATTCCTTTTATAGTACCCTCAACTATTTCGTCGTATCTCTTCTTTTGCTCCGCATATATTACTACAAATTCTTCCCTAAACCTTTTAACATATAATAACTCTTCACCAAAATTTAATTTAACAAAGAAATCAAGGATTCCTTCAAATCGGCTAGAAGTTTTTTCTATTGTAGTTCTTACTCTTTCAAGGGTTTCAATAATTTGATCAGCAACATCAATGGGTAAGGATCTCACGCTTAATGCTTCTTTGATTGCTTTACCCTCTTTAATTTCACCAAAAATCATATCAATAGTAGGTTTTAGTGTATCTACTATTCCTGCCTGGGCGTGATCCAGTTTTGCTCTTGGATCTGTTCCAGCATCAATAATTTCTTTAAGCCTTCCGCGAGCAGTCTTTAATCGGGATGTGAACCATTCTGGATTTCCTTTTGAAACACTGGATAATCCAATAGAATAATTATTATAAGCTTCACCTAATGCGATAAAAGTATCGAATCTATCATCCTCAACACTTTGAGCTATTGCTTCTTTTGCATAAGTAGTTATTTTTTCAAAGTTGCGTGCGGCTAAAGTATAAATATTCCACGCCTCATCATTATTGGTGGCTTTTGAACCTAATATTGTATGATATGTTCCTACAATAAGAATTGCTCTACAAGCACAGAAATAATGCATTTGTAATGCATTTTTTTGTTCTGATTCTGTAAGCGCAAGAGGAAATATATAATTCTTTAATAATATGGCAACTGCATTATATTGATTTGACATATTTAAAATATCTTCTTTACTTACAGGATAAGTTTCAAGTGGTGTTGCGATTACAGGTACTTTTCCCAATTGCTCAAGGTATTTCCCTTCAAGAGCACTAAATAAGGTTCCTAATTTATTCTCCCGTGTAATTCTTGTCTGAGTTCTAGTAGTCGGATCTTCAATAAACTCTATGGAGGGTACTTGTCCAAATGTGTCGACGGCTAGTTTTTCCAATTTTTCTTTTGACTCTAAAAAACTATTCTCAATATTACAAGCGGTACACTTTATTGTAGTTCCTTCTATGAGTTCTGGTATTTCCGTGCCGCAATTAGTACATGGAAGTTTTATATAGATAGGTTTAAAATTACTCATCAAAATCAATTTTTTTATTGTGTGTCGTTAGAAAATAATTAACTTAAAGATATTTAAAATTTAATTTTTTTAAATTAAATAGAGGATTAATGCCCTTTTTTTAGAATTTAATATTAAAAAAAATTAAAACTGATGATCGCACCAGGGGCAGTAATTGGCTAATGGAGGCAGCATTCGAGAGCAGTCTGGACAATATACCGCTAAGCATTCTGGATTTGGGCACGAGTTATCATTTTTGTTAATTATAGTTTCACAGACGATACATTTTTTTCCTACTTGGTTTGCTTTAGCAATACGAACTTGTGCTTTGTAAGACCCATCATTTTGATTTGCTCTTAACTCAATATGATAATTTTTTCCTTCTTTATTAGCGATAAAAATTTTACCATCTTTCTGAACAAACCGAATGAAAAAAGTCATATTAACACCTTCTTTCATATCGTACATCGTTACTTGCCATTTTTTCGCAGTTCCTAGCTTATTTCCGTAATAATCATCCCACGATTTTCCCTCGTCAAGGCTATACATTAAAATTGTTTCCTTAAGGTCAAGTTCTAGCTTTGGATGGATTAGTATTTCAAATTCAGCTCTTAATTTTTTCTTTCCCATAGTGTTTACCAATTACATTTTTAATAATAATGAAAATAAAATACTATTTATAATCTATTTACAATAATAACCTAAATAAAATTTTATATCTTAATATTTAATTAAGAACATCTTTTTATTTTAATTAGAATTTAAGAGTTTAACCAATTTGGGATAAGTATTATGCCTGTATGTTATCATTGCGGAGAGGAAATCTTCGGAGAGCCATATCATTGTGATCAATGTGGCCAAAATTATTGCTCTTTACATAAAGATCAAATAAATCATGATTGCAATATTGTTAAAGAATCATTAGGCTTTTCACAACAATATCAACCTGTAACACCTGCGTATCAACCTGTAACACCTAGCTATATGCCAGTACCTCATGATGCCCCAAGTGTACAAGATCAAATCAATCAACAGCAGTCAGCTGGGAGACAATTTCAACAACAATATGGGAGTGCGGTATCATCTGGGTCTGATGTAAGAGGGACCACCGACGGAAGTTTTACATGGTACCATCAAGAAAAATTTATTCCTGAAAATGCATTCGACCCCGGCTCGGGTATTGCATTTAAAGGTATAATGTTACCTTATAAATCAGAATTTTTACATTTATTAATTGGCTGTTCATTAATATTTATAATAGGACTTTTAACATTTTATAATCCTAAGACTCAAGCTCAATTTGAAGAAATGGGTTATGGTTGGGTTATTTTTATGTTAGCCGGCTTTTATACAACAGCTTTTCTCTTTCATGAATTTGGACACCGACAAGTAGCAAAACATTTTGATTTACAAACAAAATTCAGACTTCTTACATTTGGAATGATTTTAACCGCTGTCAGTATATTTACAAGTTTAACATCTCTAATGACCAATTCAATTCCACTTCCCGCCTTGGCTTTACCAGGTGCAGTAGTTGTTTTAGGATTAGATAAAATAGACAACAGAACGGGCTGGTGCAAAGCTGCAGGTCCTTTAGTAAATCTTGTTTATGGTTCAATTCTATTAATTATATCCTTCATGATGCCACGAGATCTGTGGCCTTTGAATACATATATAGGCTTAGCTGCTAGTATAAATTTTATGTTAGGATTATTTAATATGTTGCCTATTGGAATCTTGGATGGACAGAATATATTTAAATGGAGTAAAAAAATGTATTTCTTTTTAGTAATTGCCCTGTTTATCTTACTAATAATTTTTTATATAAATTATTTGAATGTTGAGCTTTCACTATACATCCCAGAAGATTTAAAGCAATATATAGTTGTTGGGTAATTTTTACTCAAAACTTTTAATTATAAATATCTTATCTGCATAGGAGAAAATAGAAAACTAAAAATATTAACAATTATAATAATCTAATTAGTAAAGAGATTGAAATTTTGAATTTAGAAAAAAATTGTAATTTAAAAAAACCAAAGAAACTATTGTAGTGAAAAATTGTGGCGCATTGTGAGTTTTGTGGGTCTGAGATTGGTTATTTGCCATTTAAATGCAAATATTGTGGCGCGATATATTGCAAAAAACATCGTCTACCAGAAAACCATCAGTGTACATTTGAATTAAAACATACCCCTGTCGTCCCTATATCCCCGAGGATATCAGACGGTTTTTATACTAAAGGGGCTGCTAGAAAAGGGGGGCGTAAAACTTCTGACTTTGAGAAAGTGAGAGAGAAAAAATCACGCAGCACTCAACGCAAAGCTTCTGACTTTAGAAATCCTAAAGAATTGAAGAGATATTTGGACCGAGAGAGAAAATATAGAGAGCAAGCAAGAAGGATTGTTGAAAGAAGTTTATCGGGGAGAGATAGGGCTAGGGCTAGACCGAGAGCAAATGAGGCCCCTGGAACAACTTTTTTAATGATAACAATTATTAGTCTATCTATTGTTGCGATGTTTTTACCCCCATATTTATGTCTTACTGTCTATTGGCTCACACATTATTATATTTGGACGCTTTTTACGTCTATTTTTATTAGTTATACTGGGGATATGTTCGGGTTATTTTTTTTAATATTCTCAATATTTATTTTTTCAAATATTGCTCGAAATATTGAATTAAGATTTGGAACAAAATTCTTTATGAGTTTATATTTGCTAAGTACAACTTTTTCTTTATTATTCTATATTTTGATTAGGCTTCTTTTAGTTTTTATTTTTCCCATAGAGTTCGGAAATGCTGTGCCCGTTGGTTTTGCTATGGGAGGGATTTTGGGATTAATCGCTTTTATAATCTTTCTAGATCCTGACAGAGAAATGACTTTAATTTGTTTGATAATACCCGTAAAAATGAGAGCAAGAGCTATATTACTTCTTTTAACTTTACCATATTTACTTTTAGGTTTATTGCTAGGTTTGATAATGAGCCCACTTTATTTTGCGGTATATTTTCCAAATTTAGCAGGGGTTTTAGCGTCCTACCTTGTATATTATGCTAAATATCGATTTCGATGAAATAATGATTAGTTGATGATAATGCCAAAAGAAGACGGCCTTTCAAAAGTTATAGAATTAAATGAGGATTTACTCGAGAATAATGAAAAATTAGCTGCTCAAAATAAGCAAACTTTAGAAAAATATGATATTAAATCATTTGATTTAGTTGGAGCTATAGGTGCCGGAAAAACAGCTTTATTAGAATGTTTATGTGATAAATTATCAAAAGATTATAAAATTTTAGTTATCAACGGCGATGTAACTACCCGTGTGGATGCAGATAGAATTGAGCAACATGGTGTGAAATCTATTCAAATTAATACAGGACGGGAATGTGCCTTAAACTCTTATCATATTTCTCAAGTTATAAAGAACATTGACCTGAGTGAATATAAAGGGGGTATTCTCTTTATAGAAAATGTAGGAAATTTGATTTGTCCATCTGATTTTATCTTAGGATCTGATAAAAGAATAGTTGTGGTGTCAATAACAGAAGGAGGTCATGTCATACGAAAACATCCACTCTTGTTTAAAGGATCTAATATTGCTATAATAAATAAAATTGATCTTCGAGATGTTGTAGATGTTGACATAGAAAGAATGGTACAAGATGTTAAACAAATCAATCCAAATATGGATATTGTATTAACAAGTGCCAGAACAGGAGAAAATATTGATAAGTTAGCTAAATTATTATTTAAATTTTGTCAATCTTGAGTATATTTCTTTTCTATATTAGGGGGCATATTATCAACATAAAATTTTTCCAAATCCTCAGAATTTAATCCATCCTTCTTAAATAGTTTATTAAAGAATATATGACAATTTCTTAACCCTTGAGATGGCTTACTTTGTGCTAATTCCTCCCATTTTTTAAATTTGAATTCGTTAACATAAATCCAATATTATTCAAATTTTCAGATATTGCAGTAATAAATAAAATTGATTTATTAGATGTAATAGATGTTAATATTGAGGAAATGATTGATGATGCTATAAAGATAAATCCAAATATTAAAGTTTTTACAACAAGCGCAAAAACCGGGGAAGGTTTTACAGATCTAATAAACGGATTAGAAATTTAAATAAAATAAACTAAAAATTATAAGATAAGAAAACAAAGTATAATATAATTTAATGAAAAAATATTCTGATATATTATGTCTATTAGGCAATACAACACCGAATTAGGATTGTTAATTGATAAAATTGTCAAAGTTTATTTAGGTGATGATAAATTCTTCGTAGGGCAATTGAAAGGCGTGTCCGAAGATTCTAATCTTATTCTTATCAATGCAAAAAACGAAAAAAATAAAAAATTTCCTAAGCTACTAGTTAGAAGTTCATACTATATTTATATTAGTGTAGAGGATGAGCCATTCCCTATGAAGGCATTAGCCGAGAGAATTTCTAAGATTTTCTCTAAAGGTCATGTAAATTATATTGATGATCAGAATGTAATATCTATATTAAACGGTAAGATCATAGTAGACGAGAATGGTGTAAGAGGAGAAGGTCCTTCAGCGGAGCGTGTTAAAAAGATATATCAACAATTCATAATGGATATAGAAAATCCTCCTCCAGAATAAATTATTTTTATTTTCTAATTTTTAATTATGATTGGGCTTCTTCTTCTTCAAAAACATTTAGTAGATTTTTTAATTGTAAGCCTTGTATGATATTTTTCATTATTGCTTTGCCTAACGGTGTTACCTTTACAATTTCGAGGTCATTAATATTAATTTTTCTTAGATAATCATTTTCGATTAAGAATTCAACATCAGAAGTCCAAATATCGGAAAACATCTCTTTTAAATCACTTAATTTTATGTTTTCATCAACTTCTTTACTTAAGGCTAAAATTAATGCTAAAGTTCCATATTGGCTAGGTGTTATTTGATCATCTTTTCCTTCAGAAGTTAAAACGTAATATTTTTGATTCAAAAACTTTGATGTTATTAATTCGAAACCTATGTTTTTTAAATTTATATAGACATTATTAATGATTTGATCAAAATCTAAAGAACTCTCGCATAGATTTTTAAGATCTTGTTCTCTTATTAATTTTTGTTGATTAGTTAAAACAAGTTTTGTAATATTTTTTAAGGTTTCTTCATAAAGGTTATTTTTCATCATTTTCTTTATTTACTCCTTCAATTTTAATAATTTTTAAATTTTCAATTGGTTTCTTCATTTCTAATTTAGAAACTATACAAGTTAAACTAAATTTTGTGAGATTTTCATTTTCTTGAAAAATAGGGAGTATTTTTTGAATTGTCCTAAAAACTGAACCTCTTTTATTATAGGTTGTTGGAATAAATAGATTTGAAAAAATAATATTGGAGTTTTCGATTTGAATTTGGATTGTTATAAATAAAGTGATTACGAAAAAAGTTTTTTCAGGAGTAGTCAGATCATTAAATTTGATGTACTCCTTACCAGATCGTATAAATTGGAGTTCAATTAAAAAACTTCTATTATCATCGCTTAAAATTATTTGAAATTGACATTTTAATTTAATTGTCTCTAAAAAGTTGTTCAGTAATATCTCAAAATTTCTTATTAATTCTTCTAATCTTCTAAAATTTTTTATACAACTAATTAATTTATCTATATTTGGGGATATGACGATTTTATTTATTTTTTTTTTAATTTTCGCATTAGTTCTTGAAATTTGCTCATAAACTTTCGATAAGTCTTTCGGATTATTAATATCTAAAATACTATTTAATTCACTAATCCTGTTAAGTTCATTATTAATAAGTTGAAGTTCATTATTTAATTCCTCAGGCGGTTTTAAAGATTTCAACTCATTAAAATCAAACTCGCTTAAGTCTATATTTTCTATTTCTTTAACTTTTTCTTTTAATTCATTTTGAAAAGCTTTTAAACTTACTTCGTCATTTTTTATAATTTTAAGAAGATCTTGATAATTTTTCTCTAATATTTCATAACTTGGACTTATTTCGTTTAATTTAAATTTTAACTCATTTGATTTTAATTTAATCTCTTTTATTTCATATTGAGAATCTCTAGCTTTATTTTGGAGTAATTTTATTCTCTCGGCAAACTTTTCACCTTTTATATTGGGATCTTCCATTTGTCGAGTAATTTTATTTATTTGGCTGAAATATTCTTTCTTTTTCTTATTTAAATTCTTAATTTTTAAATTATAATCATTAATAGTCTTAGAAATCTGGTCTTTCTTATTTTTTTTCTTAAAATAATCTTCTTCAAAATATTTTAATTTTTTATTATTTTGAACTAAAGATTCATTTATTTTATTTATTAAATCGGTTTTAGCAGCAATATCACCCGATTTTTTTTTAATATTTGAAAGTTCTAATTCTTGTAATAAAAAATTCTTTTTTTTAAGAAAGATATTATACTTTATAATCAGATTTAGAGATTGGACAAGTTCAAAAAAGTCATTTAAAAAAGTTATGGTAAATATCGTCTTAATACGATAATCGTTCAAAAATTCAAGTAATTGAAGAGATTTACTTAGATCTTTTAAATATTTAGTTTTACCCTCGAAAATGTTTACAAAGTCTTCTAAATAAAATGAATTAAAATCTTCTAAAATTTCAAAAATATTATCTTCTTGAATTCGTTCAATAATGTCTTTCTTAAATTTTCCTAAAATTAAAGTGAACCTATCATTAATTTCTATTATCTTTTCTCCAATATTTATAGAAAAATTTTGTTCTGTTATGTTAATATCACTTCTTAATCTTTTTGTTCAAATTTTTTTATATACTTTTTATATTCTTCATCTTTTCTTTTTTTTCTTTCTCGTATTAATTCGAGAGGATCTAATTCTATATCTCTCTGAATTAGATATTTTTCTTCGAAACTTGTTCTTGATTTAAAAGCTTCGATTTTTTCACTAATTTCTTCAGTTATTTCCTTTAACTGCTCTGGTTTATCCAGAAGGTCTGATAATTTCTCACGCTTTTTCCTACGCCTCCTTCTTTGAAATTCTTTATCAGAATATTTTAAATATTCCTCAAATAATAAATTTGATTGAAGTTGTTGTTTTTGTTGTTGTTGTTTTTTTTCTTGTTGTTCCTCTCTTTTCTTTATTTTTTCAATTATTTCTTTTTTT
>Ga0114925_10000113_pt1 | contig 28963 bp, 25 predicted proteins | sample SumtaG_2_FD_87287 | JGI IMG/M metagenome (GOLD analysis project Ga0114925, IMG submission 87287) | Deep subsurface microbial communities from Indian Ocean to uncover new lineages of life (NeLLi) - Sumatra_00607 metaG | ecosystem: Environmental > Aquatic > Marine > Oceanic > Sediment | place... | reverse complement strand
TCCAACTGAAAACAAATCTTCTCTAGAACTTTGTCCTTCAGGTCTAAATGCAATTAATTCAGGTTCAGGTTTTCTTCTAGATGAAATCTGATTTACTGGAATATTTCTAACTAATGGACCACTTCTTTCAATTCTTCGTGTTTGTTGTCTTTGTTTTTGAGCTATTTGTTCTTCTGTTAATCTTGTACCTCTATTACCTCTTGTTGTTTTTGGAGGTTGTTTTGGTCTTGGTTTAATTATTCTTGGAGGTTGTTTAAATTTCCCACTTCTAATTGGGCCTACTTTTGTTGGAATTGCGAAACGTGTTCTTCTAGGTTGTGGTTTTTTTGTTGTCGTACCTCTAATTCTAAAATCTGTTGATCCTGCTGCAAACTGTTTTCTTCTACCTCTTGCACCTACTTTGTCACTAGTAACTAACGTTCTCTTAAAGTCAGTTGCTACTCGTCTTCTTCTAACCATTAATCATCACTCACTTGGTAAAGATCCTCGTTTAGCTCGTCTTTGTTTTTCTTGTTCAATTAATAATTCTAATTTTTCTTGTGTACGTCTATCTGCATCTTCTTCTCTCTCTAAATCTTCTTTTGTAAATCTTGATTGTGATTTTTCACTTCCGGTTTCACCTTCTGTTTCAGGTAATTTTTCACTTTCTGCTTTTTTTCTTTCACTTCTTGCTTTTAGTTTTCTTGAAATAAATCCACCAACTGTTTCTTTACCATTACCATTACCATTACTACTTGATTTACTCTTTTTCTTTTTTACTTTTTTTACTTTGAATGATTTTTCAAATCCACTAAAGTCACCAAATCCAGAATCTCCTTTACTCTTTTTACTTTTTACTCCACCTAAACCATTTGTAGTTTCTTGAAACAATGGTGAGATTGCTGAATCTGAACGTCCACCTTCTGAAAAATTAATTGAAGGTTGTCTACCTATGTTTACACTTTCTAAAAATCCACTTCCAACTTGTCCGAACCTTCCGTTAAATCCTGCACCAATATCTCCGAATCCTCCTTCACCAATTCCTCCAAAGTCACCAAAATTACCAAAACCATTACCATTACCGTTTTTTCTTTTACTTTTCTTTTTACCATTACCATTTTTCTTTTTTGGCATGAATTTCTCCATATCACCAAATAGATCAAATGACATGATTTTCCTCCTTTTTGAAAATATCTGATAATTCATTTCTATAAAAAATTGTTGCTACTATGAAACCTGAAGTAGAAAATGCTAGTAGAACTGTATTTAGGTAAAGCCCTAATTCAGCTCCAATCCCACACATGTTAAAAAGTGTCTAGTGGACTTATTTAAAAGAAAATTATTAGTGATATAATCCTACTTCATTTCCCCAACTAGCCCAACCTTTACGGTCATTTCTAGCGAATAATTCTATTCTGGGTAATTTACCACAAAGTTTTTCAATCTTTTCGTAAAATATTTTTGGCTTTTGTGAGTGCCTTCCTATTTCAGCATAGGTTAGATTTCTGACTGAATGATTAGCTGCTTTTGGTTTACCTTTTATTCCAAGTAGACAAACTTCTGGATTAGCTCTTGTCCAACGTCCCATACCGAAAAAATCTTTTCCTGTAACAGTTTTTTTAATCCATGTGAAAGCTACTGTTTTGTATTTAAAACCTGAATCTTCAATTAATTTTATTCCCTCTTTTAGATGAGTATGTGGACACCACATGAATAAAACACAATCTTCTGCTTTTCTAGTGTTTGAAATTATGTTTGAAATTTCATCTATGCTTAATGTGATGTAATGATTAGCTGAACCTGATTTGAAACTACCACCTGTATTTTTATCCCCGAACTGCCATGCCGGATCTGAATAGATTATTTTGTATTTTTTCTTAACCAATACTTTATCTTGATCTTTATACATTTATTGTACTAGCTCCTATTCTAACTCTATTCAATGCAGTATAATCACAACGATATTTCTTGAAATAATATCTCCAACAATGGCTATCTTGTTGTGCTTTATATCGTGTGCTTAGTTGTCGGTGTCCTTTTTGAGTCATGTAAATATCCAGTAATGTAATAATATTCCCCATACACTAGCGTTTGATCCTGCTAATACTCCAATAACAATAGGTTTTCTAGCCCACTCGTTAATCTTTTTCTTTGGTGTTAATGGAATAGTCATTGACTTCTATCCTGTATGAATGATTTAGGATAATAATACTTAGCTGTCTTTGCTGTCTTTTCAATTTCTTGTAATCTTTCTGATAAATCTTTTAAACAATCGTAGGATTGTTTTCTTGTATGAATAGACATTACTCTATGACATGCAAAACATACAGCTTCAAATTCTATTTTAATGACCTCTTTTCTTCATCCCATACCTTATTTCTTTGATCTAATTTCATACTTCTGTTGCACTCTTGTTTCTGAATCCATGTATGTTCGTTGTATGGTTTTTTACAAATTGGACAAAGTGGACCTGTTACTTTATGTCCACCTGAAATAGTTGGGGGAGGTTCTGCCATCAATTTTCTTTATCTCCATCTATACCTGTAATGAATCCTAATATGTAAGAACATTCTGCACAATAAATTTTCTTCATTGGTTTCGTATAATTTAAATCTCCACCATCAATCGTTTTTGTACACTTTGAACATTTCTGTGGTTGTCTATTTTTTGGAAATAAGTACAAATAATGCCTACTTTTTATCCTCATAATCTTTTTTATCCTTCAAGACTAAATTGAATATTGCATTTAACTTTTTCATTATTACAGGATCAACTTTCTTTTGAATTGCTTTTAGATCAATTTCTTTCATTTGATCTCTAACAGATTCATCTAATTTTCTAACTTCACTTTGAAACATTCTTTGAACCTCACTTGGCATTTCTTCACCTTTTCCTAATGAAGTCATTAGACCTTGCATCATGTATTGATTTACATTTTTCTTAGTTTCTGATATATCCTTCTCAATTTGTAGCCATTCTGGGTAATCTATTTCAGGTGAAATGTTTTTTCTAATGAATTCACATAATGCCTGTTGTGATTTTAGAGGTAATTTTTTAGCTAAACTTGAAGTTTTAACTACTGTCATTACAAATATCCATCTTTCTCTTTGACTAAGCAGATTCAATCATCTCTTTTTTGGACTTACCACCGTTATTATAAAAGATTATTGCATGTTTTAAGTTGCAGAATCTACGATAACTCTTGTCATGTTCAATAGGAGGACGACAAAATGCACAATCATTGATCTGTAATAGATCGTCAAATGATTGCTGTGCGTAAATCTTTAGTGTTTCTGACTTTTCCCAGAACAAAGTTGATACTGCTGAAGCATTATTTCCTGTAATTCTCATTAGCCAATGTACGCAGCTATGCCTCAAAACTCCTGTAGGGATATTTACATAAAACCACTTCATTGTCTTTTCTTCGTAATTTTTTTGTTCAATAGGATCTGAACTGATTAAACCTAAACTGGCATATAGATCCCTTAACTTTTGATTATATTCATCTCTTACTGTTTTTAAATTAGTGAAGTTATGTATTGGTTCATCATCTTTTAGTTTTTCAACTACTGCTTTTGCTTTTGGTGTAATGATAAATTTCTCAAAATATCCTCCTTTACTGGCTTTTTCTTGTTTCTGTTCAAAAATTACTGCTTTATACCACGTACAAGGAACTTGTAATCGTACAGTATCATTTTCATCTGAACCATCAAATGTTCTTGTGAACTTTTCAAATCTAGGTTTCATGGTAAATAATGTATTTGGTCTTACTCCAATTTCATTATGTATTGTGAAAATATCAGCAAACTTTTCATCAATGGTTTTAAAGAATTTAATTCCCTTTAGTCTTTGTTGATCTGATAGTTTTGATCTTGCGTATCTATCTATTGGCCCACGTCTAATTACTAAATCACCTTCTGCAATATCTCCACCATTTCTTATAATGAAACTTCTTACAGCTTCAATGTAGTGTTGTGGATTTGCTTTTGATTGTTTAAGAGGATCTTTAACTGGATTTTTCTTAAGATAGAATGTTTTTCCTTCTTTGAATAACATAGTGAATCTGTCAATTAATGGATTAACTTCATTCATGTCATTTATTAAAAATGAATCTGGGTGAACATCAATAGTCTTACAAACTTTCCAAAAATTTACTACCATGTACTTGTATTTTTTTACTTCAGATCGTTGGAGAGAGGCTATCCATCTTTTGACACTATCTATTTGAGTGAATTGAGTTTGTGTTAAATCGGCATATTTTGAGGCTAATCTATCAGGCTTTGATTTTATTATATGGCCTGAAGGGTTTACCTTTAATTTTTCCTCATCTACTAACTCCCTTTGAATATGGTATACCTTACTTACTGAACGATTTATGCTATGAGCAATTTGCTGTCTAGTGAGATTATGTGGAGGTAAAGTTAGCTCTAAAACTCTATTCTTCAAGAGTTTATGAGCTTCTTCACCTTTTATTCTTGGGTTATTCCATGCTAGAACTTCTTTTGGTTCAGTTGTCATTCTATTCAGCTTCTACTTCTTCTTCTATTTGTTTTGGTTGTTTTGGTTGAGGTTGAGGTTGAGGTTCAGGTTCAGCTAAAGGTTCAGGTTCAGGTTCAGCTAAAGGTTCAGGTTCATCAACGTATTGATCTTCTTGTGTATATTGGTCTTGTTGTTGTTTGTATTGTTGTTCCAAGTTTAACAAGAATTTCATGTGATCAGGTTGCATGTTTGCAGGAGCTTCTTGAACTGTTATCGAATCAACTGTAATTTGTACAGTACCTTTTGGAATTAACCTTTTAGACAAGTCACCCATAATAGAACTTTTTTCATCTTCTTCTATTGTATGTTCAAGTACTATAGTTGTAACATATTTTTTTTCCATTTGTTCACCTCCTTTTTCCATTTATCCAATAAATGTCGCATTTTTTACACCATTGAGGTTTTCCTTTTGGTTTTCCCCAAATACGTTTTGTCATATAACGGATCGAAAATGTTGTATTATTACAAACTAAACATCTAACTCTTTTTGCCATTAGTTTTTGAAGTTATAATCTTTCTATATAAGACCTATTATTTAGAATCCAATATCAAAGAATTTTTCTTGTCTTGGTCTTTTTGCTCTACGTCTTCCTAATACATCTTCTATTTCAAAGATCGGTGCTGCTGCTTGAACTTGTACTCCAAGTCCACGTGAAACTGTACCAAATGGTGTAGGATTGCCTTGCTTGTCACGACCTACATCAAAGACTCTAAAGAATCTTCTAGCATTATCTCTTGAATCAAAACCTGAATCTTGAGCTGATCCGGGTACGATCAATCCTCCAGCTCTCAATCTACCTCCACCTCTTGTTCTTGTTGGAGTACCAAAATCAAAAGTGAATTGATTAGCTAATCTTGGTGCGAATTGTGATCGGAAACTTTCAAATCCCGGTTGTCTTAATGTGCCTCTTAGTCTTTGTGGTTGTCCAAATAATTCTAATGATTGCTGTCCTTGTAATTGATCAGGTGTTTGTTTAATGTCTAATGGACGTGAGAAATCTTGATCCTGTGCAGCAGTTAAACCTTCATCAACACGTGAAGTAAATTTAAGTGGATTAATTACTCCGAATAGATTACTTCTTAATGTATTAGGCTTGAAATCATCTAATGCTTTTGGTATTTTTCCTATTCCTCCACCTGTTTTTCTGATATTCTTTAAGGTTGGAATTTCATCAGGTACTTTCACTTTTGGTTTTTTAAGAATTTGTCCACCTCCTTTACCTCCTTTTTTAACTACTGATTCACCTACTTCTTCTAAAACCTGACCTGAAGCTTGTAATCCTTTTCTTCCTGTAGAACCTATAGAAGTTAAATCATCTATTCCTTTTCCTAGTTTACCTGTTCTACCAAATACACCTTCAATGTTTGTAATTTTTCCTAAATCATCTAGACTTCTAGTATCTGGGACTCTAGTAAAGTCGTCACCTTTTCTAACAATTTTTGTAGGTACTTGTTTTAGTTTATTATTAATTAATTTGCCTGTGAAAATATTATCAATTACTTTTGTTTTACCTTTTGGAGTTAATAATATCTGGGCTTGATCTCCTACTTGTACTAGTTTTTGTTCAGATTTGAATAGAATATCCCTACCGGTATCTAAATCAATTTTACCACGTTTAATATCATTGATAACTCTTATGTTGTTATTAGCTTTTGTTGCAGTATCGCCTAGAGCATCTGTGTTACTTGCACCTTTTTTAATCGCACCTGATTTTGTTAGAGCTTCTTCTGCTTGTTTCATTGTTACTTGGTTTGCTTTTGCATATTGAACTTTTAATCCTCCAACTGTTTTAGGATCAGAAGGAGGTTTTGGTTTTTTACCTGTTGCTGCTAGTCCAGTACCCTCATCTTCAGCTTCCTTTAATGCTTTTATAAGATTCTTTTGGAATAATTTATCTCCAAAATTTTCTTGTGCTGCTAAATCATCTGCTTTAGTTGAGGTAGTTTTTCCAATTTCTGTTACATCTGTACCACGTTTTTGAGCAGCAAATACTTTGAATTTTTCTAACTGTCTTACGATTAGTGGTTGATTTTCAATTAATCCGGCATTTTGTCTTCGTAAAATCTCACTTGTTCTTATTTCTGCATCACTTACTCCTATTTCATTTAATGGTTGTCTACGGTTAATTTGACTATTCACAAGTTTTTCTGCATCACCTCTTGTAAATCCACCCGGATTCTTTTTAGAACCTAATCCAGATCCTTTTGATCCTTTGTTTATGTTTAATTGAAGTACGTCATTAATCATTCTGTCTTTAACAGTTTTTGATACTTTGTCAGAAGGTTTCTTTTCAAATAATTTCTTTAATGGATTTTTAAAACCTCCACCTGAAATTATATCAGGTCCACTTTTTTCTGTTTTTGCTATTGATTCACCTACGTTTGAAACAGTTGATTTGATATTCAAATTAGAAGGTAAATCTACATTTGGTAATTCTTCTGATATTGCTCTATTTATTTTGGCAGATTTACCAGCTCTAGCAGCTTGAAGTCCTCCTTTAGCTAACTTTATTCCTCCTGTAATTGCTTTAGCACCTACAATAGCTGCACCTGTAAACTCTAAAGCAGAACCTACAAAAGCACCCGGTCTTTCTTGTGCCAAAACTCCTAGATTACTAAATAATTGTCCTTGTTGTTTTTTGAATTGGTCTACACCTCCACCTCCAAATGTCTTTAATGATCCACTATCAGCTAATGATTGAGCTCTACCAACTGTAATATTTTCTAGAACTGTACCATCTTTTAATTGTGCTTGAACTAATCCTTGTGCATTTGGTTCTGATACTATCGGTCTAGCTACTGCTGAACTAACTCCACTTTGTATTAAACCTCCTATGATTAAATCCTGTGGAGTTGGATTAAATTCTAAAAATGTGTTATCACTTCCTACTCGTCCTGTCGCTACATCTGATACTGCACCGGGAATATTTGGAATATTTTGAACTGCTATGAATTCGTTTTCTATATCTGCTGCGAATGTATTACCTAAATCTCCTACATGCTGTCTTATAGGTTGTAAAATATCAAATTTTGGATCTATTTGTCCTAAAGCCTGTGAAGCTATCCCTGCGATTCCTAATGGGCCTGATAATGCTGTTCCAGCTATTGCACCCGGAGTAATACCGGTTGGTCTTCCACTAATTGCTTGTCCTATATCAAATCTTACTGCTGAATCTTCTTTTACAAAACTGAAATTTCTAGCATCTTCACGTGTTAAATCCTGTGTTAGAAAATCAAATTGTTGCTGATTGAATCCTCCATCTCCTGCCTCTTTCTTCTTTTGTGTTAAACTTTGTACTGCTAGAAGCTGTTGATTACCGGCTTGTAAAATATTAAATCCTCCAAATTGGTTATTTATAGATCCTAATACACTTGGATTAAATGTTTCAGTTGGATTTGGTACTGATTGTAATGAACCTTCTGCTTTAGGAATTATACCTGATTCAATTCCTGCCTTAGTTGGTGTAAAACCTAATGCTATTAGTTTTTCTTCAGTACCCGAAGTTACTTTAGCTACCGGTTCACGTGGTATGAATTTAGTTTCTAATGTTTCAGTTGGAATACCAAAACCTAATGTTTCTTGTAGTGAAGGTCTAGGAGTAGTATCTAGTCTTTCTTGAATTGCTGCTAACTTTTCGGGAGTATCTACACCTCCTATTCTTTCTCTATCTTCAAAGAATGGTACATCACTTGGACCTTGTTGTGTACCAAAAGTAAATTGAGGTTCAATTATTTGCTGTTCACCTCTAGCTTCTACTGCCTGAAGTCCGGCTAGTACATTAACACCTGATTTAGCTCCTGTAATAGCCTGAAACTTTTGAGCTTGTAAGGCATTAGCTATTCTTGCTACATCTTGTTCTTCTCTAATTCTAAGTACAGCTTGTAATTCTGTACCCTCTAATGCTACACCTCCACGTGAAATACTTTCACCCGGACCTAAAATTTCACCTCTACTTCTTCTGTCAATCGCAATATCATATAGATTTACGTTTTCTGATTGTCCTGCTCTAAAAGCTAGTGTTTCTTCTCTTAATTGCTCTTTTGATTTTGAAGTACCACTAATATCTCTAGTTTCAGCTACAAGAGGTTTACCTGAAATGTCTATTGGTTGTGGTCTACTTTCAGTACTTCTAATTGACTGTTCAACGTCAAATCCAGTTGCTACTTGTCCCAACTGAATTAAGTTTTGTAATCCTACACCATCTGCTTTTACTCTAATTATCTTTCCATCTGTTCTTAGCACTTGGACTTTACCATCAGGTTCAACCTTACCTATTGCTAATCCTTGATCCTTTAGGGATTGTACTTTATCTTCTTCAGTTTGAATTCCTGTTTGTCCTGCTATGTTAGAATCAAATGTTGTATTTGGAATTTGAGGATTTTGAGCTACTACATTAATTGCCGGGTTTGATACTATTGTAATTTGTTTTTCAGTAGGTGTTAAACCTAAATCTCTTATCTGTTGTTTCTTATCTTCTGAACTCTTTATTGTGTTAGTGATTTTCTGAACAGTTGGTCTAGAAGTTGGTATAACTGTTTTTCCTTGAATTGATTGATTTCTTACCTGTGTAGTGCTTAAGCCTGTGGCTTTTGCTACTGCATCTGGGAATCTCCTTTGAATGTCTAATTGTGCTGCTTTTAACTGTGCATCTTTTTGAGTTTGTGTTAAACTTTTACCTGATTCTTCAGCGAAAGCTTGTTGAACTCCAAAATTAAATGTACTTGCTTTAAACGTCTTTGTTTTAACTTTCTTTGGTTTTTTAATTGCTTGTCCTGTGAATGTTACTTTTGTTTGTGTTAATCCTTTAGGACCAACAAACGCAGTATCGGTTCTCTTTTTAGAAACTTGCTGTCCTATTACTGACGATTTTCTTGTAGTTGATACTCTAGTAGTTTTTCCTTGTTGCTGTGCGAATCTAGCTGCTGCTGATGTTTGTCCTGTAATTGTTTGTGCTACGCCACCAATCGTTTTTGATCCTGTTGTTCTAGCTACTTGTCCACCTGTTGCAAATAGAGATGAAGCTACTGTACCAGCTCTAGCTGCTGAAGCTGAAGCTGCAAAACTCGATCTTTGTCTACCTTTCTTAGTGCTTATACCTTTTGCTATCTGACCAGCTTTGAAAACATTTTCTTGGGATGGATTAACCAATAATGCTCTAATTGAATTTACGGTAGATAGCCTTGAAGCTTCTATTCGTGCTATTTTATCTGCTACTCCTTGTCTAATTACTGCTGCTTGTTGAGATTGTTGTAGTTGTAATTGTTTTTTTGATGTTTTACCTTTCCCTGCTCTTTGTCTAAGTGCAGCTCCTTTAGCTAATGCTGATCTATTAGTTTGAACTCTCCTATTTGCTTTTGTTTGTGCATCTCTTTTAGCTTCATTAAATTTTCTATTTGCAGCAGCTATTTGTAATGAAATTTTATTTTCTCTATTTATAATTCTTGGATCTTTTTTCTTTGGTGCAGCACGAGCTCGTTCTATTCTTGTCATTGGTATAGATGCTATTGTTGATAGGGATCTTTGTCCTAAAATCTGTGCTGCTCTAGCTTGTACTGCTCTTGCTGCTCCCTTTATTGCTGTGTTAGAAATTGGTGTTCTTCTTCCTCTTGGAAATTGTTTTTTAAAACGTGCATTAGCTTCTCTTTGGGCTTGAGCTAATGCTGCTGCCTCTCTTTGTCCTTGTGGAGTAGCTCTTACTGCTTTAGCTTTTGCTGCTGCTCTTTCTCTTTGTTGTTTAAGTCTAACTCCCCTTCCTGCACCCATTAGAAATCAATCCCCAATGCTAAATTTTTTCTAGCTGTTCTTCTTCGTGTTCTTGGTAAATTCTGTGGTCCAAATGTTTTCTTTCTTTTAATATTAAATACATTTTTGGCAAAGTCCCCACGTGGACCTCTAAAATCAGTTGAACTAAATGCTACGTCAAAATTCTTTTCTGCTAATTCACTCATCATAGGGACAAATTTTTCAGTATTTTTTATTATATTTCTTGATGATTTGGTTTCAAAAGGATCATTAAAATTCCTAAAAGCTGCTGAAGGTGAAGTTGGCAATCTAAGAGCTGTACCGGCTTTACCTCTTGGTAATGGTATTTCTGGAACTTCTGCTGACAATGTATTTTTCTCATAGTGGACTTATTTAAAAGAAAATCATCTATATCCATTATTTCCCTTACTGCATGAGGGACAAAAGATATTATCATCCTTGTCAAATTTGAGGAATTCACAACATGCCTTGCATTTAATATCCATCTGTTCTTCTTCTGGATAGTAAATTCTTAGACCTTTAATGCCTACATGCTTTTTAATGATCTTTAATTTTGCACTCTCTCCACCTTCAACCAATACTTTTTTATTTTCTTCATCCATTATATCACCATCATTTGTTTCAAGTGCTAGAGCTAAAAACTTTACTGGAATTGAATAAACAGTTTCTCTATATCTCACTTCTAATATTTGTGAGTTTCTTGGAGGTTTCATAAAACCTTCTTTTACCATGATTTTTCTTTGTTTTTGTTTTCCTGTTTTACTATCAATTACTGGATTGTATGGAGGTTTGTCTTCGTATACATCTTGATACCATACATAAGGCTTTTTCAATGGTCTTACTTCACAAAAATCAGGGAATAACAACCAATCTTTAATGAAATTATGGTGTTGTTTGACTCCAAATTTTAATACACGTGTTAGCCATGTGTACGTTAGCATTTTTGTTACTGTCTTTTTACAACATGCACAAATATTCTTATCAATACATTGAACCATACCATCACAATTTTTACAGTATTCTAACTTAAGATTAGGTGAATGAACTGAAAAATGAATATTTCTACAACCTGTATTCTTTATTATTTTCTTATTTTTTTCTTTTTGTAGAGTTTCACTAACCATAATCATCTCCACCTTGTCGTAATAGTCCTCCCATGACCTGTCTTCGCATACGAGGATCATTAACTTTGATTTCGGATTTCTGTGTTGTAAGCATTTGTAACATGTGACCTTTAACGGAAGTAGTTGCGATTAGAGCTTTGATTAAAATTTCCTTAGCTTCTTCAGCTACATCTTGCATACTTTCAGGTAGAGTTTCTTTTACTGCTGTAATCTGTTCAATTTTTTCTACAGCATTTGGTAAATTTTTAGGACCAACAAGAGTACGATATAATAATCTATCAGCACGTTCTTCTTTTGTTTTTCCTCCCCCTGCTGAAGTGATTAGACCTAATACACTACGAACTTCAGCGTTAGGATCTGACACGATTTTCCTTATCCGTAGACTATTTAAAGATAGATAAGCACGTGTACTAATTTGTAGGGAAGTTTACTCTAACCGTTATAATTTGGTATATTGCTACTGCAATCGCAGCTCCCAAGAGAGCATATCCAATTTGTTGAGCATCTTCTGAAAATCCCTGTGTGAATAATGCTGCTAAAGCTACTCCAATAACTCCTACCATCATAGTGTTTGATACTCTAAGCCATAAAATACCTATGATTATCGCCCATGCTAGAACTAGAGTAAAGTCACCTAAAGTAGCTTCAAATGGTGCGATTATTTCATTAAAAGGATCAGCAAAGAAATTATCTAATTCACCTAACTCGTATGGTTCTGGGTTTGCAGGACCAAAACTATAACTCGTTTGAATATCTAATGAACCTGAATAATCTAAAATTGTTATTGAAAAAAGGATTACTAGAATTGGAATTAATGCAATATTCTGTTTTGTGTTTTGATTACGTCTTTTAATCTCTAGTTTCAATGGTTTTTATCCAGATTAGAGTTATAAAAAAGAAAATTATCAACCAAAGAATAACATCTTTAGTCCTAAGATCAGATTACCACTAACTACTTCAGGCGTACCACCAACTGATTCTTCTAATTCCTCAAAGTACCCTACTAACTCTCTCATGTATTTTGGTCCATTTTGTATAAAGGCTAGTGCCAAAATACCTACAATTACTGCTACCATAATAGGCATTGGAGGTTTAAGACTTGGATTAAGATCGTCTACTGATTTACGTCCTTTTTGACAAGCTTCATTCAATCTTTTTATTGAAATTGGATTGTATGCTCTAAAATATGGTAGATATTTTTCAGTATCAATATCTATAGACCTATGTTGAGTATTTTTTACAATAAATTTGAACATATCGTATATTGTTTTGAACTTTAATTTCCTTAATTCTGGGTAAATTTTAGTTAATTCTTTTCTTATTTCCATGAATCTACCTTTTTGATAATGATTATTCACACGTTTTGCTATCTTTTTTGGAATTAATGTACCATGTGAATTGTAAATTGATAATGGTTGTTTGCCAAAACGGTATTGAGCTTCACTATCTTGCTCAAAAACACCAAATTCATTTATGAAATACTCTTTCATTCGTTGAATTTTTCTTAGTTTAATGTGGTTCTTGTCAGAAATAATACATGCAAGAGGGCCACCATAGAAGATTAAACCGTATTCTGTTAAGTCAGGTATATACATATCTAAAACCACTTCAACGGATTGATTAATGACATTAATCCAACTATGCTTACACCAATTCCCATCATTAATAGTGAAGGTAGTATGGTTGGAACTTTTAATGACATACCTTTATCTACGTTTTTTGAATTCATTTTAGAAATATTAAGTAATTTTAAATCATCTTTATCAAAAACCTTATGATCAATTAGATATTTCATATCAGTTTGTGATAATTCGTCCATCTTTCCTTTGTATAATTCAGATAAGGCATGAATTGGATCAGTAAACTTCTTTCCTGCACTACTAGCTTCTAATGCACCGTTTATTCTACCTATTTCTCGTACAAGTGTACTAGCCTTTCTTTCTCTATACAACTGTTGTAACCGTTCAATTCCTTGTAATGAGATAGGTTTTGAATTAAAAAGATTGTAAAATAATAATTGCTGTCCCAATAACTCATAAGAATACTCACCATCTAACTCAAAGACTCCTTCTTTAGTTATCCAGTATTTACCTTGATGCCTTACTGCTCGTCTAAGCTCTAATTGTCTATCTCCAACTTTTAAAAGAACCATTGGACCACGCATTAACTTGAATTCTAAGATCGGGAAATGACCTTTTAGACTTATCCGGCCCAATTCTATCGCATTTTTTCTACTTTAACTTAGTATATAAGAATACTAGTAAGAGCTTTAAGTAAGTACACATGTTATAAGTTATGCAAATCGTTGATGATAAATTAGATTTATACAAGAATTTGAACACAAAATACAACATTATTGCTGATACTTGGCTTTGTGGATCTGCTCAAAAAGATAAAGAGGGAAATAAATTTAGTGGATCATATCCCGGAGGTTTTTTGAAGAATTGGCATGAGGCTTTTGGTAAGTATATCCCAGAAGACAAATCTTTGATTTTACATGTTTGTTCAGGTCGTGTACCAAAAGAAGAAGGTGTTAGATTAGATATTAGCTCTAAATATGATCCAGATTATCTTTGTAATGCTGAAACTTTTAGATATGGTTCGTTAATGGAAGGTGAACAGCAAATTCCTTCAAATAAATTCATTTGGGCTTTAGCAGATCCTCCATACAATGAAGAAGCTGCATTAAAGTATTATAAAATAAAACTATTGAAGAAATCTTTAATGATTAAACAAATGGCTAGAGTTGTTAAAGTTGGAGGATTTGTAGGAATTTTAGATCAAACAATGCCGGTTAATCCTCATAATTTGAAATGTGTAGCTAGAATTGGTGTAACTTCTGTACCAAATTTAGACATGAGAATCTTTACTGTCTTTAGAAGAATATTCTAGATAACTTCTTGAACATTGACATGCAATACCGTAGCACTTTCTCCAATATTTACCTCCATCTCTAAAGGTTTGTTTTTGATTAGCATGATGCCATGATTCTTTATGTTCACAGATAGGACAAATGAAGATCCATTCAAAGTGTTTCATAACTATTCTGAAGATTTTAGTAGTCTATATTCTTCTTCATCTTCATAATAATGATATGATTTGCATTTTTTACAATAGTAACGTTGCATTAATGAAAAATTGTGTAGTCGGTTAGGTTTTTTAGAGTCTAGAAGAATCGCTTTCCAACTAGAACGCCCAAAGTTGTGAGTAAAACTATGAGTGACCAAAACGTACCGGCTAGTAGAGGATTACCATCTAAACCCGGAAAGTAGCCCAAAACTCCCATAGCTCCTATTGCTACTGCCAAGAATATTATTCCGGTTGATGCACTTCTGCCTGTCCAAATTGCTGCCAAGAAAATTATGAATATAAATGGCACAGGCACTCCCATGAAATCTCCAAGTTGTGAAGTGAATGAAACTAATGCAAGTGATCCATTACCAAAACCAAATGAAGTAAAGGAAAGTATTTGGTTATCTACTGGATCGAAACATGCTACATAGGTATTTAGTTGAGGTACAACGTCTAGATTATCTCTAAAGAATCCTACATTTTGTAATGAAATTGGAGGTTGAATTCCTGCATCACCAAAAGGTGAAGTATCTACACCAAATCCTGCACCGTTTTGATATTCACAAGTAGCACTCCAAGTAACAGGGTGTCTAATTAAAGTGAAATCTACATCTTCAAAGGCGTTTATTCTTGTGTGATTAAAGAATAATGAAGTTGGTACAAGGAATTCTGCTGTTGCTAATGTTACTCCTGCCTCATCATCTTCACTAGAACCTAGATTTGTAACAAAGGCAGTAGTGTTTATTGAGTTAGCTATTAAATCTGGGAGAATATACCATGTGGTAAATGAGATTATACTGTCTAATGGGACAGGTTCAGTCAATACAATATTTGAATCTACTATACCATTTCTTTCAATATCTGCTTGTGTAAGGGTACAAGTTGGGAAACAATCATCTACAATGAATGTATAATCTTGTTTCAATACATCTCCTTGTACTTCAAAGTCCGTAATTGTAAAGTTGATTATATTTGCCGGTACAACTGTTACTACTGCTTGATCGGGTGAGAATGATCCAGTTGGATTTGAATAAGCAGCTACTTTGTATGTGTGAGTAGCCAAATTAAGCAAACTAGTATCGGTGAAATTTTTGATATTTGGATTTGTTATGTTAGCTATTAATTGGAATATGCTACTTTCATCTAGTCTTTGAACTAGATAACCGGCTATTGCCTTACCTCCATCACTCAAAGGAGTTTCCCATGATATGAAAACTGAATATGGTTTTGTTGCATTGAATACAGCAAACACATTTTCAGGTTCACTTGGACCAATTATCGTACCTTGTGTGAGGTTAGCACTTGCCGGTGATATTCCAAATCCATTATATGCGAAGAATCTGAAAACATAATCAGTTTGTGGTAGTAATCCTCCGAAAGTTTCATCTAATGGTTCAATGTTATCACCGGTATCATTAATTGCTGTAATCCATGTACCACCTATTCCTTGTGCTTGATCAATTCTATATCCAGTTACTTCAGAACCATAGTTTAGTAATGGTTGATCCCATTCTACTGTAATTTCATTAATTCCATCTGTTGATCCACTTAGATTAATTGGAGGATCTGGGACTCCAAATGTTGTGTTAGTTGCTATGTTACTGTACGGACCTGTACCAATTATGTTAGTGGCATTAATTCTGAAATCGTATTCGACCTTTGTTGTTAATCCTGTTACGGTGTATTCAGTAACTACTGTTGCTGTTCCATTGATATATTCAACTACTAATTCGTAATCTCTTATTAGAGCAGCATAATTTTCACTTGAAATTCTAACTTCACTAGATAGTTTTCCTCCCCATCCCCACCAATCATCTACTAGCCTTGCTTGAACATCAGGGATAAATGCCGGAATTGATTGGCTATATCCTAGTGCTGCAGTTTGACAATCCGTATTACCAATAATATAATCAGTACCATTCGCTACATCATCCCACATAGCAGTTGCACCGGGAGTACCGGGAGTGAGTGCAGAAGGTTGAAGCTCTAATGATCTAAAGTCACAATTTCTACGTGGATCTCCACCAGCTCCATCATTATTGTATTTGATTGTGACATTTGTAATTATTGCATCATCTGGGATTGAAGAAATATCAAATTCTACTGCCTGTCTTTCACAATGTAATGCAGAATTGGAAGGGGCCACTACCATAGTTGGATTGCCTGAAGATTGAGGACCATTTCTAGAAGTACCACATGTAGCACCGGAAATATTATTTGTTTCAACTTTCCATCTTAGTCCAATTAAGTCAGGTGTTTCAATAGTTGTAGCTACTTCTGTTAATGTTACAAAGCCTCCACCATCATCTATCTCAACGGTATATTTTATAATACCACCATTTGTTACAACCGGTTCTTCCCAATCCAAGAAAATAGCTGTTTTGTTTAGCGTATCAGCTTGTAGATTTATTGGTGAAGTTGGTACTGTGAATGTAGTGTTTTGTGCTATTGGTGAATAACCCCCTTGTCCTGCACCGGAAAGTCCGGCTACTCGGTAGTCATAGGTATTTCCAGAAAGTAAACTGTCTACTGTAAATTCAGTATCTAAATTACCGGTGTCTAATATTGTTACAAATCCTGTAAAGCCTACATGTCTTTGTTGTATTCGGTATTCAGTTGGTTGATTTGTTACGTTAAATGGAGGTGTTTCCCAATTCAAGAATATTTCAGTACCACTTAGGGTATTGGCTATAAGACTTGGTACTGCTTGTGGTACGGTAGTTGGAGTAACAATTAACGTATCTGTATTGCTAAATGGTGAGCATCCAATAATATTACACGCTTGTACATGCCATGTGTAATTTGCAGCTACTACAGCAGTATCATCAGTTGTACCTCCTTGATTGATATTAGTTTCTGTTTTTAAGAAACTAAATGCACCTATTCCTTGTTTTCTATCTACTGTGTAATTTAATATTGGTACTGAAGTTGAAGGATCTCCATCACCTTGATCTGCCGGTGTAGTCCAATTTAAGATAGGAGTTTCTAAGAATGGTGAAACTAATCCCATTGTTGATATGAAGTTTAATGGTTCACTTGGTACGTCATTTGTAATTACTGAATTAGATGATCCAGTAGCTCCATTACCATTATCATTAACTCCAAATGCTGAATACGTGTAGTTTGTGTTTAATGCGATTGTTGAGTCAATGTAATCAGAAGTTAATACACCTGTTGCTATTATCGAAGGTACAGATTCTACGAATAATTCAATATCATCAATGGCATATTCTATTAAATCAGCTCCACTAAATCCAAATGGAGTAACTAGAAGGTATCTTAGATTGTTGTATGTTTCACTACCTTGAACATTTGTCCTATCTACTGAACCTAGATTTATTGTTCTTGCTGCATCAGAATATGCGTTTGTTACTAAGGTACTTGTTGTACTATCAAATGTCATATTGAAGAATGTTTGTCTTTGACTAACAGTTGGTGAAAGATTAATAGCTGCATCAAGTAGGTTAATTGATCTATCTTGATTATCTGACATGTACACGCTGTAATTAGGATTGTTTGATCCAAATGTTTCACTAAATCTTATTCCAAGATAATCAGTATCTTTTGAAGGTAATTCTAATCCAGTTTCATTACCAATTCCTACAAAGAAATTTGCTGTACCACTTGGGAAACTAGTTATATTAATACTAAATATTAATGTAAACTTACCGTTACCATTTGAATCTGTTACTTGGAATCCTTCTTCTGTAAGTAGGTCATAAGTAATTCCATCATCTGCTGTACCTTTTGCAAGGAAATCAATTCTATCAGAAGTAGCATTTACTCCACAAAATCCACCTACATTTTGAATCTCACAATCGTTATGAGTCCATACTAAATCGGCAGTTGCATTACTAACATAACTTGTGAAGTCTTCAGAAAATAATGATAAATCGCTTACACCTCTAAGTACTGTATAATTAATTGGGAAAGTTACATCATTCCAATCTAGTGAAACTGTATTATCTATTGCTGTTGCATTGAATACAGGAGTATCTAGAACTGCACCCGGAGGATCTGTTACACTTGCTGCTGAAAAAGTTGAGTTAGCACCACAACCTAAGATATTGCATCCAGAAGTTTGATAATTGAATACGTCAGGGAAAGATACTGAAGTGTCGTTGAAGAAGTTAGGAGGGGGACTAGTTGCTAGTAATTCTGTTAGTAATTCAAATGGTGTACCGGCAGTTACATTTTCTCTAAATAATTTGTACTTTGTTAGGTTTACTCCACTTGAAATAAATCCTTCACCTGAATTAAATGGTAGATCATCCCATTGAATATCTATTTGATTTGGAGTTACAAAGAATGTTAGTATGTTTTGTACTATTGCCGGAATATCATTTGTAAATACTGAAACTATTGCTGAAGGTATTGAGGTTGCAGGGAATCCCGGACTAGTAAGAGTGTCGATAGAACTAACACGATACGCATACGAAGTCCCAAGATCCACAGTATCATCAACATAACGTGTAACTTTACTTATGTTTACATTATTCCAAATTCCTATCTCGTCCCAATACATGTAGAGTCCATGTGTTGTACCGGTGTAGTAGGTATGTGTACCGGTATTTCCTAATGCACCTGAACTATCTCCTAATGTTAGATAATCAAATAACCCTGAATCAAATCTATCTTCTAATTGTGCTGCTGAAAACCATCCTTGCCTTGTCAAAATATTATTTGGGTTATCTACCGGTAGAAAACACCCAGCTTGAACAGCATCTAGACCACAGAAATGAGGCATTAGAAATCCATCATCAAGAAAAACTGCTACTGAAAAAGTTGCTGCTGCCGGACCATTTGGACCTACAGGTACGGAAGCTACTGCTGCTGCTGATCTATCAACAATCAACTCAAAGAAATATTCATCTGGATTTACCCATGCGTTTGTTGATAAGTTTTGTTCAGAACCCGGAACGATTGTATGAGTTTGATTTGAATCAAACATTTGCCAATCTCTAAAGTGAGAGTGCATGAATAATCCAAAGCAATCTGATCCTGCTGATCTACAAAAATTGACTGGAAGATCAGTTGCGTTTTGTCCTGTGATTGTAAACAATGGGAAGTAAGATGATGAGTGATGAGCTGAATGGTGTCCGAAAAATCCAAATTCAGTTGTGTTAAATATTCCTCCGGTGTCGTCTACATCTGTGATTACTAATTTTCCTCTTATTGAAAACTGTTCACCTAAATCAGCACCTAATCTATCTTGAATGTTTATTGAAGCTACACCTTCTCCACCTGTTCTTACTCCACCAAAGTTTGATACTGAAGGATCTCCTGTTAGTTTTGTCATATTCAAAGTTTCAGTTTCAGTATCTAAGAATAGGAAAGTTTGATTTTTGAATATCCATCCTTGATCTGTTGAGAAATCATCATAGTAATCTGCTGAAAGAATATCACCTTCTGCTAGATTTACCGAAGCTGCTATTGTTGTAAAGTTAGTTGCGTTAAGACTGTATTCGTTTAGATCGGGAGGTCCACCCCTTCCTACAGTATACAGTTTTAATCCATCAGCTCTTGTAAATAATCCTTCAGTTACACTATCTTGTGGATCGGTTGCATTGGTATTTTGAACGAATGAAATTGTAGATATGTCCCACGCAGAAGATAAATTAAATTCTTCTAAACAATCAACTGCTACAAAACAATTCTGGGTAATTGTATGTACTTTCTTTCCATCATTTCTAAATGATAAATCGGTAAGTACCCCTAACGGATTAACTGATCCAGATTGAAGGTGAGTTAATGTAGAAGTGTCCCATGCTACACCGAAGTCCCATTCTTCTATTGAATCTGCACCTGATTCATCTGCTATGTACATTTTTAATCCATCATCTCTAATGTACATTCCTCTTGGTATATTACCTCCTGCCGAAATATCTTCTTGATTTACTATTGTTGCACTTGAAACATTCCATGCTATTGATAAATCAAATTCATCAACCTCATCATCATCATTTGATAATATGTACATCTTTGTTCCATCAGTCTTGAAAAATTGACCGGATGGGCTTATACTAAAACCTCCTGCTGCTGTATTCAATTCAAATTCATCTACAAAACTTATAGTAGAAGTGTCCCATGCTGTTGAAACATCAAATTGTAGTATCGCAGGGACAGGGCTATCTCTATCAGTTATGTACATTCTCTTACCATCAGCTCTAAAGAATATACCTTCTGCTGCCATACCACCATCACCAAAGATTATACCATTTCCTTGTGAGAAAGATAATGTATCAATTTCCCATCCTCCACTTGATCTTTCTACTGAATAATCATCAGCTCCAACTACTGCATCCCATTCTAAGACAACTGTTGGATTTACTGCTGTTGCGTTTAGATTAGTTGGAGGTTGTGGAGGTTCTACTATTAGTGAACCCGGTGAAATTAATCCAGTATCTTCACCTAAGACACCGGTGTAAAGCTGATAGTCTAATGGATCAACTCCTGCTACTCTAAGGAATTGGTTTTCACCCAGCTCATTTTTTACGTTAGAATTTGTAAAGTTGTAAGTTACTAGACCAACTGTAACATTTTCTACCATAATTGTACCTTCTGAACCTACTCCTGCTACGATTCCCATAATTACTCTAATAGTATCAGTTGTGTTTGTAAAAGCTGACAAGTCACTTGATACTCTTATTGGATCAAATGGTGCAAACTGATCACCATCTCTAGCTGTTAATTGACCAATAATATCTACACCAGCTACTACACAATCTTCACCATTTCCAACTCCAAATTTACACCATTGGTTCGGTGTTGGACCTGATCCTTGTGAACCAAATCCATTGTCACTCCATTGTTCAGCACTCCATCTATCGATAACTGCATCATCTAATGTGGTTACAGTTGTATTTTGTACTGAAAAGCCTATATTTAGAGCTCCTCCACTACCTTCAGCTCTCATATTTATTGTCATGTTTCCTTGCTGTAGAACTGACTTTGGTAGTAATTTCCAAATGAAAAATTTACCTGTAGCTTGAGGTGAATTAGGTTTTCCCTGTGAGAATGAATTATCAATTACTAGTCCACTTCCGTTTGAACTTATACTTCCGAAGCTGTATACATCATTGTCGCTATTTGCTGATTCACGATACTGCCAATCAAAGTTTTCTTCTGTTTGTTGTAATATTTGGTGTGTTGAAGATACTGCCTTTACTGTACCCAAGTCACAACGAAAAGTATGATCAATAAATTCACCTTCTAGACCATTACCATCACAATTTGATAATCCGGGATCATCATAATGATATTCATTAGCGTTTTCGTTATCTCTATTGATTCTTGCTGTCCAATTAAAATTTGCACCATTACCTGATTCAAATTCCCATGAAGTTGAATTAATCCATGTGAAGTTTTTAATGTCAAATCCTGAATTTGCAGCACCGGTATTATCTCTAACACCAATCATTACAGTTACAAAACCACTTGGGAAATATGTTGTGTTTAGATTTATGGTGTCACCTGTTAATTCCGGTTTATGTTCAGTTGTTATTCCTGTTCCTTGATTACCTTTTGAGTTAAATCCTTCCTCCCCACTTACACACCTAGATAGAGGATCAGTATTTCTTCCCCAGATTGTTGTGTTGAATCTATTTACTTCACCATTACAATACAAAGTATGTCGAAGTACACCTTGTTCATCCCAATCTATGTACATCATTGGTCTTGAATTTTTTTCTATTAGTTGTAATTCTGTTATGTTAAATGCCTTGATTAACCATCCATCTTTTTCACCTGTTTCTACTAAACCTGAACGAGCTCTAAACCAATCACCATCTCCACCATCATGTGAAAATAATATACCTCCATCACCCGAACCTCCATCTATCTCAACTAACTGCCAAAATGGTTCACTATCGGGTGTAGTTACAGCTACGGTAGATGAACATGTGCCTACTAGATTACCGTTTAATGCACATACACGATATGAATATTGCGTGTTTTCTTCTAGTCCAAATGCGTTAGCTCTTGAAGGATAGTTAGTTACATTATAGTTTATATCAATAAATCTATTAGCAATACTACCACCTTCATTATTTGGACCACCTACTGCTGTATTTGAAATATATTCTACTAACCCAGAACCATCATCCCTGTCAATTCTAAATCCGGTAGTGTCTATTGAATCGTGACTCCAATTTAGTACGAGTGAATCATCTGTGATTACTCCAACTGTTAGACCTGTTACTGCTGCCGGTGTTGAAAGTGTACCGGCTATTGCACCTGTTGTAGCTGTATTGTTTACAAATAGTAAACCGTTTGACATTGAAGGTCCACAATTTTCATCATTTACTATCTGACCTTCACCTGAATTTCCAATAGGATCTACATTCGCATAACCACTTGAACAATCATCTTCAAAGAATAAAAGATCATTAATATCATCAAAGTTATAGTTAATTAAATTCTCTATTTCTACTGAAGTAATGTTTGCAATTAGTGAACCGGTTGTACTGTTATCTTGTACTGATATTACTAGAGTTACTATGTCACTAGTGGATGATTGCCAATATGGTTTAAGTGAGAAATCAAATCCTTCTACTGCACCTAGACTAGTTGGTTCAAAGTCTAATACTCCAAGTGAACCATTACCCAAGTATTTTATTGGTTGATTTTTATGGAAATAGTCTTGTCCATCATGGAAATCAAAATCTAATGAATTTGTTACTCCATCAGCTCGATAATCACCATCACTAAAGAGCTGTGTTTGTCCTGCTTGAATTGGGTGATCCCTTAACTCAATTCTGATTTTAGTATCTCCAAGTGCTGTTACTGATTGTATACCTCCTTGAATTCTAAAGTCCGGTAGACCATCTCCAATTTGGTATGAATGAATTTTATCATCTGTTGCTGAAAGAAACATTTTACTTCCATCATTTTTGAAGAATAATCCCAATGGTATTTCTGTTGTTACGAAATCATTACCTGAATTATGTACTGCTGTTGAAATGTCCCATGCAGTTGATAAATTCCATTCTTGTATATCAATCGAAGGATTAGTTGAAATTATTAACATTGTAAAACCATCAGGTGTAAAGAATACATCTTGTGGTTCGTCAGAAGCTCCCAAATCTAATACTTGGACAAATGATTTAGTTGAAACATTCCATGCCTCCGTTAAATCATATTCATTTACTTCATCACCAACTAATCCAGTAACATACATCTTTAATCCATCTTGTCTAACCCAAAGTCCTACCGTTGCTACATCTTCGGTTACTGTACTTGAAGATTGTAATATTGATATGGTTGATAGATCCCATGCACTTGATAAGTCAAATTGTTTTAATTCTGGGCTTGAATCAGTAAGTACAATTAATTTAGTACCATTAGGTGAGAAATGTAAATCATTAATGAAGTTAAATTCATTACTTGCACTTTGATTTGTTACAAATGTACTAGTTGAAATGTCCCATGCTGTTGATAAACTGTATTGATTCATATCCTCACCATCTCTTTCTGTTGTGAACAAGTCAGTACCATCAGGGCTAATGAATAATCTAAGTAGTTGTGAACCTTCAGCACTTATATCTTCAGTTTTAAATGCTGAAGCTGTTGTAATGTCATAACCACCATCTGCTGTTAGACTCCAAGTTTTAATGTCCTCAAAAGTATTATCTAATGTAAACATTATCTTTGCACCCGGCTTTACATGAAATCCCTGAAATGAAGATCCACCTGTTGCAGCTTCAAGATCAAAACCTTCTGTGAATGTCGCTGTTGAAATGTCCCATGCTACTGTTAAATCATATCTATCAATACCATCAGCTTGAACTCCTGCATCACCATGTAGAATGAAAAATGAAAAACCATCTGGACTCCATTCAACTGTTTGAGGATTTAGTGATTCTGTAATTACAGATAATAATTGTTTTTGTGGGATAAGAGTTGAAAGATCCCATGCTGTTGTCATTTCATGTTCAACAATTCTTTCACTAAAAGCTCCTGCTGTCCAAAGTCTTAATCCGTCAGGGTGAATCCATATACCTCTAGGGACTTGATCACCTGTAATTAATTCCTCAAATTGTAATGAAGCTGTTGAAAGATCCCATGCAGTTGATAATGTATATGAATTGATTTCATCTTCAGAACCTCCACCAACAATAAACATTATTTTACCATCAGGTTTGAAATGAAGACCTCCCGGAGTTTCATTTTCTGCGTTAATACCAAATGATTGAACGTATGTCATAGTTGATACGTCCCATGCTTTTGATAAAGTAAACTCATCTACACTATCTTCACCAGCTTCATCAACGATAGCATATAGTTTCAATCCATCTTCTCTAAAGAAAATTCCCTGACCATTTAGAGTTGAATTCTGAAAGCCTGTGAAATTTGAGATTAAACTCATAGTAGTTACATTACCTCCACCTCCACCAACAAGATTAGCCTTGTTGAATTGCTTGAATACTGCTACTTGGCCTCTCTCAACTTCGTCTAATCCGGTGTCCATTGTGAATGTTGTATCATCAATACCGAAGAAACCTGAATCAATTAATGCCGGTGAATTATCGCTAAATTGATTTCCTGTTGGTGTACCTACTTCGTTAATGAACATTGGGTGTTCTTGCATTTGCCACCAATTATTTGTGTAATCAGCAGGAATTTGAAATACAAAGTTTAACGCCCATTGACTTGCTAACAAATCTACACTTCTATCTGCTATATCTCTAGAACCTCCTTCAAATCCTAGTCTACCACCGATTGCATAGTAAGTATCGTTTACTCTATTAATGTAATCTTCATCCATGTTTGTTGATCTGTAAAAATTATTCTGTGATGTTTCTACTAAATCTCTATCACATGAACCGACTAAACCTCCAATACTACCACCTAAATTATTTCGTATTGTATTGTAAGTATCTGTTACATTAATTCTAGGATCGGCAGCATTAGCTATTGATAAACCGGCACACCCTGTACCACCACCTGAAGTATCTGCTGAATTCCATGCAGTTGATCCCCACTCCATGTATGAGTACATTCTGTTTGCCTCTTGTATAGCTTGATCATAAACTCTAGGGATAAGTGAACCTTCATCCCAAATGTAAGCTGCTTGGTGACAACCTCCTGCATCTGCACTATCATGTAAATACATATCTTTACCTGAAGGTGCTATACCATTATCTGCACTTGCAGGACCGGTTATTTGTGGACAGCTTGTTCCTGTACCATCATGGCTAACGAATACATGCAAATCTGGATTAATATAAAATTCAGCTCCTTCAGCATATTGAATTATACCATCCAAGAATCTTAGTGGTTCTGCTTGTTGTCCTATTGTTGCTGTGCCAACATACAAAAGCATTATCAATCCAACAGCAAATAGAATGTATTTTACTTCACGTAAATCTGGATCTTGCTTTTGCTTTTGGTGTGATTTGAATTTTCGAGTCAAATGTCGTCCCTCCTTGAAACAGCTAACAAAGCCCATACAGCTACTACTCCCATCATTAGAATTGGCAAAGCTATTGTTGCGTTGTAGATAGTGTCACGTAATTGTGCTAATTCGATAGGTACGTTGTTATCATCTTCCCAGAAACTTGAATTATATGCCAAGTCAAAAATTGCCGGTTGAAATGTGATCATAGCCATGCCTACAGCAAAAATAGAAATGATAACTAAAACGATAACTGCTACTGCCATGCTTTACCCCACCGTAATTTTTCTAACTGTTTAGGAGTCTTTTTTCTATCCTTTTCAAATATTGAAATTGGTAGTACTGCTATTGCCATTACATACCCATCCTATAATTTATGAATCCCTTACAGATTAGACAATGTTCTGGATCTTCGGGTTTAACTTTACTAAATTGACACTTGCAATCTTTTTCTGCTGTAATTATCAAGATTCTTCTGACTCCTTTACCTCTTTTACTTTCTTCAGGTACTTTTCAATATCAAATTTTAAATCTAAAGGACTTTTCATATCAAACTCCTTTTGCCAATTTTTTTCATTAATTTATCCAAGTCAGATCGAAATATCTCACCGGGATTTAGGAAAGGATTTTCTTCAAGGAATTTCTTTTGATCATCACGAATTCTAAAGGTGAATTTTTTATCTAATTTACGATTAGGTCTTTTCCTTCTGTCCGACATGTCCGACTTTACAAATTTAGGTTATAAAAAAGAAAATTCAGCTAAATTTCACCGAAATCTCTACGTGTAACAGCTAAGAAAGCCCATGCTACTATAGCTCCAATCAAGAAGATCGGTAGAACAAGTATAGCTTGAAATGCTCTATCACGTGATGATATAGCTGATTGAGCAAAAGTATCTCCTGCATCTGCTTTTTCTTGTACTTCAGTCCAATGTCCTTCGGGATCTACGTCAGATCCTAGTTCATTTATCACAGGAATAAGAGCTAATACTGCCATTACAGTCGCAATTATTGATAATGTTGCAATAATTATAATCGCTACTGCCATTACATGTTGAAATTAGTAGTCTTATTTAAAAGAAAATAAAAAAAAAGGAAGGTTTGTTAGATTTGGACAATAATTTTATCTATTGTCTTCCACCTAATGCACCAAATATTGCGAACAATGCAAAGAATAAGGCAACTGGAAGTATTCCAATAACTGTCCATGCTGTATCTTTTGCGTTCTCACATTCGGTTGAACCTTGTCCAGTTGGACATACAATAGCATCACTTACTTCTGAGAAAATTAAGATCCCAATAAGCAAGGCTACTGCTGCGCCAATAAAGGCAAGGATGAATCCTAGCGACAGAACCATGCAGAATCTATTTCGTGGACTTATTTAAAAGAAAAGTTTTATCGATTGTCCGACATTATTTCAAACTATCTTTTATATAACCCTCTTAAGAATCGTGCCTAAAATCAATCATCTCATATACTACAAAACTATCGATTTCTTGTGGTTCAGCTTGAACAAATAATGAATTTTGATCTTTCCAAGAGGCAAAATACACTAATTTTACTATTGATTTTAGGTGTTTATTCTGGGATTACTTCTTTTGAATTGTTTGTAGACGAATGTACCGGTTATAGAAACTGTTATGATTTTGATAGAAGAATGTCTAGACTTTATGTATGGGACACTTCATGGATTGAACATGACTTTAGACATTTCATACACCTATCTTTACTTACATTAAGTGATCAACTTTTTCACAACTACAAGGTTTTAGTGTTAGTATCTAGCGTGTTACTACTGTATGTTACATATCTTCTTGCTACTTCTATCACCAAGAAAAGAATTGGAGGACTACTGGCTATCGGAATTACGTTACAAAGCTCTATATTTTATAATTATGATACAAGTGTTACCTATCCTTCATTTTGGGCTTTACTTTTCCTTTCGAGTATCTATTTTACTAGAACAAAGTATTGGTTTATCTCACCGATCTTATTCATCATTAGTGTACCGGCTAAAGCATTAACAGCTCTATTTCTACCGGCATTACTTCTTTTTGTTTTGTTTAGTGACACTAAGGAAAAGAAGAAGATCCTAATTACATATTTGATTATAATTGCAGTTGGATTAGCTGTTATTCTAGGTGTACCACAACTTTCTAGTAAAGTTGGAGGGTTTTTGCTGTTTAACAACCTCGATATTGATAAGTTTACTGAAGGTTTCTTCAGTTGGATATGGAAAGGATTTGGTAGTGATCAATTAACTATCGTTTTTCTAGCTTTTGGTACAAGTATCTTGTTATCAAAGAAGATAAAAAACGGTAAAGCAGTTGTTTTACTTTGTTTTGGTATGATCTTAATGTCACCTGTTATAATTGGCATGACTACTTATGATGTGTGGCCTTACAGAATGTTACCGATTGTTAGTGGAATTTCTATAATGATCGCACTTGTTTTTACTAACATGGACAAATGGATCTATAGTTTTCTAAATCGTAGGAGTCTTAAGGAACAAGTAAAGTAACCATGTAGCAATCAAAAAGCCTACAATTACTCCCCATACAATGAAAAATTCATCAGGTAGTCCATTTCCTGCACCAAAGTTTACACCAAAGGCATCAGTTACAACGTCAATTACAAATCCACCTGAAATAAATTTAGCAAAGTCGTCAATACCTAAAGGAATTATTTGATCCTGTTCAAAAGCTATATCAGCTTCAAACCCTGTAGCATTAGTCGGATTATGTAACGATCCAACTAGAGTAGAATTATCTCCTGTAATATCTGTAGTATTGATAAATTGCGTTCCGGGTGAAAGTGTCGCATCAAAATGTTCATCCGTAGTGATGAAAGTGGCATTGGTATTAGGCAATCCTGCAGCTTGTCCATCATCCATTACTCCTTGTAGAAGGAAAAATGCTGAATTTACGAGTAGAATAAATAGATAAACCTTAACAAAAGTGAATCCCATTAGTTAAGCACCTTCATTTTGGGATCATCTCGATTATAAAAAGCATTGAAGACATAATTCCTAGAGCTATGAATACCCATGCAATCCATGATCCAGAAGTTTCGCCTGTTACATCATCTGCT
>Ga0114925_10000112_pt1 | contig 29016 bp, 29 predicted proteins | sample SumtaG_2_FD_87287 | JGI IMG/M metagenome (GOLD analysis project Ga0114925, IMG submission 87287) | Deep subsurface microbial communities from Indian Ocean to uncover new lineages of life (NeLLi) - Sumatra_00607 metaG | ecosystem: Environmental > Aquatic > Marine > Oceanic > Sediment | place... | reverse complement strand
TTATGCCATTTTGAAGAGATCTTCGATTTTACTCTTTAAAACTTCAGCAATTTTATAGGCTAATGCTAAACTCGGATTATAACGGCCTTCCTCTAGATAATTGATTGTAGATAACGGAACACCTACTTTTTCAGCTAAATCGGCAGCAGAAATGTTCGATCTTTCCCGTAGCTCTTTAATTGAGGTTTTTAACTGTTCACCTTCTCGCATTTTTGATAGGATATAGCTTATGAAATTATCAAATGCTAATTCCTCAGGCTTAAAGATTTTATCTTCTAAACCACTTGGCACTGCAGAATATTTCGTCATCATCTCCTTGATTTTCTTTTCAATCATATGGGGATCTTTGAGTCCTGGGATATATCCTTCTGGACGGATACGACCACTTTGAGCACTCGCTGCCACAGCACTAGAACCCGCTGTTTCAATTTTAACTGTAAAAGTCTTGAACATCCTGTCAAAAACACCATTTACTATATTTATATTTTGAATTCTACTATAAGGAATAGTCGCTCTCATCTGTGTAAAAACGCCATGATTTATAATGATATGATCCTCTGTTATTTTGTAAGAGAATTTACGGACATACGCACCTAAATAAAGAATGTTTATTGTCAAGAGTATGGTGTAAGGAATCACAAAGAAAAACAAAACAATCCAAAAGACGGTAACTATTGTAAAAACTTCTGGATATTTTCCTTCATCTGTACTTACAATCCAAGTAATGAACACAGCAAATGTAGTAATACCACCCAATATCAAAAGAAAAACTAATGCATTCTTTAGTGTTTCTTTCTTTCTATAATCGCTCGAAATTGTCCCTTCGTATACAAATTTTTCTTTACTCATTTTTTTTTATCACTTCCTTTTTTTAAAAATTTTAATCTAGTTAAATAAACTTAACAAAATTATTTAAATGTTTCGATTCCATAAAAAATGGGTCTTTAAAGTGTTTATAAAACTTAACAAAAGCCTTTATTTATAAAGAAAAAATCGATAAAAAATGAAATGTTAAGTAAAAAATTAGTAATAAAAAATAATAATACTCTTATTGTTGGAAATATGTGGGAAGGATTATGCAAGATAACCCCTATAGATCCCTCAAAAATGCCATATGAAAATATCAAATAGTTTAAAGATTCAAAACGTTTAATTAATAATTAAGGCTTAATACTTATTATTATCTAATAAAATTAAAATTAATTTTCAATTTCTTTGGTATTAAGAATGTACAAAGTTTTCTTATGTGGACTTGACAATTCAGGAAAAACTTCAATTGTTAATTCAATTAATAAATTACCAAATCCGGGCAAGACTATCCCTACTTTAAACTTTAATGTTGCTCAAGTGATTATAGATTTAACCGAATTTGTAATCTGGGATGCTCCGGGTCAGTTGCGTTATCGAGATTTATGGGAAAAAAATATAATGAAAACTCAAATAATATGTTATATTGTAGATGTGGTAGATCAAGCACGCTACGAGGTATCACTGGAAACGCTTAAAAAGACTCTTAACAATTGTCAGGATGAGACTCTCCCATTAATTATTTGTTTTCATAAGCTTGATCTTGATGCAAAGAAATATCTGCCTAAGGTTAAGGAAATTTTTAGACCAGAATTATTTAAAGCCCGTAAGGTACATTATTTAGAGACCACAATTTTTAATCCAAATAGTATTATAGATTTAAAAGGATTATTTGTAAAGATTATTGAAGAGGAAATATAGCTATTTAATTTTTAATATCTCATCTATTCTTTAATAGCATCCATGGTTAAATAATTATAAATAAAATAGAAAAGAATCCTTGCTAACAACTCTCACATCTGATTGCGACACTTCAGCAGAGCGACCTATAGTGGCAACAACCGAAGGATCCAGTTTTAATTGCTCACTATAGGTTAGCGACGCGAATTGCGCGCAAACAGGTGATGTATGCTAAGCAAAAATCGACCGCAGCGCAACACCGAGGCATGAAGGCCAAGGATTCTATTTCTATAATAATTTCGCTTCTTATCTTAATAAAGATTTTGTTTTTTTTATTCACTATCTCAATCTATAAAAAGGGAGGAACTTATGATGTCCCTGCTAACAACTCTCACATCTGATTGCGACACTTCAGCAGAGCAGTATAGGTGTCCTTTTACCGAAGGATCCAGTTTTACAAGGCACACCTATACTAGCGACGCGAATTGCGCGCAAACAGGTGATGTATGCTATGCAAAAATCGACCGCGGCGCAACACCGAGGCATTAAGGCCAAGGACATCATATTATTCCATAGTTTTTTTATTTTAATTTATTATTCTTATTTTATTACTTCAAGTGCAGCATCAATGAGTTTTTTATATCTTTCGGGATTTACGCTTTTAACCCAAGATGCCATTCCGGAGATTTCTCTTTTAATTTCTATGGGTAATTCTCCATTATTTTTTAATTTATTTGCATTGTAAATTGCAGCTCTAAACTTTCTAATCCATTTACGCGGAATTCCTAATTGATTATTATTAATAACTACGCCCGTTATCTCTTGCCGATTATTTTTTCTTAAGAATCTGGTTTTATTTTTATTAATTTTAAAACCTTCATCTTTTATGATACTTGAAATTAAACCACAGAATCGCCCAATATTCACGTTAAATTCGTCATTGACTGTGAAACTCATATCATCTGCATATCTTGTATAGTTAAAACCAAACTTTTGAGCTAAGCCATTTAGCCTTTTATCTAATCTACGGCAAATGATATTTGTTATCATTGGACTTGCGGGAGAACCTTGAGGTAAAATTCTGCGGGTTGTAGCGACATATTTTATTTTTCCTTTAACCTCGATTGGAATTCTTTCACAATAGGAACATAACATCGCTATTAGTGATGAGATGTGGCCAGAATACCCAAACGAATGTATCATCCCCCTGATTCTCTCAAAAGTAATTGTAGGAAAAAAGTTCTCCATATCCATATTAATAACTAATGCGGGCTGTTTTGGATGGGCATTTGCACCAGTTACAACAGATTTTCCAATTAAAAAGCCATGAGCATAATTCGAAGCTAGTATTAATGATAAAATTTTATCTAAGATCACCCTTTGGGATCTTTTTAATGTAGACTTAGGAGCAGCAATTTGTCTAATTCCACCACTCCTTTTTGGAATTTTATATCTAAAATAATTATCTGTTTCTACTACATCTCGATGATAAGCTAAAAATCGCAGTTTTTTATATTCTATACCTAAAAATTCTGCTAATTCTCTGTCTGTTTTAATAATAGGCAAACCAATTGATTTTAACTTATCCTCGTCCGTTTCAAACTTGTTGAGTAAAGAGGAGTATCCTTTTCCGATAAATACAATATTTTCTGCTTTTTTCTTTTTCCATGCTTCTGCCTTACGTTCTTTTACTAATTCCCGCTGTCTTTTTATCTCGGCACGCCTCTCAATAGACTCTTTCATTATCTGCTGAGAAATATCTTTTCGAATCTTTTCGATATCCCATGTTTCATCATATTGCTTTCTAAGTTGGCGTAATTTTCGATTAATATCATCCTTCTCTTTGTAAAAACCTGCTATTTGTTCAACAATATCTTGGTATTCTTTCATTAATTTCTCTCGTTGTGCGTATTGCTCAGGCGTTTCGCTTTTTTGCTTTTCATAGGGTGTTTGCAAATCTTTAGGCCAGAATCCGTATTCCTGCATTTTCATTAAGGTAAATTCTTTCTTACCCATTTTGTCAATAATCGCACGATAATCTGCTTTTGATTTTCGTTCTATTTCTTCGGATTCAGTCAATTTACAACAACTCCTCAAATAATTTTTTTATATTATAATCCACGTTGGGCTTTAAATCTGCATAAGTAAACTTAGATGACGTCATATACAACGCAAGGATGTGTGAGCAGGGTGCTGAAATATTTCTAGGTCCCTTTTTAAATTCTTTACAATCACATGATACTTTTATAATTTGGCCATCTTGATCTAGAGTGATTTCTGTTTTAGATCGGTTAAATTTTCTGTCATAATCCGGTGTTCTATAGTAACTATAATTCCTATAGCGAGGATTAGGGATGTTATAGGAGTTTGAGGCTATAAGTTCCAGTGCGTCGGTTAATTTTAATTTATAATCATCCAAAGATGCATCTAGATTTTTTTCTACTTGTTTTTCCATCTCAGTAATCTCATACAATTCTTTTGGTATTGGTATATTACATAGCTGTCGAAAGCGAACTTTATCATTAATCGGGTCGAAATAAGCTTCTCCTTTCCGAAGGAGCATTCCTACACCTGCTTTATTTTCTTTTACATTATAATCTTTTAAATTTTCATTAATCTCATCTAGCGTTAAATTTCTCTTATCTTTAAGTAAATTATAAACTTCCTTAGTGCCTTTTCCAATAAAACCTGCCATTATATTAAACGCTGTGCCTTTAACCCAATCATTAGAAGACCATGAAGTGAATCCAATAGTCATTTTCATTGTGCCTAAATCAGCAATTAAGAATTGAGGCATTCCAAAACCAAGCAATTTTATCTTGAATGATTTAGAGATGGGTATAATTTTTTCCATTACTAACCAACGCCTTCGCCCCCAAATTTTTTCTTCACGTTTTTTCTTACCCTTGTAAACAGCGGTTAGCTCTAATTCTTTTCCCCAAGGCTCAAAAATAATCTTTATACGTTTATTAGGCTCAAGAATCCATTTCATATACCTTGGACTTTTATGAGCTTTATGCCGTCGTAAATATGAACATATATCATACATATCAACAGGAAGTAATTCAATGTCTATACCTCCCAGACACGCTGCTGCAGAAACTTGATTAAAACCCTTTATCCATGTTTCAGGTAAGTCGATTTTTTTCTCTAAATACTCTGGTGTGACTCCAGTATCTACAGTAAAACCTTCAGGATTTATGGATAATTCAACATTAGTATAAGTTCGAAACCTCTCCATTTCTCTTGCCAATTTTGCTGAAAAATCAATATTAGTGGTACCTAATTGAGGAGTCCCTTTTATATTAAATTCCTTCATATCTACTGAAAGACAACCATAGGTTGATTCATCTAATGAGAATGCTTCAAACGATACTTGATCAGGATGGACGGTTATTACTGGATCTAATACCCACCAAAGAGCTGCATCTCGATTTTTAATATATTTCCAAAAATCACGTTCAAGTTTATAATATTCTTTCCAGATATCATATTTATCAATATCTCTTTGAAGATCTCTTTTTACTTTGACCAATTTTGAAATATTAATATCAATATTATCAATTTCATCAAGGAACCCATCCATATCTTTTCGCAGTTTTTCCCGGACTCCAGGCAGAAATTGTTCATGTTTTTGTAATCGTCGCTCAATTTCTTGTTCTAACCATGCAAAGAACTCTAATCGTTCTTTTTTCTTTTGACTCATATCTGAAATTACAATTTCGCGTAGCATAAGCATAGCGTCCCTATATATTAAAGGATGCTTAAGACCCCCTACAAATGAAACTCGCTCCTCTCTTGAGAGGTCTGGACTTAACCCTAAGACTGTTTTATCTTCTTGCTGAAGACACATTGAAGGGCTTGGGTATTGATAATTAACTTCCATTATATTCTACCTCCTTTATTATTTTTGCAAGCGCAACTAATGCTCGCTCTGAATCAATTATTATATTTGAACCTCCAATTTCTAACAAAATACTTTCAATTTCGGATATTTTTTCTTTATTTTGAAAAGCAAATTGAGGTAAGACTTTATATACCTTATCCTTACTCTTGGAAAACTTATTTGGTAAATATAAAAGGGTATTTACATAATACATGAAAAGCTCACTATTTCCATTTCCCAATTTGTCGATTACCTTATCTATTTTATCTGAAATATATGCTTTAACTTTATTAGCGCTGTGTTCTAATAAATGGATGATAAAATCGCTTGGAATTTTATCCTTGTAAATTTCATCTAATTTGCGGAGTCCATATGAATAAGTTCTTTCAACGGGGGAGTCTACAACAATTAAATGTAACTTTTTTTGTGCTTCACTTGACAACATATTAAATACATCTGAAGCGTTAAAGTTCAGTGCCGTCACCTCTGATTCAAACATGAGTAATAACGTTGTAAATCTATTCTTCAATTCTTCTTGATTTATTGCAATAAGAATAAGAAGATAGTTTACCATCTTTGAAGTTCCATTTTCTAAAATATCAATAATCTCTGCGTTTGTTGGCAATCTACCAAACTTTACTGATTTCAAAATCGAGAGGATACGATTATTTCTAGAAGATTGTGCTCTAGCCATGTCTAATTTCATTTCTTTTACAGCTGATTCTAAATCTTCATATGAGATTGAAAAGATAAACTCCTCAATAAATTGAGATAGCCAATCTGGAATTTTAGGCTCTTTAAATAGGAGATCAGATACAAAATCAAAAAGCTCAGTTATTTTTGGTTTTGAAACATCTCTGATTTTTGCTGTTGAGAATGATAATATATCCTTTATTTCTTCAGGAACTTCAATATTTTCTTGTAAAAATTTATATAATTCTGATAACAACTCTTTTATAAATTCAGAATACAAATCCCCGTCCATATTCATTAAATTTGTATTAAATAAATCAGACCAGCGACTTATATTTTCTAGAAATAATAAATCCACTACTGTTTTTGGATCAAAATTTCCACTAGTTCTATTAAAAAATTCATTCGCTAGGTTGTGTAATTCCTCACTCGGACTACTCATTAATACGAGCATTATCTCAGGGTCGAATTTATCTAATTTACTTAATTTTTCTTGAAGTTTTCCTGAAAACATTTCAGCAATATGTTTATAATCCACTAATGAAAGCTGAACTAATTGTTTAAATTCCATATCTCGAATAAAATCGGCTGAATTAGGAGAATCCTTTAAAATATAATAGCAACTTTTTGAAACATGTTCGATTTTTGCGTTTATTGCAATTTCTGCCGTTATATCTAAGTGTCTATCCCATATATCTGGTCTAAATTCACAACGTTCCTTTAACTTTAATAACTGATCATTACTATGCCATTCATATCTCTCACTCCAATATCTATACCCGCTCGGCGGTGGAGCACCCTCAAAATTAGCATATATGTAATGCTTTAATAATTTGTTAAACTGAAAGTTCCCCGGGAATTTACAAGTATAGTCATCTGGGGTGTAACTCGTAAGTAAATTTTTCATGGCTTCCATAAATTTACTCTCATCCTGCGTAGCAAGCTTGTCTATTATTCTACGTAAATATTTTTTATAATATTTTAAAGCACCAGAATGTCCACTACCTTTAAAATAATAAACCAAACGAGGAGCATCTAAATAATAAGCAATTTTTCCTAATACATTACCTAATTGATAAATTTCTGCCTCTTGAATAGTATTCTTAAATTGAATATAGTTTAACTGATATCCATCACTGTATAGACTAGGTTTAAAACGTTTTGTTTTTTTATTCTTATCATTTTCCTCCATATCTTCATCTTCATCTTCATCATCGTAGTCATCATAACCATAATCATAACTATAATCACGATACACCCAACTAAGTGAATATTTTCGATATGCTACTCCAGAAATTATTTTATCAGGAGGAATTTCTCTATTATAGACTGATATTAAATGTAAATCCATTTGGTCAAGATTTTCTTGAATTTCTGCAATTCTTTTTTCTCTTATTTCTGGAGTTATTGAGTTGATATATAATTTAACACATCTCTTAACTCCATTAGCAAATCTTTCTTCTACCCATTTGATATTTGAATCTACTAATTGCTTAGCCTCTTCTTTTAAAACGGGATTTCTTGCTTTTGCTAACTCTAAAAATAGTCCAGATATAACTTCTGAACTCCCAACTTCCAAAATTGCATTGTAAATTTCTTTAGGTGGATCTTTTTCTAAAATTCTATTCAGAAATTTCTTCCTATTATATAAATTTTGATTCGACATCAATTGTTTTAATAAATCTTCATATTCTCCGTTAGCTTTCAAAATTTCTTTAGCCGAATCTGCCAAATTAAAATCCTCAAACGAGAAACTTTGTTCTTTAATAATTTTAACATAATCTTGATAAGAAAGTGGCTTAAAATAGGGAATCCTTATCTGTTTTGAGGGATCCATAAGATGATATTCTTTAATTTTATTTTCCTTTTTTACACGCCAGCCCCATCTATAGCTAACGTCTTTTTTATAATATAAAGCAGGGGCCTCTTCTATGTATTTTCTTGTCTTATGATCATATCGCCTTTCTTGAACTATTTTAATAGGATAAAAAGAAGGTAAGTGCCCTTCTATTCCTCGCCATAACACATAGGAATTGTAAATAACCTCATCTCCTAAAACATCGTAAATGCCTGGAGTAATTTCGGGTTTATATTTTTCCTGAGGATATTCTTTTTGTAAATATCCTTCAATATCCTCCCCAGTAATATTAAGCTTTATTCCCATAAATTTATGTCTTCCAAATAATATGATGAAACTTGGATTTCCATGATTATCTCTTCCCCATACAATTAATTTCCTCCAAGGTTCATAGTCCTTTTTCCACCGTTTAGGAATTAGGCTAAATTTTATCTCAGCTTTAGGAGAAAAAAAGTTATTTGAAAGATCAAAACTTTCAAGAGTTTTTAGTGTGGTGAGTTCCTCTGGTAATTGTTTAAAACTACATTCTTTTATGGTGAGATTTTTAAGAGATTTTAATGAAATAATTTCTTTAGGCCATAATTCTAAGTTCTTACACTTAACGAGTTCCAATTTCGTAAGGTTTTTTAAATCCCATATACTTTTAGGTAGATTTTTCAAATTTGGACAATCATGAATAATTAATTCTTCAAGTGGATTTAATTCTCCTATTTCTTTGGATAAATTACTAAAATTATTACATTTTCTAATCTCCAATTTTTTAAGATTAGAAAGAATTTTAAAAGACTCTGGCAATGATTTTAATGAACTACATCCGAGTATCTTAAATTCTTCGAGATTAACTAAATCAGAAACATATTCTGGTAATGATTTTAACGCACCACAGTGGTTAATCTCAAATAAAGTCAAATTATTTAATTTACCAATGCTATCTGGAAACTTTTCGAGGGCTCCACAATTACTTATTTTTAAAGTTTTGAGGGAATTTATTTCACCAAAACTATTAGAAAGTGAAATTAAGGCTTTACAATGATCGATATTAAGATTTTCTAGAGATTTTAAATTAAAAAAACTTTCAGGTAAACGCTTCAATTTATCTGTATTGCTTATTTTTAATTCTTTAAGATTTACTAAATTTCCAATACTTTCTGGTAGGTTTTCAAGTTGATAACAACCATTTATAATTAATTTTTGGAGAGATTTTAATTCACCAATATTCATTGGTAATGATTTTAATTTTTTTATAGAATTTAATTCAAGAGTTTCAAGAGCTTGTAAATTCTTAAGATTTTTTGGTAATGTTTCCATGCTTCCAACACTATAGATCTTTAACTTTTTTAAGTTTTTTAAATTTCCAATGCTCTCTGGCAATTCCATAATACTTCTACAATTATTAAGACTTATTTCCTCGAGTTTTTCTAAATCCCCTAAATTTTCAGGTAAATTTGTTAATCCTCCACTTCTTTGAATTTTCAATTTTTTTAGATTCTTCAGATTGCCAATAGTCTCAGGTAAAGAAGCAATACTATTACAATAAACAATGGTCAGAGATTCAAGAGAAAATAAGTCTCCTATACTGTCAGGCAAAGACGTAAGGCTATAACAATATGAGATAAACAATTCCCGAAGATTTTTTAAATTTCCGATACTCTCAGGTAGTGCTTCTACATCAGATAAATAATAAAAGCCTAATGATATGATTCTATCATTTTCTAGAACATAACCTGACTCATAATCATTTATTTCGTCTTGTTGCTGAAGTTTCGGTCCTAAAGCCTCTAAATCATTAATAAAATTTTGATCACTACTATCCAATCTCCCTCACTCATCCAATTTTATTTAAAAGTATTTAAAAAAGAGAATTTTTACTTTTTCGTTTAATTATTAATTTAAATTGATTTTATAATTTATAAATCTTAAATTTATAGTGTTTTTCTCTTTTAAAGTCCTTTAGAAATTATAATACAATAGATTACTATTATGTATCGGAGTTTTATCCACTTCTTTCTTCTGGCGGAATATAATTAAAGTTATTGGGGCGTTTCTCCATTATTGCAAAAAGTTCACCAAATGAGAAAGGATAAAATTCATGATTATCTACACCAACATCATATTGCTTTCCAATAGGTTGAAGCCTAGTATGTGAATGACCATATAATTGCCATGCGTTGAAATGGCTCTTATTCCAAACGCGCATTCCATAATGACATAGAGTTATTGGTTGATTGTCAATTTTAATATCTTTTATTTGCGATATGGTAGCGCAATAATCTTTTGCAACCTTAATTACCTTAGTTGAATCGTGGTTCCCGATAATAAAGTGAATTTCGATATTTTTAAATTTTTCAAAAAAATCTTGAGCAATCCCTTCTTTAAAAGTTAAATCACCGAGGAAATATAATATATCATTTGGTTTAACACACTTTTCGAGATTGTTAATAATGATATTATCCATTTCTTCAACATCATTAAACGGGCGATTGCAATACTTAATTATGTTTTTATGAGATAGGTGATAATCAGCACTGAACCAGATCATAATTAACCGCTCAATTTATTATAAATATTATTTATAGCCAAGGCTATTAAATAAATTTTAACTCCTAAAACTTTCTATCACTAAAATATACTAAACTAACTGAGAGTTTTTTTTTAAATTCATTAGGAAATATTTAAAGATTACATATAAAAATATTTGAATTATCATATGAGTTCTAAAGGAATTTTACAAAGAAAATATATTAATGGAGTATTACCTAGATTTCCAGCTATTGAACAAATTACTATCTCAAATCCTAAAAATATCTGGAAAAATAAGTTTATTTTCATATCCGAACTTACATCAATGTTGTTTCAGCACAAGCATTTAAATGAGAGTCTTAAAAATATTTCAGATTTGATAGTTCTCTCCTTAGGTGCTAAAGAAAATGCATTTGATATGAATATAAGCAAATTTGAATATGAATATGATATAAACAGGTATCTTGAATTCTTAAATAAAGTACGATATTTGTTAATGAATAATCCAGACCTAACTAATAATCAAAAGTTCGATTATTGTAGAATTGAGCGATTTTTTATGAAATTATATCTTAAAGAGTATTTATCAAAAATATCTTTTTAATTTAAAATAACTTATTATTAGCCTTTTCAATTCGAGAACTATAATCAAATTGATAAACAGTCATAACAAATAAATAAATTTAAGGAATCTATAAATTATTTATGGAGAAATGTATCTTTTGTGGCTCATCTACTTCTTTTAAATTTGAAGGCGATGGAGAATATAGTGGAAAATCTATTTGTCCTAAATGTCAATCTGAAAAGATTGGTACAACTTTTTTAGGATGCTCTGATAAGGAAGATTGTTCAATAAAAATTGACAGAAAAAAAATTTAGACTTAATATTTAAATTATCTATATAGGTTCATAACAACCTTCTTTTTTACCATCTAAAAAATCTTCATATTCATCGCCATCATAATGGCATTTCAAATCTTCTTCATTAAAAGATTTGCATTTTCGGCATGAATCAGGTATATCCTCATTAATTTTTTTGTTCTCCTTTTCCTTTTGAAGCTTTCTCCACGCTATATTAATAGATCTCATCTAATTTTTGATTAAGTTTTATAGCATCTTTGAATTCGGGATTAATTTTTAAACTTTGATGAATTGAATCAAGAGCATTTTCATAATCTCCCTTTTTATAATAGGCTCTTCCAAGCTCATACCATACCCTTGAATCTTCTAGCGAATAATCCGTCTTTTCTTCAGAACTTAGGTTTATTGCCTTTTTATAAGTATCTATCGCTTTTTCAATATTTCCTAAGAAGAAGTTAGCTCGCCCTAAAAAGAATAATGCTTCATAATTTTTAGGTTCTAAACCTAAAGCACGCTTTGAAAAATCATATGCTTTATCGTACTTTCCTTGGATATCGTAAATCTCACTAAGATTACTCCAAGCTAGATGATATTCAGGATCCTTTTCCATAGCTCTTTTATACGCATCTTTAGCATAATCATAATTCTTTTTGTAGTAATATGAAATACCTAAATTATTCCAAGCATCAGTATAATTCGGATCGATATTAACTGCTTTTTTCAAGTATTTTATAGCTAGATCATATTGCCCTTTATTATTATAGACTAAACCTAAATTACCCCAAGGATAATGAAAATTGGGATCTATTTTTATCGCCTCCTCGTATGCTTTAATAGCTTCATCAATTTTACCTAATTTCTCAAAAGCGTTTCCCATATTATTCCAGCCGTCTTTATATTTAGGATCGAGTTCCAATAGATGCTGATAAGTTTCTATTGCCTTTTGATATTCTTTTTTACCTTCATAAGCATACCCAAGATCATACCACGCAAATATATATTCAGGATCTATTTCTAAAGCACGCAAATATGCATCAATAGCATTATCGTAATCGTTTTTTCTATCATAGTTTACCCCGAAATCTAGCCATATAGTTTTATCATTGGGATCAATTTTTATTGCTCGATTATATATCATAATAGCAGTATCAAATAAAGCTTGTTCTCTATATTCATTAGCAAGATTTCTCCAAGCTATTGCGTCTTCTGAATTAATCAAATTTGAATGCGGATCTCTCAGTAGGGTTTCAAAATCTTCTAATAACATATTTTTTTCTTCCAGATCCAGATGATCTAAATACTTTTCTTTAAGTAAAAAAGTTACTACAGATAAATGGCCGCTAGAAAATCTTTCGGCAATCTCATTCTTAAATACTCTTTTAGCTTGAGGGTCTCCAACCTCAGTCAACTTTTTCAGTAAAGGAAAGGAGATATTTGAATGAAGCAAGCGAGTATCATATCCGTTTTCTGCCCATACTTGTAGATTTGAACAATGACCCCAAAATTCTTGTTCAGGAGTTATTCCTAAATCAAAAGGTGTAATATCACGTTCTAATTCACGGCTTAAATATTGTTCTGCTTCATCGATTGAATTAATAAATTCTTGTTTTTCCTTCTTATGTGGATTTATTATAAGTAAAAATTTACAATGGATGAAAACCTCGTCGTTTATATAGACAACTGTTGAAGAATTCTCCATTTTTAATGTGATATACTCATTTATCTTAAATTCTGGGGCTTGCATAACTTTTAATTATATTTTTTTATAAAAAAATGTAGTTAATTTCTCTTTTTCTAATTTATGGATTAACTCATGTTCTAATTTTAAATACAAATCAAACCCTTTGAGTTGATATTTATGAGATATAATAATTGAATCCTTTTTTACTGTGAGAAACACATGATTTAAATACTTATGCATAGTAGGTAAAGAATAAGTATAAATATAATCAAATTTTTCTAAATTTTGGCGAAAAATATCTCCGAATTTAATTATTACATTTCTATACTGTTTTTTATTGAATGCTCCGTCTTTTTTAATGGATTTTAATTTATCTTTTGATTCTTTTATCAGAGCTTCATTGATTTCTATACCAATTGACTGAATTCCAAAATTTAAGCCTGAATAAATAACAATTCTACCGTCGCCAGAACCTAAATCAATTAATTTTTGATTTGAATTCTTAATTAATCCAAAATATTGCTCAAGTGTTTTAAATATTTCTTGAATTAACTCTTTATGTGTTTCCAAATAAGGTAATGCGAGTTGAGAATGAAAATTATCAAAATAATTCATATTAATGCAAATTAATGAAATCTATTTAATCGTCTATACATATCTTTGTTGTTTTTATAAATATTTACGAATTCTTGAAAGAGTTCGTCATAAATTTTCCTATTATCTGGATTAGGTTTAAATATATTAGAATATTTTGTATATTTCGGAATTTCTTCAAAGTTAATATAGCCTAATCCAACCGCTGCGATGAAAGTGGCTCCACGAGCATTTGCTTGGATGGGATTCTCAACTTGCCTGATGGTTCTATTAAGAACATCTGCATATATTTGACACCATACATTGCTATTTGCGCCCCCTCCAATCATGTTTATAGGGTCCAGAGCTCTTCCAATGTTTTTTTCAACATATTGAGAGATCCATCTAGAGTTGTATGCGACACCTTCAAAAATAGCCCGTATTAAATGTTCTCGTGTAGTGTCAAGGGAGATATTATATATCCCGCCTCGAATCGTATGATCGTCAACTGGGGATCTCTCCCCATAAAGCCATGGTGTAAAAATTAATTTATTCGAACCCGCAGGAGTATTTTCAACGATAAGATCAAAGATCTTGTATATATTCTGATCTGGGGCGTCTTTTAACAAATCATCTTTATGATATAAAAGTTTATCCCGTAAAAATGAGAGACACCCCCCCGCAACCTCTTGCTCGTTTGTAAACATATACTTACCTGGAATAGCACTAACTAATGAACCCATATTATGAAATATATCAGTTTTTTTAAATGGAACATGACAGATACACCACGAAGATGTCCCTATATAAATATGCGCCTCAAAATCTCTTACAGCACCCGAGCCGATTGCAGCCGCGGGAACATCTGGAGCACCCATAACGATTTTCACATCTTTATTAAGTCCAAGCTCATCAGCAACTTCTTTTTTAATGGGGCCCAAGACGTCAGTTGTTAATTTTAGCTCAGGATATTGGTCTTTATTTAACTTTAATTTCTTAATTAGTTTATCGGAATAGAATATATTATTAATATCTCTAGTATCAGTAATCCAATGGATCATTATTGAAACTGTAGATGCTGCAAATTCACCCGTCATTCTTAAGTTAATATAATCTCCTACTTCGAGGAATTTATATGTTTTGTTATAAATCTCAGGATGTTTATCTTTTAACCACAGAATATGAGCAACAGGATCCTTCCCGCTTAATGTTGGACCCCCTCCCGTAATTTTTAGAAATTTAAGCATTTTTCTTATATTATAACCCGAAACTTTAAGAATACCTTTATTCATTTTCTGAATATATGGTGCGCCCCTTGTATCCATCCATATAATGGCATTATGCAAGTGATTTCCATCTTTATCTACTGCAACTGTTCCACTCCATTGACTTGTATTACAAAATCCTATAATATCGTCTATTGGTACTAAATTTTGTTCTAATAAACGAGTAATTGTTTTTTTTATGGCGTTCCACCAATCATTAGGATCCTGTTCGGCAGCACCTACGCTTGGTAAATAGAGAGGAACTTCTTCAAATTCAAAACCGAGAACATCTCCATGCATAGAGACGATAGCAGCTTTCGACCCGCTTGTTCCTAAATCTAGAGCCAAAATATACTTTTGTTTCATTTTAATTCATATTTATACTACAATTTTTATTTAATCTAATTCTACTTTTTTTAAAAAAATATAGTATATCTAAAACTAAAATAATAAGAACCCGTTTCATCTCCTAATAAACCAATAGAAATGCTAAATGATAAAAAATTTGGATTTGCAGCAACTGCACTACTTGCTATCCTAATTGACATATTAGCTAAAACAGTATATAAATTGGTTAATAACTAACTTCAATTTTTAATTCATTGTAAAAAGTTTTATAAATTTAATTAAATTAATAATTAGAACTTTCAAGAAAAATTCTGTATTCAAGTTTTAGGACAATTAACAAGTGACAAGTGATTAGATATAATTTAGATATTTTAAAAAAAAGAATTAAGTGATTTTAATGAAAATTCTATTAATTTATCCGCCTTTTCCGTTGGGTAAAGGAATGGGATCCATAATGTGTAGCCCACCTTTAAATATTTTAACTTTAGCTGGTGCTGTCCCCGAACAAAACATTGATATACTTGATTTAAACGTTGACAAATCCTACGGGATTAAAAAAATGGAAGAAACACTAAGGAAATATGATTTAGTGGGCATTACTTGCATGTCAACTACTTTGAGATTGGTTTTAAATATTTGCAAATTAGCAAAAAGAAATGGTATAACAACAATCGTAGGTGGTTTCCATCCAACTTTAGACCCACAAGTTATTGATAAGAACAATAGTATTGATATGATTGTGAGAGGTGAAGGTGAAATCACTTTTAAGGAACTCTTGAGTGGTAAACCAAAAAAAGAAATTTTAGGATTATCATATAGAGAAAATGGAAAGGTCTATCATAATCCAGAAAGACCGTTTATTAAGAATTTAGATGAATTACCATTTCCTCGAAACGATCTTGTGGATCCTAGTCCATACCATTATTTATGGATTCCCGCATGGGTTTGTGAAACATCAAGAGGTTGTACTTTTCCTTGTGAATTTTGTTGCGTTAATAAATTCTATAAATGGAGTTATAGAGCAAAAACGCCCGAACGCGTTATTAAAGAATTATATCAAATTCCTAAAAAAACTAAGCTTATCTTTTTTGTTGATGATAATTTTACCATGAATAAAAAAAGAGTCATGCGAATTTGTGAGTTACTCCAAAAATCCCGACTTAACAAAAGGTTAGTGTTTATATGTCAAGCAAGAGTTGCTGATATAGCAAATAACCCTGAAATGGTTGAGGAAATGCATAAAAGTGGATTCATCTTATTTTTCTTAGGATTTGAGAGTTTCAAACAGATGGCCTTAGATCGCATGAAAAAAGGGTATTCATTGGATAAAGTTCAAAAATGTGTTAAAATTTGTCATGAAAATGGAATTATGGTATTTGGTTCGTTTATAATTGGTAATATCGGTGAAACAAATGAAGATGTTAGAAAAACTTTTAAATTAATGAAAAAATTTGACTTAGATTTCATTATGACCATGCCTATAACCCCTTTTCCAGGAACTAAACTGACAAAAGAAGCTATTGAAAAAGGTTGGTTAGACAAGAATCTTAAATGGGAAAATCGAAAGACTGGTGAGTCAAAACCCATGATGCATACTCCAGATTTAACAATTAATGATATTCAAAAATTATTGTCGGAGAGTTATAGATCCTTTTATAATGATAAAAAATTTCTTTTTAGGAAGTATATACTCCCAAGCGGAACATACAATTCTAATCCAAATTTCAAATGGACAAGAAAATTCGTTTTTAAATTTGTTATAAATGGTATTCCGAAATTTGTAATGCAATTAGACAAAATTGTTGATGATGTTTATGAAAGTACCTAAATAGAAATATTTTCAATATTTTAAACCTAAAAACAGTTAAAAATTAGTCCTTATTCATTTAAATTTCCATACTACTTTATTATCTTAACCGACAAGGGCATAAATAAATCAACTTAAAAATTATGAGCAAAAAGAACAACTCCATAGAAATAGAATTGACCTAACTCTCGCTTCTATTGTGAAATCAATGAGGGACTTTCTAAGGAAATCCGATCTTACTCCTATAAATATAAACAAAGGAATTATATTTTTTGATACCTAATTCTTTAAGATAATTCTTATAATCGAATCAATCTTATCAACATTTTCTTTAAGCAATAACAACTTTATTGTATTTGGTTTTTGTTCAAACTTTAAATCCTTTTTTCTTGGTTCTAAAACAATCTTTTCTATGTTTCCCCATTGTTTATTTGAGAAAGTAATTGTTATATTTTTTTTAATACCATAGAAGTTAATTAAATGAATTAAATACTCATTATTATAGATCGTGCCAATAGTTCTAATGCCTTTTTCACTAACTTTTATTCCAGGTACTTTTTTACCTTTATATTTTATAGGGGTTGCCTCTGTGAATAATAATTGTCTTTGGTTATACCAGATCCCTAACAATTCTAAATGTCGCGCTGGCGCAGAATATAACTCTCCATTCATCTGTGAAGGCATTCCAAAAGCGGCTTTACCTCCGCTTGCCATGATTACCACCGCCATTCGAGCTACTTCATAAGGGTCTGCTCGAGGCATTGGATTATCCCAATATATCGCAGCAGGACAAATAATTTCCCACGGCTTTTTTAATTTTCGGTATTTATTGGCTCTTCTCCAAGCTGCTTTAATATTATGAGCCTCGTAAGATAGATAATGAGCCCATTTTAGCTTCCACATGATACTGTTATTAAAAGTCAAAACGATATTTGGATATTTTTTTTCCATAAAATCCATTACGATATCTGCGGAAGCTTCTAAATGCATTTGGTACCAGTCCATCCATAAGCCATCGCATTCATAATTTTTAATTAACTCGATTAGTTGCTTTAGCATATATATTTCGTATTTTCTAGGATTGTAAATGAATTTATTTAACCGAATCTCATCCAAATATTTCACATCTTTCTCTTGTTGTGGAAGTTTTTTTATTAAATGATGAGAAATAAATCTAAGCCAAGCAAGTATGGTAAAGGCTCGGGAAAAATGCGCTATGACTTTCTTGCTCTTCTCATGCATTGCAATGAATGAGGGCGTACAAGACTTTAGAGGTTGAATGTCATCAAATTGAGGGTTATGATCGAAAATGTTTGAATAATAAAACATAAAGGGAATACCAGCTACTTTACTTTCTTCAGCAAATTGCCTACAATAATCTTTTGGCGTTTTCCAATTTGTATATTTTGAATCGAAAAAACAAATTCCATCGTGCCATTTGGCTTCAAAGATATGATAATCTACGCCAACTTTTTTAGAAAATTCAACCCATTTTTTCATTTTACAAAAGGGACCGTTAAATTTTAAATTACCATCCTTATCCATCATTGAAGCGTTAAATTTATCGTAGTTTCGATTCCAAAGCCATCCTGGTCTTGCCTCTATTTGATATTGAATGCCAAGTCCTGGCTTTTCCCACCATTTTCTCCTATTTGGATGATCACTCTGACTTCTCATTTTTTTACACGAATATTATTAAAATAAATACAATACCTCCATGGAGAATCGCACAACTTAATTGATCGAATTTTAATCTAAGTACACTTAGAATTAAAGCCATAATAAAAACAAAAATATAATAAATTCCAAAACCAATGAAAGGTAGATAAAAGATATGAGTTGCTGTGAACAGTAGTGCGGTGTAAATAATTGCCTTATTCTCATCAGTAATTTCTTTAAAATGGTTTTGAATAATTCCCCTAAACATCATTTCTTCATAAAAAGCACCTAATATTCCAAAAGCAATAGCCACAACTACCTTCTCCCATGTGAGAATAAATGATAATTGAATATTAGCTAAGAATAGTAGTAAAGGGAAGAAACACATAAGTGGAACATATGATAATATACCAAATAGGACGCTCTTCTTAGCATCTTTTATTTCCCAACCGATTTCTCTAAGTGTTACTTTTTCTATCTTTTTTATATAAAACCAAGTTATAAAAAGCCCAAAGATCATTAATAAACTATAAAAGAGTACATCTTCTACTAAATAAGGCATAATTCCTATAGTCTCTCCAAAGAAAATAAGAATAAAACGGACAATAAAAAGTAATGAGGTTAATATAATTATTATTTTAAGATGATTCTCTTCTCTATTTTTATTCAGTCTTGAGATATAGGGGAAGGAGATTAATACAAATGGAAGGACAATTAAAAAATATACCAGATTTATAGCGTATATTTCCATAATTTTTAATTATATATCTCTTCTTAAAATTATTTCTTTTTTAAAGAAATAAAATTATAAATACTCCTATTTACCGAAGTTTATGAAAAAACTCTTTATATCGAACATAAAAAAAAGAGGTAGAAAAGAACTAAAGAAATTTTATCAAGGAATCCAAATAATTTTCGGGTTTTTCATATCCTAAGAGATTTAAAATAGTTGCCGCTATATTTCCTAATCCGGGAGATTTCATATTCTCATTAATGATATATTCGTTATTATAGTTAGAATCTATTATAGCAAACATTACCGGATTTAATGTGTGAGCAGTTTCAAATTTTCCTTCCATCTCTTCAAGATTTCCATGATCTGCAGTGATTATGCTAATGCCATTGAGAGTTTCTACTATATCTACGACCTCATTTACGCTTTCGTCTACAGTTTCAGCAGCGATCATTGAGGCACTTAAACTTCCAGTATGACCTACCATATCACAGTTAGCGAAGTTTACTCTTATGAATTTGTATTCCCCTGAAACTATCGCCTTTATTAGCTCTTCCTTAACTTCATATGCTTTCATTTTTGGATTATCCTTTATCATTTCAGAGGGATCAGATTTAATTTCAATATATTTCTCATATTTTGGATTGATATAACCTTCATTATTTCCATTGAAAAAGTAAGTTACATGACCATATTTATGAGTCTCAGCAATAGCAAACTGCATTACGCCTTCAGCACATAAATATTTCGTAAATGGTTTTTTGATTTGAGGAGGATCAATAAAATAATTCTTTGGGATATTTGCTTTCTCATCATAAAGAAATAATCCGAAGTAATTTACTTTTGGATTACAATTCTTTTTAAATTCACTGAAGTCTCCCTCATCAAACGCCCTTGAGATTTGTATAGCTCTGTCTCCCCGAAAATTAAAATATATCACCCCATCCCCATCTTGCATTTTCCCAACAGGAATTTTATCCTGATCTACTATAACAAAAGACGGAAGTACTTGATCACTGATATCAGAATCGAGTATTCGTGCTTGTTTAATTGCATCCTCGGCTGAAGTAAAAAAACCTTTATAACTTGGGAATTTTTCTGGAATACCACATACATGAGCATCCCATCCCCTTCTTACTACATTCCAATCAGAATTGTACCTATCCATAGTGACACGCATACGACCTCCTCCTGATGCTATTTTATAATCAAAATTTCCGCTATCGTTAATCTTTTTTAATTCTCGCTCTAATTCTTCAATATATTCTAAGGATGATTGAGGGGGTACATCCCGCCCGTCTAATAATGGGTGAATTCTTACTTTCTTAATATTAGATTCCATTGCACCATTTACTAATCCAATTAAATGTGTAATATGACTATGAACATAACCATCCGATAATAAACCAATGAAATGGAGTGACTTATTGCTTTGATTAATATTTGAAGTAAATTCTTTCCATTTTTGTGTTTTAAAAAGTGATTTTGAAAGGATTGCTTCTTTTGCTAAAGATGCTCTTTGTTTAGGTACTGAGCCAGAACCTATACTATTGTGACCGACTTCCGAGTTATGGGGGAGAGATTTAAATTAATCTACTCCTTTCCCATCTCAGAGTCTGTAGGCAACCCAACAGCAGTTCCATGCGCTTTTAACTGCGCGTATAATTTCTTTTTAGGACATTCGCGCTGTAGCTTATCTAAAAATGGTGTACTCGCTAAAGCGAATGCATTTCTGCGTGTCTCGCTTCTAAGACCAATTCCGTCCATTATTATTAAAACAAGAGGTCCTTTCCGTCCAGAAAAAATTTCTAATCTGTTTAGTTTAAAATTTTCCATTAAAATCAGTGTGAAATATAAATTGTATGAATCAAAATATAATTATTATTATATTAAGTTAGGTTAAATAGTTGATTATAGATGATTTAAAATTTAAGTAACTTTCACTTGAAATTTTTTTTTTCGAATCATAACATAAATTAAAAATATTATAGTAACTGTCATGAATCCAATGAAGTAGTGACCCAAAGGTACTTTAAATAACCCTTCAACCTTAACTAAGACAATATCATCATCATCAATATAAGTTTCTGAAAGTAATACTCCTGTTTGATCATATACTTTAATCATATCATATCTTTTTCCACCAGCACCCTTATCATGCTTAATTAAAGTTCTTCCTTTAACCTCGTATTCTGATCCTAAGCATGTCTCTTTTGCTTCTGAGAGATATTCATTAACGGGTCTTGGAATAAAAATCTTTGTGTCTTCAATATATAAGCTTGGATTTTTATTTACGTAAGTATTTGTGACGGACCCATTCCCATTTAAATCAGATTTATAGTCCCATTCTTCGATAGTAACACTCCATCCGGGTCCTAATTCATATACATCTTTAATTTCTTTCTTTATTTTATCTCCGACTTCGAAAATCGGTTCAAAATCAAATACTTTTTTAAAATTGTGTAAATCTAGCTCTTTAACTTCCCATATAAATGAATCACCTTTATTTAGATCTAAACTATAGGCAGTTTGAGCACGTACATTAACATTAACAGTGAGACCCATTATTAAAAAATTAATAAGCAGAATACCAAATACTAACAAGTGTTTACGCTTCAATTTACCATCAAAGAGATTATTTTAAAAATTATATTTAAAATCGTCTAAAGATTATTAAGTTTTATAATAAAATGAATAATAAATATTTTTTTAGAATAAATCATTTCTAAGTAATCTCATGCCCTCGAAGAAAATCGTTTGTATCTTTTTAGTAATAATTACGTTGAGTAATATATCGTTAACCGTAAAAGGCTCGCAATATGTTTTAGAATTAAAAGAGGGGGATGCATTTATTTGGAAAGTAATGAAATTCAACTCTGAAGAGGCAATCGTTTTCAGCATCGATCCAAACATAAAAATTGGAATGGCAAAAAAAATATCTGTTGAGTCAATTGAAGAAAAAAGTGAATTCTGGAAAATTAATGTCGAATTTTGGACCTATACTGAAAGCATTAAGAATGTTAGTGCAGCTAAAGAAACTTCATTTATTATTGATAAAACCCCGGAAGATGATGATATAGGCGGGTGGATTATTCCTACTCCTGTTGAAGATTACTTATCTGATATTCAAGAAGATATATCTAATGAATCTCCTAATGTTGAATTAGTAAAGAAAAGTGTTTCCGTTGAAATATTTATCGAATTTGATGATTTAATATTCTCTTATATTTACGAAATACGGACTGGGCTTCTACTCTCTTTAACTTATTCTAAAAATGATGAAATTGTATTTAAGATCCAACTGGAAAGATTAATTTCAGGGTATAGTTCATTTTTATTGATTCTCTCAGTAAGTCTTATTGGAATTGTTATTCTTTATAAAAATAGGATATTTAAGAGAAGTCAATTAAAATTTAATAAATAAAAATTTAAATAGAATAAAAAAATCGAATTGAATGATTGATATGAACAAAGAAGATATTTGTTTTATGTCTGCTTGTGAGATGGTAGAAGCCATAAAAACACAAGATCTTACTTCAGAAGAAATTACTGCAGTAATTATCGAGCGGATTGAGAAAATCAATCCAAATATTAACGCCTATTGTACCTTAACATTCGATCTTGCTAGAGAGAATGCTAAGAAAGCAGATGAACTTGTTAAAAAGGGAGAAAAAACACCATTGCTTAATGGAATTCCTACATCTATAAAGGATTTAATGCTGACTGCTGGAATTCGGACTACATTTGGATGTAAAATCTATGAAAACAATGTTCCTGAAGAGGATGAAATTGTAGTAAAGAGACTGAAAGATGCAGGAATGGTATTTATAGGCAAGACTAATACACCCGCTTTTGGTTACTGGCCTCTTACCGATAATTACATATTTGGTCCTACAAAAAATCCTTGGGATTTAACAAAGAATTCGGGAGGGTCTAGTGGAGGTGCAGCAGCTCAAGTAGCTGCAGGTCTTGGGCCACTAGCATTAGGCTCTGATGGTGGTGGTTCAATAAGGGTTCCAAGTAGTTTCTGTGGTACATTCGGGTTAAAACCTAATTTTGGAAGGATTCCTAGATATCCAATTCATGATGCAACTTGGATAAATCTGGACCACTACGGTCCAATAACTAGATATGTAAAGGATGCTGCTTTAATGCTGGATGCGATGGCTGGTCTTGATGATGCCGATAAATACTCCATATCAAGACCAAACTATAATTACATAGATATCATTGAAAATAAGCCGAACAAGCTTAAAATTGGTTATTCTTTTAACCTCGGATTTATAAAAGCGATAGATCCCGAAGTTGAAAAAGCAGTAATGGATTCCATCCAGAAATTTGAGACTATTGGATGGGAGATTGAAGGTATTAAAATGAGGTTAAGGCATGTATATAAAGCTTTTGCTACTTTAGCAACAGCTGGTTTTGCTCATGATTTAAAAAAGTATCTTAAAAATTCTAAGGATTTATTTGAACCCGATTTTCTTAAAATGATTGAAGCTGGTTTAGGATATGCTGCCACGGATTATAAGCAAGCAGAAGCTATAAGAGAAAAAGTCTACGAGACATTCTATCAATTGTTCAAGAAATATGATGTTTTAATCACTCCAGCAACTGGAATTCCAGCTATTACAACAGAAGAAAGATTTCCGGCCAAAATAGCCGGTCGGGGTGTTACACCTGCAGAATGGTTTTCATTTTCATTTCCTTTCAATTTAACAGGGCTTCCAGCGGCCTCAATTCCTTGCGGATGGTCAAGTGGAGGCCTACCTATTGGAATGCAAATAGTTGGAAAGCGGCGCGATGAGGCCACAGTACTTCAAGTTTCAAAAGCATTTGAAGAAATTGCACCTTGGCAAGAAAAAAGACCTAATTTTAATTAGTCTTTTTAAAATTATCTTTATTTTAGAAGGAGTTTATGTTTGAAGTTGAGATATATGAGGAATCTCCTATTGTAATATTTTTTTTGATCAAATCCTCTAAAATAGAATAATCTCCAATAATACTAAAAGATGAGATTATCTTAGTTAATTTTACGCCATCGCCGATAACTGATTCACTTATAATACATTTATCTACAACAATGTCATTGCCAAATGATACATTTGGGCCAATTACCGAATTCGAAATCTTCACGTTTTCTCCTAGGAAAACTGGAGGAACAATTTTAGAATCAACGATATTCCCCGATTGATATAATTTTTCGTATAATGGATCTTCTATTTTAATTTCTGATAATAAATGCCTATTTCCTTCAATTAAACTTTCGGGTCTGCCAAAATCTAATATTTCTCCTTTCATTTCATTGATTTTAAACTTGAATCCGTCGTCTATAAGGTGCTGGATAATAGGTGTTATTTGATGTTCATTTCCATTTTCTATTTTGATTTTATTTTGTTCTTCAAGAAATTCGAATAATCGAGGTGTTACGCTCATTCCAAACATATAAGCTCCAGACACAGCATAATTGGATTTAGGCTTTTCAGGTTTCTCAACAATGCTATTAATAAATCCATTATGGTCTATTTCAACAACTCCATAAAATTGAGGTTTTTCCACCCGTTTAACATTTAAAACACCATCACAAATATCTTGATGATAATTTAGTAGTATTTGTGAATAATCCTCAATAGGAAGTCTATCACTTAAAATAATAAAAAGATCATCATTTTCAGCATATTTTTTAGCTAATAAGACCGCATCGCCGAGGCCTGAAAAATATGGGGTTTCAGCAGAATATCCCAGCGGTTTCTGCACAACAAATTCTAGATTAAAATATTCAGAATGATTTTTAATTAGATATTCTTTCATTTGGCGCTTTTTATAGCCTACTATGAAACATATATTTGTTCCTTTAGGAAAAGCCTTTTGTAATTTAATTAATAGATGGTCTATCAATCTTTTTCCAGCTACTTTTAAGAATGCCTTTGGTTTAGAATAAGTAAAAGGTTGTAATCTTCGACCAATACCGGCAATTGGCATTATTAACCACATACAAGATATTATAACCTAATATCTAATAAAAATTATTTCTAATTCTCGAAATTATAATTTTCTTATAGAATCTTCTGAAAAAAAAACGACCTTTAAAAATATAAATCCAATAAGGACTAATAAAGTTCTATTCAAATATTATGGCTAAAACGGAATCATATTTAGATTGGGAATTAAGTTTTAAAAAAAAAGGAAAATCCGCTCATAATTCCAATAAAAAAAAGAAAGAAAATGGTGAGGAAATTAATTCATTTGGACTTTGTAATAAAGTTTTAAGAGAATATCTTAAAAATTGGAAGCATAAAAATCTTCCTTAAAAATTAAAAATGTTAAATTTTTGAAGCTAATTCTGATAACCCAATACTTTTCAGCATTTCAATAGCTATTTTTTTAAAGACTCCTTCCACATTTTCACCTGTTTTTGAAGAACATTCAATATAACCATTAAAATTGTATTGGTTAAGTATTTTTTTAGCATCTTCAGTCTTGATTGTACGTTTTTCTTGAAGATCTAATTTTCCTCCAGTCATTATAATTGGGATTTTATTACCAGTACTTTCTCTAAAAAGCTTCATCCATTTTTCAGTTGTACTCAAGCTAGAAGCTCTTGCTATATCATACATGAATATTCCCCCAGAAGCGCCATTTGCATAATTCGGGAATAGAATTTGAAATCTCTCCTCCCCGCCGAAATCCCAAATATGAAGAATGATTTTTTTATCTCCAATTTCTAACTTTTTCATACCAAAATCAACACCGATAGTAAGTTTTAGATCAGGTTTAAACATTCTATGAAGGTATCTATGACACATAGAAGTTTTACCTACTCCACCATCGCCAAATATAACAAGCTTAAACCATATTTCTGAGTCTCTTATCATTATTATACAGTTTTGTATAGTTCGTATTTAATTTTCCCTCTCTATTGAATAAAATAATCAATATTTTTATGAATTTATTATTTTTAAAGTTACCAATATAGTTGAAAATTTAATTTTCTAATCTAAGATTTTACGTAAGATTTCATAATATTTTACTTCTTTTAATTTTTCTTGAACAATATTTTTTAATTTTCTTAAATAATAATTATCTGAGCTCGTCCTTTCATTCCATGGAGTTTTTTATTAACAGCAATTCGAATTTTTTCATCTAAAAAATTAGGTGGGATATCTTTATATTGATTTCTAAGTTGAGTTCTTATATTTCTATTATCAGATTTTGATTCTTGTATCGGTTCTGTTTCTAATTTTTTGTATAAATTTCTAATCCATATCTCTAATTTGTCTAAATCTCCTTTTAAATACGTTCTTTTATTTAACCATTCCTGAAATTCAATCATATAACTAAAAAAATCACTTTCCTCAATTTTTTCATCTTTACGCTCTTTTAATTTTTTCTTTTGGTGATTATTTCCAACTAATTGCCTGATTTTTTCTTTTTTCAATTGGTCAAGCTTTTCTTTGGGGATTACATCTTTTTTTTTATCTTCCCCCTTTTTAGAGCTCTCCTTGGAGATCCATTTATCTATAGACATATAACTCAAAATATATTAATCAATTTTCTTAAAAATTAGTTACTTATTAAATATTTAACAATGGAATGTAGTAGAGATATATTAAAATTCTGTAAATCTATATTATTATTATAGAATGAAAGTAAAAGGAATCATTTTTGATTTTGGTTTTACATTATTTTATTTCAAAGATCCGTCTATTGAGAGATATTTTGAGTGTTTTAATAAAGGATTAGAAAAATCTATTAGTTTTCTAAGGGGTTTAAAAATTTTAAAGGATGACATGGTTGCTAAGAAATTCTTTAAACTATTTAATAGAAAGAGAAGAGGTTTATATAAAGAGATTATAAAAACTAAATGTGAAGTCCCCTCAACTATGATATTCAAGGGAATTTTGGATCTAATGGTAAGCGAAGGAATAATTGATGATTTTGGAACAACGACGAAAGAATTTTATATTGAGTTAGCCGATCGATATCATAGTGTAGAAGCTAAGATTTGGCACCCATTTGAAAAGACGAGAGATACCTTAGAAAAATTAACTAAATTTGAAGATTTAAAACTTGCTGTTTTATCTAATCACCCTCATCATGATTGTATTGTAGATATTCTGAGTCACCATGATCTTTCAGATTTTTTAGACACTATTGTTACATCCGCCGAGTTTGGTAAAAGAAAGCCTCACATTGATATTTTCCGCCATACAATTAAGAAAATGGGCTTAGGAGAAGTAGATATTAAAGATTGTATAATGTGTGGAGATGAATATGCTGATATAGTTGGTGGTCATCGAGCTGGTATGCAAACTATTTTATTCAATAGAGTCTATAAGTTTCCCTTTGAAAAGGAAATAACTGTACCTGATATTATTAAAATAAATGACATTTCAGAGATTTTGGGACATATACAGTAAGAATGGCCTGTGTTTGTATTTTATTTTTATATCTACTAAACTTTGGAGGTGCGCCCAAATTAGATATAGGTGGCAGTTGCAAGTCTTCTCTCTTATTTAAATTAATGTTTTCAATCGAATTTTCTTTTACTCTTTTTTCTAGTCTTTCAACAAGGTCTTTAAGTTTTCTCTTAAAATTTCCTCCACAACGAGGACATTTTCCTGCAAGATTTTTAACTTTTAAAGTATAACCACAAAAGGGACAATATAATTGTCCGCAACGAGAGCATTGTATATCTCGAAAATGAATTTCTTCTCCACATTTTTACATGTAAAAGTATCTTTCTCAATCATCTAGGATTTCCTCATCTTCTAATTTAAGTTCGATTTATACAACATAATCTGGAAGTTTTCTTCTAAAACCGCTCGCTCTTTTAGGCAATTCCATTAAAAATTGTTTGTCAGTATATTCAGGAATAATTGGTGGTGGAGGTGGCTCACCTGGTTTTATCTCTCCTAAAAATCTTTTTAATGAAATTGTTTTATTTATATTTGAGATTATATACTTTCGACTATTAATTTTTATCGCAACTGTATCCTTATTCTTTAAAATAATATCAAGAAGTACTGTTCTGCTTGGGTATGTGGTTACTTCTTTCTCAACATTTTCTAAATAGAATTCCGTGTTTTTGTAAAAAATTGAATACCATTTGCCATTTACTTTAATATCTCCAGATTCTCCATGATCAAACTTAAAATTTAAATATATCAACACATCTTTCCCATTCTAGTAAAACTTGAATTCTGTATTATTATTAAAATAGATAATTATAGATATATAATTTTTGGAATAAGAGTTAAAGAAAAAAATGACCTAGCCCTTTCCCTTTGACAGTATCAAAGCAAGTAGATCCTTAAATCCTATTGAATTGAATCCCTTTTTATTAAAATCTTTTTCCAATCCCTAAATTTTATAAATTATATTGTTAATTTTGTTCCCAATGGAGATCTACCTTAAGATTTATA
>Ga0114925_10000111_pt1 | contig 29194 bp, 55 predicted proteins | sample SumtaG_2_FD_87287 | JGI IMG/M metagenome (GOLD analysis project Ga0114925, IMG submission 87287) | Deep subsurface microbial communities from Indian Ocean to uncover new lineages of life (NeLLi) - Sumatra_00607 metaG | ecosystem: Environmental > Aquatic > Marine > Oceanic > Sediment | place... | reverse complement strand
TTCAGGTACTGGCAAAAGGTATATTCTTACGCGGTGAGAGAATGTCCCGTAGATACTGCGGCACTTAGGGCCACGATCAGGATACAAAAGGGAAGAAACACTACCGGGAGGCATATAGTAGGAAGGGGAGATAAAATGTCAGAATACTACATACTTGCAGGTGGTGGTGGTGTGATCAACCCACGACACAAGAGAGAGGTAGACTATGCCAGAGCCGTTCATGATGGAACATCTAAACGACCGGCCAACCCATTCCTGGACAGAGCCATGATGAAGGCAGAGAAGGACTATGAAGATTTCATAAGGAAGTATCTGGACTGGTTCCAGAATACATGGTCAAAGGATCAGCCAGTGCCGACAACGTGGAATGTACCATTGCCGGTTTCGGAATATCAGTCTGGACTGGAGGGTAGGAGATAATGGCATTCTCAACTCGTACCATCTTCCTTTTCATCAGGGGAATCGACCAAACGGGCAGGGCACTTGAGAAGCCATATCGAGACATGACTAAACTGGAGAAGGCCCAGGCAGCACTGTCAAGAACTGGATATAGATTAATGTTCGCCGGTGCTGCATTTACCATGTTTGCTGCCCTCGCCGGACGAGCTATAATGGGACTTCTGGAGAGTACATCGTTAGGACAATTGTATCTGGAAGATTTTACCAGAACATTCGATAGGTTGAAACAGGGCCTTGCAGAAGCGATTATGGACAATTTCGGGCCGGTAATTGAGGGGTGGCTTGCCACTCTGGACGATCTGGCCAAGAACGAAGAATGGAAACGTATAGTGGCCGGGTTGATAGTTCCGGCAACAATTACGTTAGGAGCGGTAGGTATAAGTCTAGTCGCCGTTGGATTGGGAATGAAGATTGTGACTGCATTAGCAGTGGCTGTGGGTAAAGTGGCCGGTCTGGAAGCCGCCGGCGCTGTGATGCTCGGGGGAGAAGTTGCGCTGGCACTTGCCATCGGCATAGTGCTATCGTTTGTTGTCTCTCAGATCATCTGGTCCATGATACCGGAAAAAATGAGGGAAAGTATAAAGGACCTCCGGGAACAGGCTGAAGCATACGTCGCAGAGACAGGGATACCTATACGAATGGGACAGCAACCTGGCGATATGATGTGGCCTGAAGGAGAGAAGCCAATGTTCGGACTGGGTGGATTTACTCAGAGACAGATAACCATCAACACGCAGAACTTCTTCGAGAACGTCTACACCGGTGCTGAGGACGAGGAAGACCTATCAGACAAAATAGACGAGGCCATGGTGGACTCTGCAAAGAATATAGACTGGGATGAACCAGACGTTTGGTGATGATAAGATGTCAGCACCAAGGTATACTCTCAAAATCGGCGGCGTAGCACACGATTATATATCTGTAAAGATAAGCTGGGCCGTGGGTGGAGACCCCCATGTATGGGAGGCAGTATTGAGAGATCATGGTGCTATTGTCAACAAGGGTGACAGCGTTGATATAGAACGAGACAATCAGAGCATCTTCAAAGGAGAACTAGAATTAAAGGACCCGCGAATGGGTAAGAGCACATCCATGTTCGTACTGGGGCGACACACCGGTGTTAAAATCTGGAGGAAATGGATCGAACGATATGCCGATGTTGGAGGTTTCTGGACCAATTATTATATGAATAAAGTGGTCGAATTCCTACTGTGGCCATCCCGTTCAGACAGGCCAGATATTGATAACAAATATAGGAGGGTAGGCTGGGGTATTGATCCGACCGGTTGGGTAATGGATGCCTCTGATAGAGCAGACGCCGATCACGAGGAAGAAAACGTGGCCAATAGACTCAACACGATTGGATGGCAACTCGGTAAGAACCAGGCAGTGAATGAATATATCGAGATAGATTTAGGTGCGTCTACTACCATATGTGGAATTAGAATAGAGAACCGAACGGCACATCCAGAAGAGTTCATTAGAAATTATAAGATAGAGACCAGCACCACCGGGGCTTGGGGTGGTGAAGAGGTGGAAGTCGCTTCCAAGAGTAATAACAGAGCCATCAATATCGTCGAGTCATGGACTGAAGCGGCAACTAGATATATACGGGTAATCTGTACGGGTAACTTTGCGGACGACTGGCGAATCGGTAACATCTTTGTCTACGAATCGGATGGAGCCATCAGTGGAATTTCGGTGGGAACTATTGACGAACATCTCCCATTGAACTGTAGCTTGATGAACTCTAACGCTAACTCCGGGCAGACGAACGTCGTGGTAAAAGAGGGATGGCGTTTCAAGGCCGGGGATGATGTAATCGTAGGTGATGATGATGCAGAGGAGACCAACAGTATTGACAGTATATCCGGTAACACCCTCACGATGGATGATAACCTAGACAACAACTACACGACGGCGAAGAATGGATTTGTCACCAACCTAGACAGATACACCGAGATCAATCTGGAATATATGAGAAGGAACCAGGCAATATCCAAGATAGTCACGTACTGTACGACAGATGATATTAAGTGGGAGTGGGGGGTCAGCGATGCCGGCGCCGTCAATATGGGTGCCAGAGTAGGAACTGATAAGAGCGGATCCATCAGTTTCACATATGCACAGGCCGCTGGAATAGAGCGAGCATCTAACAGATCGGACGATAGGAGAAGAGCAGATAAAGTCCTAGTTTTAGGACGTGGAAAGGGAAGTAATCAGGATCTCAACGCAAGTGGCTGGATAGGAAGTGGAGAGTATGAACTTGTCGTTACCGACGGTTCATTGGAGACGAAGGAAGCATGTGAAGCCAAGGCTAGGGCCATAATAGAAGAATATGGTAGTGGTGTAACGGACCCCAATGTAAGGGTCAACGATACATACGCCACCGGTTTATGGGGCATTGGTGACGACGTTACATTAACAGAGAGTAAAACCGGTCTGGCCGGTTCATATAAAGTGAAGAAGCTGACCAGATTCTATAACGTTGGTGGTGAACAGGTAACCATAGAAGCAGATTTCATTAGGGGAAAAACAAAAGATACTCTGGCAAGATTACAACGACTCATAAGTAAACAAGAAGGTGATTATCCAGAAGAAATATTCGATGAGATAATTGAAGATACTGGACTAAGGCTCTTCTATGAAGCAGAGTTGATGACACTCGACCCCAGTGCGACGGTTGAAACTGATGCCACTTCTTCCAATGGTGAACATGTGAAAATGGCTCAGGCCGGAAGTGGTCTCGTATGGTGGGGTCCCGGGGTAGCCCTGAAGTCTGGGTCGTATCGAGTTGTATTTAAGTGTAAAGTCACGAGCAATGCAAGCAGTAGTAACTTGATCATTATCGATGTATACAGTGTAACCGATGGAACCACGATTGCCACACTAACATTAACACCTGACAGTTTTGCAGCCAACAACACATGGGAGCCGAAGTCATTCACGTTCAACCTCACATCAGACTATACGGATTTGGAATTACGGGCCAACAACTTCTCGACGGGAATAACCGATTTCTACTGTGATTGGATAGGAATAACTTCTAACTGGATAGTGGATGACCCACCGGGGGCTCCTGGTGCTCCAGCCAACCCAACAGCTACGTCGGAGTTGTCTGCGGTCAGGGTTCAATGGGATGAAAATACTGAGTCCGATCTCGATCACTATATAATTTATAGAGACACATCACCAACCCCTACGGCAGAATACAGAAGGGTACATAGTAACGTCTTGATTGATGTAAACGTAGCATGGGCAACGACCTATTATTATCGGATCAAGGCCGTAGACTGGACCGGAAATGCGTCAGCTTATTCCAATGAAGTGTCCGCAGCACCAGCTTACATAGATCCGGCCGATTTGGATATAGAATTAAAGCCATGGGTAAGTGACCTTAACGTCATATGGGATGATGTAAATGATACACCACCAACGGATTGGAACCATATCTTGTGGGGACAAGCTGGTGACGAGGGCCCTGGAGGTACAAATGCAACCATCACTTTTGCTGATGGTACTACCCGCGCCATTACGACGAACGAAAATGCTAACGTGGCAGATGGCCTCTGGTGGATTTACTGGACAGACGCTAACACTGTTCTTCAGTGGTCACAAACATATAGTGATGCCATAGGTGCAGGAAAAGGATTAATGGGTATCGTTGAAATTAATAACGCCGGTTCAGAATCTCCGACCATCTTGCTCTTCGACAGTTATAAACCAACAATAGGCGCCGGTGTGATAGGAGCGTACGCTATATATTCAAAACACATGTCGGCAGATTGGTTCACTGGAAAGAACTTCAGAACCGCCGTTGGTGTAGGTGAGGGAGGAGGACCAGCCGGAATACGGTTCAATGCCAACGAACTTGCCGGTTATACAGGCGGTACGACCAAAGGTTTCTATATATTGAATGATGGTGTAGCATACTTCGCTGGCGGGAAGTGTTACATAGACGCTGATGGGATTAGCATCCAACATGATGGATTAGTTAATACTATCGGTATTCGTCTCAAGGACGATGGGGGTGTTCTGAAGGGTACTCTTCAAATTGATATCGCTGATGGTATTGGTCTTGCAGGATCAACTGGTGCATATCTCAGTAACCTTGCCGCTACTGCTTATTTGGGGGTAATTGTTGAGGCTATATATATTCAAAGTGCAGGTACTTCTGATATTACGCTATATACTGCTGGCGATATCATTGCCCGGGGAGGCAATGTTCTTCCATTTGCTGACGGCACACAGCAACTAGGGGAAAATACTACACCGCTACGATGGTCGGAAATACACGTAGATAGTATAGTTTTGGATGAAAGTCCTGACGCTGACCATACAGCTAATGGAATAATGATTCCCGGCACCGCTGGAGAAAACTTGGTGTTTGGAGACTTCCTCTATTATAAGTCAGATGGAAAATGGTGGAAATCGGACGCAGATGCAGTAGTCACGATGCCCATTAGTGGAATGGCAACGGGTACAATAGCCGCTGACGCGTCTGGAGAAATACTTGTATATGGAGTAGCTAGAGATGACACGTGGGCTTGGACCGTTGGAGCCCTGCAATATGCGAGCACAACCACAGCAAGACTACAGGAGGCACAACCATCTGGTAGTGGAGATCAGGTACAGGCAGTATCGGAAGCGAAGGCCGCAACTATTATATTATTCAAACCGTGTGCGGTGTTGGTGGAAATTGTATGAGTTGGACTGAAAAGTACCACTTGCTGGCGGTGCCCTCCCTCGTCTTCACCTGGGAGGAACGGAATCTCAATGCCCTCTATGGGGTGCCCGTGAACGCCGTCGTTCTACTGGCCCTGATCAACAACGAAACAGACTCAGACAACTCGGTGGATGCACGTGAAAAGGGTACCACGGACGGCGTCGGGGGACAGATACAGAAGGCTGGCCCTGGTGGATCGATGATGTTCACCACGTTCTGTCAAACAGATTCTGATGGAATAATCGAGATCTACCAGGGCGAGCTTACCTACACAAGAATAGCGCTGCTGGGCTACCTAACCGGGTGCACATACGCAGCCATACACGTAATTGAAGACCCGCCAGATGATGACGCCTGGTATGCAGTTGGAGATGCATCTTACGCAGATCGTGTCGTTTGCATACGGCTCACTTCCACTGATGAGGACAATGAATTATTGTGTGGCGTGAGGGAAACAAGCTCAGCCCTGAATCGTTATTTTGAAGTGATGGAGCGTGAGGGGGCGGGCTACGCCGTTCTCGGCGACATACTTGTCCAGGCTGACGGAAGCGGAAACTTCGAGGCTTACAGACAAGATGGTGCAGGCTGCCATGTCACCGCAAGGGGTTATTTCAGTTTGAACGTATCGTTCACCGAGGCCATGGTAGACGAGGACGTGGGCGATCAAGTTCCCTGGGGCGATGAAACAATCTCGGCCCCCGCAAGCTCCCTGGCCCAATTCCTCATCACCAACAACTATCCGGTAGATGAGAAATGGGGAGGCATACGGCAGAACGGGTCTGCACTTACTCGTCGGTTTGACCTGGCCGAAGCAGAGGCATGGGCCTGGTTGGTTATGGTGACCTGGTGAACGTGGACGGCAGCCAGATCATCGAAAACTACGTCGAGGCCGGGGCGCTCATAGACATCCACTACCTGGGTTATCTTACCATTGGCGCCCTACCTGGATGGCCCCACAATTTCCTTGGCGTCGCCAACGCTAACATTGGCAAGATCATGGGCGTCGCTAAGGCAAACATCGCCAAGGTGATGGGAGTAGCATAGGATGGTTACCGAAACCTTTTTAAGCACATCCGTACTATCCTAAAGTGATTGGTATGGTAGGATTAACACTCAAATCCATAGAGCAGAGGATAGCCGAACTACAAACTGCGTTATCTCAGTCGTCTCAGCAACTTATTACTGTTAGAAATGTCGTAGCGGCTGTAGAGGCTCAGGTAACAAGATTGACCGGGGCGTTGCAAGAAATGAATCGTCTGAAGGGGATATTACAAGCAGAAGAAAAAGAAGCCACAAAGGTAGATGACTCACCAGAAAAGGAAAACGATATAAGTGAGGATGAGCCTAGTTTAGATGAAGATCCTCAATGACGGAATTAAATCTCGATAACACAGACTATGGTGGAAGTCAGGACATCACCCTCAGTCACGTTCTAGAATATATAATCGGTAAGAGGGAGGACTATGCCGTCAAGAGCATCCCGAGCAAGACAACTCCCACTGTAGACGTTGATACCATAGATACTAAACCAAGGACATTCCGGATAGAGGCTAGAATAACCTCAACGGAAAGGGCCAACCTCAGGACAATGAGAGCAGAGAGAACATATATTGACATCACCGATACCGATGAATCAGACATCTATTCGAGAATGACCGGCCTAGTATTCAGAGCAGCCATGGGATATCCTGACCAGCCATGGATCGCCAACATATCCCTGATAGGATTAGACTCGTAATTGCGAAAGCTTTTTAAGTCCCAACCCCACTATGAATCTGAGGCATTAACTTGAGTCGAGTTCTTAATACCGATATGGAAAAATTATTAGACGAAGAAAAATATGTTAAACGCCTCGATGAAATAGTTAAAAAACAAGGGAATATTTTTGTAGTAGACTTCATGGATTTAGAGAATCGGGAAGAGTTAAGGACGAATTATAAAGAAACCATGAAGGGTGTTTTCGGTGATATTAATGACATTGTTAATAGGAAGGTTGGTATTCATGCCAGAAAACTCGGTGTGGATGAATGTCCAACCGTCATCTTGGCATTTGCAAATACAAACAATAAAAAATCCATGAGGGAACTTTCATCGGACGATATAAATTCGTTGATGGAAATAAACGGAATTGTCACTAGCACAATCTCGCCACGTTCCATAGTAGTGAGAGCTATATATCTCTGTTCTCAATGTGGAGAAAGTCTGGTGATTGATCAGGAATCCGACGATCTAACGAAACCCACCAAATGTCCGAGTTGTAATTCTAGGAAAGGATTTACTCTGAAAGAAACCGAATCTGTGTGGGATGATTACCAAGAAACTTTCATTCAGGAAAATCCAGAGGAGGTAACTTCTGGCGTTGTCCCTAGGACAATGAAGATGAGGATGGTGGGGAAACCACTCATGGACATATGTAAACCGGGCGATGTAGTAAACGTAGTATGTACAATGCTCCCAGAACCGATGAGAACAAGGGGTCTAGGGAGAGTTTTCAACTGGTACCTCGGTGTTAACAACGTTGAAGTGCTGAACGCGGATGCCTTCAGTACAGAACTCTCTGAGGAGGATATGAACGACATTTTCCACTGGGCCTCACTTCCAAAAATAAGGGACATAATCATACGGAGCATATATCCATCTATCTTTGGAAACGCGACTGAAAAGTACGCCATAACACTTTCGTTATTTGGTGGAACAGACATAAAAAAGTCTGATATAGAACACAGGGGTACTATAAACATCTTGCTCCTCGGGGACCCAAGCACGGCGAAAACGAGGATGTTACTAGCTGCCCATCGGATAGCTCCGAAGGGGATATATACCGATGGAACCGGAGCCACCGGGGTTGGGCTTGCGGCAGCGGTCATTAAAGGGGAACATGGTTGGAGAATAGAGGCCGGTCCCCTTGTCTTAGCCGATAGAGGAAATTGTTTCATAGACGAATTGGAAAAGATGGATGATGGTGATCGTAAGAAGATCCATGGTGCAATGTCCATTCAACAGATAAGGTTGGACAAGGCCAATCAACATGCCACGTTAAATGCTAGAACTGCAATAATCGCCGCTGCCAACCCAGCGCACGGACGTTATGATCCATATCAAACACTCGCAGAAAACGTCTCCCTCCCAGCTACGATACTGTCTAGGTTCGATTTAATCTTGATTATGAAGGATGTCCCATCTGAAGAGAGGGACCGGAAATTAATGGAGAAGATATTGCGGGTCCAAGAGGATGATGAAAACAAAGACCTCCCTCGAATGAGTGGTGAGATGATCAAAAAGTACATCTTGTATGCGAAAACAATAGAGCCAAAACTCAACGATGAGGCCGTAAATACTATTGTAGATTTCTATGTTCAGATGCGTAGTCTGTCAACCAGAGACCTAGAAAATCCGATAGCGATAACAGCCAGACAGGGAGAGGGTGTAAGGAGGTTGGCCGAGGCCAGCGCGCGCATGGCGTTAAAAAGCGAGGCGGATAAGGAGGATGCTGAAATTGCAATCAAATTAATGATGGAGATGTTGGAACGGGCCGGATACGATCCAGACACCGGGAAAATAGATATACTTAATATAGAATCAGGAAAGACCAAATCCAAGGAGGATAAACAGAACCTGATTCTCCGGGAACTGAGCAGACATGGAGGGGAGCCTCTACATATCGACGAGTTGGCAGACAATCTGGCAAACTATATGGACAGAGACGAATTGAGACGGCGCATGGCAGGAATGAATACTTACATCTTCAGCCCGAGGCCTGATTTTTGGAAAAGAATATAAATAAGTACGTGTCTATTTTATGGAGATAATACATGAAGAAACTATTTACTGAGAAACCAACCGTCGAGGAAATGTTTGCCACCGCTACAGGTACATTAGAAGCTGAATATCCTTGTGATTTCTGTGTTAAAGACTGTAAAAAGGAAAAGGGGGTAAGTTTTCTGATAATTTGGTGTAAGGATGCGGAGTTTGCTTCAGATGTCTAAATCTAAACCTAAAGGCCCATGGGGAGAGATAATATATATCGACCCCGATGATGAGGAAGACGTGGATGAAATCCACAAGCTTATCAAGGAACTCAAGGAATTGAAGAAGGCCCCGATAAACTGGGATAACGTGTCCATGAGGGAGGCAGAAGCACTGAGACAGGCGGAGATCAATAAGCTGGACAAGAAAATTTACGATCTCATAAAACTGAAGAAACAAAAGGAAATGTTTAAATAACACTTCACCTTATCCCTTTTCAGGAGAAACAGTGAATGAAAATTAAATGTGATTGGTGTGAAACCGAATATCAACTACATAATACCCTCGATCTTCGATCAGTAACAACTAAATCATATGGGTTTGAGGCACGGGTTAGATTAATATGTCCTAAATGCAACCAAACCGAGTATATGACATTAAGAACAAATTTCAGAGCTGTTATCGGAAAGGCGATAAAATGAAGGCTAGATGTACTAAGGGTGTTTTCGGGAAATATTGTGTTCTCGTTCAAAGAGAAACACAAATGATAACTTACTGTGGACTCTATTTCAGGTGCGATAGTGAGAACAGGGTTCCTGAGTCAGCATTTGCTGATGTTCAGAGTTTTGTTACGAGGCCGAGTGAAGAATGATTGTTGTAAAGAAGAGCGGATCAAAGAAGCATCATATTCAACTCGGGATAGTTTCTGATAAGACGGTCTGTGGGAGATCAGGTACTCTCACAGAAATGATTAGTTTAGATGAACGCCCATTTGACTTCTGCTTGAAATGTTGGGCATATATCGGTAAACAGATGGTTGGAAAATATCTTCGTTATGATGTGTGGGAAGCTCTAAAAGAGTATCAGAGTTCTGTTACGAAGGTGAGTAGTGATGAATGAAGTTAGGGGTGGAGAGTATGCCTTCTATAAGGGTGAAGAGATTTGGGTCGTAAATGCTAGACCAGATGAAAATAAGGCGCTAATCACATTCAACCCAGACATGGAAGATCCAAATTTTCCCATCCGTGCGGAGTGGGTTAAATACGAAGATTTAGTTCATAGTTCAAACAGAAGATAACCTTTTTAAACCACTCACGGTATATTATATAATATGTCATTCGATCTAGAGTCAAGACTTGGTGCGATACCTTCTGAATGGGATTCTCGAAACTACCGGGTAGATAGAGCAACACTTCTTATGGCCCAAACTCTCCCGGAACGAATGCTTGATTTGATGTTCTACGTACGGAGACCTCGACCAAGCCAGGGGAATATCGGAACGTGTGTCGGTCACGATGGAGATGAGGTCATTCAGATAACCAACCATCTGGAAGATAAGACTCCAGTGAACACGTCAGGCGGATGGCTTTATTACTGGAGTCGAAAACATTCTGTCCCACCGGTTCCGGACTGGCAGGAAGGAAGTACCAACCTGGGACTCGTCCGAGCCCTGAACAAACTAGGTGCTACCACCGAAGAATGTTGTCCAACCGATACTGTGGCCCCATTTGATATAGAGTGGTGTGAAGAGGCAAAAACAATCGCCAAACTATACGCTATTGATGAATACTGGAACGTGAACAACAATCCTGTAGATATCAAGGCCGCTATGATGGGTTGGACACATGAGGCCAACTATAAGATGCCGGACGGTTCCCCGGGCAAGATACCGTTAATATCAGCCTTTCCCGTATATGATAGTTTTAAGGAATCCTATCACAACGGCGGCGTAGTTCCAATGCCTAAGCCTGGTGACCGACTCCTTGGAGGTCATAGCAGTCCTATAGCGGGGTGGGATATAATAGATGATGGGAATTATTGGACCAATCCAGGTTCCTGGGGTCCGGATATAGGAGACAAGGGAGATTTCCACCTTCCGGAAGACTATCCGTTCTACAGGAACGACTGGTGGCTAATACACAATGGTCCACCAACCAACGATCCTGATGATCCTAGCCCCTGTAAAGTAGGCAAGGGCGCCGCAACACTAGCCAACCTTCTCCCTTGGGTGCTGGGGCGGAGAGGCAGATTCTCTTACAGAAATCCGAGATAGAAACGCTTTTATAACACTTCCCCATTTTCTATAGTATGGCCAGTAAGTGTCGCAAATGTAGGAAGAAGGGATTGCAAAGCTTCGAGGAGACAGTTGTAGTTATGACTAGTAAGGGACCGGCCAAGGTAACCTATCTTCTTTATAAATGTAACAAATGTGGAGAGGTAATGAGATGGAAGGATACAGTTTAGAACCATTCTGGGGTGAGGTGTTTCACCCGACGGAAATTGCAACGGTCATTTGGTTTTTTCAGTTCGTATCGATGGGGGAAGAGATAGAGACCTTCTCAACCATGGAAGAGGCCATTTTAATATTGAAGGCAGATATCGATCTACGGACCCCAGACGAGTATGATAGACTCCTCCCAAACATAACGATTTACATACCCGACTTATGAAAAGGTTTATAAGGGGCCAGACGGGATTAAAAGAAACGGTAACAATGATGGATGAAGGAAAAGAAGAGATCAGGGATTTCGATGAACTCATAAAAATGCTATGTGGTCTAGCCGAACACCATGTGTACCTTGATGATTACAAGATACTTGTTGTTGAGGTTTGTCCGGAACCTTTCATTGTCATGGACGATAAAGAATTTGAACGATTGCATAAGGAGTTGTTCGGACAATGAACCACTACTGTAGTCCTTGGTGTGATGACTGGGACGAATGCAATGAGTTAGGATTGTTAAAAGTAATGACAATCGTAACCGAACATCCAGACAGGGTGACTAAAGATTGGTGTCGAAATTTAAAATACCAAAGCCTCCAAAATATAGGGGAAGAATCCCAAGAGGAGTAGTACGATGTCCGAAATGCCGTTGGAGGGTCCCGGCAACTCGGATATGTCTATCGTGCGGCAACAAACTCGACCAATCAGGTGAAACCCATGTTTAAAGAACGGACACTTCCAGTGAAAACTGTGTGGAAAAACATAGTAGACGTAATTTATAGAACTGAGACAAACGATGCCGGGATAATCAGATCGGTGATGATCTATGATGAGTATAAGACCAAGTTGTTCGAATATGATGATAGAGACATATTCATCGACCTAGGGGCACACATCGGTACATGGTCCCTCTTGATGGCCAGTCTTAATCCTACCTTTGACATCTACAGTTACGAGGCCATTCCGGAAAATTTTACACTCTTACGAAGGAACATAGAATTAAACGGGTTTAAAAACATACATCCGTTTATGAATGCTGTTTCAGGGGATTCAGAAGGGATGGCGTCAATATATTACACAAACGATGATACGCCATTTGGTAAAGCCCATAAATTCGTAGGAAATATGTTGGAGGGACCAGGAAAGGTGATACAGGTGCCCAAGATATCGATCAACGATATATTTGAGAAAAATAACATAGAAACATGCAAAATGATTAAAATGGATTGTGAGGGCTGTGAGGTGAAAGGGTTCCTCACTCTAGAGGAGAAACATATGAAAAAAATAGAATATATTGTGGGTGAATTCCATCCGTTTCAAGGCATAGATGTCTCCGCGTTCTATTCCCTCTTCGAACCGTACTTCGAAGATATAAGCCACCTCATTTTAAACGAGGAAAATGTAAACTCCCTCAGAAGGATCTTATACAGGCGAAAATAATCAAACCACAACATTTAAATGCTTATTAGCCTCAATGTAATGTGATAACGTTGAAGTGTCCTAATTGTGGCCAAGAAGTAATGGAAGTGTTTGATGTCCGAGGAAGAAGGGCCTGCGGCCGCTGTCAGTTTGACTTCATATGGGATTTCATTGAGGGGACGCGCCGAATATTGAGAGGCGACGAACTCGATAAGGAAAGTATACCAAACATTCCACATTTCTAGGTGATATTATGAGGGATTTAGAAAGATTGACTGAGTTATGGCACGGAGAAGGACCGAATCTTAACGCTGGATGTGGTCTTCCTGGTACATGCCTCCTTCCACCATTCATAAATTTTGATATAGTAAGATACGAATCATGGGATACTAAACCACATTGTATATTTGAAGTGGGGGATGTTAGAGAGATCCCTTATCCAGATAAGCATTTTGATGTGATATTTACCAGCGAACTAATAGAACATTTTCATTATTCCGATGCCGTGAAAGTGCTTAAAGAATTTTATAGAGTTCTAAAACCTGGGGGTTGTCTGAAATCAATTTGTCCAGATTTTGATTGGGCAGTAAAGATTTACATGGGTTTGATACAATATAAAGACTACGATCAAAGGGAAGGATTATTGGCGTTAAAAAATGGAGAGTATTATGGTTTTATGGGGCCAATCTGGGCGGTTCTATATGGAAACCAACAACCAGAAGGAAAGTTCTATATGTCAGAACACCAAACAATATGGAATGAGGAAAATCTCATATTTTGGTTGGACAGGATAGGGTTTGTAAATATTGAGAGAGTGCCTGATAAACTCCCATGGGGTTATCCACATTGTACCGCGAGAGATTTAGCTGTGGAGGCATGGAAAAAATGAGAGTTGTAATAATATCATTTGATGCTCTAGAACCTGAGCTAGTAGATAGATACAATTGTAGAGGAATAAAACAAAAAGAACATGGTATAGTTGATCTGGAAACATCGTATTTACGTGGACGACCAAAAGGATATGGTTCCGGTAATCCCAACACAACTGAAGTATATGCTACTTTTATGACTGGAATTGTACCAAAAAAACCATATCGCGAATTTATTCCAACGTTTGATAGAAATAATGGCACTCCCACTATTTTTTCGTTCACCGATAAGGTGATATGTAGTAGTATCCCAGCGGCCCCTTTACGTAGGTTAGGGGTAATAGAGCTTTATGCCGGAAACAAAACATTTGGTAAATATTTTGATAAAGAACTAAATCTAAAGAAGGCGGAAAGAATTTTCTATACATATATGGCCGCATTATCAGCCATATCCGATGCCATAGCTTTGAGTGATAAAGAATTGATTTTCTTATATTTTAGCGAACCAGATAAATTACAACATATATACATGGATATAACCAAAAATGAAGCAAAATATAAAAGACTATATAGCTTTTTAGAGGAACGAACGAGAGAAATGATAGAAGCGTTCGATGATGGAAAAACCCTCATCATTGTACATTCTGATCATGGTGTCAACATGAAAGGGTGTCACAGCCATCATGGATTCTGGTCATCAAATATGCCCCTCGACGAAGGGACCAATATCGATTTGCTCCGATGGTACCATATAATAAAAAAGTGGCTTGAAAAAGACCCAGATACGTTGGAGATTGATTCAGACGAAATTGACTTTACAGAGGAAGAGAAAGCTACAGTACGCGAAAACCTAGAGAAGTTAGGATACTTCGGGTGATTATAATGCCTTCTTATTATTTTGTCAAAAGACTCACGGGGTTTCTAAGTACACCGGAACGGAAGGACTGGGTCGGTCTAGATGCTGGCTGTTCCGCACACGTCGGTGTGTTAGCTGAGTATGGCCTTGATGCTGAAGATATTGTACACAAGAAATTTACTAATCCCGACTATCCGTACGAAAAATTCATACATGGAAATATATATGATATGCCAATAGAAGACAAAACATTCGATTATGTAGTTTCCTCTCACGTAATAGAACATATAGAATGGCCATTGGACGCTCTCTCAGAGATGATTAGAGTGGCAAAAAAGATGGTGATTGCTAACGTTCCACGGTATACTCTAAAACAAGAGGAAATTACTCCCTGTGTAAAACTCGATCAATATTATCTAGGTAATCACCCGGAGCTATGGGAAAAATATGGGCTAAAAGATGAGGATCTAAAGTGGAAGTGGTCAGGATACTTTGGAAACTTTGAAGCTCCTCATTGTGCTTGGTATCCAAATCCGAGTGACCTCGTTGATCTGTTTAAAAAGACCGAACTGTTTGAACAAATCAAGGCCGAAGTCTGTCCAGATAATTGTGGTGAAAGCAATGTGTTCGGATGGCTAAAACAATGAAGGTAGCCCTCCTCGATAGAAGGTTTGCCCACAGTCGTCAAGACCTCCCAGAGAAATTTTCTGTAAAACCTCGAATAAAATGGAACGAACCAACTCAGAACGGGAACGAGAACACATTTGCCGTCATAGATACTTTCGATGATGTTTTAACTGGTCCACTACGACAAGGAACTGACTACACCATTCTTCAAGACTATGATTTAATCTACCTCAGAATCAGAGAACTACGGTCAAGAGAGGTTTTAAAACTACACGAAAAGGGTCAATTTGTAGAAATGGTAGAAATAGAACCAATAATGGACCTTCGTAAGACTTGTCCCAATTCCATCATAGTAGGATATACTGACGAATATGTAGGTGTAAGCCGCATCGATCATTCCATGTTAGATGGACTGAAGAAGATGGCACAGTATTTAGACGCCATAGTTTGTGGTTTTGGTAGAGATTATCAAGCAGACTTATTCTCACAACTCGGAATTGAAAATTATTATCATCTTCCATATGCTGGTGATGTTTATCACTGGAAGAAATACTACAAACCTCCAGAAGAGAAGGAATATAGAGTTTCCGGAATGTGGCATATTCGTTCATATTCAGGACAGGGAAGAGGAGACAGGAACCATACAACCACTTTCAGTATCATGAAGAAGCTTCAGGATAATCATGGAATAAAGTGTCGGTTCTATTTGAATTTTGACGGGTGGAAGCTAGAAGATGCATTAAGGGGACATATAAGTAGGTTAGGCCTTAACTGTGAACTGATGCAGCATATGGGAAGTGACGAATTTTATAATTCAATGGCATCCGACTTAATCTTTATAGAGGAATACCCGGCACCAGCATACTCCAGGGCCACGGTCGTTTCGGCCGCCGTTGGAACTCCTTCGATAAGTAATTATTTAAATGATCCATCTCGTGTCTGCTTCCCAGAACTGACCGTTGAATGGGATGAAAAGAATAAAATGGTCCGGTTGGCTGAAAAACTAATCAACGACAAATTGTTTTATAAGCAACAGGCAGAAGCAGGATTTAATAACTCTGAGTACTATTATTACCCCGCGCATAAAGAACGAGTACTTGAACTTTATGACATACTACGGGAGAAAAAACAATAAATATATATGTGGTAGTGAGGGTATTATATATCGATCACTATGAGTCAAATTTTGATAACTGGCGCTGATGGATTAATAGGACGGGCGCTTGTAAGAAAACTGGTACAGGAAGGGAGAAGTTTTACCGCAACAGATATACGTACCAATTCTGAGTTAGGTATATCGCGCCTAGACGTGACTGAAAGGGGTCCCGTGTATGATGCGGTCAAGGAAGCTGATGTAGTTGTGCATCTAGCGGCCCTCGTAGGCGGCAAGCCAAGCGAGAAGTTCCCTTGGCAATATTCCTATGTAAACTATGTAGGAACCCTCAATGTTCTGGAGGCGATACGAGAGATTGACGACCGGGACATAAAACTGGTATTCATGTCTAGCTGGGGCACGTTCGGAACGGATATATCTCTCCCCATAGATGAGGCCACTCCACAAAATCCTAGGAATCCATATGGAGTGAGTAAAGTCAGTGCGGAAGGGCTCGTTAAATTGTACGCTGACCTTTACGGCCTCAACGCTATCGTTTTACGGCCGACCATGATCTACGGTCCTGAACAAATGGAAAAGACCCACGTACAACAGATTGTGGATTGTATGCTGACAGGAGATACGTTTGAGATATGGGGCGAAGGAACTCACACCAGAGAACTGTTACATGTTGACGATATGGCCGATATTCTCTATAAATCTATTGACTACATCCCAACAGAACCTCATACCGTATTCATCGTGGGTACGGAAAACCCACTATCTGTCAAGGAGGTGGCGAAGGCCGGACAGAGGATAGCCCCGTTCGATATTGAATACGTCCCGAGCAATAAGTGGGTATTTAGCCAACGGTCGGATATGTCTAAATTGGTAAAAGAAATGGGGATAGATCCTCTCGAATTCCGAACCATAGAGGAAGGGTTGAAGGACTGTCTAGAATATCGGAGAAACCTTTAAATACTACTGTGTTATATGTTTTTGTGATCGAGAATGGTAAGCCATTTCGCCACTGTTAGCCACTTCGAACGTGTTCCCATTCTCGGTCGTCTGGTGGGGATAGCCGGACTCGTCATGATAGCCAGTATAGTTTTGTCTCCCCACCAAAATCTTTAAATAGAAGCACTCCCACTTCAATCATAACATGATACTCATAACAAGTATAATGTGGCTCGACAGAATTCTACCCCGGATCCCAGTGGACATCCCATTCATGTTTTACTGGACCGAGGAAGAAATTCCAAGGATGATTTAATCCTTCTGTATGGTCGCACTGAGGTCGAAAGGACCTTCAGACAGTACCTTGATCACATCATCAGGGGTTATCTCAAGCGGTTCTCCCCTTTCCAAGGCATACTTAATGGCCTCCTGCCCTATGAGTTCAGTGAGGCGATTTAAAGTCATCGTAAGGATCTCCATGGCCGCAGGACTGAAATTAACCTCTCTCGTCGGCAGTTCTGTATCTTTAATCGGAACCAGTTTGTACTTAGGCTCCCCGAACAGTTTATCTAATATACCCATCTCACCCAAATATATACAACCGAAGTATTTAAATATTACGAAAGATATGGATATATGGTAACTATGCACAGTGAAGTATGTCCCGTCTGCGATGGTCATGGAAGGATCGAAGACCCGGATACTCAAATAGAGCTTTCGTGCCATGGATGTGGAGGAAAGGGATGGGTCCCGGTACCGAACGACCCCGACTACGACCCATGGCCATGGCCATTTCCGAAGCCCGAACCGGATGTATTCCCACCAAAGAGACGACGAGATATATGGTGGTGTTTTATTCCAAGTCCGGGGACGGTCCGTTAAACTTTTCGAGAACCTCTTTATGATATCCTGCTTCTAGACGGTGGTCATAACCGATGAAGATATTTATGGCCCTTTGGACGGTAAGTCCATTATACCATTTCATGAAGGCCGCACGTCCAGCTTCGGTACCTTCGTTCATATAAATCAAATATCCTCCAGCATAGCCCCAAGCCTCTCGGAGCATATAATGGGAGTAACAAACGCCCTCATCGTATTGAGGATGACTACACCCGGGGATTAAACAGTTTTCAGGTATTATAGTAACCATTATTCTTCATTCTCTTCCTCACTATCGAAACATTCATAGCAAAGGTTTGGGCCTAGTCCACCTAGACCACCACCAGCACAATTGGAACAGATCACCCGTCCACACGTCTCACACCTAATGAGTTCCTCCGTATCGACGTTCTCCTGACAGATTTCGCATTCTGCTACATCGTCAGTCAGATGACTCATTATTCATCATCCTCGATAGGTTAGCCCTAGTTTATTGATTCTTGGAAAGAGTACAGCGGCGATATCATAGGGTAGCTTGTAGCCATGGTCAACCACACTTTGGATCTCATCCTTATGACACCATCCCGGTACATCCTTAATCAAGGCCTGCCATGCATAAACGACTTCTTTGGTGTCAGGGTCTCGACCATCGATCCGTTTGATTGCGACAACCATCACCTTAAATCCCAAAGTCCGATATCTTAAAACCTCACTCACTTGCTATACACCTCATTACAGGTGTTGTAATCACCAATATTTAAAGGTTCCGAAAAAAAGGAGAAATTAGTAGTTTGCTTTCTCTGTATAGAGTCCTAGAACGGTCTTGTGTCTATGATCCTTGAACTTCTTGATGGATTCAATCTCCTTGTAGACGTTGTTGAGTTCGGCCTGGAGTACATCGAGGAAATATCCGAAACGGCCAAGGTCCACGATCTCCAGTTTATGAAGGATCATCTGTCTCAAAATCTTTAGGCGAAGTTTCTGTTCTTTCTTGGTAAGTTCATATTCATTGACTTGTATATGTTCACGATATTCGATCAGTTCCGATAATGTATTATCCTTGTAAAGTCCAATGATGCGAAGTGCTTCCTTATCATCTTCTTGTTTATAGTATTTCAGTTCATCATAGAGAAAACTTTTTGGTTCGAATTCTAACATCGTTTTTTCTTCCTGTAGCTTCCGCTTGAGGCGGTGACGCTACGCAGGTAATACGAAAGGCAGTATTTAAAGGTTACTGTGAGGGAGATAACTCATCCTCGTAAATCTCCAGCTCAGGACAGCGATCACAACAATTCAGTGCAGTTTCACAGAACGCGCAACAGATGACATTGCCCTGTGGACACTGTTCCTCGGGCCCTGGGTCGGTGACGGCGCAGATATCCAGTTCGGGGTCAAAGTTCCCACACTTGAACGACTTGTCCCTCAGGATCTCCCGCATCCTCTCATCAATGGGTCTATTCACCATATTTTCTCTCCTTCCATTGATTATACTTCCGACGAAGATAAACATCTAGAGTAGGGGCACCCACCATGGGAAGCTTCATTTTCTTCCCTTCCTCTAGGAGCCACTCCCAGAATTTTTCGTTCATTCCACTTACCTTAATTTTAAATAGGTACCATGATATTTAAGTCTGTCGGTGGTCACAGAAACGTTTAAATAATGAGACACCAAATATGTAAACCATGGACGAACTTACAGAACTCCTATCAGACCTCCGATGCAGTAAATTCAGTACGTCCTCAGGACGAAAAAGACACAAAAAGAAAGCTCCCTACTGGACGACAAGAAAACGTTGGGATGAAGATGAACTATATTACCTAGTAGATTCATATGAGACTGATATCACCGTGGTTGAAATAATATCAAACCTCCCCGAGAGAAATCGTTCAGGTGTCGAAAACAAGATACGCGAACTAAAGAGGTTGGGAATGATAAAGAAAAAACGAGGGCCGGGACCACAGAAGGGCGAAGGGGGTCGGCCTCTCAAAGACCTCGGTCCTAGGCCTCCATGTCCCAGATGCAACGGTACACATATTGTCTCCCTCGGAAAAGGTTGGCTTTGTCGTGAATGTAAGAAACATTTCATGAAGTGGTGGTCCGATGTGTCTCAGCCTGACCCTTAGCCCAATCTCTGACCACAACCATCAACGTATTATGTTCCCGCTGGGCAAGTCCGTGTCGAATCTTCGTGATGTAAAATTCATCGATAGGTTTATATCTAGGTCTCTTGGTTATCTGTAGCCTCTGACCACGGTATTTCCAAGTTGGATCGAATTCTAGGAATCCTACACCCTTTGGTATCTCAGACTTCTTCAACATTCCCATGGGCGCCAGTATATAATTATAGTTACATCCAGAGGCCACGAAGCCATTCTTGAAGTCAGCCCTAGAGACCTTGACTTCAATCCCGCGGAGTACAATCTCCTCGCCTATCTTCCTATGAGACTTATAACCGTCGGCGTATATTTTATCGACCACCATGATAGGTTTGACACCAACACCCACCACGTCGATGATCTGTTTATTATCAAGAGGACTGAGAAGTTCATCATACTTCCTTCGAACATAAACCTCAGTGGCGGTACCGAAACAACCATGTTCGTCAAGATAGATCATGGCGAGGAGTTTTAAATACTTGTGTAGGTCAGATTCCCCGCCCATTTTGTGAACACTCTAAATCGTATCTAGGAAACCCCAGATGTCGAAATTACCGGTATTATCGAAATTGTCCTCGTCCAAGTCCCGGGGTAGTTTGAGATCGAACCCACACCGGTAACAATGAGAGTAATAAGTGGCCACCTTGTCATCGACGATCTCAATCCCTACCTTGAGCCTACCGTTGCAATCCGGACAGGCGTAGTTCATGGGATTGTCATTATAGACGAAACCATCACCCAATCTGGCGATGGGGCGACATTCAAGGAATATATACTTAAATGTAGGTATCATTCTATTCCCTCACACTCTATCGTGATAAAGGAGACCTTGATTCCAAAATCTCTCATACGGGCCTTGGCAGCCCAGGCGGAAAGGACAAAGTCGCATCCGAACCGCTCGGGACATTTAAGACATTCACATGTCGGTTCCTCCTCCGAAACGGGATGGATTTGGATAACAGTTCCACTTTTTATCTTTTCTGCCACTTTAGATGTTTTTAGAACAACATAGAAGGGAGATTCCGTTTTATTCTGTATCTCCTCATCATGGCTGGTTTCATATGCCTCCCCAGGATTACAGATTTGTCCTTTTCTAAAACTCAATCCTTAGGACCTCTCAAAACGATTGGTTTTTCCTCTGTTCCGAACCCGGCCTCTAAACTTTCCTGTTTAGGAGAAAATGGAATAGGAAGACTACAACCTCCACAATAACCCTCGAAATTATAGTAGACTCCAAATCTGGGCGCCTGGTCAATAGTTTTTAATTTAGTAACAACCCCACCCTTACAGTAAGGGCAAATGATGAATAGTTCGTCCGGTACTGAAAAGTCCAAACTTATACTTATGCCCCTCATTCGATCTCCACTGTGACGTATCTACATTTATCAACCCAGAGGGCATAAGCTATCATCTCCGGTACCTCCGCGAGGTTAAGGGCAATACTACTACCCCTCGGTCTATCATCATCTTCGGTCCGGGTGTCCCCAAAGCCCATTATCCTGTACTTCATTCCGAAAGACCCCAGTTCTTGTTAGATGACTCGATTATCATCTTCACTATCTCATTGAACAGTTTTATCATGTTCTTTTCGTTCGTGCAAGATGTAGACATGTCAGCGATTATCTGTCCCTCGTCATTAAGGAGAGCCAATTCAAGACGATGCAATTTTGCTTCTATTCAGTCCGCCCCCACCAGTTCAGTTAACAACCGGGATAGATCCACATCCTCTATATGGACATCGACCAAAGCATCATAGATGAGTTTTCGCTGATTAGGGTTCAAATATATGACCTTTTGATTAGCAAGCTTGGGACTACAGATGGTGATACACCAATGGCCACGGGATGCTACCCTAGCACCTTCATCAGATAATCGTTTCAACAGATCCGCTTCGCCCTTGGTATTGGCCCTGATTTCTATCATCTCAAACTCGTTTTCTATGCCCTGTATTGCTCTTACTTCCATCTAATCACTACCACAGTATCTATATTCAACCCTATTTAAAGGTATCGATTAATCTCTTCCTCGCGAGGTTGATGTACTTCTCGTTTATATCAAAACCGACATAATGTCTGTTTGTCATCACGGCAGCGATACATGTAGTCCCACTACCGCAGAAGGGGTCTAGCACCACGTCCCCTTCGAAGGTATAGAGCTGGATGAGACGACGAGGTAATTCCACAGGAAATGGTGCAGGATGACCTATTCTCTTCGCCGACTCGGTAGGAAAGGTCCAGATACTTTTAGTGTACTCCAAAAACTCGTCACGGGTGATAGTACTATTTCCCTTTCCATGATTATACGACTCCTTGGAAAAAACGAGGATGTACTCGTGAACATCTCTCAAGGAGGGGTTTGAGGCCGACATCCAGCTCCCCCAGGCCGTGGAAGACCCAACACTGGCTGCTTTATTCCAGATGATCTCACCCCTCATAAGAAAGCCCAAATCTAGCATGTCCTCTATTATGAAACTGTGCAACGGGATGTAGGGACTTCTCCCCAAGTTGGCGATATTGACGCAGGCCCTCCCACCGACCATGAGTTTCTTATATGTCTCCCGGAAGACGGTTTTTAGAAGGTCTCTGTACTCGTCCATGTCTAGGTCTTCGTCGTACTCCTTCCCCACGTTGTAGGGCGGGGAGGTCACCATAAGATGGACACTCTCGTCCGGGAGTATGGACATATCCCGACTATCGACGCACTGGATTGTATCTAAGATCCCGAACAATCTATCTCCCTCAACAGTTTGATACGGTCGGTCTTGACCCGGTATGTATTACCGTATAGATACTCCCCTATCTCGGCCTCGAAAATACAACAATATTCCCCGTGTTTCGTCTTCATATATTTCCTGAGGGTCCTAGCCCCGGAACGCGTTCTACAAGCCCAGATACCACCCTTATCCAGACCGTTCCTCACGACGGTGGGGGATTGCACCCAAACACCGACCTCATACTGGAGGATAGTGGGGTTATTTCTCAAACCTAGTGATTTTAGGTCCTCTGTGACAACCTTATAGACTATCATCGTCACACTCTAAATGGTCCTTCGGCACCCGCGAACTGTGAGAACCACTTCTTGAACCAGGCCGAGTACTCCTGGTGACTCCAGGGGGCGCCCCTGGTAAGTATGGGATACATCGGAAAGTCCTGCATACAACGCCTGAACCACTTAGGAATCTCCTCCTCCAATATCTCCATATAAAGCGATTCTGGAAACTCTATTTCGTCCGACTTTGGCACGGGGAGACTAATATTGCCGTGTTCTGTGAACGCTATCTCCCCAGCGTCAACGAGTATCTGTACCAACCGACCGATCTCATATGAGTCGTCGTAGCTGCCGAAATCACATATCAACGTATATGGTGAATATTCTCCCTGCTTTTCCAAGAGGTCTAGGATATATTCCTTCCAAGATGATAGCTGGTGCGGCGTCAGACCTTCAAAGCTCATTCTTTCCTCTCCCGTAGTTGAACCTCAAGTCTGTCCTCAGTCCCCTCGTAATAATGAACGTGACCATTACTGATATGGATATGAACTACCCTATCATTCACTATACCGGATATATGGATATCCAGCTCCAGCGGAACATCACTCTCGATTATGATGAAATCATCCATCACTTATTTCTCCTCAGAACTGCGATTTTCTACTTCTAGGCGACGCCGCCCGAAAGCATAACAGAAGTCCCCAAAGTCGTTGGTGAACCGAGAGAGTCCTCTCCGTTGCTTTTCACTGAGTTCCCCCCCACAATATTCACAATGAGTTATCTCGTCGGAGAAAACTATGTCGTCAATTGTGAAACCATATTTGTCCTCAAGTAGGCGAGTTAGGTCTCCCCAGAACTCGTCAGCATATATTCTTATCTTAGTCAGTTTGCTATCCATTCTTATCTCAGTTACCTTATCACTCATCGTTTTTCTCCTCTTGTCGCGCTAGAGTCATAAGTATAACACTTCCAAACATATCCATCTCTTGAGAGGGAATAGAAGCGTATGAACCCAACTCTATGTAATATTTGTGTTCGTCATCATCTATGTAATATCTGAGATGTACGATACCAGAGTCCTCCCCTCTTTTCAGGATTTCCTTTAGCTCCTTCAATGTTAAAAGCCTAGGGACTAGATAATCCCGCAATTGTCCAAAGAATAGCTTGTCGGTTCTCATTCCAAGATGATGGATCGCAAGCCAGACCAGCAAATCAGAAGGTGGTTTACCCAACATTTTTCACCTTTTATTATAATTCAATGGTCCTATTTAAAGCTATCGGCCAGCTCCAGTCTCTGACGCTCTACCTCTTGGCACGGAAAACCCTTCATCAATCTTCTCAGATGTCTCCTGAGACCATACCTGCTAAACATTGCCAAGTCCTCGGCCAATATCTCACCATTATCCGTTAACGCGAAACCCATCAGGCAGAGCCAGCATAGCTCAAAATCAGCAGCTTTCAGAAATCGCCTCCAAGTCTTTGGCGTAAATTTCATTCCTTACACTCTTACAGAACTATATGATATTCAGTTCCTCAGCACACTCTAGACAATAGAGTACCTTCTTGCCAGCCGGATTCACACATCGACTGAACACCCTCTCATTGACCTCCAGGGCCCTGCCACACCTCTCGTTGTGACAGTTTACGGCGCCGTCACGTCCCATGTACCTGTTGTACAGGGTCTGGGTGAGGGTTATTATCTTACTATGTCTCGCCATCCGAGTCCAACTCTATTCGGCACCTGGCATTACATGAGCTACAATTACCAATGAACCCGTCAGCACCAAGATTGACACGTGAGGCGTTCTGATAATTACACTCCGAACAATGCCAGAGAACCATCTTCTTGGAGGAAGGGGTTATCGTCGTAACCTTCTTCACGGTTGATTTCATGTTTTCACCCTTAATCAGAATCGCCTAGGGCATCGTCGAAATATTCTTCAAGCCATTCTACAAGCTCGTCAAAGGATTTAAAAATTGACTCTGTATTAAGGGTATACTTACCGAATCTGACAACATAGCCATTTTCTACTTTTCGTACTTCTACCTTATCGAACATATCATTCATGCCTCTACATCGTTAGTGAGAACATTAGTAACGCTAAACATTCCTTACAAAGTTCCTCTGTTGGAATATCAATTATACATCGTTCACACTTCATGTATTTTCCTCATCCTTTCGTTTCCCATAGTTCCATAAATGTAACTGGTAATATTTAAATGTATCGATCATTCTTCCACCTGTTGTTCAGAACTCTGAATTTCCGAAAAGCTACGTTTCAAAGTTTCTTCACAGAGAACGAATGTAAGTACACCTCCGTGTTTCGTCGATCCTCTGGTTTTCAACTCATCTCGAACAAAAGGTGTATAGACATCAACTATATCGCTGATTTGTTTAATCACTTTATCATTAAATCTAAACGGTGAGTTTGATGACTTAATTCTGACGATAAGCTCTGTTTCTTGTATTTCTATTTCACCCACATAATAATCTGTGGTAATAACATCATTGATTTTATCTTTAATCAACCTCATGGTGAATTGATAATAGTCTATCATTCCACCACCTTTTCGGAACTCTGAACAATTGAAATGTCTATTATAAAGTCGGCAAGCATCTCAATTAAAACGGACGCTTCAAGACTATTGACTTGTTTTTTGAAGTATAGAACGACTTCGTTTGTCTCTGGGTCGTACCGATATTGACCTAGGAAGTCCTCTCTGAAATAAGGGTCTTCCATAAGTGCGATTTCAACACATGGTCCATTCTTCATCTTTCTATGACAACTCCCTTAAACTCTGATATTCCTCCTCGGAAAGGAAATACCATGTGGTTTTGCTGGTTCCAACATGGAAATTAGCGGGATGAACCCGGGCAAGTACCTCCATGAGAAAGTGTCTAAGTTTTTTGTAAGGTTTTATGAATGTCCTGAAATCATCACTGAGAAATTTCGATTCGGCAAGATGGAAGATCCACCCTAGCTCATTGCCCTTGAACTCAATCACGCTTTTTTCTCTTCTCCATCTGGGCCTTTATGAAGTCTGACAGGTCATCGAGACAACCAGCACTGAAGACCAGATCGTCGATGAGCCAACAGTACTGTCTCCAGGGAGCATACCAGCGAATCTCACCGATGTAACCGCCGTTCTTCAGTTTGACGCTGTGAACGGATGTCTTCGGGTTTGGTTCCTCCTCGATGAACTCAATATATTTGCTCATTCTACCCATTCCTGACATTTCTCCTCTCCCTTGGGGTAGGGACAGTCACGGCAATAGGCAACCATGCAGTGTATCCAGGCCATTATCATATCTTCTCCCATTCAGCCCGAGGCTTTAATGGTTCTCCATTAACGTCAATGTTTCCCACGAGACAATCCCACCGGTCCCGCGCCCGGAGCAGCGCCGCCCTAAACATTCCCCTAGCAAAACCCACCTTACAATTTTCACACCAAGGTTCCGGTATAGCTGCTTGGCCAGCATCGAAAGGAACGAACTCTGTCTCAGATCCACAGAACGGGCAGTATTTGAAATCTTTCATCGTCACTCGGTTCCCACCTGACCCTCATAACGCTCCACTAGGCCGTTTCTCGTAGGGATTGAACCTTTTTTCCTCAGAACTCTGAACTTCCGGATAGACCACTCCGGGTATTGGTCCATGACATCTTAGCATATGTTCTCCTAATTGTCGTTCTGGTGCATCCCACTCATATCCGCATAAATTACATTTGAAATTGATAAAGTCAACATCATCACGGACATTATGAATGTGACTACATCCGGGGCAAACAATCCCTCTTACCTGCGGAAATCTTCTATTCATTTTCGTTCTCCTTCCTAGAATTGTTAGAAGTGCGACGCATACGGGTAAGATATTCTCGATATTCCTTGTAATCCATTTCATCAGGGGCTTTTATTCTAGGAACGATTGGCGTACCTGGTCGAGGAGCTAATACAATTCCCTTCTTCTTTTTATTCATCTTTATTCACTTCTCAAATAGTGAACTCGCTTGAATCTAGTGGTCTTGGGTTTTGGTCGGTCTGGTTTAGGATACTTCACCTTTCTGTACTTTTCATTCTCCATAGTTCCATAAATACAACTGGAGGTATTTAAGTATATCGATCCGGCGTTGTAATTATCCAATCAGATCAGGGGGTTCTGAGGATGTATTTTCCCCTCTTGCATTAACTCATCGAGAACCTCTAGAACCAAATCTGTACTAAGTTCCAAATCAAAAATAACATCACTCGTCCACTTACCTTCATTATTCTTAATATAATCCTCTATCAGTTCCTTCGCCTCTTCTTTTGGAATGGTTCTGAGAATTATAGGCTTACGAAACTTATAGGGATACCTACCATAGATATAGCCCGCAATGATCCCGCCAACGGCACATAGTGAGCCAAACCAAAGATCAATCATTTGAACTCACATCACCACCACTCTACCCCACAATCCTGACAAATACCATGATGTGGGTTAATGGTGATTCGGACTGTGCCCCCGCATTTAGGACACCTTTCGGTTGCTTCGCTTGACTCGCTCATGTCTGTGTCTTCTCACAATAGATTTTGCTACAACTTGCCATCTCGGGGCACCTCAGTTCCACACAGCGGTCAACGTAATCAAACCCTGTTTTTACCATGTAGAGGGTATTCACATGCTGGTATTTAAACATATTGATCCGGCATTGCATTCAAGTAATCAGATCAGGTACTGGTGGGTAGCATCATCCTCTGTTAATCTTTCACATTTGTAAGCACGACAGTGAAGAGGCCGTTTATTCCAGTCTATTTTGCAACCGTCCGGGCCCAGATACTCACAGGCAAAAGGGTCGATGCCGGCTTCCATGAGTTTTTCAAGTTCCTGCTCATTTCCTCCCATGTGTACAAAGAGAGGGTCAAATAATGGCTCAACATCATAGTTTTCCTTGTTGAGATGAAAATTGCCGCACCATTCATCGAACCACATACTTTTGTTCCTTATACCGCCATCATCGTTATCATATATCCTACAACACCTTCTATTTTCCAGACACCTTCTACAGGTCTCAAGGTTTTTATACTGGATTTCCACGGTGAATGATATCGAAGACCTGGTATTTAAACGTATCGAAACTCCCACATATGTAGTAGGAACACCAGACTAACATCCATGACATCTGTGACTTGAATATATACCCCAGGCCCAGAGACCCCTATTTCGGTCATTTTATGGAGGGTGGGGGGGTTATAGGGCATATTAGGCTAAATGGTTGATCGAAAACGGGGGTTCGAGGCAGTTACAACCGGTTATATCGGGTTGTTTGTGAAATGGAGGCCAAATAAGGGTAGGATAGTATCGAAGGATTGTTCGATATACGATACGATATCATGTTATGATATATCCAAGGGGGGATAGTATCAGTTAGATACTAGGGGACAGTATCCAACCCGGACACCTGGACCTAGTACCTAGGACAGAGACCAGGGACCAGTATCCAAGACCAGACACCACGGACACCAGGACCCAAGACAGACCAGGGACAGCCCAAGGCCTATACACCACACCAGGGACACCTAGACCCTACACCATACCTGAGACTAAGACCACACACCAACCACTAGCGGACTTAACAATAAACGATACTGTTGTATTGTACCATTAACAATAGACCACTGCGCGCGCAGCACACCATAAAGTTAGGCTAACCTAAATTATTATATATCAACTTCCCTATAACATACATGATAACACCGACAATACACCCGGCGGTTAAGTCCCCTAGGGGTAAGTTATCCTATCCGTTATATAATGTTAATACTATATGTTATCAGCTCATATGTATACGTTTATCAATATATTGGGTTTGTTGCTGAATCTGTATTCCGAACTGTTTTTATTCCACACGACGAATTAAGGATCGATCTAAATGACGGACTTAAGGAGAATGTTTGGGATAAAATTAACGCCCGCTGAAGTTTATCAGGTTAGACT
>Ga0114925_10000110_pt1 | contig 29273 bp, 34 predicted proteins | sample SumtaG_2_FD_87287 | JGI IMG/M metagenome (GOLD analysis project Ga0114925, IMG submission 87287) | Deep subsurface microbial communities from Indian Ocean to uncover new lineages of life (NeLLi) - Sumatra_00607 metaG | ecosystem: Environmental > Aquatic > Marine > Oceanic > Sediment | place... | reverse complement strand
TGCGAAGACTTTATGGAATTGTATTGGAAGTGTGTTTAAGGGTGAGAATAATCACAGAGAAGAATTTTGCGAGTGTCCCTCAGATGATGATGAAGGTGAAATAGAACTTAAATGAGAGCAACAAGTTTAATGTTTTATCTCTGCGCTATTGTGTTTGGTCTTATGTTGTGGGTATCAACTCCAAGAGAAAAGGAAATAGTTAAGGCGGCTGCTATAAAAATAGCGATGGTGATCAAGAGCAATGCGCTTATTTTATGGGAAAAGGTACAAGGCACTGAGCCATATTATATAGAATCTGAGGAAGACTGCTTTGAAGGTTCTGAGATAGTAGATTGCGATGACCTCAGCAAGAGCGGGATCTTTGATTCGAGTCGAACGTTAAACGTTAAGACCAAGTGGGACGGTGATATTAAGCCTTGATTCGTGTACACTAAAAAAAAGTAGTGTTAGTAACTGAAATCTCTTAATAGCGAGGGTAGAAAGATGTTGTTTCCCGAATTAGGTCCTCAGTTCTATGAGGAAAACGATAATTCTCTTCTAGCTAAAATGTCTACCTTCTACAAAGACAGCATTACGATCAACCAATCATTTTGGGAAGAAGCTGATATAGATACCAGGTTTGAGGCTGGAGATCAGACTTTGTGGAATGATATGTATGGGATGATTCCTCAGAATCGCCGAAGGACGTTTAATTTCAATCGCATACGTCGTGTAATAAATATGATAGGGGGCTATCAGCGTCAAAATAGAAAATCTACTATAGTAACGCCGGTTGAAAATGGTGATGCTGAGACGTCTGATCAATTTACAAAATTAATGATGTGGGTGAACCAGAGGGAAGGGGTATTAGATACTATCTCTGAAGCATTTCATGGCTCTCTCGTCACAGGAATGAACCTGTTGCAGGTGTGGGTGGATTACCGCTCAGATCCTGTTTCGGGGTCCATCAAAGTAGATAATTGTGCACATAATACATTTCTTATTGATCCCTATTTTAGGAAGAAAGATCTATCCGATTGTAATGCTATATGGAAGCGTTCCTACTTGACGCGCAGAGAGGTTCTGTCTCTTCTTCCTGATCATCAAGATGTGGTTATGTCTCTTCCGGCTAAAGATGATCGTGATGGTAAATTTAATTATATGCCTGAGAGTTACAACGTAGGTCCTAAGAATTTGTTGATGTATGACGAGTTCTATTACAAGGATTTCAGGAAGCAAAAGATGCTCATTGACACCGTAACAGGTGAGACGATGGAGTGGCGAAGTAGTGATAAAGAAAAGTTAAAAGAATATTTGCAGTTCTACCCTCAAGTTACAGTGACTGAGAGTGAAGTTCCAACAGTTAATATGGCTGTTGTTGTTCAGGGCAAAGTTATGTACGACGGTCCAAATCCAATGGGTGTAGACAAGTATCCATTTGTTCCTGTTTTTGGGTATTACAACCCTCAGATGTCCGATTATCCATGGAGGATACAGGGAGTTGTACGGGGCTTGCGCGACTCCCAGTATCTATACAATAGAAGAAAAGTTATTGAATTAGACATGCTTGAGAGTCAGATTAATTCAGGGTTCAAATATAAGATTGATTCGCTTGTTAATCCTAAGGATGTATTTCTTTCTGGTCAGGGAAGGGGACTGGCGTTGAAGCAAGACGCACTAATGACTGATGTTGAACAGATACCACCACCACAAATTCCACCTTCAGTTTTTCAGTTGTCTGAGTTACTCGGTAGGGAGATCCAGGAGATATCAGGCGTCAATGAAGAATTGCTGGGGTCTGCAACGGATGACAAGGCGGGGATACTTTCCATGCTGCGTCAAGGTGCGGGTCTAACGACTTTGCAGATACTGTTCGACCAATTAGATAGGTCGCAGAAGTTACTTGGCGGTCTCATGATAGATATAATTCAATCTAATTTTACTCCTGGCAAGGTTGCAAAAATAATAGAGCAAGAGCCAACTGCTCAGTTCTATAACAAAGCGTTTGGAAAATATGACGCAGCGGTGGAAGAAGGAATAAATACGACAACTCAAAGACAGATGCAGTTCGCTCAACTTCTACATCTTAAGGAAGCTGGAATACCTGTTCCAGATAGCGTGATCCTTGAAGCAACTACTTTGCAGAATAAGAAGGAGCTTGTAGAGACTATTGAGCAACAAACTAAACAGGCACAAGAGGCAGAACAGATGCAGATGCAAATTCAACTTGAGGAAACAAGAGCTAACATCGATCTTGCCAAAGCAAGAACTGTTGCTGATCAAGGTCTTGGAGTTGAAAGATTTAGTAGAGTTGAAGAGAATGAAGCGCTTGCTGTTGAACGTAGAGCAGAAGCTGAAAAAGATCGCGCTACTGGGATACTTAATATAGTTAAAGCGGTTAAAGAAATAGAAGGTATTGACATAGCTCAGTTAGAGAAACTAATATCTCTTTCGAGGCTACTTGCTGAAACTACTGAAGGTAGTGAAGGCAGCGGAAAATTAGGGTCTGTTGCAAACGCGATGCAACGGGCAGAGGTTTCAACTGGTTCTAACATCCAAGGTTAGAGGTGGCACCTCGTTGAGGTTTTTTACCTTGATGCTTTTTTATCCTGATTAAAATTGTGATAGTCGTTACTTTATCAGGGTAAGATGGCATCAGTTTCCAAGAAAGGGCATACAATGCCAAAAAAACGATACTATGACAAAATGAAATCAGCACAAGAAGGTGGAATGATAGCAGGACCAGTAGGACTAGCATTGCTTCCGCAAAATGTAATCATGAAATCCTACCCTATGGGTGGCGGTTATCTCCCTGAAAACCTGAATGATGGTTTAACTGGGATCGACAAACAAATGTCTGCTGATTCTAGCGATACCAAGAGCGACTTGTCTCCAACAAAGTATTAAGGGCTTCATTACTACTCATGTTTTGGGAGTGCGCGGAATGGTGTGCTCCTAAAACTACTCGGAAGAGATTATGGCTATCCATGTTGTAAGTTTTAGTGGTGGTAAAGATTCAACTGCAATGTTGTTATTGATGATAGAAAACAAGATGCCTATTGATAGGATCGTTTTTGCTGATACCACTAAAGAATATCCTGATCTGTATAAACACTTTGAAAAAGTTAGTGAATATATAAAGCCGTATGGTCTAAAGATAGAGACGGTTAATATAGACTTTGATTATTGGTTTTATAGGCACGTAAAAGTTAAGGGTAAGAACAAAGGTAAGTGCGGATATGGGTGGCCTACCCCGCTGATTAGATGGTGCACTTCGTTAAAAAGAAATACTATCAAGAAGTTCGTACGTTCGTTCAGCACAGAAATTATAGAATATCATGGTATAGCTTTGGATGAGCCTGAGAGGGTTAATAAAGATCCTAAGCGTGATATTCGCTATCCGTTAATAGATTTTGGATTCACTGAAAAAGATGCTCTTCAGTATTGCTTTGACAAGGGATTTGACTGGAATGGTATGTATAATCACATGAGCAGGGTTTCGTGTTACTGCTGTCCTCTTGCGTCGTTAAGAAATCTACGGTCAATCAGGAAATATTATCCGGATTTATGGAAAAAGATGCTTGATATGGACAAGTTAACTGAAACTAGGTTTAAACTTAATTACTCAGTTGCAGATTTAGATAAGAAGTTCAGGATAGAAGATGAAAATAAACAATTGTCTTTAAGCTTTGAAGGATAGTTTATGCCAGTAAATATAAGGCCAGATGGAAAGGCCAAGAGAATAGCTCTTAACATTTTAGGGCCTCCACCTGGTGGACTAACAGATTCGTTTGGTAATCAAAGAAGGTTTGTTCCTAAAGGGGAGAATAAAGATGCCGAAAAACTCTATCAAGAAAGGCTCGAAGGCGAAAAAATCAACCATTTCCAAGAAGCGGGACATCGCTGGTAAAGAGGGGCTATTGTAATGGAAGATGAAAAAAAGGAGAATCTTAATTCAACAGAACCAGGCGCTGAGGCACGTCCGGGGAAGAAAGAAAGGATTCTTGCAATGTTTGTCAGGATATTTCGGTTGTTACTGAGGTTTTTTGAGAAAAAAATGATAGTGGCTCGTCAAAAAAGGCTTGCCAAAAGGATGGAAGGAAAGAAGTAGATTAAGTAGGGGATAGATGGCAATTAACATAGTCGAAGATAAAAACAAAAAAACTGTTGGTGCGCATTCATTAGAATTATCTAAAAAAGATCCTGGGACACATAGTGCCATTGATCAGATGCGCGAACAACTCAAAGATTATGAAAAGAATATACATGAATGTGTACAGTCTCACTTGGGGAAATTTGAGGACGATTTTTACGTAATATGTCTTACTAAAAAAGAACGTCTGATGCAGAATGTTTTAAGGGGTTACTTTTTCGCACGCCAGTCATGTCCAACACCAGATTATGATCAATCTGTATATAAATACCATAGAGCAGACGCCAAATTAGAATTTCTTTGGGTTGTTCCATGTGACGATGTGGTTAATTATATGAAGAACAATCCTACGTTAGTTGATACTGACAAATATGGATTGCTTGATTTTGTGTTGAAGTTTGCAGATGGTTCTCTTTTAAGGCTTTCAAAGAAGCTCAATAACGAGAAGAAAGATTCTAATATAATTGATAAATAAGGAGAGATATGGAAGAACCTACTAAAGAGGTTGCTGTTACAGAGAATCAGGATGTAGCTGCACCGGAGCCAACCGAAGCTCATGCTAAGAATGCGGCTGACGTTAACATGGCCAACTTAAGGGCAGCCAAGGATAAAGCAGAACGTGAGCGAGCTGAGATGGCTGCAAAGCTTGAAGAGTTACAGCGTAAAGATGTACAGCCAGAACCACAAAAGGAAGAGAAGCCTGAGTATGGAGATGAAGATTTTGTTGAGGGTAAGCACTTAAGAAAAGAACTTGATGCGATTAGGCGTCAGCAGCAGGAGTTCGAGATCAAGCAAACAGAAGCGTCTGAGGCCACCCTTCTTAGAAAAAATTATAGTGATTTCTCAAAGGTTATGACTGATGCTAATGCCGACAAGCTTAAGGAACTTGATCCTGAAAGTTTTCAGACTATTGCTAATTCTACAGCTTCTTATTACCAGCGCTCAGTTGCTGCGTATAAACGAATAAAAGAGCTTGGCATTGTTGTTGAAGATAATCATGAAAAGGATAGGGCTCATGCACATGCTAATGCTGCAAAGCCAAGACCTATGAACAGTGTTTCTCCTCAGCAAGGAGATAGTCCTCTGTCTATGGCTAATGCATTTTCTAATGGTTTAACAGATGAACTTAAAAGGCAACTTTACAAAGAAATGCAGGATGCTTCTAAGAAGCATTAAAAATCTACTACGACAAACCTCAACACGAGGTTGCGCGCGGTTGTTAGGTCCATCTTCTCCGACCGCGCGTCCCATTTTCTAAAAAAATTGATTTTAATTTGCACGACTGGGTATACTAAATATGCGTAAGAGGGGTCGCGTCCTCGCACTCGACGTAAGGGCCTCGTCAACCCAGACGTAAGAGACTCGTCAACTCACTTGTAGTTGTTTTGCACTATTTATTTAGTGCAATGATATGTTCGTTTTAATCATTAGGATGACCTATGGCTATAACAACAACGAGTGTTCTGCCCGCACCGGTTCAACAGAGTTTCTCTATGAAGCTTCTATCTGTACCGGTCCCTAATATGATCCACAAAATTCCTGCAGTTATGAAAACTATGCCTGCTAAAGGTGGAACAACTCTTAGGATGCGCAGATACAATCCGCTGGATACAGCAATGGTTCCTCTCGGAAACACTGGTGTAACGCCTCCAGCACAACATCTCACAGCTGTTAACATCGACGCCGAAATCTCTTTTTATGGAACTTATATTCAACTGAATGAGCAAGTAACATTGCAGAGTCAAGACCCTGTCTTGAATGAAGCTGCAAAAAGACTTGGCGTTTCGTTGAGGCAAACAGAAGATCAATTAACAAGAGATATGTTGTCGGCAACTGCTTCGTTTATTAACTGCGTAGGCGGTGTAAACGGTGATAACCCAACCGAAATAACAAGATCCGATGTTGATGTTGTCGTCAGAACTCTTTTGAGTGCTGATGCTTACACCATCATGGATAACATTGAAGGTACGGATAAGTTCGGTACAGCTCCTGTTCGTGATGCATATTTTGCATTATGTAACACAGATCTTACCGGAGAACTTGATGCTGTTTCTGGTTTTATTAACAAGAACCAGTACCCATCACCAATGAATGCCATCAGATCCGAATGGGGTGCAATTGGCAATCTTAGATTCTTGGTATCGTCCATTGGTTCTAAGACTGCTTCTGGCTCTAATCTCGGTGAGGATGTCTACAATATTTTCTGTGTTGGTATGGAAGCTTATGCGTGTGTTGAGCAGGATCAATATACTGCTCAATTTATTTACATTCCGCCTCATATTGCCGGTGGACCGCTCGCACTTAATGCTTCTGTTGGATATAAGTTTGCTGAAGTTCCTCGAATCTTGAATGATGAGTGGATCATGAACTTACGCACAACACTAGCTTAAGAAAGGAGTAGATCATGGCAGATAATACAATAATTCAACAGGGTGATTTTACATCTGATGGAACAGATAAAATCATTGCTCTTAGATCAGATGTAGACTGGGTAAATATTTGGAATCTAACTAACATTGCTGGTTCCACACAATGGGCTGGTATGACATTTCACTGGCAACGTGAGATGGCTGCTAATGATGCAGTAACGGATTATCACGGCGCTGCAACTCAGGCTACTTATACTTCAACATGCGCAATTGGTTACAACGGAGCAACCTATAATGGTGTTCGCCTTATAGACTCCTCAGACAGAACTCCTGGAGCGGCAGTTGTTGTAACGGGTGGTACAAATACAACCACACCTGTTTATAGCACAGCCGATACTGGAACAATGGCCAATGGTGCTATTGTCCGTATTCAAAACACGGATCATGACAACATTGATGGTTTGGACTTTACTGTTGACTCGGTAACAGCTGATACTAGTTTTGCTCTTGCTAACACACTTGCAACAGCTCCTGGTGTTATTGCTGGTGCAGGTACATACAGAATCATTGCTCCAAACGTAACTGTTTACAACATGTGGTATCCGAAAAAGCGTGTAATAAGCGCAATTTCGCAAGCAAATCCAGCTATTGTTAGAACACTTGTTGATCACGGATATACAACAGGACAAACCGTAAGAATGAACATTCCGTCAACAAATGGAATGACTCAGTTGAATGGTCAACTTGTTACTGTAACTAATGTAGATGCAGCAACATTCACGATTAATGTTAATACGACTGGTTACACTGCATTTAATTTCCCTCTTCCTGCTATTTCCCCTTACACACCTGCGCAGGTAATTCCTGTAGGTGAAACTGCTAATTCAACATATGCAAACACACTTGATGATGCCGTGCTCAATACCGCTTTCATCGGTATGATTTTCGGTACAAGTGGTACGCCTGCTGTTGCTCTTGGTAGTGCTGGTGGATCTAACGGAGACGTTATTAAATGGGTTGCAGGTAAGTCATTTGCAACTGATATAGCTTAAATATTGGCTATGGGGAGGTGCAAGCCTCCCCCCCTAAAATATAAGGAATATGATGGAAGAAAAAAAACAGACCTCAGCGGTAGCAAGCAGGAAGCCAAAACAGAACTTGCAATTTCAGCGTGAGAAAGACAAAGAAATGGTTAAAGGGATATTTCATTATGATGAAGTTCCTGGTGGAGATCTTGCGTTTTATTACTCCAAATACAAGGGCGATCAACCCCAAAGATATAAGCTTAAAGATGGTGAAGTATGCACAATACCTTTAGGGGTAGCCAAGCATCTGAATAAGGATTGCTGGTACCCAGTTCACGCACATGTTGTTGATGCAAACGGCAAGAATGCTTACAAGGTTGGAGAAAGAAAATCCAGGTGCCATTTCCAAAGTTTAGAGTTTATTGACCCTGAAGATTTTTCATCGGTTGATCCTAATTTGGTGACCGTAGAAAAAGTTTAATTAGTGGCCTGTGTATTTGTAAAAAAATTAAAATATAGGAGTAGACATGGCATCACCAGATTCAACACTCTCTACGCTGACAACTATTCGCACTAAAATACGCAGGCTAACTCGTAGTCCATCTACAGCTCAGTTAACAGATGATCAAATTGATGACTACGTGAACACATTTGTTCTGTATGATTTCCCTGAGTTTACAGTTGACAATAAGCTTGTGTTCTTTCTTATGCCTAATGTTGATATTTATAATACTAATACGGTAAATGAAAACGATCCCCTTTTTAATTTTAAAAATGTTTATCTTAGCGTTGATAAGCCGGTATATGTCGCTGGAGAGGAAATAGAATTTACTCAAGCAAGAGAGCCGTTCTTTCGGCAGTACCCTCAAAATGAAACCATAGAAACAATTGGTGCTGGTGATGGTGCCACAGTTTCTTTTGCAGGAACATTAGCAACAATACCAGTCTTGTCTCGCACAGTTTCTTTCAGTTCGATAGATGATGATGGCAATGGAATTGTTATTAGTGATGTTCCTCAGGTAGACGGTGTAACCGGAATAGTTCTTCAAACGGGAGATCTTGTAGAGCCTGATTCGGAAGTAAGTGTTGGTGTAATAAATTATCTTACAGGAGTTTTCACGTTTACTTTCCCTATTGCTCCAGGGACATCAGAAGATGTAAGAGCTCAGTCTTATAGATACGCTGCTGCGAAGCCAACGGTAGTTATGTTTGAGGATAATGCGTTCACTTTTAGGCCAGTTCCAGACAAAACGTACCGAGTGGAAATAGATGCTTTCAAGCGGCCAACTGAGTTGCTGAACGGATCTGATTCTCCAGATATAGCCCAATGGTGGCAATATATAGCATATGGAGCAGCTAAAAAAGTATTTGAAGATAGGATGGATGTTGAAAGTGTTCAGGCTATTATGCCTGAGTTTTTAAGGCAAAGATCCTTGGTGTTACAGAGACTTGTTGTTCAGCAATCTAGTGAAAGAACAGCAACGATCTACACAGAACAAGGATCGGGATTCCGTGTTGACACAGATACTTTCTAAAATTTCAAAAGTGTCTATTGAATCTATTTTAGTAATAGCCACAGTATTCGCAGCAGTATTTATATCTTTTAAGGTACTGCGCGATTATAGGAGGAGACGATGATTAAGAATCGGACGATTCTAAAGGGTCGGACGACCCTAAAGATATCTACTTACTTAAATACTTTGGTATCGGACGATACCTTAATTAGAAAGGGGGGGTAATGGCCTATAATTCTGGAATACCGTTAGCAAGCGATTTACTATCTCAGTCTCAAGACGACATTCTTAATAACTTTGCTGGTATTAAGACATTAGTAGACGTAAACCACGTTACATTTGATGCAGTAGAACAGGGTAAGCATTCATTTGTGCAGTTTCCTGTTCAGTCTCCCGTTCCAACAACTGGAGCTGATGAAGTAGGATTATATAGTCAAACATCTGCTCTTACAGGAAATCCCGAACTAGTCTTCTCGCATGAGAGTGCTGGTTCAACTTATGAATTTACGGCTGCAGTCAAAGCCGAAACAGGGTACGCGATACTTCCTTCTGGGATAATATTTATGTGGGGATCCGGTACAGTTAATGCAAATACAACGGCAGTGGCTACATTTGCAAGTGGTGCGGGCATTCCGACGCTCACTACAGTTTATAATGTAAGTGTTACACGTGAAGGTAGCACGGGTGAGACTGGAGTTCTCTATTATCAAAGTTTTACTACAACCAATGTCACTGTTTTCAATACTGCTGATGCTAGCAAGAAGTTCTACTATACAGTCATAGGGGTCTAGTATGTACGATCGCTTTTTAATCGCGCCAATGAAAACGGGTTTGGTAACAGATGTTAAAGCGTGGCAGATACCTGAAGATGCCTTTGCTCGTCTAAATAACGCTTATGTTCATAAGGGTATTGTAAGGAAGCGGTTTGGTTCTACTTTGATGGGTGGTTCAGCTTTATCTTCGCAGCTTGATCAGACCAATTCTAGGCTTAGAATAAGTGTAGATACCTCGGATGGAGGGGGAACATCATCAGGTACCGTGCCAGGAATAGTATTTGAAATAGGTCAAATGTTCTCTATAGGTACAGAGTTATTTACTGTTGCTGAAACGGGAACACCTGGAACAATGCTTTCGACTGGTGGCGCATCAACAATGACATACAACACAACTACTGGAGCATTTGTGTTTACTGGTGTAACGGCGTTGACGGCTGTTTACTTTTATCCTGCTCAACCTGTGATGGGTTTGTCTCATTTTGAGGAAAACAAGGTAGCGGATAATCCAACTTATGCTTTTGATACTCAGTTCATATATAGATTTAATGGTAATTCGTGGGCTAGGGATGGAGCTGTGGCGTTGCAAGGAGATAATTCTCAATTCTTCTGGACCGCTAACTGGACTGGCCGAACTCTTGACGAAACAGCGCTCTTCATAACTAACTTTAATGCAACTGTAGGAACTCCTGGTGCTAATGATGACCCAATGTACTCATACAGAAATAGTACTTGGGCAGAATTTAGACCGGTTTTCAATGTGGCTGCAAATCTACCAGACGGATACGTTCAAACAGCGAAGATTATAATTCCGTTTAAAGATAGATTAATCTTATTAAATACGATTGAGAGAGATGTTACGGCTGGGACGAATTCTGAACATGTTAATAGGTGTAGGTTTTCTCATAATGGCGCTCCTTTTCCTGCTGACGTTCCTGATAATGTCGCAAGTGCTGTGTCTAGTGCTTGGCTTGAGGGAAGTCTTACCTGGACAATTGGAGGAACAACAAGGAGATCAGACGGAGCAGGCTTTATTGACGCTCCAACAGAAGAAGAGATAGAATCAGCAGAGTTTATAAAAGATCGCTTAATTGTTTATTTTGAGAGGAGTACATGGGAGCTTGCATATACAGGTAACCAGGTACAGCCATTTGTGTGGCAAAAAATTAATACCGAGTTAGGGTCTAAGTCGCTTAAGTCTCCTGTACCATTTGATAAAGCTGTATTTACTGTTGGAAGAACAGCTATACATGGTTGTTCGGGAGCCAATGTGGCAAAGATTAATGAAGAGATTTCTGATCAAGTGTTTGAGATTAGGAACAGCTCCAATGGATTGCAAAGAGTTTCTGGAATTAGAGATTACTTTTCTGAAGTTGTGTACTGGGCATTTCCGTCTATTAATGCACACGAAGATTCACAGACGTTCCCTGACAAGGTACTTATCTATAATTATATAGGTGATTCGTGGGGTACGGCTGACGATACTATTACGGCTTTTGGTTACTTCGAGGAACAATCTGCAACGTCATGGGAGTCAACTGAGTTAACCTGGGAAGAGGCCAACTTCGCGTGGGATAGTGGAACTAAGCAAACCAAGTATCGTCAAATCATAGCTGGAAACCAACAAGGTTTTGTTTTCATTTGTGATTCTACAATTTCAACGAATGAAGCGGCTCTACAAATTAGTAACCTGGAGTACAGCGGTGCTGACGTTCATTGTACAATCGTGAATCACACTTTGAATGATAATGCCTTTATTAAGATCATCGATGCTCAGGGTGTAACTCTTACTGGATCAGGGATATATAACGTTGAAGTGGTTGATTCGGACACTCTTAGGTTACTTGATGTTGTACTTACTGGTACTTACGAAGGTGGTGGTAGGGCGGCAAGAGTTTCTAGGATCGACATACTTTCAAAGCAGTGGAACTTTTATATAGATAAGGGAAAGAACTTTTACTTAGCAAAGATTGATTTTGCGGTTCTTAAAACAGATGCAGGCGAAGTAACGGTTGATTATTTCCCGTCGGCAACAAATCTATCAATGATAGATAGCGGACAGGCTTCAGGTAGTATACTCGGTAATAATAATCTTCAGACTTATGCTTTTAGTGAATTGTATCCAATTGAAGATTCTCAGAACAGGTTATGGCATCCAGTATATTTCCAAACTGAGGGCGAGTGTGTACAGATTAGGATCTATCTTGATGATGAACAGATGTTAGATCCGAGCATATCATCATCAGACTTTCAGCTTGAGGGATTACTTGTCTCAGCACGTAAAACTTCAGAAAGGTTGCAGTAATGGCACAGGGAGAAAATACAGGAGCGTTTGTACCGACGACATTTGTCTGGGATGCGGGTGAGTTACAAGATCTTGATGTAAAGAGTGAGAAGTTTAAGGAATTGCTTGTTAGGCTCTATCAGAATTTAAATCTAATGCAGCTTAATTTGAATATTAAGGATTCTGCGTACTATGACACAAATGAATTTGTTAACGGCCAGGTCTTCCCCCCTAGTTCTGCCGCAAGCTCATCTAGTACGCAGGCTATAAATAGACGTCAAGCATTTAGGAAAATGATTGATTTTGGTGTGCTACCAAACAGCGGTACGAAAAATGTGGCTCATAATATAGAGATAACTTCTGGATTTTCTTTTACTAGGATTTACGGGTGTGCTTCTAATACTACAAGTCTTTTGTATACACCTATTCCTAATGCCAATAGTGATATAAGAATAACTTTGACTGCGACTAATGTAGTAATTACAACATCGGCTAACTATTCTGCTTATGATACTACTTATGTTGTATTGGAATATTTGAAGCAATAGAAAGGAGATAGTATGGGATTTTTAAGTTCATTAGGACGAATGTTTACTGGCAGTAAGCCAAAGATGGAACAAGTAAAGCGCTTTACTCCGCAGCAAGAATCTGCTCTTAACCAGCTTATGCAAAGAGGTATGGCAGATACAGATGTTGGTGGTTTAGAGAAAAGATATAGACACCTTTTTGAGAGAGATACGGTTCCTGATATTGCAGAAAGATTTACAGCAATGGGAGGTGGTCAACGTTCGGGAGCATTTGAAGAATCGCTAAGAAGAGGTGGTTTAGAATTATCTGAACAGCTGGCAGGTCTTAGACATCAATCTGGAATGCAAGCATTGGGGATGGGATTGCAGCCTCAGTTTGATAACGTCATGACTCCTGGATCTCAAGGTTTATTGGGAGGACTTATGGGTGGTCTTTCGGGAATGCTTGGAGGAAAGATAGGAGGAATGTTCGGTATGGGCGGCGGCGGCGGCATGGGTGGTATGGGCGGCATGGGTCAAGTACCTGCTTACGCGCCTCGTCAACAATATGCACCTAGTGGAAGATATATGCCTGGGCAACCTAGAGGAATGCAGAAAGGTATGAACCCAGTGTTACTTAAGATTCTACAAGGAATTCAACTCTAAGGAGCTAAAATGGCAGTTTATTTTGCGCCTCCTGATCCTTCTGGTTCGGCTGGAATAGGCGCTTCAATGGGAAAAAGTCTTCAGAAAACTTTAATGATGCTTACTCAAAACAAGATGCTTCAGCAACAACAACAGCAGCAGCAACAACAAATGATGCAGATGCAAGAACAACAGAAGCAACGTAAGGCTTCAGATGTTGCACAAGGATTGAATGCTATGGGGCTTCCTCCGGAAATCTCTGAGCAAATATCCTCTATGCCTGAAAGTCAGCAGAATATGTTCATGAAACAATTCTTTGGTTCTCAAGCATTTGGTGCAGCCCAAGAAGGAGTAACTGGGCAACTCGAAGAAGGATTACAGACAGTTGAGGGTGCAGACCAACTACAGCAATTACTTGGACCACAAATGCAACAAGCACCTCAAGGGGGTGCACCTCAGGAAGCTCCTGAAATGCCTGAGGCAGATCAAGTTGCTCTTGCTGAACAGATGCAAGCCCAAGTTGATAATCTTTCACCTGAAGACAAAAAGGCTCTTAAGACAGAAATAGATCAAGCGGTTAAGGCTGCTGCGCCTATGGAACCAAAGGTTAAGGAGATGAAGGAGCCATCTATAAGCACTGCCGACGAATCCAAAATATCTAGTGCTATTAACAAACTTCCAGCGGGTAAAAGAGAGGAAGCAAGATCGACAATAAATAATGCATTATCTGGAAAAGAAGGAAAGGTTATCTCAGATCCCCCTATTCCGGTTGCTGCAAAGTCGTTTGGAAATATTCCTAAATTATCGGTTAAGGCAGATTCGCTACGTAAAGTTCCAGCCGGTAAAAAAACATTTCAAGAACTTTTAATGACCCCTAGACCAACGGCTTCTGACAAGAGGATGGCAACAGATATTGCTTATAAAGAAGGAAGACTAGAGACGATGAAGGGACGGTTGGAGACGCAGAAGGGTCGCGTTGCTGTTCAAAAGCAAAATCAAATTAATGCGGCAACTAAAGCATATTATGACGACACCCTAAAGTCTGCTAAAGGTGCAACTAAAATGAATATGCTTCTTGCGAAGCAAAAAGCATTAATAAAAAAAGGGAATCTTTCAAGTCCATTAGTATACAATGCAACCCAATTATCTAAAAAACTGAAAGCACCTTTAGATTTTCTTTTATCAGAGGATTCACAGGTTTTTCAAAAAATAATGCAGGATTATTCTAAGGGTGCAAAGGATTACTACGGTGGCAATATGACTCAGGGTGAATTGGATCGGCTTATGGAAACCGTTCCGTCACTGGCTCAAACTCGTGGAGCGAAACTTGAGACTATTAGAAACAACAAGCTTACTAACGAAATGTTTAAGTTGAAGTTTAAGGTTATGAATGAAGTAATTGAAATGAATGGTGGAGAGCGTCCTGCTAATATGGGTATGATTGTTGAAACACGGGCTGCGCCATTAATGAAAAAACTCACAGAAAGATTCAGTAAACCACGCAAGGAAGTACGACTTCGAATTAAAGCCGAAGCAGAAGCAGCTAGTAAAAGAGGGCCTGTTGGTAAAGTATTCCATGGCATTGAAAGTGTTAGGAAATATTTAAGTAGTGGTGTTAAGGGATTTAGGGGAGGATAAATAAATTCATATTTTGTTCACAGAAAAAGGCGCAGTTAATTAACTGCGCCTTTTTCTTTTCTTTAGAATCTTTCTTTGGATCTTTTTTTCTCGCTTTCACGGATTGCTGCTTCGAATTTCTTTTTGATGTTCTCGCATTTAATAACTCGCACCATTTCATTCCTGCGGTATCGTTTCTTCTTAAATTTATGTGTTGCAAAATATGTATCTACTTCTGGTCTGCGATCCTCCATGCAGAATATAGGTGCTGAAACTGAGAGCAGTAGGAAAATGAGTAGCTTTTTCATTTCTTCTCCGTATCGTTGAGTGTTTTCTTAAGTTTATCTATGTATTTATTTATTCTCTTTATTGTTTTTAGATATTTTTTTTTGAGTGCTTCTTCATACAGCATAGAGAATCTTAATAGAGGATACTTCTTTTTCATTTTTCTTAAATCTTTAATAGAAATTCCATCTTTTGGTAACTTAGGAGGTTCAGCGTTGCCTAGACAAGTTCCTGAAAAAAACACCAATGCGAAAAAAAGTAGCTTCATGAAATCCCTTTCAATATAAAATTAAAATATCGTGGGTGCCACTACATATATTAAAAAAAAGAATAGCCACATGTAAATATACACGTGGCTATTCTTAGTTAGATGGGACTTAGTTTTCTAGGTCTTTATACATCCATTTCCCTTAAAACTGTGTCTCGTGGAGCTGCCGCGATCGCATCTCGATAAAACTGAATGTTATTTTTTTTGACTGCTTTTTCTGCACCGTGTGCCTGAATTCTACTTATTTGTCTAAATGCCTTATTGGCTCTTGAAGTAAGTTCTTGAAATCGTTTGTTTCTATACATCTTGTCTGCGTATAAATGAATCTTGGTGTGATTTTTCTGAGCTTCTTCATTGTAAGCGTCAAAGAAAAGATTGATTTCTATATCATCAAGCTTTTCCTGATCATCTTTGATGCTATATGCTGGTGCTGTCACTCCAGCAATCACTGTGATTAGTAGCATTATCTTTTTCATATCATTCCTTATAGTTATAACGTCCGTTCTTCCTAAGGTTGCAATCACAATTGCCCCCCCCATTTCTAATTTTAATTAAGATATGGATGTGCAGTTTCAGTCAATGAATCAATGTAAATTATAATATCATCTAATCTTACTGCTTCAGCTGCTGCAACTTCATTTTCCTTAATAAGAGTCCTTATGAATTTAGGACTTCTTGAGATTACTGCTTTAAATCGCTTGTTGTGATACATCTTATCTGCGAATAGATGAGCTTTTTCAATATTAGTTATAGTTTCTTCCTTGAAAGCATCCATAAAAGTTTTAATTTTTTCGACATCTTCCTTCTGATCATCTCTAATGCCATAGACTGATGCTGTAATTCCAATAAGTAATGTTAAGAAAATCATCTTTTTCATAAACCTACCTTCCCTACTATTACTCCAATTCCTATGACTGCTGCAACACCAATTGCCAGCTTTGTGATTCCCCATGCTGTTGAGGCCATCTCTACAACTTTATTCTTAACAAATCTTAAACCTCTATAACCTGCATAAGCTGTTCCACTGTATAGGCCACCTTTAACTAAGGTCGTGCCTGTAGCGTCTGATATTGATATACCTTTTGCAGTCGAAACTATTCCAGAAGCGGCTTTAGAAACACAGTTGTCTACTTTTCGTAAAACTCTACGTACTTTAGACGGTTCTCTAGAGGTAATTTCTCTCACTTCACCGTTATATTTCATCTGAGGTCTTATTCTACGATGTCTAACAACTCTTATAGTTTTTTCGGGCGTAGATGTAATACCTAATATTCTACCGGCTGCTCCTCCAGCTGCAGACCACAACTTACTTGCTGCGGTTGTAACTGCGGACACGCCATGTTTGGCTATGAAACCAGCTCCTGCTTTGGTAGCGGCCCAAATCATCATCCTGCCAACTAATCCACCTTTTCCTACTTCATCAGGAACCGTGTTTAGGCCAGACTGCCTAGACATCATTTCCCCAAAAGTATGTGTGTCAGATCCAAGAATGTTTCTCATTGGTTGTGCTTTTTGTGTAATTAATCCGGTACAAACGATAGTTATTGTTAATATTTTTATAAGTTTGTTCATTAGTATCCCCTTCTTCTCAAGTGAGCAGCTCTAGCGTCGTCACCGCCTCTATTTGCTGCAATTATTCTCATCATTTGAGTTCTAAATGGTGCATCTGTTCTCATTTGCTGAAGTATTTCTGCAAAAGTTGTCTGTTTTTTAGCGGAAGATAATAGATATTTCCCAAGAACTGCAGTTGCTATAGCGGCAGTTCCAACTACTATGCTCGTGAATGGATTTTCAGCTGCAATAGATCCAAGTGCAATGAATCCTTTAACGGTGAAATATCCTGATACGGCGGCGAAGATAGGTTTAAATACATTCCCTAAGATTTTTAATGTTTTATTTGTAGAACTCTTCTGTACTTGCATTGCATGGACGTTAGTTCCAGCTATTCCAATAAGTGCGGTCAATAGTATTACTTTTTTAAGGTTGTTCATGATAAGTCCCCCCCCAGGGTTTATTTATTTAATTAAAATTCTTCTGCGTATTTATCATCATCATCTTGATAATCATCATCTTCATATTCATCATCATAGTCATCACGTTCATCAACTTCGTATCTTGGTCTGAAACTTCTACTGCGACTTCTGCTACGACCTCTACTTCTTGATATGCTTCTGGCTCTTCTGTATCTAAGTGTTGCTCGTCTTATTTCTTGTCTAATTTTGGCTCTATACTTCGCTTCTTCATCATCGTTGCCTGTGATCTTCTTAGATAACATTTCGGCACCGGCTGAGAGCAAATATGGAGCAGCTGCTTTAACTACTGCGCCTAGACCAAACGGTAAGAACGATGAAGCAATTGCTGTACCTATCATTGGAATGGCACCTTTTGTAAGAGCACTGACTCCAACTTTACTAGCACCTGTAAATACAGATTTTAGTACTGAGAATCCCGAGCTAGCTACTCCTGAAAGCCATGATGCTGCAGGCTTAATATCGTCAACATTGACAGTTATTGAACCGATTTCGACAGTTCTTGGCATTACATTCGTTGTAAGTACCGACATCAACGTTACGAATAATAGTGTTTTTTTAATGTTTTTCATGTTGTCCCTTTCCTTTGTGCACCCCCCAAGGCGCAATGTTTAAAGATATAATCTAACTATATATAGTATAGCATTACCTATTACCTTTGTCAACAATTATGTTAAAAAAAGGGATGTGATCTCCCAGAGCTACTTACTCTCCTTTTCCTCCATCACCCCTGTTGTCTTTTTCGATCTTTTTTTCGAATCTCATGATCTCAGATAGCCTTTTAAGCAGGTATTTTGTAATAGTCAGGCGGTATCTAATCGCTGTAGCCCTAATTTGAGTTACTAGAGAGCTAGGTAGATCTACTGCAAGTCTTTCTCTTCCTGCTCTGCTATTAACTCTATTTTCTGGCTTTTTCAGGTTCCATCGTTCTTTTGAGATAAAAAGGTGTTCCGGATTGGTACAGTTTTTATTCTCACAAGTATGGCGCACATGATGAGCGTCTGGGATTCTGCCTCTATGTGCCATCCAGGCTGCTCTGTGCGCACCGATACTTTTACCTTCAATATTTACCCTTGGCTTATCTTCACTCTTGGCCCCTGTCCAACCGTAGCAATCGCTAATTGCATTGTCTTTTGATATGACCCTAAACCTATTTAGAGTCTCAAGGATCTTTGCGCGACGCTTCTCCGTAATGTTCACGTTTTTCCTTCATTGGTTCTTACTAAGCTTTAGCACGCCATTTGTTTATAGCGTCAAAAGCACTTTTGAAAACTGCCTTAGCACTTGTAAAAGCTGCTTTAACTACAGCTGGATTATTGTAAGCATATAGTGCTCCAATTCCTATTCCAGCTCCTAGCAACATCTTAAACAATGTTGATGTAGCACTTCTTAGAAAAGAAGGAGATGATTTCTTAGGAAGCGGTGTATGGCTACAGAACTTTTCAGCGTTCTCTTGCCTTCTACGCCCTCTTTCAATCGCTCTTACTGTCAAAGGCAATGTAACCCTAGGATTAATCATTTGACCTCTTTCAACCCGGAGTGCTTCCGAATTGCGTTGAGGAATCATAGGACCTCTCCCACTCCTAACACCTCTAGGCTTTCTAGCATCCAATTGAAAGCCAGTTGCCAACAAACAGCCACATAAGCTGAGCATTTTTACCATATTCTTCATATTGTTCCCTTTTCGTTACCCCTGCGCTTCTAATAATAACCTCAAAAACTTTTCTGTAGAAACGCGTTTACCATTATTTCTATTGATATAATCATACCACTACATGTTACCGTTGTCAACAAAAGGTTTAAATGTCTGGTAGTAAGCTCTAGGACTTTGTTAAAGTCCTAGAGACAATGTTTTTTTACTAATAATAAGGAGAATAGTAATGGCAGTTAATAGGAAAAAGAACCTAAGATACAACGTTTTCAACCCAGATCAGCTTGAAGGAATTTACGCAGAGCCTATCACGTCAGATGCGAGGCCCCCTGGAACTGGAGATTTGGCTGATACAGGAAGGATTTGGATAGATTCAAATACAAATAATGCATATATTCTCACAAGCATTGCCGGTAATTCAGCAAATTGGGAGATTCTAACTGACATACCAAGTGCTGGTACTGACGGTCAATTATGGATTGGTGCTACAGGGGCAGTTCCTGCATGGGCTAATCTTACTTCTACAGGTTTATCTGTAACAATCACCAATACAGCAAACGGTATCAACCTTGAAGCAGCCGGTGTTGCAGCTCTTACAACTCTTGATGGTGACTCAGGTACAGCCACACCTGCAGCTGGTGTTATCATAGTTGCTGGTGGTACTAACATTACTACAGCTGGTGCAGCCGGAACTCTTACAGTTGCCCTTGATGCTACTATTTCTCTTGCTGGTGCCGTTACAGCTGGCGTTGACTTTACTATGACAAGTGGAACATGCACGATTACAACCGATCAGGCAGCTGGAGAGGATATTTATCTTCATGCTGACGGTGGTGCTGCAGAAGTCATATATATTCACTCAGAGCAAGGAACTGCTGCCGATTGCATCGATATTGAGGCAACTCTTGGTGGTGTAACCATTGATGGTGGGCTAGGCACTGCAGATGCCGTTAACATTTTTGCATCTGATGTAGCTGGTGGTATTGATATGGATGCTGGTACAACCGGTATTAGTATTAATGCAACAAATGGTCCTATTGCGCTAACATCAGGAACCGGAGCGATTACTGTTGGAACCGATGCCGCAGCTCACGAAGTTACGGTTGGTTCAACAAATACAACTGCTGGAACCACAATACAGTCTGGTTCAGGCGATGTTACAGTTACATCTACAGATGCAGTAACATTGGATTGTGCTGGAGTTCTTGAACTCAACTCAACAGCTGGAAACATTGGTATTGGTAATGATGCAGATGCGCAATCCATTAATATTGGCACTGGCGCTGCTGCAAGAACAATAACAGTTGGTAACTCTACAGGTGCAACTGCTGTTGACATCAACTGTGGTACTGGAGATCTAACTCTTGGTACCAATGCAACAGCTCACAGTGTCACGATGGGTACAACTAATACAACATCTAATGTCATTATTCAGTCTGGAACAGGTGGCGTACAGGTTACCAGTGGTGGTGTTTATGCAATGGATGCAACCGATGCTGTAACAATTGAATCTTCTGCTGGCACAATCGGCATTGGTGTAGATGCTGTAGCTCAAAATATGAATATAGGTATAGGCGCAGCTGCAAGAGTAATAACAGTTGGTAATGGAACTGGTGCAACCTCACTTGTTTTCAATGCAGGTACAGGCGCTATCAATATTGGTACGAACGCTATAGCTCATACAACAACAATAGGTAACGGAACAGGTGCATCATCTGTGGTAGTAGATTGCGGTACAGGTGCTTGTAGTTTTGGTGCTAACGCTATAGCTCATACAACCACTGTAGGTACAGCAACAGGTGCAGGTACCACAACCATACAATCTGGAACTGGTGGTATATCTCTAGAAGCAGCAGGTATTGTTGATGTTGTTCCTGCAACTGACTCTCAAGCAGCGGCTACCTCAACAGTCAATGCTAATGTTGGTGTTAGTACATTTACAGGCCTAACAACTGCATCAGCAGCAGCACAGGTATTTACAATTACTAACTCTGTATGCACAGTTGGATCGGGTATTCTTGTATCAGCAAGCAATCTTGGTGCTAACGATGCTCAAATGACAGTTACACGAGTAACTCCTGGAGCTGGTTCATTCACAGTGACATTGACCAATAATGGCGCTGCTGCTCTAAACGGAGATGTTTTGATCACCTTCTGGATACTTGCTGCATAGATTAACCCTTATCGCGGAGCCGGGGTGCAGCAACTCTCATCTCGGTTCCACTAAAAAGTGGAAGATCTGGTATGACGCTTAAGTAAAGTGTTACAATGATATACGTTGATTTTGTGACGAAAGAACGGAGTGTAGAATGTCTTCTAAAACAATTGTAAAAGCCATCCCAATGGTCTCTTTTGATTTAAGTACGATAGTATTGTTTCCAAACTTTACTCCTATCAACCCAGATGGTCTTCCAGAAGCATGCTTTATGCTGAGAATAATAAACGATAGCGCGGCGGTACCTCATCTTAACTTTAGCAAGCAAGAGATATCGCAGGATTTTATGCATAGAAATCTTGGTCTAAATTTTTATGCAAGAAATAGATCTGGTAAAAATGTAAATTTTCCAAAGGGAACTGTAGTTTCAATTAAAACGCCACCAGTTCAAGGCTTAATACACTTGGTTGGATATTATACAGTGTTAAATAGATAAGGAATATTTAATGTCTAAGAAAAATGCGGTTAAAAATCTTGAACTTGGATTTTTTAATGTTGCCTCATTAACAGGTACGCCTACCCTTATGGTGAATGGATTCATGACAGAATCATGTTTTGCTATTCGTATATCTAACGATAGCAATGTTGCAGTTCAAATCAGCTATGACGGTGTAACGGCACATGATGTTGTTCTGGCTCAAGGAGTTTTATTTATCAATTTATTGAACTCTGCTGATAGAGATGTGAATTTCGCTAAAGGAGCAGGAATATATGTGAGTGGAACTGCTGGAACAGGATTTATATATTTTGGTGGATACTATCTAGCTTCAAATTAAATAGGGTAATATTTTAACTTTTAAAAGGAGCAATATGAGCGAAGATATTAAGGAAGAAGTAAAGAAGGAAGAGTCGAAGTTTAAGCAAATGGATACAAAGACATCTAACGAGCTTGTAATCACTGTTAAAGGTGAAGAAGGAAGAGTGTATAGATTTCTAATGCCTTTTCATTCCCCACTTCCCGAATGCTATAACGCAGCTGCAAATGTAGCTAATGAAGTGGCAAGACTCTTTAATGAAGCAGTTGCAAAGCAAAAAGAAAAAGCAGGAAAAAAGGAATCGTCAGATTCCAAAGAGTCGTCCGACTCCAAAGAAAAAAAAGTTTAGTAAACATTTTGATCCTATTGCGCGCTTGTATCTTCTCCATGAGCGCGCAATAGGATCAAAAATAAGGAGGTGTAATGGCGCAATCTAGAGCAATAAAATTATTACCAGAAGCAGCTCGTTCGCTTGCTTTTGGATCCATAGTTGCAGGTTATACGGGAATAGGAACTGCTATAACCAATCCAGCAAGAATTCTTCATATGCAAAATTTAACCGATGTCGTTTTAATGTTTTCATATGACGGCATAAATGATCACTTTCCACTAGCCTCAAATGCATATCTTTTATTGGATATTACGGCCAATAAGTCGATGTCTCAAGGTTATTATCTTGCAGAGGGAACTAGAGTATATGTAAAGCGTGAAGGCGTACCTGCGAGTGGTTCTGTATACGTGACAGTATATTACGGTTCAACCAACTAAAAGGAGACAAAATGAGCCAAGCGGGTCAATTTTTTCAAAATTCATTGTTGGCAACCCTTACTGGAGATAGTGGGGGAGCGATAACTCCCGTAGCTGGCAATATCGATATCCTTGGTGGAGCTGGAATAAACGTTGCAGGCACCGCTGGAACATTAACTATTTCTCATGCAGGTGCTTTCGCGGATTCTTTTGTTACAGACGCTGGTACGGCTATACCTGTTGCTGGTGATACTAATATACTCGGTGGTGCAAACATAAATACTACCGGTGCTGGCAATACAGTTACGGTGATACTTGATGACAGCGTTACTCTTGTTGGATCACTTACCGCCGGTACTACAATAAATGCCACAGTAGGTGATATAACAGCTGACGCTGGCGATATAGTCTCCACTCTTGGAGATTTAGTTTCAGACGCAGGTAATATATCAGCAACTGTAGGATCGGTTGATGCAGGTGCCACAATTACAGCTGGTACAGGCATCGACACAACGACCGGTAATATAACTGCCGATGCGGGTAATATAGTTGCAACACTTGGAAGTGTAAGTGCAGCTACTACAGTTACAGCTGGTACGGGCATATCTTCCACGACTGGTAACATCACTGCAGTTGCAGCAAATGTAATAGCAGAAGGTGATCTCATAGCAAATACGGGAAGTATTACAGCTGTCTTAGGAAGCTTAGATGCAGCCACTAGCCTAACCGTCGGAACGACTGTAACGTTCACTACTATCACTGATGGTGGTTTAGTAGCAGATGCAAGTGGTGTTGTTACTGTTTCGGGTGCTCTCTCTATTGCAACTGGATTTGATCAATGGAGTGCAGGTGGTCCATTTTTTGATGATACGGTGCTGGGATCGTTTACTGTAGAAGTTAGCGGAAGTGGCTATATAAATGGACTGGTGGTCTCCTGGGCCGGTGGTCAGACTGCAACTGGTCTTACAGCTGGAAACACATATCTTATTTTCATGGATGACACAGGTACAATAGGAAGTACTACTACTTTAAATGCGGATGCATATCAAAATAACATTCCTCTTTTTGAGGTGCTGAGAGATTCGACTGGGACAAACGTCCAGTACACAGTAAAAGAAAACCATCCTTTCGATTTTCAGGTAGCAATTTCGGCATATAATCATGCAATAATTGGAACTGTAATTTCTAATGCCAGTCAAGGTGCGAATATTACTCTTAATGGAACCCAGAAAGTAGAGATTGTTGGCGCAGATGAGCTTATGGATCACGGGTTGGTTACTACAATTCCAGATGGAGGTAGTGTAGCCGAGACGTGGAACCAAATGTATACAAATGGTGCTGGCAAATGGGCTACATATCAATCTTCAGATACTTTTAATGGATTCTGGAATAGCGCTGGTACGGCCACAGCTCCTTCTGGTACTAAGTTTAGTGTTTACACTCTGTATGTTAGCAAAGACAATATAACGGCAGATACTCCTACGTATTGGGCCGTTCTAGATGACCAGGAATATAATAGTCTGATTGGTGCTCAAACAGCTATTGCAGCTGAAACGATGGCTATATCCACGAATGAGCTTCAAAAGCTTGAACTTGCACAGCTTGGACACATAATTTATAGGCAGTCTACGAGTGCTATAGTTGATGTAGTCATAGAGAAGTCGACTCTAAGATCAACGACCTCTGGAGGTTCCGGAACCGACCAGGCGTCTCTTATTACAACGAACGTTACTAATTTTGATGGAATTTTATCTGCCTCAGATACAACTGTTCAGGTTGCCTTAGATACGATAGACGAATGGGGTAAGACAACAACAGATCATGCTGTTCTTATAGGTAACGGTACGGGAAGTCCTATAGGATCTCTTGCAGTTGGAACAAACGGACAGGTAATTGTAGGTTCCACGGGTGCAGATCCGGTATTTGCAAATATAACTTCAACCGGAGCAAGCGTTACTATAACTGAAGGTGCCGGTACTATAAATTTAGAATCTGACGGCGTAGACCAATCTAATATTTTGTACGTCGGTAAACATGGTAATGATGCAGATGACGGTCTTACTGTAGATAAGGCATTTCTTACTTTCGGAGCTGCGCAAGCGGCAGCTTCTCCTGGCTACACACTTTGGTGTTTCGATAATGGTACATATACAGAAAATCTTACTGGCTCTTTGGGGATAGGTATCCATGCTCCTAATGCAGTTCTTGTGGGAGCTCATACTATGACTACAGGAAATGGCTGGAATTTTTCACAAATGAATGTTGCAACTGGTACGACCGGAATAACCATGGCAACAGCATCTCAAAATGCCTTTCTTAATGTTGGTAGAATGGAAATAGCTGGAAATGGCATTGGAATAACGTGTACAGCAGGTATTTTATTTGTAATTGCTGGTTCTGTAGTAGTAGAGAACGGTTTTTTTGTTGGAAGTAGTACAGCAGATGAAGTTCAATTATTATTTGGAGAAGTTGTTTTCACTGGTACAGGAGTAGGATTCGGTGTCGCAACTTCTGGTAAAATACAGGTAACTGGAGATTCGGTAAAAAATATTGGTGCTGGTGACGGAACGGTATTCAATAGTATTGGAGGAGGTACTCCGCAAATAAATGCAGTTATAGCATGTATAGATTCAGATATTTTATCCGATATAACTGCTACATCAATAATTAGTGTTACTGCTGCTTGTATGACTGGAACACTTGCAGAAACAGGTGCAGGTACAATTAAATCTGGTGGTACATCTAGAATAGATGAGGTTCCAATTGGAGCAGTTACGCCTAGTACAGGCGCATTCACAACTCTTTCGGCAACTACTCCTGTAGTTGTTGCATCTGGTGGAACAGGTGTAGGAACATTGACTGATCATGGTGTTCTTGTCGGTTCTGGAACAGGCGCAATAACTCCTCTAGCGGTTGGAACAAGTGGTCAGGTTATAGTTGGAGCAACGGGTGCAGATCCTGTGTTTGCTACAATTTCTTCAACCGACAGTTCAATAACTATAACTGAGGGACCTGGAACTCTTGCCTTAACAGGAACTCAATCAACAACTTCTCAGCTTGGATCAGTTGAATTAGCTACAGATGCAGAATCTATAAATGGAACAGACACAGTTAGACCAATTGTTCCAAGTTCATTGGCTGCAAAGCTTGGTACCCAAACAAACCATGGTGTTCTTGTTGGAGCAAGTACTGCAGCAGCCTTAACAGCTCTTGCAGTTGGAACGAACGGCCAGGTTCTTGTTGGATCGACGGGAGCAGATCCAGTATTTGCAACAGTGGCATCAGCAGATGCGTCAATAGATTTTTCACTTGGCGCGGGAACAATAGATCTTTCTGTATCAGGATTATTATCTATAAATGCACAAACAGGAACATCTTATGAACTTGTTGCCGGGGATGCTGGAAAGCTAGTTACTTGTGATAACGCAGCTGCAATAGCACTTACTGTTCCAGTTAACGCAGACGTTGCCATGGCCGTTGGAACAACTATTCTAATTGCTCAAAAGGGGGCTGGTATAGTTACATTAACCCCTGAAGGTGGTGTGACATTAAGCTCAAGAGGAGCCTTATTGGATACCGCTGGACAGTACGCAATGGTAACGATAACTAAAATTTCTACAGATGTTTGGTTCTGTGCAGGAGACACGGCATGAGTGCAATGGTATCTTTACCTGGAATATGGTCATCTGATGGTGATAGTGCTTTAGGATGGACGTTGCGTACCAGTTCATTTGGTGCGGATGAAATTAGTAACGCTCACTATGATGGTTCTACTTACTGGGTTTCAGTTGGTGGTGCCGGTAAGTTAGCGACTGCAACAGATCCTACTGGCACATGGACGCAAAGAACATCGTCTTTTGGAGCAACTCTAATACTGGATGTTTGGTGGGACGGAACATATTGGACAGCAGTTGGATTTGAGGGAAAAATAGCTACGGCGACTGATCCAACTGGAACCTGGACGCAGCGCGCTAATCCATTTTCATCTGGAGGTGGTGATTTTATTTCATCATGTTTCTTTGGAAATGGAGTATGGGTAGCAAGTGGATCGGGTGGAGAAATATGTACAGCGACTGATCCAACAGGTACGTGGACCGCAAGAACGTCTAGTTTTGGTGCCAGCAATGTTTACGGTCAAGCATACGGGAATGCAGTATGGGTAGCAGTTGGTGATGGAGGAAAGATAGCGACGGCCACCGATCCAACAGGAACGTGGACCCAGAGGGCTAATCCATTTTCTGCCATTAATGTAAGGGATAGCTTTTATGGAGATGGGATATGGTGTGCAGTTGCATATGATGGTGAGATAGCAACAGCTCCCGATCCGACGTCTACGTGGACTTTAACAACAACATCATTTGGAGCAACTGATGATTTCAGGAGGTTATATTTTGGGAATGGTAGATTTGGAGCTGGTGGTTTGACAGATGTAATAGGAACTTCTTTTGATGCTGATTCCACGTGGGATGTAAATACAACCCCGTTTGGTGGAAGCAATGTTCTTGGAATAGCGTATGGAACTGATGGTAACTGGGTGGCTACGGGAGCTGCTGGAAAGTTGGCTACTGCCCCAGGCATATAAAACTTAAGGAGATAGTATGGGAAGATCTAAGAGAAATACTGGCATACATCCGTTATCGTACATGGGTGTTGAAGCTACGACGCCTCCTCAGTTGATACAAAAGGACCACGATCCAACGTCAGAACAGGGCGATAATATAGGAACTATTTGGGTAAATTATCTAACACAAGATGTGTGGATGCTTACCAACAGGGATGGTGGCGATTCGATATGGTCGAAGTTAAGCAATGAAGATCTAATTGTAAATGCAGATACTGGTGTTGCAACAGAGGCAGACGGTGAGATAAATATTATTGGGAGTGGTGTTCTTAATACTACCGGTGCTACAGATACGCTTACTCTAGGCATGACAGCTGCAGCGGATGGAAGAGTGATTATTTCTGGAAGTGGCATAGATCCGGCATGGGGGTTAATAACCTCATCAAACGGATCACTTACGATAACACCGGGTCCTAATACTATTGATATAATTCGGACTGGTGGGGGTGGTGCCGATACTTTCTTAACTGATGCCGGCAATGCGGTTACGGCTGGTGGTCAGATTAATATATTAGGTGGCGCCAGCATTAATACTTCTGGAGCTGGTAGTACAGTTACGATAAATATGGATGCTGATCCTGTATTTACAAATTTGGGAGCTGGGTTTATAGAGTCTAGTGCAGGTGGTGTCTTATCTAACTCCGAGGGAACAGATGGACAGATAATCATAGGCGCAACAGGAGCACCAGGGGCATGGGCTAATTTAACATCTACATCTGGAACTATACAGATAACAGAGGGTACTAATACATTAAATATTGAGGATGCAACAGCACTAGGAAGTCCGTGGATACCGAATAATAGTAATCTAGCTGGCCAAATTACTGGAGGAGGAGGGATAAATGGATTGTCGTATGATACGGGTAGTTCAACCTGGGTACTAGCTTCATCCGCAAATCCAAATAATAGAATTTTTACTTCACCAGATAGGATTACATGGACTCAGCGATTTACAGAGGTTGTAATCGGTCGCGATGATTATACCCGAGTTGTATGTGGTTCAGATGGATTTTGTGTTGCAGCACCGACAAACGCTGTAGCTGGAGCTTCACAAGTGGTAGTTGCGACTGATCCTACAAGCACATGGACGGCTTATGGAAGTATAACTGCTAACAATCCAAAGGCGGTCTTTACTAGCCTAACTCAAGGTGGAAGCCATTGGGTTTTAACAGCTAATGCCCTTGTGTATACTGCCACAGATCCCACTGGTGCGTGGACTCAGAATACAAGTGGACTGACTCATTCGTTGAATGATGCTGCTTATGGAAATGCAGTATGGGTAGTAGTTGGAGATTCAGGCAATGTGGCAACAGCGGCAGATCCAACTGGTGCTTGGACAGTTAGAACTTCTGGGGTTGGGAGTAATGTAACTACAGTTGCTTTTTCGCCAACATCAGGATTGTTTTGTATGGGTGGATCTACTGGATTAATGGCAACCTCTCCTGATGGAATTACATGGACACCGAGAGTTAATATTTGCCCAGTTTCAGCTGATTTAGTAGGAATGCATTGGGACGGCGCTAATGGATTATTTGTAGTGGTTTCTGACGGTGCTAGTGGTATAACTGCATTGTCTTACAATGGAATAACCTGGTTCCAGGATTACAGGAACTTTCAAAGTGGCAGTAATAAGGGACCGATTACAGATTCTTCTGGGAATTTAATGATGTGGGCAAGTGATAGCTCAACACCGCAAACATCCTCAGTCTTCTAAAAAAGACTTCTTCATATCTCCTGGAGGTGTTCTCGATATAGCAACAATTGAAAGAGCACCTCCAAATGAAGGAGAGAGTAGATTTCGACCGATACTTTAAGATTTATTCTTGCCTTCTCTGG
>Ga0114925_10000109_pt1 | contig 29295 bp, 18 predicted proteins | sample SumtaG_2_FD_87287 | JGI IMG/M metagenome (GOLD analysis project Ga0114925, IMG submission 87287) | Deep subsurface microbial communities from Indian Ocean to uncover new lineages of life (NeLLi) - Sumatra_00607 metaG | ecosystem: Environmental > Aquatic > Marine > Oceanic > Sediment | place... | reverse complement strand
TAACCGTCTGTTCAGTCGACATCAAATTATTGGCCATCCACAAATAAAAGTCAGCATTTCCATTTTTCACATCTTTAAAGAATCCAGAAATGTCTCCGTTGTACTCACTAAGATTGTAAATATTTGAGACTCTCTTTTTCAAAAGTAATTATGATGTGTATATTGGTTATTCTATTTAAATTGATGTGAAAAAAAAAATGTCATCAAAATTCAAAATCTCAAAAGTTTCATTGTATCGGAACGGAATAGGAGTATTTGAGGGTAGCATAGGAGGAAGCGGCGGCGAAATCAAACTTACATTCAAAAACAAACATATGAATGACGTGCTGAAAACTTTACAAATACGTTCAGTCAAAACTTCAGAACGTATATTTGATGTTCAGTATAATTCCCCAAGAAGTTTGCTTGAAAGTGAAATTCAATTTGATTCCTCAAATCCACTTCTTTCCATACTGAAATCTATTGTTGGGAGGGCAACAATTAAAATCACAGACGAAAGTGATACTATTCATGAAGGAATTGTGCTTGGAATACGAGAATCTAAAGACGTATATTTGAAACAACAAAAGTTTCAAATTGTTAAAAATTTCCTTGAATTGATGATAAAAGGTACTGATGTTATTAAAGTATTTGAAATGTCAAAATTGAAAGGTTTTGATTTGGGAGAGAATAAAAAATTGGTTTTGAATTTGATTGAAACAAAGAATTTTATGAATCGAAACTCCTCTGTTGACATTAAGGTAATTAAACGAAAAGGAAAAGAAGAAGAAGAGAAGGAAGATTGGAACTTGGAATTTAGATATGCAAGAACTGTATCAATATGGAAACCGGTGTTTGAGCTTATGGTAAAAGGAAATGGGGTTGGAGAATTGGTGATTTATTCAATAATTGATAATGACAGTCAATACGACTGGGAAAAAGTAGATTTGAACCTTTTATCAGAACTTCCATTTTCACATGATGTTCAGCTCTTCGAAATTTTAAAACCAGACAGACAAAAAGTTGTTCTAAATCCTACTTACAGGAGAAGTTCTATACCAAGAAAAAAGGGGAGACGAACTGCAATGTCAGAAGAACAAGAAGAAGAATCTTTTGAATATGAAGAGGAATTAACAGCATCATCTATAACGGAAATTGGACTCATAAAAGGATCGTTCAGGAAGTTTCCTATAGAACACATAAATCTTAAAAAGATGGATTCTTCAAAAGTAAAAATTAATGCTTCGAAAGTTAAGGTTGAGGTCAACTGGCTGATTTATGATTCAACCTCAGTTACTGGATTTGCGAAGAAGGAACATCCAAAGATGGCAGTTGCCTTAATTAGTGACGATGGATTTTCCATGAACGGTCCTATCACAATTTACAACGAAGAGGGCTCTTACCTTGGAGAATCTATAATTGACTATATTAAGCAAAATACAAAGAAAAAGGGTGAGGGAAAGGACGTGAAAAATATCATTTCATATGCTTTGGACTTTCAGACTGAAATATCACGAACTGAGACTTATAGTATAAAGGAGATACTATTTACAAAATTGGAAAGTTCAACTTTGGTGATTGAGATAGTTAAGAGTAGAGTAACTTCATATGAAATAAATTACTACCGAAAACAGAAAAACCATTTGAGAATTATTCATTACTTGTACAAATCTTCGTTATATTATGATAAAATAAGGAGAAGAAAAAAAAGAACTGGTAAGAGAACCTGTAATATCGATACTCAGATAGAAGAATCTATTGAAATAGAAAAAACCGAGATTTTTAGTGAAATTGTAACGTTTGTTATTTTTGAAAAGGAAGATGTAAAGAGTTTTATGAAGGTAGCAACAGGTAAAATCAATAAAAATGTAGAGAATAAGTTTAACAGATTGTTGAAATTGTATGAGATGATGAATCTTAACGAAACCAAGTTGGAAAATCACAAAAAATTGATGTTTATTTCAATGGAAAGCAAAAAAATTGTGGAGAAAATTACTGTTGAAATAACAAAGATTGCTAACAAGATTGAAAGTTTGAAATCTGAACTTTCAATCTTGTTAGCAATGTTGATAAGAAAGACCAAAGTTAAAGAAAGAGAGATATTGAATATTCAAATGGATAAATTTAAAATGTAGGAATATAATAAACCGAGATTTAGGTAGTATCAATCTATCAGAATGAGGAAATTCTTTTTTGTTTTTTTATCAATTATTTTTATTTTATTTACTTTATTTAATCAATCTCTAGGAAAAAAAACAGGAGAAGGAGATTCAAAACCTCCACAGAAAGGTAAAGATGGAGAAGAGATTGATGGGTGGAAGGATACAGTTTATTATTACTTCAATAAACTTAAAGATGCGAGATTGAAAGGGAAAGAAGCTATGGATGAGAAGTTTTATTACTACTTGGATAAATTTGAAAAACTTAAAGATGCAAAACGTAAAGTCAAAGATACATGGAGAAAAGTTTGGTCTAATGCTAACCTACATGAAGATGAGAAAGACAAGAATAACATTTTGTGCGATTGTCAAAAATATATCATTCGGTCAGATTTGCTTACAGAAGAAATACAAAGGAAATGTGGTTGTTAATAATGATGATAATAATAACACAAATTTTTTATTAAATATTTTCAATTATGTAATATTCGGACCAAAACATCAACTTAAAGAAAGAATGGATTTGCTTAGTGAAGAATCGGGAGGTCTTGTCCAATTTAATTCAATCGGCGAAAAATTTAATCGTGACCAAATTGCTTGGAGATGGAACCAAAATTTCGTTAGGATGAGACTTACGACTAAAGATATGCTTTCTAAAGTAAAGCTTGGTCTTCATAGGGCTGCCCAAAATGGATACATTCCAGTATCTCCACTTGAAGATAAAACTGTTACTACCAAGTACATCGAAAAAGAAATGGTTCCAATGAATCCTGTTGACAGATTGAAGGAAATAGTTAAACAGTACGGAGAGCCTGATTTGTATTACTCCGAACCAGGAGGTAAGGCCATTTGGACAAGAAGAACTCTTGAGAAAAGAGAGAATACTAGACACGTTCATGAAATTGTAGTTGAAGACATTTTTGCAGTTCACATATTTCCCATGCCACATCTTGATTTTTACAATTTCAAGTTTTACACTCCAAATATACCATGGAAGGAAATGAAAGATAATAGACTCCAAACTGAGCTTATAACCGAGAGTCTTGCTGTAGACTCTATTGTCCAGTTTGTAAATGCAAGATGTCATTTCGAACATGCAAATAACGTGACAAACTACCTTGCAATATTGAGACTTCTTAAAATAATTTCTACAAAACAAGCAAAACATTTTTACCCAATTCTGATTATGGGAGCAAAACCTCATAAAGTTGGTGGAAAGTATGTCATGAAACCAATTATGGATAAAAAAAAACTGGAGGGACTTATTATAGAGCAATTGGAATTTTACTCCAATCAATTTAGGCCAACAATTGGACTCATTGAATTTATTAAAAAAGAATTGGAAATTTTGTATTCACTTTTTGATACTTCTATTTCGCAATTGAAGAAGAAGAAGATTGGTAGTAAAAACCTGAAACTTGAGAACACTACAGAACTTATTGGAGACGAATTCATAGATGATTTGGATAATTTTGTTGAAACAATGATTTTCGGAGATGATGAAATTGAAGAAAAAGCAGGGATTCGTTTTAAAGCAACATATGAACTGGACAAACGCTGGTTACAATTTGTAAACAACATTTTTTTTAGTAGACATTCCGCACAACTTTCTAGAATTATTGAAACTCTTATAGATAGGTCAAGTAAAGCTTTATTGGGAAAATTCCAGAAAAAGGCCGCAAAAAAAGATGTTGTTTTGTCTATTTACAGATATTTACGAGCACAATAATCGATGTTTTGGTCTTATTTTTTCCCCCGAGATTGAGATTGAAATAAAGAAACTTTGATTGTGTCATTTTTTTTTTAATTTAAACAATACATTTTACTCTGAATCAACTCTTCAATTTCTTGTTCATTTTCCTTCCATACAGCACAGATCAATTTTCTGATATTCCATAAAGCAATTCCACATTTAGTATCCAAAAAATCGACAATTTCACTTTTCTCCATTTTCTCTCCTATTCCAATACCAACACCAAAATGCCTCCTACTCATGATACGATATGCTGAAAAAACGTTTGTAATCCAATCATTCTTTCGTGAATTTTTAGCCATCTCAAATTCCCATCTAGTTTTGTACGTAGTCGATTCATAACCAGTTTCTCTGTATTTCCAACAATCTCTGGAAATTTTATTTATCGTCCCAACAATCAACTTCTTTGCGACCTGCTTAACTTCGTATTCTGATATTTTCGCAACTTTCATTTTCGAATCCTTCTGTTTTTTTTTAAGTACCGACCCAACATATCCTCCCTTTACAAAAGTGGGGTGGCATAAGTGTCCCCCGGGTTTATCGGAGAAATAATTTTCCGAAACTAGAAGTTTTCGACTCTTTTCATCTAACAAACTCGTTTATAAAAGTAACGTAGGTTACAACGGTAAGAACCTTTTCTCTCGGGATTTTTTGACTTCCAGAATTTTGACGAAGTGAATATATAATGATACAGGTTGAAGTACACGTCAAGGAGAACTTCTATTGCGACTTTAAATTTATTCCTCCGAAATGGATGACGAACACGGAAGAAACTTTCGTTCAGGCGTATCTTAATGTGGCCCCCGACGAGGATAAGCGATTGTTATTTCGATATGGAATTTCCGATTCATGTCCGAAAATACGAATTGAGGGTATTTTTGAAAAGGAACTCAAGCTTGTTAGTCCAGTGAAAGAGATTTTGTTGGCCGATCCTTTTGACATGATTAAAAGATTCAAGTGCGTTAGAGAGTGGTGTAGGAACGTAGTGAGAGAAAGAGGACAATTAGAGACTTACAATATATGCAAGTACTCGGAGTATAGAAGATCGGATTATTACATCAAGTTCTATTTCAATAATGCAAATAATACAAAGTGGTTGGGCCGATCTTGTAAACAAGTGGTTGAGTTTACTGTGAAAGACAAGAAATATGAAATCTTGAATTTGATCAATCTTTTGAGAATTAATTGTGAAGAATCAGAACCAAACCAGGATGTGAATAAAGAGAATACTGAAGTGAAGAAGAAGAAGAAAAAGAAGAAGAAAAAGAAAAAGGTTAAAAAGAAGGAGATTGTTGAAATTCTTAAACCAAAGAAGAAGAAAAAGAAGAAGAAGAAAATTGTTATTTCAGATTCTGACTATGATGATGGAGATGATGATTATAAACAAGAAGAAGAAGTGGAGTCTGAAGAATATGATGATGACAAGACGGAAGATGAAGATGAATTTGATGATTCTGAGAAGATTGAACAAAAGGTTGTTAAGAAAAAGAAGAGAAAGAGAGGAGAATTCATTGAAAAAACAATTATAAGAACCACAATTCGTAGAAGAACAAAAAGAAGAAGAAGAATGTCAAAAGATCCAGATTATTCAAAAGTTAAGAAGATTAACAAGAATGTGAAAGCGCTTTTTCCGTTCAAAGTTAAATTGAATACGATCAAAGGGAAGTTGCCAAAAAAGATTCTCGATCGAGTTTTCAAGTTCAGTAAGGAAGGTTTACCAAATGTTACAATAGATATTCTTGCTGTGGAAGCTGAAGAGGGTATAACAACCATTTTTGAAATGAAAGAAGCTGATTTGTTTGAAATAGGTTATGGAGATCCTTATTCAAGAAATTCTGAAGATTTGATTCCAATAGCTGCAATGATTCATAAGTACAACGCCAAGGAGGCTTTGATTGAGTTGCTGTTTCTTTCAACGGACAGAGTTTTGAGAGAAAAATCTGGGTTAAAGGGTTGCGGAAGGTGGTTCATGGACATGCTTCAGAAAGAATCTGATGACAAGAAGATGCCAATTTGTTTGTTTAGTGATCCTATGCCAGCCACCACTGGGTTTTACAACGCCATGGGTTTTGATCCTTTGGAAAAAGTTAAAGTTCAAAATATTCCTCCTAAATATTTTTTCGTGAACAAGGAGTCGCTTTATAAGATTATGATGATATCCATGGTGCATGAAAATAAAGGAACTCCTCAAGAGAAAAAAACAAAATGTCCACTTTTTATTTATTTGCCTGGACAGAATCAGAGAAAGGAAGCAGAAAGAAAAAGAAAAATGCAGAGACAAAGAAATGTCATTTGATTGAAATAAAAAAGAAATAATCAGAAGTTAATTATATTCTTGTTATTATTATTATTTTTAATTGTCCATCCCTGACCGAGTCCTTGCGGAAAGAGTCGAAAAAAAATAAGATGATTTCTAAAGGATTAATCACAATACTCTCATTTTGCTTCTTCACGTTGGTTAATTATCACGCAAAGATTCTCCCAAAAATTGAAAGATACTTGAAGTTTTACAAGAAACTGAGCGATTCTAAAGATTGGGATGGTAATTTGACGAGTTCAATTCATGCTATAATGGTCACAACTTGGTTTGTCGCGACATTTATTGCTTTTCCAAGATTCCATTCTAAGCATGATTTATTCTACAGTCCATTTTTCTGTGAAATTGGAATTTGCTTCTCACTAGGTTATTTTTTGTACGATTTGATTGTGATTATACCGAAAGATTTTAAATCAAATATACAGTATTTACCTCACCATCTACTTTCAATTCTTTCAATTGTTTTGGGACTTCATAGTGGAAAATATTACCTTGGAATGATGCTTCTTTTGTGTATGGAAGGCTCTACTCCATTCATTAACAACATATATTTTTTGAAAAAGTTGAATTTGAGAAAACATCCAGTATTCATCTTAAATGGAATTTTGATTGTGTTTACGTGGATATTATTCAGATACATAATTGGAGTTGGATATTTTGTGTTTTTAGTTATATTTAATTGGGAAGAATACAAAAAAAGACCAATTTTAGGAATCTATTGGATTTTTATGGAACTGGGATTTACAATTATGAATACTATCTGGTTCATTAAAATTTGTAAGGGATTCGTCAAGTTAGTTTTTAAACAATGAATATAAAAAGAAAAAAAAGTGGAGGGTATGTGAGGGAAATTGAAAGAAGTTTTCTTCCTAATTATTTATTTATTTTTTTCTTTTTCAGACAGATTCCAAATCTTGTTGTTCTTTGTATTCATTCATATTAGTTTTAGTTGATAATATAAGAGAAGTAGAGCTATTCTGACTTATAACGATATCCCAAAACATCTTTGGAGTTAATTTGTACGATGGAGGAATCTTTATCCTTCGTTTCTTTTTCTTTCTATGATTAATTGGACAGAAACAGCAACAACAGTGTAGTAGGAAACAAATAGTTACTAAAAGTGACCACAACACCAGTATAATTGCAGATAATATGGTCAATCTTAAACTTGAAACTATTAGAATCACAAATAATATTATCGAAACTATTATAATCATTACTATCAGTGGCCAATAACAAAAATTGTCAACATATCCATTTGTGAGAATGTATTGGTTTTTCATTTTGATTATTCCAGCCTGTTGAAATCCATCAGCCAGAAACTGTACACAATAATAACCCCATCCTCGAATCGGACAAAACCTAGTGACTGGGAAAAAATTCCACAAAAACGAAAACACATTGAACTCTGTGTGATTTTTGCAGTGATAATTGATGAAACTCATCAATTTTTCATACTTATTGGTAGTTATATTGATTGCTACCTTTTTTTGATAAAACTTTGCTGATTTGTAGACTTTTTTCACAGTTCCGCCACACATAATTTCGTAACAAACCATTCTATCCTCATTAGTGACATCCAATACAAGAGCTATGTGAGAATAACTAGATCCGACAATCGAATCTTGAACATTAACCAAACACCTATCTTTTGGATTCAAATTAACATAATCTCCTCCTTCATTACTATAACACATTAAATAGATTGTTTTTTTCATCTTCTTTTTTTTTTTTAGAAGAAAGAGAAGTTACTGTGTGATGACAGGCTGGTTAAAAAAAAAATCGAGATAGATCAAATGTTACTAAGAATGTAAACCTTCTCTATTTATAAAGTTAAACAGAAGAAAAACGTGTTTTTATTATCGAATTATTGTTTTACTACAATGTCAAAATCATTAGGTCCTAAAAGTCTGTTACTACATCTGTTGTATATCAGCCTTTTTACATCTTCTATTTTCAGACAGTAAGTTCTGATTCCATTCAAATTCAATATTCTTGCACTAACAAGGGAGTACAAAATAAGCTGAAAGCACAATAGACCACTCCCCTTTATCGGGTAATTCCTAATAAATGGGAAGTAATTCCAAAAATAAGCTTTGTAATTATAATCAGTCTTTTTGGAAACTTCATTTTCTAGATAATTCATGATTCTTTTATATTCGTCACGAGTGACATACATTGATATATACTCGTCACAATTCATAGTTTCTCTCATTACTTTCTTTGGGGTTGTACCAAATACAATATCGTAACACTTGTAAAGTTTCTTTCCTTTTGTTCTCTCTTCATCTTCCAACGCAATTGAAATGTGATTGTACTTTAGTCCAAATAAAAGTACCTGTAAATACAGTATTACCGTTTGAATAATCGAAGCCCCAGAATCCATCTTGTAAAATTTATAGAACATCAAATGAATTTGTTTCATTTAACACTACAGAAAATATATATATCTCTCTCTACCTATACGATTTTTGAGGTAATCCCTACAGCAGCTAGTTAAAAAAGAGGGAGGGATCAAATATCTATGGGGGAAAAAAAAATGGGATTCTTAATTCTTTAACACAAATTCATTCTGACCATTTATTTATTACATATTTGTTAATTTCTTTCAAAAAAGAAATTTTTTTTTTTTTTTTGAATGAAAGGAATTTTTTTGTTGTTTCTGGTTTACTTTACAATCATTTCAAGGGTCTATTTTAATCTGAAACAAAATACATTCGATCGGCACGCCGTTGTCTTGCATTTCTATAATTATTGTAAATGGTTCTTGTAACATCGATTTTGGTATCGCGGTTGGTATTTTTTTTGTAATAGTTATTTCTCTTTCCTCTCCTTCATTTATTGGACATCCTAAAGTTAAGTACGTGCAAATGTTGTATGTGTATTTCAAAAATGGATCTCCTGTTGTTGTTCCTTCTTGATATACCTTAACTGTAATTTTTGGATATTGCAATCTTCCTTTCAATAACTTTGCTTTTATATTAAACACCAATTCTTCACCTCTCTTAAATTTGACCTTATTAGAACTAACTCCCAAAATTTGTATCTCTGACTTATCGACCTCTCTAAGTTTTGTACTTCCAAAAAACGTTCTCTTGCCATGATATTTGTTTTCGCAAAAACTCCAGTTGAGGTTTTCTATTGTACTACTTGCAACTAATATCAAAGAAGCTATTAGTAAAAAAATCATTTCTTTTTTTTTTTTTTTCCCCCTCCTATTCTTATTACTTACTTTTCGACTTGCGGTAGTAAAGTAAAACTTAATTTTTGTTGTTAATCCAAATAAATAAATATCAGGTTAATTAATAAGATCTAACAAATAATTTAACCTTTGATGTCATATAATTTTTAAAAAAAAACAACAACAGTAACCCACCCTTACATGTCAGACAGAAGTAAGGTTCAGTCAGTAAATGAAAACGAAAAAAATACTAATGCCCCAGTTTACAACGATGACGATCCTACAATAACTTACCCAATTAACCACATAATGCCTAAGATGAACGAAGGTCCAAACGAATTTACAGATGTTCCAATTGGTAAAAAAATTCGTCGAAAAAAGAGAACACGTACTGTTATTGAAGAAGAAATAGAAGTAACAACAACATCTGGGGATGAGAATGGAGAAGAATCTGAAGTTGAAGAAATTTATCTATTTTTCGGTAAAGCTCCTGTTGAAGATTATGGAGGCCCGGGAAAGAAAGTGTTCTGGTCTCATGAAATAGTTTTAATATGCATATTCTTTGCAGTTGTGACTCAGGCAATTTTAATTTTCCTGATCCACATGAATTCTAGTTCAGGAGTTTCGTTCATTATGAATTTGAATGTCTATGCTTTGGGCGGACTTGCGCTCATATTGTTCATATTTTACATTATTAGGATATTTTCATACAAGAGTCAGTACAGATATGCACTTTCGATAACCTATGTGTTTCTATTTTTGGCAATTTACATAATTTCGATAGTTCAATCGTTGACTGTGCCTGTAATTGTTTTCAAACAGTCTATTGAAGACTTTGCAACCTTATTTAGTTCATTATCGGACTACATCAAAACTCTAATTGTGATTACAATAATAGTAGCATCTTTGGTTTTCATAATTTCGTCAATTTCAGCAGTTGTGTTTTTCATTTCAAACTACATTAATAGTAATTCTAGTAACAGATCTAGAAGTGCTGGTATAAAATGGCATTTCGAAGCGGTGCTGTTTGTACTGTTTGTACTGTCTGTGATTCAGGCAATCCTTATTCTGTTGTTACATTTAACTTCTGGAAATTTGACAATTATGAATTTGAATGGTTTTATACTGATAATTTTGGTCATTTCAATTTTGTTCATTTACGTCTTCAAAGTTTTTGGGAGATTCAAAAAAATCTTGATGCCAAGTTGGATGGTTTATTTTTACCTGTTCATAATTTCATACAGTATTTGTAACGTTGAGGCATCTACAGTACCGATTATGGTTTTCAAACAATCCTTGGAAAGTTTTTTCACTTTATTCGGAAGTTTGCCTTGGTATATTAGAATAATTTTAGTTGTGAGTACAATAATAGCTGTTTCGGTAGTGATTGTGGCGACAATTCTGGCGACAATTTTATTTTTAAGATACCATGACAAGAAGGTTTATAGAGTTATCAAAGAGAGAAAGAAACCTAAACAAAAAAGAATGATTCTGCCGCCACAAACGAATTATAACGGTTACAGCATTGTACCAACAAAGTCAGTTCAATTTCAACCAAAAGTTCAGACTCAACCTCATTACAAACAAGTACCCAAGTATGTTCCTCCTCCTCCTTCTCAGAGTAGGAATTTTGGAATTTACAATAGGAGTCAATTCGAAACAAAAAGGGGGGTTGGAAATCCCCGAGGAGTGACTAATTTTAATGTTGGAGGAGGGAGATTTATTCCTGTTGGAACTTCTACACATAATAGAGGATTTAAATAAGATCTACTGAAAAAAAGGAGGAAAGGATGGAGGATTTGAAAAAAGAGTTTTTTATTTATTTTTGATTCGTTGCATATTATCCTTTTTCTTGTTATTAATGTCAGATTTAATAAACTCTTCATTTTCAATTAACCAATTAACGAACTTCAATTTCAATTAATCAAAATACATTGGTTGGGAGGAAAAAAAAAAATAAGGAAAATGTCTAACACAAGATATGATAATAAGCAAAGTGAATTTTATTTTAACAAGGGAGTTAGCTTCATGAAAATATTTGAAAAACATAAAAATGGATGCAGCACTTGTAAAACTAAAGAAGGAAAGAGTAAATGCAAAATATTGAAAGTTAATAATCACCAGGCTTTACTTTGCTTCTATAGGTCAGTAATTAGCGTGCCATTTGAGAGAAAATTCTTCAAATACTATAGGAATCTCCTTCAGAATCTTGGTAAATGTTACTGTGAATTGCTTTGTAATAAAAAATCTCTACTTTGTTATTCTAGAGTTGTTGAAATTGATAACAAACTAGTTGAATTTAGATAGATAGATAGAGAGAGAGAGAGGCTTTTTAAGTAGGAAGGGAGGGGAGAAAAGAAGAGAAAAAAAAAAAGATGAGATGATTTCATTATTTTTATTCTTCAAAAGAATTTGGCCTGCTCAATATTTTTCGTTGTAACTGTCAGATTCAATAAATTTCTTGACACTTCTTGTATTTTTGTCTGAAGATCCGATATTTCGTTCTTACTTCTCCTGTTTTCCTGTATAAGAATATTCGCATCCCTTCTCAATGATCTTATCTCCGATTCTTTATCTACAGTAACCTGTCTCAAAGATATTTTTTCAGAGTCTCTTCTCCATCCACTAACTATACACCAAGTTGCTGTGATAATTATTGTAATTATTGGAAGGAAGAAATAAAGAAACAGCGCTGGTATGAAAATATTCCAAACTAAACAAGGTAGAACGCAAGGCCTTGCTCCAGTGAATATCCACAATGGTAAGTGCGAAAACAGACCCACTATATATCCAAAGAACGTACTGTACAATTCGCAATTTGGATTGAAGAAATCACATCCCGCAAAAATTGTATCTAGAAGAGTAGTATTAGTTGAAACAAACCAAGCATATTTGCAGTTGTTCAATGAATCAGGAAAACCATCAGTCCAAAAACAATACCTACACTCGGCTGGATTCCTGTCAATACAAAACAACCATTTTAAAGTTTCAACAATCCAATTCCATAAACTTACTACAAAATCCGTAAAACCTAGACCCCATAAATATTGATCAAAGTAATTCATCCATACAGTTCCCATAACATCAACATCGAAGTTTTTAATACTTGTCTTTGTAGGTAGACATATCCCAACTTCACTGTTGTTCGAATAAATATTCTGCCTTTCCTTACACAATGCTATCATGTTTGGATCGTTTCTGTTTAGTTTTCTCGATTTGAAAAACTGCTTTGGATTAACCTTGGAATCTTCTCTGGAGTTCAATATGTGACGTTTGAAAGCCCCAGTGTCAATTTGCAAGTTGATATTGTTGATTTCAGGTTTAATCGTCTCAAACACTTTATTTGCTGTATTCTCTAAGTCCCTAGAGTTAAGTTCATTCAATTGAAATTCTTTTCGAACACTATTTACACCATCCTTTATTTTGTAAAACAAGTCCCACTTATTTTGAGGAGACGATTGTATTGTTCCATTCATTTTTTCAGAAATAAACTTGAAAGGTTCCAGAAAGGCATCTTTCGAAAATCCATTAAACTTGTGTGTTTTTTCAAACTCCATGACTCTTTGTGAAATCTTTCGTTTAGGCACAAATGTTTGATTACTATCGTCTGTGTATTCAAAAAATGGGTTTTCCGGCATTGATCTTTCATTAAAAATATTCCTTCTCAAGAAGTCGTGCGCAGAACAAGATAAGTATTTTATGGAGTTCACCAAAAAGGAATAATTCGATTCTGAATTACAATAAATATCTCGTCTTTCAGGACTAAAATTTTCTGTAAAATTCACAAACGTTTTTACGAATCCAAATCCAGTTGCTACTGCAAGTCTAAAAAGTTCTTCGTAAGTTAAAATTATTATCGGAATATCATCATCGTCATCGTCAAAGAAAAAGCAGGGTTGAATATCATCGTCGGTATAATCATCATATGGATTAACTTCGTTACCATCTTCATCATAAAACCTCGGGTTTGTTACAGTAGGATCCATTAATAACTCAAAAAACCGAGTTCCAGTTTTGAATATTATTGAAACCAAAGTGTCATCAGATTTAATAACTCTCAAACTGTCATTTTTACTAATTGAATCAAACATTTCTGAAACGAAGGCATCTCTGTCTATGTACTCGTCATCAATTAAACACAAATTTAAAGGTCGACTACGACGACTGTAAATTAGTCGGCCGTGGCCTGTCAGTAAAATAGAAATAATTAAAAATATTATTAACATTCTAGTAAAGTAGTTTTTCCATTAATCATTTCTTAATTTCATTCAAAAGGTCGAAGTCTTAGATAGTACTTAATTTTTAGTTTCTTCTGTTGGAAATTATGATAGGAGGCAATTTCAAAGATAATGTGATTTCAAATGTTTTGCATAACAAACATACTTTGTTCAAATCATCCGAAGGTAACGAGGAAAACAATTACAGGAAAATATTGTCATTCATTTCTCAGCTGCGTTATTTGGTTATGAAAAATGGGATAAATATACCTAAGGTTATTGAGTTTAACAATAATACACAACTTAACGCAGTAACTACAACAGACCATGTCGTTGAGGATTTGATTAAAGTGAATAGTAGGTATTCTTACACAAACAGAGTTCTTGACTTGAAACCTACGACATCAGAACAGTACATAAACTCGTTGGCTGGAAAGGTTGATTCGATGTCACCAGACGAAGGTATAATTTTTACAGTTTGTAATGTCGGGAAGTTTTCAATTGTTAAATGCGAAAACGGAGGATTGGTGTTACTAGACATAAAAAATTACGAAATTAGCTCTGTTAGGAACTCAGATGAGCTTACGTCTTGGATTTTTTCAAAAAGACCTGGCTCTACAAACGTTTCACTAGACAGATTCAGATTTGTAATACACAACGCAATTGAAACTCACACTCTGATAACAACTGAAGTTAATGATGATGATGTTTCGATGCTTGAAAATAAGAAAAAAATGAATGAAGATGTTATTGAGATTGATGAAAGTGAAAAAATTAAATCTTCATCTCCTTCAAACATAGAATTTAGGATTGTTGTTAAGAAGAAGAATGCTAAAAAGAAAAAAGCAAAGAAGAAAGTAGTTAAAAAAAATGAGATATTGGATGAAAACGATTTCATGCAAAGTTTCAATCCGGAAAATGAACCAATTCCTCAGATAAAACCAACAACCAAAGCATCTTTGAAAAAGAAAAAGAGATCTGTGTCAAAAATTAAACCAAAAAGGAGAGGCAGGAGTCAATCATCCAAAAAAAAGGCTAAATTTAAATTGGATTTTCACGATGATGATGAAGAACAAAGCGAAGAAGAACAAGAGATGAAAAAGAGTAGGAAAAGACGCAGAAAAGATAAAGATGATGATGATGACGATTTGATTCCTCAACCTTCTAGAAAAAGAAGAAAAGTTAAAAAATAACAAATGGAGAAAGAAAAAATTTTCATTTTTTTGAATCAATATAATCGTTAAGTGTCAGAACTGTAGAACTTCCGTTCATTCTTTGTAATGCGATCTTCAGTCTTTTCCTTAGAATAATAACTATCAAATTTACGAAAAACCTTTCCAACTCTTCTCCATTTTCGATTCCATTCATTTTTAAAAATTCTCTGATGTACATCAAATCAAAAAAGTCTGATGTAGACTTTTCAAAATAATAATCATTTAAAACCCTCTTTTTGTTATTATTATCATCATCGTCCTCCTTGTTATCATCGTAATCTAAGTCAAAGTCTAAGTCAAAGTCTAAATACGGGTCTATATCATCTTGAAAATGAGATCCGTATCCGTAAGGATCTATCCCAAAACTTTTCATTTCAGCTGTAATATCCATTAAACTATCAAGTCTGTTACGGCATTCAACACAAAAATCCAATTCGAAGTCATGAGTTTCTTCTAAAATATTGTAAGAGTGAACTTTTATCACTCTCTCACAATCATTGAATTTAATTTTTCTTATCCGTCTTCTTTTATTACCACGTCCGTTTCTATGACCCTTTTTCCCTCTTCTTCTTTTCCTTTTCCTAGAGTATTTTCTTCTATAATATTCAATGCTCATGTCTTTCCAATAGAAAAAATGTCGGTTACTTTTTGCGTTATAAAACAGATAGGGAGAAAGGGAAGGGGGGAAAAAAAAACAATGTGGGATAGACGCGGGAGGCTCAAGGAAAAGGAAAGAGAGAGAGAGAGAGAGAGAGAGAGAGAGAGAAAAACCACTGTTTATAAAACTTACTCTTTGTATTGAAACATTATTGATGGAATAGTTTCCAAATATCTTTCATCTTTCACTTTAATAACTGGTGTATATATTTTGTTAACATCAGCTAGTACTACTAATATCAAAGATTCACTCAATTTCACAATTCGTTCCATGTCGAAATGTTCTGAACTGTTATGAAGATAGGCTATTAGAGTCTTCATTATCCTATTGAAAATTGAAATTTCTAACTCCAAATTTTCTATTAAAAACAATTTTTCTACTTGTATCCTCTTTTCCATTAGTATACTCATGAACAATCTTATGTAAAACTTTGGGATTGAAATTACATCTTTAAATGTTTCTCTAAAAGTACTAGTGGATTTTGGGCGATTTAAAGTAATTCTCTTTGATTTTTCACTTTCAAACATTTGAAACTTTGGATCTCCCACAAAAGAAACTTTTCGAAACTTTTCTGGATCTTGAAAATAAAATTGTTGATACTTTGTCCACATATTTCTATCTTCGTTAACAAGTCTCAAAAAAACATCATCGATCTTTGGAGGTAAGTTCCTCAAGTTTTTCACTTCGTGAATTGAGAATAACAAAGAAAGGATATTCATAATCTCCTTGGGTTTCATTGTAATAATCTTAAATTTTCTTCCAAGTATATTTTCCAAGACATATCCTCGTATAGAATCGCAAAATTCCATTTCTGAAAACACTATACCTATCATATATAGGGTCAAATGGAGGATAATGCTGACTGGGAAATCGCCTTCATACATTCTCATTGCAAAACTTTTGAATAGCATCATTTCAAATTTTTGACTTATGTACAACATATTTCTTTTGTATTTTGATTGTCTGAGATCTGAATCAACTGAAGTTCTCATAAGTACAGATCTACCAATAATATTGAAGGTTTTTTCGTTTTGTATAAATTTGGCTTGTTCTAGAGTTGCGAAATTTCCTATGTCTCTAAGTCTTGTGATATCCTTTTTAAGTTTGAGCATTTGACTAATTGAAGCTAATCTTATCGGAGTTCTATTTTTTTTAATTTCAAAAACATTTATTCCAAATCTGGTTTCTAATATTTTATAGTATGCACTCACGAATGCCAAATCTGGTACAAAATTCGTCTTTTTTCCTTTTTTGATTTTAAAGGCAAAATGCTTGAAAAATAAAGCGACAACATCTTTCCAAATTTTTTCATAAACAGAATCCGGACCAAAGCTGGGTGTTCCTGAACGACTCTCAATAATTTCATACTTTTTCGATAACTCAAGTATTGTTTGTTGAATGTTACCGCTGAAAATAAAATTATTTAATAAATCATTCTCAATTTTTGTATTAAAAGTATTTAAATTTTGCGGTCTAGTAATTCTGATAAGCGAAACGTGACAACTAAGGGGGTGCGATTTTCTGAAATTCAATTTGAAAAAATCAGCAGATGGAATTAACCTTTTTTCAGAATTAATTCTCAATACTATGGATATCAGATACTCTAACATTTCAATTGGATTCAATTTGAATGCAGTTATTGATCCAGCCTCAATATTAAGATCCGCTATCTTCTCATGAGAAGATTTTTGATCATCCTCTCTCTTCGTTTTTTGAGAAGAACTTTCTTTTATTCTCAGATCAATAAACTTACGCAGAGCTGTTACATTTACATTTATTTCATTGAACAAACTATAGAGTAAGGTTAATCTGAAAACTTTGAGAATGTATTTTCCTCCTTCAGAAGACATTATTATTCTCAGTTGTTGTTGTTGTTGTTTTTTAAAAATAAAACAAGTTTATTCAAAGAAATAATCAACCTTTTTTAATTGTGCTACTACGGAGTTGTTTTTTTTCTCATCTTCATCCTATTTCATAAAGTATCCATATCAGATCTCTGAAAAAATCTTTGTGGTTAACAAAATAATGTTTTGAAATTCCGGGGTATTTCTTTCTCTTATCAGGACCAGCTATAAAAGTTGAGTTTTTTGAGAATAAAGAAATCAAAAATTCTATTGCAAGGATAAATCTAGGTGTGTTCTGTAACTGACTAGGACTATCATGCTTAAGGTAAATCATACAAGTGTCGAACAAATCCTTCATTGTTTTTTTAACTTCTTGTCCAGCAAAAATTGAATGAAATGTAAGTTTTTTTCCATCTTTCAGTAAATTTTCCAGAGAAATCAAAGCAACATAGAAATTACTGATAATTGTTGCATAACTAATAGCTCCTTCATGAATCGTAAAAAACCTCCTCAGTATGTCCCTTTCCTTTTGGCTGATTTCAAGAATAAGCGCCATTGCATAGAAAAACGACTTGAAATAAGTGAATGCTGCTGGGTAATGAACTCCTCTAATGATTTTAAACGAAAACCTTGCAATTTGCCTGTCAACAATGTTTATGAGGTACAGTTCCAGACATCTGAAAAAAAACTCCGCTTTGTTTTTTCTCCAAAAACTAGATTCTACTCTATCTTTCAATGTCTTCAACATGAACCCTTCAAGTCTGAAAAACGATTTCATGTCAGCAATTTTTCTGTCTTGAAAAATGGGATATCTAACTTGCTGAGGTTTAGCAATGTCTAAACGAAGTTCTGATTGTCTTTCTCTTCCTATAATACCTCTCAGAAGAGATCTACATACATTGTCAAGTAAGGTCTTGACTCTATTCCTCAATAACCTATTGTATTTATCCTTCGACATTTCTGAAGCGCTGCGTCTAGATGTGGTTTCAAAAAATACTGATTTGTATACTTTAAGAACTTCATTTTCAATGGTAAAGGCCTCATCAAGTAGAAAGGCCAAATCGTTAGGACCATATCTTTGAGAAAATACATTCAGTTCCCCTAAAAACTCGACATCTCGTATCATTGGAATTAACTTTTGTTGAACAACTACAGTCTGTTCTTTAACATCTCCAGTTTTTTTGGTAAATTGAAACAAAACCCAATATTTCAAGAATTCAAAAACTTGAGGTGTCAAATCCAACATTTCGAATTCACTTTGGAACAATATTGCCTTTTCCCTAAACCCGGCCAGATTTTCGTAAATCCCTCTACCAATTTTCATTCTGATATCTTGACTCGCTTCAATTTGACCCAAAATATTCGGTTTCGGTTTAGTACGAGTAATCACAGTTATGTGAGATAACATATTTTTCAAAGAAAATCTTATGAAAAACTCAAATGCACTCAACATGGCGGATACTTCTTTGTACAGATTTATCTTTGAGTCTCTTTTTTGTAACCTAGAATTCATGTCTGTTCTCCATGCAATAATTCTCGATTCAAATTGAGTTTTCCCCGGAATATTTGCGATTGGTATGGTCTGTCTGTTAATGTCACGAGTATTTTCAATTATCATGACATCTGTTTTCAAAAGTTCCTCATCTTCATCTCTTTCTGCTATAGTTGGTAAAAGTAAAGTGTTGTTTTCGTAAAATTTCACAATATCATGAATTGCAACTATAAAATCCGTTTTTGTGTAAGACAAATTAGATGAGGTTACAATATCGTCAATTGGTATGATAGGCTTTAACTCTGATTTGATCAACTTTTCTTGAAGTATATTCAGTAAATCTGTTCTCGTAAAGTTCTTAATTATGTAATAATCCACCTCAATACTTATATCGTTTGGAACAGTCTCAAAAACAAGTTTTACTTTTGGTCCAACAGATTCACACAAAACCTTGAATTGTTCAAAAATCAACAGGATATAACTAAAGTCTAAAGATTTTGCTTGATCAAATCTTTTTATCCACTCCATTACATTCCCGAAACCATTTAAAATAGCATCTGCATGGTTTTTGAATACTTCAGAATCTAAATGAGATTTGAATTCAACTCCAATTGGAATAGCATTCAAACTTTTGTAATGGTTTTTGTAGAAATCGAGAATAAGATTCCAGAGGAATTGTGTTCTTTCATGTGAAGATTTTTTTAAAAAGTAATCCCTTTTAACTTGATTCATAACTTCATCTTGATATAAAATCAAAAGAGAGTTTAGTTTCTCTTGAACATCTCGAGCTTGTTTTACATCAACAACCTCTTTTTCAAGTAAAGGTTCTTGAAATTCCAATTCAGGAAATGTTCCTTCAAATGACCTGATATTCTTTTCAAAATACTCGTCTAGGTCGTTTGGGTCTACAAATTCTTTCTCTCTTCCATGGAAAAGGACAAACAAATCATCAAACAGAAATTCACTTGGTTCTGGAATTTCCCCAAAAAACCCAGGTAATTTAAACTTTGGGGTTACAACAGGTTGTGTTGGTTTAACTTTACGTTTTTCAATCTCTTTCTCCCTTTTTATTTGTTTAAACTTATCACTTATATTTGTAGCAAGGTAAACAGGGTCTGAAAATTGAATATTTTCTCTCGTAACGAGTTGAACTAATACATCTCTTGTATCCCAATTTTTCTTTAGTAAGTTCAGTGTATCCTCTATATATTGCACATTGTTAAGTAAAAGGTAAACCAAATCCATGTCCAGAAAACACTTTGCCATCAATTGTTTCAATTTCCCACTGTAATAAACAATTGCATCTTTCTGGTCAACTTCAATACCTTCTTTTGAAATAACGTATTTCTCATAAACATTTTTGAGTTTTTTGTGTTTTACTGAAATCTCCCTGAACAACAACTCTGTTAATACAGCATAAGCTTCAACTGGGAAACTCATCTTCTTTCTTTTTCTTCCAACATCCTCAAGAAATTTTATGTACTTCTCTTCAGCCAAAAAAGTAACTATAAGCTGTGAATAATTACCATATTTGGCAATCAGTTTTTCTATTTTTTCATTACTGAATCTCTTTTCAGATAATCTGTGATCTCTTAGTAATTTTATAGTATTTCTAACTGCTGCAACAAACCTTGTTTTGACTTTGTCAACCAAAAATTTGTCTTCCAGAAAATTATCCAATGTCTCTTTGTGTAAAACCTCCGAAACGTTTTTCAGCATGTCAATTGGGTTTTTTTGTTTAGAAAAATCAATTTTGTCATAAAAATAATAATCTAGCATTTGAAAAATTAGTGGTCTGAACCTCCCGCTTTCTTTGTGAGTTGTTAGACTTAACAAAAATTCAATCAGTGTTAGATTGAAAGTATGAAGGTTAACTGAGGTGATAACAACTATATAATCGTTTATGAAACTGTTTGGATCTCTACTCATTGCAAAAAAAAAAGGAAGAAGAAGAAGAAGAAGACAGAAAGACTCAATTTGAATAAAGTTTGATAAAAAAAGACGTTATAGTTTAGTTTTTTTAAAAATTTCTACAATTATTACAACTACAAGAAATATCATGGCTCCTAACAAAGTTGTTACATAAGTGTAATATCCTGATAATGAAACCGCCAAAGATGCCGTTATGAGGTAAATCAAAAAATAAAAATAAAAGTTGTCTAATTCCTCATTTGTAATGTAAACAAAAAAATTTTCGTCTTTTCCTCTCAATTTCAAATTTTTGATTATGAAATGATCATAAAATTTCATTACAAGAACAATTATTGTCGCCAAGAACGGAAACAGTAGCATTCCAATTGGAATTACAAACAAACTCTTTGTTACTTGATAAAAAGCTCCCCAGAATGCAAACCCACAAATACAAACAAACAAAAATAACCATGTCAGTTTTTCAAACATCTTTTTGTTACTCCATAATAACCCTGGAGGTTTGAAAACTCCTACTGCCATTAACAAATTCGAAAAAAGTAAGCATGAAAGCCAACAAATTCCCATGTCTCCAATTGTAGAATCAGAATTAACTTCAGACCAATAATCCAAAACAATACCGGATATAGATTCAAATGTTTCAAAACACGAACAAAATGCAACAGTAAAAACTGTTGAAAATATGTACGGTTGTATTTCTCTAACTGGCCAAATATCTCTAACAGTTACAATCGGAAACTGAGAAGAAGAAGAATCAGTAGAAATTCTGGGATTCTTTCCAAATTGCGTAAAATAAACAGAAATGTACTTTATGTGATTGAAGGTAATAATTGTAACACCCTGAGCATCTGTTATAGTATATTCCTTTGAATATTTTGAAAAACTGTAGGTTGCAATAAACATGTAAATAAACACTGGAAAAATGTAATGTATGAAAGGCCAAATTCCTCTACTGTATAAAAATTTCAATTTACTAAATGAAAAAGGAATCAGTTTGCATGGATAGTAAACAGTGCTATTCAGCAAAGTTTTAACTACGTCACTACATGGATCAAGAGTAATTCTTAAGAATCCAAAATAGAATGATATTCCAATTATCAAACCTAGTGCTAAGAGGTCTATTATAAGTATAATCTTGAATCGATGTTTCCACAACCACCAATCTTTCATATTCTGGAGTTTCCTTCTTAAGGATTTGACATAAAAGAGAGAGCAAAATATTCACAAATTTATGATTTGAATCCAAAAAAAAAAAAACAAAGTCTCCTTATGTTCCTTACTCCTGTAAATTTTACGTCTTAAATTCAGTTAGCAAATATAGTTAGAAGGTTCTAATACAAATCTCAAATTGGGTATCTTATCCTCATTTCTGGTTATATATCATCTAAACCACAAGTATTTAGGTTCAATAAAAACTTCAAAGAGTCAACTTCAAATTACGAAATTTCGCGCAATTTTCGGGCGAACACGTAAAGTTTACAACTTTTACACACAAAAAAAACTTTGAAGGCCGTAAATTTCAATCAATTGGACGGCTGTAAATTTTACAGCCGAAGGTCTTGTAAATTCGACCCTTCTATAACACAATGTAGAATGGACCAATAGATCGATTAGATAAATTTATTGACTCAGATTTATCCATTTTGGCAATAAAATATTCAAATATAGTTTTTGTAACGGTAACACTGGTTAGGACTTAAAAATATTTCCGGCCCTGTACTAAAAGCTTCTTTAATTTTAAAGATTACGCGCAAATACGTATGATTTTGATAATCTGGCAAAAAAAAAAATCATTCAGGCCGATTGTAAACTTTACAGGCCATCAGGCCGATTGTAAACTTTACAGGCCATCGGCTATATTATCGCCCTAAATCACATTTCGTAAGAACTTACAAACCCCGTTCTGGTTTTTTTTTTACATTTTTAGAGAAGGACTGAGAATCCAGAAATTGAAAGGAAAATAAAAAAAAAATTCTGAATTATGAATCTTGCTGAAGGTTTAGAGGATTCTACTACTGAAGATGTAATACAAGTAATTAGTCCTGATTCTCAGATACAACATTTTCCGTTATCATATTCTAACCGACTTAATGAATTATTTGATAGAGATAGCCTCAACTCATTGACGCAGAATACACATTACAATCATTTTTCTGAACAAATTAATGGAAATGATGAAACTATGCAACCTGAACGTCTAAGATCAGAAGGAGAAATTGCACCAGATCCGTCTATACATAATTTCCCATTTTATACTTATGGAACTAATACTCATTCAATATTACAGAACCTGAGGATACGAGAGCGCCCTAACCCAAATCGTAATAGTTACAGTCAACAAAGGTTAGTTAGGGGTTTAACCCGCCCGAATAATAGAAATTTACATCGAAATGAAAGACAAAACAGGACTGTTCCTCGACACTTTGTTAACAAGTTTAAAGTTCTTCAATCAAAAACCAAAAAACTAGAGGACGAAGCTAAGATTCCATTATCTAAGAAAATAGAGAAAATAGAGAAGCGCAATTCTTCCTTGAAAAATAGCCTGAAAGCTGAATTTAATAAGAAAGTTCATGAAAAGGCAGTTGAAGTAAAAAATGAAATACGAGAGCTTTGTTTCTGTATGATATGTTTTTCCCCGTATAACTCTGTATTTAAAAAGAAGATGAAATTGAAATGCGGACACTTTGCTTGTGGGCCGTGTCTTCTAAAAATTTCAAAAGTTTCGGATAGGAACAAATGTCATATTTGCAACAAATTTTATGGGAGAAAACAAACTTTATGGGTTGAAGATAAGAACTTTGAAAAAGACAAGAAGATTCTATTTGATACGGTACAGGATATTAACAGATTCATTGAGGAGTACAAAAAAGAAAGTGTTGAAATTTCTTTAAATCGGAAAAGAAAACGAGAATTGGGAAATGAGCCACTTCAGCCACCAAAGAAGAAAATTAAACTCGTAAAATTTTACAAAGAAATTACTAGCAGATCTTACGAATGTCTGATTTGTGGAAGGTTTAGAAAAAGCAAAAAAATGATTTTATCCCATTGGTGGAATACTCATAGAGAAAACGAATATGATGTTGAAATCGTCGAATCTATAAGTAAATAGCAACATCATCATTATTCCTTATGTGTATTTTATCTTACCTCCAATTACACCCTTTCCGTTATCACTATTTAAAACTCCCTGGAATCTACGTCTTCTAGAATAAGTACTTTCGTAACCGACTCCGTACTTACTTTCTATTTTAAATCTTGCCCTTCCATACAAACACACTCCAAATGGGAAAAATACACATATAACCAGTAATATCAGTAGTACGATTCCTAATATTAAAAAAAAATATCCCATTGGAACTTTAAAAGACAAAATTCCACATCCATCGGAACAAAACAGCCTTTCATTATTTCCAGGATCAGATTCAATAACAGGATCCTGTAGGTTGTAAACAATATCGTGAAATGTTGATACTATTTGCAAATTGTTCAAACTAATTTGTTTTATCGAAGTCTTTTGTTGTGACTGCGCAAGCAATAGAAATTGGCTTGTAAAATTTACTTCAATAATTCTTATCCCAACTGGAACATTGTTACTCATTTTCCAGTCTGTTATGTTCAACAGATTTCCTAGTTCAGAACGATCTGTTGTGTTCACAGTCAATTGTGTGTAATAAATTAGACCCGAAAAGTAAAAATCTCCAATTTTCCCTGTAATAAGAGCATTTGTCCTTGTCAGTTCATTGTTATCAGATAGAATAATTCCATCATTCATAAAATTATTGAATACAATAATACAACCCAGGTAACTGCTGTTACCAACTGCACACTGAGTAAACACATTGTTGGTTAACGTGAAATCGATCGAATTGATAATTAATATTGCTGGTCCAAGACAGTGCTCCATTAAAACATCGTTGAATATAGAAATTCCTCCGGATCCTTCAAATTCTATTTCAATTACTGCATTTGTTTCAACAAAAAACCCTTTTTCAATCAAAACGTTGTCCATACTGAATGTCGACCCCATTATAAGAAAAGTTAAAGGAGCAAGTAGTTCGGTGTTTGAATCCATAACATTATATCCGGTTGAAAAAATAACATTCTCAATAAATATGTCATACTCAACTAAAGAAATGAGGTTTGATTGATACAAAAGAGGTATTGTTCTATCTACTATTCTTTCATCAATCAAAAGCTCTAGGCCTCTAATCGTTATTACGTAATCTTGACCGGTTTGAATTTTATGTCTTCCAAGTAATACTATTCTACTACCATCCAAAACACTAACTGGTCCATATAACAAGATATCCTTTGTTGCATTGAAACACACATCTTCTTCGTGTTCTTGTTCTATAACCAGATTCAAATCTCCATTTACCAACATTCCCTCGTCCAGAATCAGTTTTATAGGCATTGGAATCGATATTGAAATACAATCGTCGATCGCATCCTGAATTGTACTAAACCTTCTAAATCCAAACCCGCTTATTGACAAATCAAAATCTTTGTGTACTTCACAAACTTCTCCTTCTTCTGGTAAACATAAATCGTTACAAGTGTTTATTGGGTGTAGAAGATCATCAATGAAAGGAGCTCCGTTTTTCACGTCATAAATAGTACCCTCAATTATGTTGTATCTGACTGTCTCTCTCATACCTCTCTTAAAATCATACGAAATTGGGAATGACCCAATTGGTTCGTTTAGTAATAACACTGTATCAGATACATCTATATATCTAAATCCAACTGGATATCCAAATGAAACCAAATTACGAATTTTAAATGTATCTACAAGACTATCATCCCCTAGTACTGGATTTTCTATCCACACTCCACTTATATAACCAATTCCAGATTGAACTGATAGACCAGAAGTTTGAATTGCTGAGTTTGTAATATTAACTATAAACCCATCAATTTCCATGTAAAGCTTTGAAGTTAGAGAAAATACTTCTTTGTTTATGATTCTAAAAACACTCTCCATTGGACCAAGTTTACCGCACCAAACACTACATTCTGTGTTATTTACCAAGGTGTTTCCAACTCCGATCAGATCGATGAAAGATTGCCAATGCGACTTTCCCAAAATATTAATCAACTGAATTTCCGTTGAATTTAGTACATTCAGTTGATTAACATCGAATATTCTTAGTCCCAAAACCCTGGAACCGAACAACATTACATTTTCAAGCCTAACAATTTCTCCACCAACGTTTATGCTAATTAAATATTGCACATCTGGCTCATTTGTTACAATAACAGGAGTATTGTCTGGATTTCCTACTGACTGGAAAAGAAGGTTCCTTGCTATAAATTTTTGTACACTTCCAGAAAGAATTGCAAATTCATCCATAAAAACTGTAGATGCATTAAATTCTTGAGAATAAAAGTTCAAATAATTCAATTCTAGTTCTTCAAATGTATTCGAAGTTACGTGCAAAACTCCAAATATATTCACAACATCAACCTCGGGTGTGAATGGCTCCATCTGAATCTTTGTTTGCGTAATTATATCAGAAATAACAAACTCTAGATTAGACTCGTGGTAATCTCCGGGTAATATTCTAATGTACTCATTTGGATTCGATGTGCAAAACTTGAGGGCATCTTTAATTGTCGGGAAACTTGTGTGAAAGTATCCAGGATCCATCATCTGTATAGAAGAATTCACGATGCAATAAGCAGGTGGTATTAGTGGAGGTAAACACATTCCACTACAGAATTTCTCAGTCGGAAGTCCTCTGTCACAAATAATATCTTGTAAAAACCCATCGAACCCCATATTTAGCATCTTCAATGTGAACATATTTGTGAAATTACACGGTATCAATGGCATATTCAAATATTCTAATCCATACTGAGAAAAATCCACACAACTATTGTCTTGAATGTCTTCTTCCTCAAATGCGCAATTTTCAAGTTTGTAAACAGCATGGACTGATGAAAATGTACCGCTTATACTATTGTTTTTGAAAGAGCATGGACCTATTGTTGTCCCATTACAAGAAGCATCTTCAATACAAACTATACCTTCACAATCAAAATTTCGAGTAACTTCAAAACCTGTGTTATTTTCAAAAATGATATTTTCAACAATTTCAACTTCAACAATCCCTTGGGCCATATTTTGGAAAAAGTTATTTGCACATACAAAATTTTTAATTATGTCAGGAGTAATGTCATAAGTTACCCCGTCAAAGATATTCCAATAAAAATAGAGATTCGAAACCCTATCATCAATATCAACTGGATCAAATACTACCACTTCGACACTTGTTGTTATAAAAGTACAACCTAAAAACTCCAATGTAGTCACGAAGTTTGGATTCTCTAAAATAGTTGAAAAGAAAGTAGAACCAAACCAAGGAGGTTCGTGTGTTTCACTTGTTGTGAAAATTATATTCTGAAATGAAATCTCATCTGCATTCAAATAAATACTATGGGACTCAGTTTCCAAAATGCTAGGTTCCTGAACGTGCTTGATATCTATAGTTGGATCAACTGTTAATTCATTTACTTGGGGATCAAAAAGCACACCGGGAAATGTTTTCCAGTAAATTTTTAGAATATTCACACTTTTGTTAATTGAAATGATTTCTCCAGTGTAATTCGTAGAAAACAAGTAGATATTTTCATGAACACACAAAACAGTTGAAACTCCTAGTTTTTCGAACAAACTCAAGTTTTCGCAAACTCCAGAGTGAATTGAATCAAATCGAGTAGGATCAACTAAACATCCATCACATCTATCCTTACAAACGCCTTCGCATTTCTCAACAAGATCCGTTTCAACAACCAAAATATCGTACAGGTCACCGAATATTAAAGGGTTAAAATCTTTCAAATTTCGCGGTACTCTTTGATAAGCAGGAGGACTCGAATCAAACTGTTCCAAAAAAGTCTCCAGAAACGATAGATCCGTGTTAAAAATTTTTAGCCCAATCCTGTAAACCGAAAAATCTTGTATTTTGATATCTCCAAATCCATAAACTTCATCTCCGTATATATTTAGAGAAACGTTCACTTTACTTGATGTTGTACTATTAATAGTTTCAATGCAAATTGCACCCTCGGCACATCTTGTTCCATTAATGCAATCAGACGATGCAAAGAAGTCATTTTTGAAAATTAAAAATTCTGACAGGTCATCATGTTCCAAATCAATATTTAACGAACAGTTCACGTACTGGTTGTGGTCTATATTGAATGTATTTTCAGTAATTGCAACCAATCTATCCGATTTAATAAAACATTCCATAGAATAATAAACGTTTTCATCAAACTCGTTGTTTTTAAGAACAATATCATAACCATTGAAATCAGTATCGTTTGTTACTGAACTTATTTCCGTCCCTGAAATTGTAGGAGTGTGACATCCAAGGAAATACAGATAATCTTCAAAAATGCAATTCTCAAACATTATGAAATCAGATGAATTTCCTAATATTATTACTGGGAGTGTAAAGGTCACTCCAACAAACTTATTTTTCAATGATCCAATGTAGTAGTAAGGTCCACTGAAATATATTTGAAAAAAACAGTTAGATACTAAGAATAACGAAAAGAAGGTAACGAGCAGTAGAGTTTTCATAGTGGATGGTTTGTTTTTTAAAAAAAAATAAGTGTAATTCAAACTTATATTTGCGTATATTTGAAATTCATGTTACTATTTCTCTTTTATTCCTACACAAATGACAGTTTTTCATCTTTGACGAACATTCGTTACAACAACACCTTAATTCAACACAAGAGCAACTCCAGTAAGTGAAGTTATCCTCAATGAATTGATCATAACATATTTCACAACGATCTAAAACAGAAATATTATACTCATATATATCGCCTTTTACTCTTTTGTCAATTTCATTCAATTCATAAAAAACATCCAATTTGATGTTTTCAGAAACCATGTACACATTGTAACATTCTTGTGTAATAAAATTGTTTTGCAATTGAATACTATTGTTTTTCATAAAATTTACTTTTTCTAGAAACTGTAACATTTCATTAATCGATTTTGGCAAATATTTACTGACGAACAATCCTATTGTTTTAAGTATCATAGAGTATTTTGAAGTAATATCATGAAGTGATTTGTAGAAATGCTTATCATACTCATTCAACTTTCTCTCTTCCGATGAAATTTTGTTGTAACTTCCGAACAACCTTTTCCTCAAGTCGTCAGAAATAATATGTCTCTTTTGCAATTCTTTGATGTTACTCAAAAACTTTCTTGAAATTTGCTTGAATGTATTCAGGTTAATGGAGTTTGTTATGAAAAACTCTTTTTTTGATTTTTTTTCAAACCATTTCTTCATGATTTTAAATACACTTTTCCAAAGGTTTTCTAACAAAAGAAAGATTTTTAGAACATTTCTTTGGAAAACTATTACTCTTGTGTAAATGTTAACCATTTCGATATCATTTTCATTTATGTATTTGAATAACCCGTTGAATTGCTTTGTCAACTCGGATGATGAGTATTTCATTGGATTAACAAAATCACTCATGATTTTATCGATCGAAATAAAATAACCTAGTAAGTTTTTTGT
>Ga0114925_10000108_pt1 | contig 29463 bp, 43 predicted proteins | sample SumtaG_2_FD_87287 | JGI IMG/M metagenome (GOLD analysis project Ga0114925, IMG submission 87287) | Deep subsurface microbial communities from Indian Ocean to uncover new lineages of life (NeLLi) - Sumatra_00607 metaG | ecosystem: Environmental > Aquatic > Marine > Oceanic > Sediment | place... | reverse complement strand
CTTTTGCTTTGACGATAGTTTCAGTTATGCCCATCCTGTTTAGCCTCTAATGCTCGGCGGCGTGCTCCCCATACTTCATCGTAGCTGGGAAGATTAGGTTTTTGTTCATTTTCCATATACCAGGCGACCCGGTGATCCATCTCCAATAAGGCAGCGATTTCACTATCACCCTGATCGCTCCATCCCCCGGTGCATGGCAAGATATCTTTATCCCGGTAGGGCATGTAGTTATCGAATATCCATTCAGGGGTAGTGGGGAAACCGGGATCGACCTCCATCGGAATTGATGGGGAGAGTTTGCCCAGTTCGCGCAACGCAATCTGCTTGGCGAAGGCGTTGATACGTCGATTGTCTTCTCGCCTTCGCCGCATCAATTTGGGTCGGCGCGTTCTTCCTCAGTCAAGTCCTTCGGTGGTGCCAGGTGGCGTTCAGTTTGACTGAGTAAGGAAGTCTTTATCCGCTCGACTATCTCTTTAGTCAACTGTTCATTTGTGCATAGCCAGCGCCAGTAGGCATCTACTAACGCCGTAGGTTCGGCATCAAATGAAGGAACGGAATATTGTAATCCTTCGTCACTAACCAACTGAGCTTTTGAACTATTACTGCGATCAGTATAGATAATGACCAAAGCGAAATCGGAAACCTCATCGCCTTCCGACAAGGCTACATACAATTCGGCGGGCATTTCTTGCACCCCGCCTTTTGCATAATCATCCCATTTCCCAAATTTTTCTTCCCCTGCGCGAGCGATAACTGCATAGACCCAATCAAGCAGTAACCGATCCCGGCGCGTCCCTTGTTTGATGGGATATTGTTCTGCCTTCGTGATTGTTCCGCCGCTTTTGGTAACCATAGTTATCTCCTAGAATTTGACTGCGATGACATAACGTTCATCGTCTACTGCTACGGCCAATAAAGTTACGTATGGCGGAGACAGGGTGATAGTGAAATCGGTGCCCATTGTCAACGTCGTCACTACACCGGCGGCGGTGCGCTTGGTAATGTCAGCAGCATTGATGTCAGAATCGGTATGATCTGCGGCGGGTGTAACCGGCAGGTTGATCTGCGTCAAGGTGCCGTCTCCGAAAAAGGCTCCCCGAATCAACCGGTATTGATCTGCCCACACAGCGCCACTGGCTTGATCGGTTCCTTCGTTAGCATCTTCCAATGCAACATGATCGGGGTAGGTGGATTCCCGCTCCATCGTGAAGGTCTGGTCGAAGGCATGTCCGGTTTGTTCTTCAACGCCTGTTGGCGCGCCGGGTGTGATTTCACCTTTCCAAAAGTCCAGGTTTTGCCAACCGACTTCATGAACTACGCCATACTCATTGGCTTTGGCCTGCGAGTGGGCAATTAAAGCTAGGTTTTGACGTGAAGCCAGATCGACGCTAGGGTCAACCAATAAGACGCGGAATTGGTTCCGCTCATAATCTTTCAACCCTTGCATCTCCATTTCCAGGGCTTGAACCCGATCTCCAGTTTGGATAGCGACGGTAGGGCTATCCGTCCGGTCAAAGACGAAAAACCCTTGTGGCCTATCATCTCCGGTGATCGTTACTCGGTTCTTATCTGGGATTTCGGCGGCTACCGATTTGACCGCTTGCCACCGCCGCATGAAGGACTGTTCACCCTTTTGTAGGGTTCCATGCCCACCGGCAAACAAGCCATTATTATCCCAAAATCCTACGTACAACGCATCGACGCCTCCGACGATCCATTGTTTGTTAATGTTTAAGAGATTGGCTGCCATAGTTGTTTCCTCCTAGTTGATGGTTATGGCATTGTCGTCCACATATTTCGTCCGCTCAAAGGATACGGCGAACGGAATTTCTACCAGAATTTCTGCCCAGAGATATTCATTTTCTTCAGTATCCTCTATCCCTGAACGGATGGATGACAAAACACTTATTCCTGTTGGGGCGATGAAGCTCGGTTCTGTCATCGCGTTGGTGAATTGTAATAACGGATGCGCCCGCAGGAACATGATGAATAGGGGCACATATTCATAGAACCGGGTATAAGACACGCCCTCAAATTCTTGGTCAACGGCTCCGATAGTCATGATCCAGGGCACTGTCCATATCTCGCCAACATTGGGGAAACCACGATCTTCTGACCGCCAGTGTAACCCCGTTGCACTAGGCGCCAGCCACCGGGCGGCAGTGGGTTCTGGGGCAGGATAGGGCAGTGTTTCCAGAAAGACTTTTTTCCCGCTATCATCTTTCAATTCCAGCGCACCGATGGCGATATTAGTTATGGCTTCTTTGAGATATACTGCAGTTAAGGCCATCAGATTATCCCATCACCGGCACCTGTGCCCGGCGTTTCTTGAGCAGTCCCCGGTATTCGTCCAACGTTTGCAATGATGGATAAACGATCTCAGTCATTCCTCTGACCGTTTTCTTCTCGGTACTACCCCGTCGTCGATATTGCAATGTCGCCCCGCGTGTAGCGTATCGCTCGGCCAGCGCCAGCATGTTCCAGGTCTCGATGGCTGTCGTGGCCGTATGTATGGCGGGTGTGCTTCCGTTGACACCACGCAAGATCGTCAATTCATCGGGGGACGTAGCAGCATTGACTGCCCGCACCTGTAAGAATTCGCTATCGATCTTGAGCAGTTGAGCGGGTGAAAAGCGTGGCGCATCCCTGCGCCAACCAACCCCATTGATGTCAGCCACCTGTACTACCGTTCCCGATGCTGTGATAGTTTGCTGTACGGTATCACCAGTCGATTTCCAGCGTATAGATGGTCGTTCGACCCAACCCCATTCGCCAGCAATGGCGATAGAGCCTTCGATAGTTGTAGCTGTGTACGGCCATAGCGCCCCGTTCGCCAACTTGATCTGTTGTATTACCCGGTCTCCACGAGGAAGCAGAGTATAGTCACTAGCGTCTACTGGCGTACCGTCGTTGACCAGTGAAGTGAGTGAAATCAGGTCATCGGCCAGATGGAGTGTTTGCCCTTTGATTTGCCCACCCTCGGACATAGGCAAAGCATCCCAGTAACGGGTTTCGATACGCGGGATGAATTCGCGATTCATCAGCGTGTCTTCTTCCAGCTGGCCGACCACATCATCGATGGCATCCAGGAGTGCTTGTTGATCTACAGCCTCCTGGGTACCTGATGTTGTTTTACGGATTTCGCGTTCCACCCACTCCACAGTCGTTAGCATGATTAGTCGAGGTTGAACACCACGTCCCTCGTACTCATGAGCAGGATGACGTTGATCGTCCCACCGGCGGGCATCTGGGTGGCATCCACGGTCAGAATTTCCCCGCGTGCTACAGCGATGCGGCTACCAGTATTAGTAATGTCCGCCCCGGCAACATCCTGAACTACCTCATAAGGACGGTCTTCCAAATTTGTCACAATGGCCGACTGCCACAGCGTGCGTTGGGCGCGTCCGGTTATGGCAACTGTCTTCACATTCACCGTTCCGCCTACACCACCGAAACCAGTAGCGACAGCAGAAATCCGTTTGATGTAAAGAGGTTCCCACATCTTCCCGGTATTGGCGGTGTCGGTATTTCCGACCTCTTCCAGTGTTACGGTCAGTTCGTATTCGCGTTCGTAAATTTGTGGCATGGTTATCCTCCCTAGACTGTGATATTGAACAGCAGCGAGGCTGATGCATTATCGAAACGAGAAAGAGCCATACGCAGCGTTGCCTGGATTACCGTACCGCCGAAGGGCAGGACGAATGTCTCCAGTTGCGTTTGGCGGCGGAACCCAACATACCAGTTGGGGCGATAGATCAACAGTGTCCGGCCTTTGGTATTATTTCCGGCGGTATTGCTGATCGAACCATCATTGGCGGCTAGGGGCATTTGATTGGTTACGATAATCGGCACATCACCGATCTTTGCCACTTCACCGGTCAGAACAGTGGCGTCATTGCCGTACTTATCTACCGTGAGTAGGTCTTCGTCATTGCGGAAACTCTGCCAGGTGCGAACATCAATAATATAGGCCAGATCGCTCTGGGTTATACCATAGGCTTCAGACAGGAGTTTCTGCAAATCCCACATCTGGCGGAGAGTGGGTTCACTCCCGGCGGGTACTGCCAGGGTAACAGTTGTACGCAGAGGCAAATGGAGAAGACCATCACCGCCACCGTAACGGAACCGGCTTGTTGCTGCCAGTGCCGCGCCGTTGTAATTAATGTTCCCATTGGCGTCCGAATCTGCACTGAGTAGCACGGCTTCGATAGCCTCATTGATGGTTTTCTGGGTCTGTTGGCGTTTAAACTGGACAACGTTGAGATTGATGTCTTCAATCTCTTCATCACTCATACCAATGAGCACACCCAGCTTGCCTGCCGTCATGGTAGCATTTCGCGTGCCAACTTTCGACATGGTGATTGGATGACTTGGCCAACTCAATTCTGCCTGGTCATTCGTTTCAGGGACAGCGTATACTGTCGGATCGGTGCCTTCCAACGGCAGATTAAATGGGCTGGTGGGCATATTTACCGGACGTAAAAGTTGCAGTACCCGGTTCTCTACTCGTACCTTTTCGCGTACAGTAGTATCCCATGCTTGAGGCATCCACTCCGCACCATAACCAACTTGGGATGTGTATTCCAATTCATCGACTTTGGCGAAAGCGCGATCACGTTCCCAACGACTATGAGCATTATCATCCTGGAAGTATTTGGCGCGATCTTTCCCAATGACTTCGGCAGCTTCCCGTGCAAACTCAACTGGGGGTGACCAGAGGGGATTATGCACTTTTTGCAGCTCATAGAAGAAAATGTAGTCATCCGGTGTCCAACCCGCTTGCTCGTAGTTGGTCTTTGTAAACATGTGTGGGGTAGGGGAAGGGATAGGTGCATAACCTGGCACCGGAACTCCACCGCTTCCACGAGGCGGTTGCTGGGTTAGGACATTGGCGGCCTTGAAACTACTGGTTACCATCGCAGGCGTAATCGCCGGGTTGACCATAGCTTTGGCTTTACCAATCAACTGAGCCAACATTTCGGGGTTATTGAGGATAGCGATCAGTTCGCTTTCGGTGGTCGGGGTATCCTCGGTCTTGTCTTCCTCATCTTCATCTTCATCGTCGTCTTCGGCGCGCAATGTCGCCGTCTGCTCTTCGATCAAGGCTGTTAGAGCAGCCATAATCTGCTCTTTGACTTCAGGGGCGATCCCTTCCATCTCGTCAATTTGCGACAAGAGCAGAGCAATCACTTCTTCAACAGTCATTTCATTCACCTCTTCAGGTTCATCGTTCGGTTCAGAAATGCCGATAACGGGGGGGTTATCCTCTATGGCAGGTAGTGCAGGAGCTTCGGGGATAGTGAATTTAAATCCCCTCATGGCGCGTAACAGATGTACATCGGTCATACGCGGTTCGGCAGGTGATCCGGTGGCGGATGATTCTGCCCACCACCATTGAGTAATTCTGCCGTGATCGTCCATCTTACAAAGATGGCTTACTGCTCCTGATGAAAAGTTCAACTCTCCGCGCTCGATCTTGTCTTGGATTTTTCGGATGTACTCTTCGCGTAATTGCCGTTCCTCTTCGTCGAACAGGTCAACGTCATCCGATAGGCGCTTAAAGTTTCCTTCAACATACAACCCGATATCATCCGATTTCCAGGATGTTATCGTGCCGATGATCGTTCGCTGCAAAAACTGGTTGTGGCCGTGATGATAAATCAAAGGCCGGACTGGATAGGCTTCCAGAGCCAAATCGGTCTCTGGTGTGAAAAATTCACCTTGTAAATCCCGCTCTTCTGGGTTGCCCCAGACAACGGTATACCCGGCAAATTCGTTCTCGCCCTTCATTTTCACTGCCCACTTTTTATGAGAGCGACGATTTTGTTCATCGTCCTCATGCTCTCGCCTCTCGGTAGGCAATGGAACAAAGGCCGTGCATAGCCCATTTTCGGTGATTGTTTCCGGTTCTGGTTCGACAATCAAGCAAGGTCTGCTGGGATTGTCTGCATTGTCTTTGAAAAAGAATCTGCACAATCCACAACGGCGACCCTCTTGATCGCTGGCCGGGAGAAAGCTAGTTTCAGCTTGGGTGAACGGTACTGCCTTTTCCACATTGGCGTTGATGGCACTCGCGTGTGCTTGTGCCTCGGCTTCTGTGTCGTGTTCACCCCCGGCTACCGTTGAGCCATCCGGTTCTTTGACACACCACTTCTCGCCACAACGTCCAACTGTTACAGGCATTGTGGCCTCCTAAAACAAATACGGCGAACCCCCTATGGATATAGGAGTCCGCCGCTTATGGATAATCGTAGTATACCACAATGAGGCAAAGTGTCAAAACAGACTTGATTTGCCGCTTTTTACTTGTCTGTGTTACCATGAGGTAAATAGGCAAGTAAACACGAAGCGCCCCCACAATGGTTTTCCTGGAAGTTTACCGACGGCCAGGGGAACCGGGAGCGCACCGAGATTTTATGTAGACACAATAGGCGGGGTCGCATATTGCATCTCTGTCTAAAGCATACTACATCCACTTGAGAAGTCAAGTCGAAAGAAAATCACCGTGTGTCTGGCACGGTGATTTAGAGTGACTCTAGGCCGCCGCTAGAGACCGGAGGGGAAACTACACCCTCCGGGGAAATCCGGCGAGCGGCGGCAACGCCGGGGATTCCTACGTTAAATATCCATGTGCTTCCATCCAATCGTGATACTGTTGCACTACTTTGTCAGCTTGTGCTGGAGCAAGGAGTTTCTTCCACGCTCCCGGCTTACCGTTTGTCTGGCTGATATGCCCACGATGCAACAGGTGTTTCTCATCATAGGGTTGTTTGGACGGGATAGTTGTGGTGCGAATGTGTTGAGCTGACAGACTGACCGTAGCACTGATAGTTTGGGCACGAATGTGAGATACTTTCAACCCTATATGTTCGCTAATTTGTTCGACCATCTCGGCCCAATTATCATAGTAGTCCTCATATCGGAAGCTCAGGCAACCAAGCAATTCTTCCCACTCTGAACTGTGTTCAACCATCTGTTTGAATGTCGGGTCGGCCATAGTTTGATCGAAACCCCAGTGATGCTTGAACATAAAGCTCACTACCACATCCCGCAAGTCCCGATAGATGAACAGACTTTTGGCTTTCCCGGCTTTCGCCCGTTGCCGGACACCAGGGGTGCAGACATGGGTCTTAATCACCCACCATTCACTCATAGGTGAATGTCTTCTCAAATAATCATCTAAATTGCCCGGCGGAAACCAACCCATGCGGTAGCCTTTGTTGAATCGCTCGACAAGCTCGGCAGCCAGTTGGTATTGGACAGTTGATCCGGCGCGGGGCATTCCGCCACAGAAGATGTACATTATGGCAATGTCCTTATGAACACTTCTGGTTCTAGCAGTTGCGCCTTGCTAATCGCCAGATAGTTGATGGTCAGGAAAATTTCATGCTGCTCGGAATATTCAGGGATCAGCACCAGGCCATCCTGCACGATACGGTAAAGGTGAAATTCAGGACTGAGCAACGTCCAGAAATCTTTAAAGTAAGTGCGGCTGTCGATGTTGCATCCACCGAATTCAAACTGGATATAGTCAATGGCACAACTGTAAATCCCATTCCCTTCCCAAATATTATACCCTTGATGCAGGATGAAATATTCATGACCTTCCACATCTAGCTTCAAGAAATGAATACGAGGGATATTGTGGTCGCATACAAAACCGCCCAAACTGACACAAGGCACTGTCTCAGTATCTTCCATCTCGATACCTAAATGATCTAGTTTGCGTTTGTGAAAACTTGCTAACCCGGAGCAGGGATCGTTCTGCGGGTGTTTTGATACTTTTTTGATTGTCATTGTTTTATCGTGCATCCCTTCCCGCTCCATCGCCAGGGGTAGGGCGATGCCATCTAACCCTTCAACTCGCGGCAAATGGTCGATGCACGATTGTAGCTTTTCGAACGTATCGGCTACAGGTTCAAAAGCATACAGCGTTCCTTGCCTTTGGTATTCTTTGAGAAGTTCCCATAGAAGTACGCTATACGCGCCCTCGTTCGCCCCTACGTCAAACATGATAACTTTAGTAGGGGTATGATCTACCACGTAGCGCATGGCTCCCATTTCGCCGTTCGCTAGAATGTCATCCACTCCATAGCCCAGTTCATGCAGCACAATCCAGTGCTTCTGCCAACGATCAGCTTGTGTAGTCATCGCTTTCCTTCCTTGCTCCATAAGCCCTTCCACATCAAGAGGTGTTGGTAGTAACGCTGTACGTGTGGCTCTACATCTTCGTGGGCTTGTTTCTGACGGTGCCGTACCCCTGGTATCCATTCGCCTATGCCAATGTGGTAGAATACCTGTCGCATCGTACCTGGAATATCGGTTACAAAATCCTCATAGAATAACCGGATAGGATCAATGTCATGAATAGAGAAAAACGAATGCCACCATCTGGCTTGATAATCCAGATGCTCTATTCGGTTGGTAATTTGCTTTTGGTCATAGGGCATATCGCTGGCATCTTTGGGTGCATCAAATGAGAGCCACTCCTGCAAGTACAGCGCCCGTTCAAAACTCACCGCTTGACGTACCCGGTCATACCTGTCCAGATAAAACCAGGCCACTCGTTCACAAGCTGTATGCTCTATAATTGTCCAAAGCCACCGGGCAGGGTTAGAGTCTTCCTTGCTGTGCAGGTGATGGATAATAGGGTTGAGTCCCCGCGCTCTATGCCCTCGTGAGGGCATATGTTCACCAATTTGCTTGGCTGTGAGCGGTGGATCAAAATGTTGTTTCGTCTGGAAAACCCACAGCTCAGAAGTCGGTATTTCAGCAGCGCCAAGAAAATCACACATGAGTGATGAACCGGTTCGTGCCAACGAACACAAGACAACTAATGACTCCAGTTTTTGCTTCCCCATGATAATACCTCATCATAGAATTCTTGCACGATTACTTCCATCTCTTCAATTGGCTGTTGAACTCGCGCTCGCGTATCCAGAGTGAATTGCTCAATACCAACTGCCGAGAACACTTGTGCCATTGTGCCCTGTTTATCGGCCACGAAGTCTTCGTAGAATAGTCGTAGTGGTGTTAAGTTCATCCGGCCAAAAACCACCTGCCACCAGACGCGCTGCCGGTGTAACCCGTACAACCAGCCCAAAATAGTTTGGCTATCAAAATCCCAATCGAAAGGAACTGCCGGTGATGGCTTAAAAATAGCTGGTTGGGCAGTTTTCATCGCTCTAACCCAACTGGTCGCTTGCCGGACAAAATTTCGCCGATCTAGAAATACCCATGCTGGCTTTAGCTTGTGCTTTTCGGCACACGCTAAAAACGTAACGAGCCATTCGTAGGGTGTTGCACACCCGTGTCCCATCATGTGAAGTGGCGTGAGTTTGACCCCGACAACTGGTGCTTTCATCTTGGCGAGGTGTTGTACCAACGCTTGCGGTTTCTGGACAGCGAACATATTTATCTCTCGGATCGGAATTCTATTCCCTTCCAAGTAATCCCGCATCAAGCCTGACCCGCTACGCATGGGTGTGCATACCAGCAAGAGCTTCTTATGTTCCGCCATCAATCACCTCGATCAACTGTTGTGCGCGGTGTTTGTATAGGTGTTTTTCCATGACCAGCTTGTGTCCCGCTTTACCAATTTCTGCGCGCAATTGAGAATTAGCGCATAGCGTTTCTATGTGCGCTTTCAATTCAATGGCATCCTCAAATTTCATACAGTTGATCCCATGCCGGAAACCAAGCTCGATCATCCCCGGTACATAGGGCGTGAGCAGGGGAACACCAGTAGCCGGGATTTCGAACATACGCATGTTGGCATCATAGGCATATGGGGAGCCAAAGAAAGCTGTGATATTCAGCCCAACCTTTGCAGAACGATAAACGGCAATGGCATCATCGCCGAAGATTTGACTTTGCACATTATGCAGAAACATCCCTTGCATCCGTTCTATCACCGATTGGCGAGGAAGATCATTTAGGTAACCCACGAAGGCAAAATCATAAGCAGGCTTCGGCTTACGCTTGCCTTGTGGAGAGATATACGCTGGGGTCACACCCAAAGGTATCCATTGGAACTCTTGCTGGATAGCATCAACATATTGAGCACAGCAGACCAACACGCCATCTTCCTCTTGTACTTTCTTAGCGGCTGGATTCTGCCACTGGTTAGCAGGCATCCGGTTATCAAGTAAGTAGACTACTTGTCGCCCGTTGCAGACGAAACCGGGTAATGTGCCCTCCTCAGTTTCGATAGGCGCGTGAACAACCTCCGCCCTAGTTTCCTTACAGGCATTGAGCAGGAACAGGTAAGGTTCATATCCTTGTGGGTAATCACTCATCGGTCTTCCTTCTGAGAACAAAACATATAGCGGACATTTCCGATTTGAGCACTAGCCCCAAGCCTTTTTTCAGGCACAATCTTGAATGCCCATCTCATCAACCAACCGGCCAGCTTGTAGCGTATCTTATTCATTACTTCCCCCTAATTATGAACCACAAAAACCACACACAAACAACACCCATGAAAGTACCCAAACAGATCATCATAGCTAAAAACAATAGATCAATCATGGTAAATTCTCCACATGATTCGCAACCACCAAACATAAAGTACGCCCCAAACCGCCCAAATGCAAATTGCTACTGCCCAACATAACTGTTCAATCATGGGATTATTCATATTGTTTCAATGCTCCAATCTCTCTCAGTTCGGTCAAGTCTTCTTCAGTCAACCGGTCAAGTCGTAATTCTTTTTGCCCACGTAGGCTCACATTGGCATATTGGATCGGTGGGTCGAGTTTACTCAGGATACATAAATCCCGTCCCCGTATCCGCTCCGTTCCTTCAAGCTCAAAGTGCCAGGGTGTCCAGGCCGGGTTAAATAAGCATTCGATTAGAAAATCCCGTTGCCAGATGGCTGCCTGGGTGCTGGTCAGATAATCGGCGTCATTCTTACTGCGAATATAGCCGTCGGAATGTGGCTCGTGGGGGAAGCCTCGTCGGTCACCGGATAGATCGATTTTGTTAGGGAATGTCTGGCCTTGCATCTTCAATAATGATGCAATTACACCTTTATGATCGACATGTTGGCAAAGCCAATAATCATCCATCAGCAGCAAGACAAACTTTTCATCATGTGTCCAGTCTAATCCCTTGAGCAAATGCCCTACCCAATTCTGACCAGGGTGATCGTGACCAGCATAATAGATACACCAACCAGGAGGCCACAGGGTAGGAGGTTCCTCTGTCTCAGTAATGACCATCTTAGTAGAGGCCAGAGCATCTAGATCATTCTCGTATTTTGACCACTGATGGAAAAACCCCCTGAGCAGATGAGATGTTCTGTTACTGGACATCACTACGATCATCATGATTACACTGTCCCTATAGCTCGTTTCATGGCCTGCACGTCATCTGGTTTTACAAAGAAGAAATTCACCGCCACGCGCCCGGCTAAAACATATCCAAACGCTTTCAAGTAAACTTTAAGCTCTTGAGCCGCTTGGCCGTTATTGGCTTCGATGACAAGCACACGTGGTTCAAATCGTGCCACGTCCATCCCGGCCAACACTTGCAACTCAGTTCCTTCGGTATCAATAGATACCAAATCAATCTGGGGGTGCTTGTGTAGGTTGTCGATTATTAGACTATACAGGGGGACACATTTCACCTTCATCACATGGAAATTCACATTTGCGATAGGGATATTGAAAATACGCGCCACCTCTGCCGCATCCCAGGCTCTTCGGAGTGTCCCTAGAACAGGGGTGTTATTAGGGATAAGTAGGTCGCTGATCTCTTCGTCTGGCAAGTCATGGCAAGCTGTTCGTATACAGATAGCTGTGCGGTTCTTTTCCAGTAGGGCAAAGCTGCCAGGGTTTGGCTCAATGCACATTCCATGCCATCCTTGTTTTTCAAGCAGGTAGGTATTGGAAAATTGAATGCCGTCATGAGCACCCACGTCAATGTAAACCCCGCGATGGTCTCCGAAGAATTTCATGAGCACTAGGTCTTCCTTGTTCTGTGCGTAGCTATTCATCATTCATCCCATCAATTTTCACATAGGAAAGCCCCAATAGGTGTGCCACGAAAGCGATCTCAAAGCTATATGATTTCCCGAAATTATCTTTAACCAAGAATGATTTTGTTCCTGGACAATAACTGCATAGAGTATATTTGTTGCCGTAAACCTTGATTATTCGACCAACAAACCGTTCTGGATTATCCATTACTCATCTCCATCAATCGTTGAGCATACTTGAGCTTAATCCGCCGCACCTCGTAGTCGAACTGGGCAGGATCGGAAAAACTGATATTGCTTCGACTGGGGTCGAAGTGCCAATAGCCTACATAGATCGGCAGTGCCTTTACCCGCGCCCCGGCCAATGTGAACCGGCACCACATGTCATAATCCCCACAAATCGAAAATGAAGGGTCAAACCAACCTACTTTTTGGTGTAAGACTTTACGCCACATTACACCGCATGACCAATGACAAAATGCAGCCAGCCGGGAAGGGCTAAATTCCCAATTGGCATAGGGGGAAGTCCCGGCGGGATAAAATTCTACCTGCTCCAAATAGGGACTATCAGGGTTATTGATCTCTGTTACACAACGCCAATTAGCATAGACTACATCGGCATTCGCCCCAGCGATTAGCATGTCTTCATAGGCGGTTTTTGTCACCATGTCATCGGCATTGCTATTGACAATCCATTCACTTGTGGCAGCTTGAATGCCTATGTTCCATGCCTGGTAGACAGGAATGCGCGCTGCTGACACGATCACTCGTGTGTGTGGATATTCGTTGAGTAGCCAACGCATAACCCGTCCGTCGTTTGGGTTGGGACTGGCGCTGTCCACAATGACAATCTCCAACCGCTCTTGTTTAGCCAATGTTGTCGCTAGTAGGTTATCTGCCTTTAGCTTAAGGTTTGGGCAGTTGTAAGCTGAGATGATGGCGGATACATTGGTCATGCTGATACCCCTGGAAGAATTTCCACAAGCTGAGCTTGATCTGTTATTCTCACTCCATGAACACAACCTCCATCCCGAAGAAAAAAACGATGTTGAACAAGAAGTGAATCGGGGCCTAGACCTGGTTGGGTTATTTTAAGCCATCCATATTGAGGTTCACCCAAATCATGAATATTTTTAACCCTCATAGAACATTGCATCCCCGAAAGCTCATGGATGTATTCTGCCCCATGATCTTCGATCACTTCACTTCTCATCTTGTCTGACCAAGCCCATTTGGGTTGAATAATATCAACATAACTATCATCAGATTCATCTATTAGCCAGAACGCAAATGTGTTGTTTTCTATGATAAGACATACACGAAATGGGAGCCTTTCGAATCTTCTTGTCATCTGGCCACCTCTACCAGCACCTGTTCCCACTTGAGCACATAGCTACCTGCATCACAAAATTGTAATGCGACCTTCCTGGTTGCTTCCCGGCTCAAACTGATGGCGGCGTAGATACTGTCAGCCACAGACTGAACCATATTCCGGCTCATCTGGATGAATACTCCGTTCAAAGGTTTCGTGCCATCTTCATATTGGATCAAATCCACTGACCCGCCCCGTGGTATGGCTACTGTAGGTGTGCCACACAAACCTATCTCTATCGTCGTTAGGCCGAAACTCTCACTGTCTCCCAATTGCAGGTGAACTGAGGCATTGCCCATGATGAATGCCCTCTGTCCTTTGTTCACCATACCCAGATATTTGCACCGGGAGTATTGCCCAAATAAGGGTGATGTTTGATTTCCTATGATATAGAGATCAATGTCAGCCTTAATACTGGCTTCCACGGCTAATGTGGGATTTTTGTAATCTCGAACGATCCCACAGAATAATGCAAAGGGCGGGTAATGGGGGGTCTCAACAAATGGAAAAGATGCTGGATTGAGAACATGATGGATTACTTTTGCAGTTTGCGCCCAGTTCATCTCAGGAAAAGCACGCAGACCTTCACTGACCAGGATTGGATTAGGTGCTCCTGGACGCATCCACCGATCATGGTAGACGCTCACAATCGGGTGTGTGGGTAAAAAATGGCTGAGGATTTTCGAGTGACTGTTATCAATAAATACCTTAAAGGGTTTCTTTTGATGCAACTTCATCCCAAATTGAGCCATGACTTGCTCGCCCCTGTAGTCAGCTATAGGGGTAGGGGTATGTAGTTCACCCTCTGGAAAGTGACTGTCTTCGGCTGCGATCAGTACAACATCATGCCCACGGATGGCAAGGGTTTGGGCGAGGGTACTCACCGCTTGCCCTAAACCATGTCCGGGATAATCATGTGCTGTTGGGGCCGCACAGTCGGAAAGGATGCAAATTCTCATGAGTTACCTATCCACAAAATTATCATGAAAGAAATTCCGACCATAGCTATAGCAACCAAAAGGAACCATGCCCCTCTGATCTGTTTCTTCGCTGCCCACCTAGCCCATTCGGCAATAGCTCCACCTGTTGAAATCAATACAATCATCATCAAGATAGCTGGCATCATTCCTCCAACGATTGCTTCAAATGCTGAATGGGGGCAAAGTCTCCACTGTTGTTGCTGAATACAAGCCAGCCGTCATCCGACAGGTCTTTCCAAAGCAAGTAATAACCCATCGCCTTCATATAGAGAATCATCGAAGAATTGTAGGCTTCGCATTGAGCGGCGGCGATTATGTGCGGTTGCCACCGGCCTACATCTAGGGATGAAATCGCTTTGCGCTCGGTTCCGTTAGTGGAAATCACTACCAGATCGAGACGCTCCACACCCTGCTTTTTCAGAATAGAGTTGAGCCGAATCGCCGGCACAACCCGTTGGCGGAATCCTTGCCATTTGCGCCCCATATGGACATAAACCTTTTTCACGGCTTCCTCATCGACTTCAAGACCAGAATGCTGAACAAGACCTTCCCAGAAATATTCAGCAGTCACGTCGGGGTGATCGGCTCCAACGACTGCCCCATGTATCCAGGTTGTGCGTTCTACCCGGCGACGCTTTCCTTTGTTTAGGGTACGTTTATCCGGTTCGATACAGATACCGCCCCAACCGTGCTTAAAAAATGATCGGGTCAGGTTGCCGGGATACTCGCCGTCATGGGCACCTACATCGACGTAGAACCCTGTTTTCTGATCTTCGAAAACCAGCTTGAGAACATTACTCGTTGTCGTCATCATTCACCTCCTATTCCCACTGATTGTTGGCTTCATGATCTAGGTTACAATCTGCAAAGAATGCCACGCTTTTACGAGACATACGTATAGATAGAGTAAATTCATCTGTGTCTGGATTATAGAAATCAATATGAAACCAGGCACGGTATACCTCATCGTCAATAATGATTTGCTTGCCAACTGTCTCCTGCGGAGCATCCTTTATCTGTTGTTGAAGTGCTCGCCTCTGCTTGTGATATTCATTAGCTTCTGGGGTATTAGGAATTATGTTGCAAGTTCCATTACTGTCATTCTGTTTTTGGTTCATCATTACTCCTAATAGATTGTTTCCGATAGCTTCTATGATGGGTGTCAGGTGATGTTTGACCATATGTGCCAGGCGAAATCGCTCTATCGCCTCATGCGGTTTTTCACTCTTCTTCATGCTGGCAACATCTAGGATACCTTGCACAATGTCATTGACATGGGCTGCCACTTCCCATACCCCTCCAACTGCCCAGCTATCTTGTCCACGAATAGCCTTCCCGTAGAAAATGTGCTCTCGTTGGGCATGATAGCGCATGGCTACGACTGGAGTATTACACGCCTGGAATTCTAAGAGGGGGATACATGCACCTTCGCGCCGGGAGGGAATGACCAGGACATCAGCCGCTTGCGCCAGTTGTACCATTTTTGCCAATGGAAACCCACATCGGTATTGTTCCAGCAAGGGCATCTTGATTTGTTCAGGTTTTAATTCCATCGCTTTACAAGCATCGACAATATTGATCCCGCCCCCTATGCCGTGTATGTCCATGTTGCCAATGGTTGCCGTATGAAGATATAGTAAGGCATCTCGAAATGGCTGTTGTCCTGATTCCACCTCTATTGATTTGACGATTTGGCTCCACGCAGCCAGTAATTCCGGGATACCCTTCCGGGAGGGGTTAGTATCATTCACTCCAACGAATACAGCTATAAATGACTCAACAGGCAACCCCCACGCTTCCCTTGCTTCTACCTTGTCGCCGGGAATATAGGCATCGTCTACGATCATTGGCAAATAAGGCACATTAGGCCACATAACCAATTCGCGCAAAAGCTGTTGACCCCACCGGCTGATGGCAATGGGAAAATGACAACTACCCTCACTGAGCACCTCAATCAACTGAGAAGAGATGGGCGCTTCTATAGGGGTAATAGGATACCAGTTCATAGACTGATAGACACGAGGATCAAGTGCCCAGGGATCGATGAAGGTAATCACGCAATCGGCTTTGATATTATTGTAATGGTGGTTGATTACATCGTGACCGAGTGGGTCATTGCCCAGGGGGAGTAAGGGAATTCCATCAGGAGCTTCTTTGATAGTTTGGATACGCACTGAACTAATAGGAAGAACGAAAACTTCGTGCCCCATCTCACATAGAGCAGGAACAAAATATCGGGATTGGTTAGCATAGGCTGTGTAGGATAGATAATTACTGGCCCAGAGGATTCGCATATTCACCGCCGCTTATAGATAGACAAAAGTAGTATACCACAGTTTTATCAAGTCACCAAGCCCAGTTGTTTTCGAGTAAATTCGTCCCAGGCCAGGAATATATCGACTTCTGCCCCTTCGCCGATCAATGTGATAGTCTCGTCAAGATTAAGCCAGCCGGTAGAACGGTGGCCGGGAACTTGTCTTCGAGATTGCGAGCCGTAGAGAAACTCCGATCCGGGGGCATCGTTATTGGCTATGATTTCGATGCCATCCGGCGAAGTGGTTGCGAAAAACTCCCATGACTCTGCAATCTTATTCGTCCGGCGATAATGCCCTCCTGCCGTCTGGACGATCCCCTGAGCGATAGCCCAAAACCACCATCGTCTCGCCCGTGCATTGGCTGCCCGGTTGAATGACCAGACGAACCGACTATCATCACGAGGCGGAGCAATAGCTGACAGTAGATGGTCTGCCCGGCGTTCTATCTTCGGCATAACTTCACGTTGAATTTTTCGAGCGAATTTCTTGGTTGATAGGGCATCGACTAAATCAATATCGACCAACGTCCCCCGTGTTTCGATCTCAAATTCAATCATTACCGAACACTTCTGCCAACCAAGCTCGACTATCTTCCTCTAATACGGCAAAGACGCCACAGGGATGTGGGCGCCCATCGGCTCCATATTCACCGGGATTAAACATGAACCAGTACCACAAATCTGGGGTACTGGGAGCAGCCCATATCCAGATCATCACGGGCGTGCCGTCTGCTATATCATAGGCATCCAACCAAAAACGGGGATAGCTGTCATTGGAAACATCATAGCCTACCGGATTGTTGGGGTTAATCAGATCGATCCCAGACAACTCATGTAAGTTTGCCCAGTGTTCGTGTTCTATCCAAGTTGGGCTGTCCATGAACCCGGCTACACGGAATTTGATTTGATAGACTGCTGGCAGACAAGTGGCAATATCCTCTACGTTCTCTTGTGCCTGGATGCCAGAGGTAGCAAACAATATGGTGCTGGATAGGATAAACATCCCGGCTATGATTATGCGATATATGGTCATCATGTAACTCCTAAGACTAAGCTAAAGCTGGTGTGGGTTATTATACCATAAATCTTTATGCTATTTCTGCAATGTTTTGATCCAACCCGCTTTGCCATCCGTACAAAAATATGCCCTCTACGTTTCCAATTAGTCATGATAGAACCACTCCATACCGATCTGCCAAATACGCTGCGATTGGTTCCCTCTCGGCAGAGGTGTGTGATGTACTGTAAATCAGTAAACTATGACAATACCCATTAAATGGTTTATCATCGGAAACTGTCAATCCTATTCTACTATCAGTGATAGTGTTGTTAATCCAGTTCCCTGCCTTTATTGTTGGGCCACGATCAGGAATCGTGCTACTATCATAATACCAGGTAAAAGCCCCTCCCTCGATTGCTTGAAAAATGTGGAGGTGTTTTCCCGCCGGATCAGATACCCCGTTAAAATTGCCTATGATTGGCATAAATAAATCATTTCTATTTTGTACATGGTCGAGTCTCAATAACACTCGATAGGGATTGGCCCCGTCATTTTGCAGATCAAAAAGGGTATTATCAGCCGATCCATTGTCTACTCCCGTTGTAACAAAATAAATTGTCATTGCATTCAGACCAAAATCTGACCAGGTTAGAAAATCGTCGGCATTGTCGAACAGCACACCCGGATAACCCGAACCTAAAACATCTAGATCGAGTAACGGCTTTTTAGCCGTCGTGCTTTGTGTAGCATCATTACCCCCAGATAAATCTGGCCAAGCACCAACAACATCACCATCACCTGCCGGAATGGTCTTAGCTGCGTCCTGGTATAGTGTATTATTAGCATCGAGCCATAGTTGCAACCCGGAAATCCTGGCAGGAGTAAAGCCACCTCCTGCCAACATATCCATGATGTATATCTGGCCTGGGGTAATGGACATTATCCAACGCCTCCAAATTGAATGGTTACGGCAGGAGCCAGGGCATCGGACAATGTAACTGTAACCCGTAATTTATGCCCGTTCAGATTCCATAGGACATATTGCCCTAAGCCCACGTCTCCGGCACTAAGCAACTCGTTTACTGGAACAACTACACGGTCTGTATTCCCAGCAGCCAATGTGATGATAGTAAGCCACACATCAGACTTATTCACCTCTACTTGGACAACCGTTGTCGCAGGCGCACCGGCAGCATAATCCACGATAATCTCTGAGAGTACGCCCCAAAGCATATCGGTGATAAGTGGGGCAGCGCTATTGGTAGCTGCCCCGGCACCGCCTATTGTGGTAATGGGATATTGTCTTGATTGAGCCATAGTTCTTCCCTTTCGTCAGCTTTACGGGTATATCCCGCCGTCTGATAGTACATCTTCCAATCGTATAATGTGTAAGGTTGTTCATCCATCCCAGGGGGGTCATGGGTATGGTCGCTAGTCTTCATCGCCCATGACGCTATCTGTGCCATTGAGGGAATTTTCCCTGATGCTCTGGCAGCAACCGGCTTGAGAATGTGCATACAATTCCATGCTCCGCACTCAAAGTTATGCCCGTCGATACCGGGACGCAATTCGCGTTTACGCCACACTTTCGCTCTATGAATTTGACCTTTAAGTGCTTGACACGTGCGAAGGCTATCTATACCATCTTTGCCTGTAAACAAAAGCATCTGGTTCCTATTGGCACTAACCAACCCCTCTTGATACAAAACCATGAGTTTAATTGCCCACATAGCCGGTTTGTTCTTCGCCTGAGCGTCCGTCACTTCACCCCGGTATAACAAGTTAGTAAACTCCCGGACGAAGGTGGTGAAAGGGGCAAGCAAGTCGTTGAGCAGAGCGCGCTCATCTTCGTCAGGCACACCGTCCGTCACACCGCCGTCAATCAATCCTTCACTAAAAAATAACCGGCCAAACCGTTTGACTTCACTGAGCAGTGTTCGACGGAAACGTTGTTTAGGTATTGGATTATCACGGCGCGCTGTCCTGACCAATTGCCCGAATTTCTTTCTAAAATTATCTACCCTACTAGTGATCGATTTGCATATGTCGATGGCTTCGTCAAACACAGCCTTGATCGCATCCAAATCATCTCCGGCTTGTTGTAATCCCTCACGCACTTCCACTGCCCAGGGAAGGGGGATCATTTCGATATTGAATTCACGGTGATCTTTCAACCCGCCTTCAACCCGGCGAATGATGAACTTTCTCCAGGCTCGTAATTCTTGCCCTACCTGATGTCGATCTAACAATGGGGTAGGGGAAACTATGATTTCTTCTGTAGGGGTGTTGGCTGGTTCTTCTCCTTCACGTGAGGGTATAGACGCAGGCAAGGCAGGCAATGGGGGTTTCCCTAGATCAGCGATTGGTACAACATTGACCCCGCTTGAAAGATAAACTACATCTCCACTTTCTCGCGTCTCATACCCGACCTTTTCCCGGAATTCATTTAGTGTAATCGCTCCGTCTCGAAAATCTTCCCGGTACATCGCCCGGCGCTCGGCAGTGTCGTTGATAGCGGCGAGAATCTGATCGTAGTCTCCGACCAGTTCTTGACCTGGAGCCAACCAGGGTATTTGGTGGATATTATAAAATTCCATCAATGATTTGTGTTCTGGGATAACGAAGTTCTCAAAGAAATTGGCTTCCTGCTGGCTGAGGGTGTTCCCGGCTGATAGAGGATCGGCCACATCGGTGGCATAAGTCAGGCTCATGGGAACGCGCATGGCTTGGTGAATGCGCCGCCGTTCATCATCAGTCAATTCAATCTGGGCTGTTGGTGGCCTACCCTCAAACTGGGTGAATTCAAGTTCAAACGGAAGCATGATTGTGTGAAAAGATTTGCGTGAACCTTGCGTTTGTTCCTTCCACATCTTCATAATAAGTTGGCGATCTTCTTGGGTGAGCGGTATGGGAGTGTTCCCCAACGCTGCGCTGCGAGACCGGCCAGAAATGATTCCGCCCACACTGGCATCATGGGCGAAGAATGCTTCGATATATGCCTGGGCATTGCGGGTAATGTTAACCGCATCCAGCGCAGGAAGGATCGGTGATAACCCTAAAATATCGCTATCAGGATGTGGGTAGAAATTGTACCCTATAAGATGTGGAAGGAATGTCTCGAATGATGCTCCAGCGTTATACAAGAAATCCTCGATATAACCGGAGGGGGCATTGATCGAGATAGCTTGAGGGTTCAGCCATTGTAGACCGCCTGGTGTATCGCTGTGGGGTTGTTTCAATCGCAACTCAAAATTTTTGCCCCAGATTGATAATGACCACTCGTGTTTGTAAATCAAGTTTTGGCGAAAGGCTTTCTGGGCAAAGGCCAGTGTCGCTTCCCAGGGGCTATCCTTTACCGGGACTTCTGTCCCTTTGACTACCACATGAATAGGGACATTGGCAATCGATTGCGCCCGCACCATGACACAGGCATAGACATCGGCCACCAGTTGAGCGGCTATTGAATATCCTGAATCGGTAGGTTGTAATGTAGGAATGCGCCGGGCGGAGAGGCTCCGATCCATTGAATACCCGGCTTGTGGTTGTGCCCCTATCACCAAGCCTGATGGCGCTTTGCTGGCCGGGATAGGTAAAAAGGTTTGAGCTACTTTACGCAAGATCGTTTTCACTTGCGGCATAGGTTACTCCAAAACGGTGATCTCCCCGATCTCTGGCTGGATGGAAGCCAACCAACTGAGACCAGTAGCAATCACACAATCGTCGTGTTCTCCTGCCGCCGCTTCGTATTTCCATTCCATCGTCTGCGGGTTTTGCGTTGCCTGGAATGCCTGGAACTCGCGCTGTTGTTGTTCGGATGGTTGTCCCTTTTCAACCGATAACAACCGCAAGGGCCCGTTATGAAGTGCTTGGTAAAGAGACTGCACCATCGCTGGTTTGGTATAACGACCAGTCGTGAAAGGGATTAATTGTAGACCAGGGAAGTCTTCACGACCTTCATTCCTCTTGGCAACCTCATCCTGCAACACTTCAAAGTTGACCCCGCCGATACTGTTGATCTCAATCATACAATTTCGCACACCCCAGAAATAGAGCGCATCCAATATCCGGGTCCGCATCACTTTCCAGGGCAACCGGCGCATTCGCAGGATAGCTACCTGCTGACGAGTATGCCGGTCAATGATACTAACTACCGTCCAGTCTTGCGCCTGTCCCCAGTCGATCCCGGCGTCACACACATGGCCGGTCAAGGGATGGTCAAGGAACTCGGCGGTAAACTTACCAGATAGATCACCGAAGTAACTACCCCCGGAAAGCAAGAAACAAGTCTTCGGGTCTTCCGGATATTCCTGCAAAAACGTATGCGGCAAATCCTCCTGTTTCCCCCGCCGCCATTTGATCTGTTCAGGCGTGAGATGGAAACCAGAATCCGCCGCATAGTGTATCAAAGCCACTTCGTCTTCAGTATAGCGCAATTCTTCCCCAACGTCCAATGGTGTTCTGTATTCCTTTGCCCACCACCAGGGATAAAAGTGTAGCCGCCAGGCTGTGTCACCATCCAGGGCGCGCATACAAAGATCGTAGAATAATCCTTGCGCACCATTAGGGGTACTCTCAATTACCACTCTGGCTTCTGGTGTGGCAGCTTGCAGAGTGGAACCAAATACGGATGTTGCATCAGGATAAAAAGCTAACTCAGAAAAATGGATATGGCTATAGGTTGCGGCTTTCCCGGCGGATTTTGATCCGGCGGTCATGATCCAAGATTCGCTGTCAGTATGGGGATAGGTCACGGTTACTGCACTGTCCTGTGCGCGTGGGGGACGTAATGGTAGATATTGTTCTGGCCATTTCTCATAGAACCGATTGTAAATCATGCGCAATTTACGCGTATTATCCATTGTGTCGGCAATAGTGAGTGAAGAAGCTGTATTAAACATGGTGGCTCTAGCTTCTTCGCCTTGAATTTTTGTTGAGAAACCTAATTGCCTCGCCTTGAGGATCAGGTCGCGTGGTGTCCGGCGGATATCATAGTGCCGTTGCATAGCATTGTACAGAAAAGGAACAATTTCCATATCTTTTGTACGTATGCGCAAAAAGACATGGGCAAAAACGTCATCGCATTCCAGTTCTTTGGCTTCATGATGTGGGAGTGTCAGCGTCATCCAGTGCTTCCCGCGCCTGTTGAATGGATTTAATCAAATCACTGAACAGATTATCCCCGTCTCTGGCCGTCTGTTCTACCCTCCCGATCTGACCAGGCATTTCTGCCGCTAGACGTAACCCTTCACTAATCTTTTTCCGGGATTCGATATGCGCCTTAAAATCGTAGGGACGAGTGCGTAATACAGTGACTTCTTTTCCGTTGACCATTTTCACAGTCTGTTCAACGGGCACGATATATTGAGCTTGTTCTAGCCACTGCTCCCGTAGACTGTGATAATCTTGGAATTCAGCCTCTATAATATCGGTTTGCTGGGATAAACGCGCTTGACGATGGGCTTCATTTTCGGCATTGGTCATAGCGAGGTCGTAGGCTTCTGCTCGTGATACCCATTGATGTTTGGCTGACCAGGTTTCTAGCGTCCCCCTATTGGTCGATGGGGGTTTTCTCCTGGTTTCACCTTCAGATTGCCCATGATACACCTCTAATAATGAAGAAACAGATCGCCCTTCGCCCAGGTTGAGGTAATCTGAAAATGCCCGAAATTGTTTGGCTGATTCAGATGGTTGTCTTTCCCACAAATCCACCGGTGACACTCCTAGAATCATAATGTACAATACACCTTCGGATTATTACCAGAGGTGCTACATGCGCGTTCTCGACCCTGTTAAAATAGACACAAAAAAGTATCCTCACTACTGGCGACACAGGAACCGGGTGTTGACACTAAAGAAGCTGTCTCTTGACAAATCCCAGGCGTTACTTGAATGGTATGAACCATTGCCATCCTATGAAAAACGCACAGACCGGCTCCGTTCTAACTATGCAATATTTTGGTGTCCGGTTGAGGCCATCATACCCCCAGAATAGGAATTGAAATCCGGCTGTTTAGGATATTTCGCCCTGAAGCTGATTTTCCTCCACTGGTTCCTCCTACACCTCGATAGTTTGATCCCCACTTCTCCATCATACGAGAAGCAGCTTCCATCTCTCTCTCCCTTGTACGCATCGAGCACGCACCCCCTGCTTTCAAACCCTGATTTGAACTGTAAAAGTAACGATCGACCCTCAATGTATGACGATAACGAAGAATGTTCTGATACCAAAAATCGTAATCTTCCTTAAACATCATATTGGGGTCGAAACGCAAGACAGGATTGATGTGACAGGTCAGGGGGCCAAGCACGCCGGATAACAATGAGAATGGTTTGTAGGCTTGATAGAACATGGGGTCTTCCGCTTGGTTGACCCCCCACAACCGCACGCCCAAATCTTCCGCTAACTGGAAGAAATGAGGGAAGAACCAGCGCAGGTGGTCATGCGAGGCCACGTGTTTTTTCCCTTCTGACCAGTATCCGATCCGGGTGACATCATCATCCAACATGACAATATAGCGCCAGTTTGGGGTAAGGGTATCCAAGATATAATTTGATTTAAATGCGATGTTACCGTCATTCTCATCAGGTATGGCAATTACACTATGTCCATAGTGAGCGCGATATTCAGCCTCTTGATAATTGGGAACATAGATTTTTGCCCAGGGTACCACCCGGATAGTGGATACTGTATTGGATCGTTTATAGGATCGAATGGCAAAATGAATGTCATCAAGCTGGATCATGATCGTCCTCATGGTTGGGGAATTCTAAATTTGGGAAGATCTTTGACAGAAATAGTTTGCCGGGAACTGCGCGGCCAACACCGCGTTTTGGGGCTAGGGTTGACCCTTCTATGGGGGCATCTTTGACGGTAGGTAAGGCAAACCATTCTGAGGCTGCTTGCCAATCCAACTGGTTGTCGAAATAGATCACGATATAATCATGACGCTCTAATAATTCTCCGGTAATTGGTGTATGGGTAATAGTGTGTTCTTTTTCTTTCCTGCGTTCTAAGGTTTGGCGTAAATCTTGCAAGTCTCCCTCATCGAAACCGGTGGCTGGGAATAGCGGCTCATGTGCTTGTTCAGGAGCTTCTAACAGAACTTCCAACACGTCAGTTAGCTTGAGTTCATCCCATCCGCCTAATTCGACCAATCGATTTGATGCCACCAAGTAGGCTTTGACTTGCTCCGGTGTCTCAAATTCAATACCCCGCACGACGGGCAGATACCAATCGCCATTGCGTGCTTCAATTCTCTTCGGAATTTTCATCTGTTGCTGTTGCATCATATAGGTAGCTTGAGTTCGCCCATGCCCTTCAACAAATAATCCGGATACCTCATCGATGGCACCGGGGGAAACATAACCGAACGTTTTCAGGGATTGGATAATAGCTCCTAAATCATGATCCTTCGGATTATCAGGATGGAACCGCCCCAGAAGATCAGAGAGCGCCATGTATTCAATGTGGATGGTCATCGTTTCTTCCGGTTGAATTGACGGAGCATAATCTCGCTGGTTACATGTGTATCTTCGGCCATCCGCTGCTGCATACACAACCACTGACCTAGAGCGGACACCGCCAAAGCGAGGAAGGCCCCACCGATGAATAGGGCGAGACCGGTTTCCATGTCTTCAATCATCGTAGCATAGGCCAGGATAACTGACCCGGCCAGTACAAGTCCGGCCATGCCCTGGCACGCCCAGCAAAACACTTGGATCATAGGATATTTACGCATTGGTTTTTGCATTGATTTCTCCTGTCTTGTGAGCGACGAGTGATAACCTATCGCTCAGTTACATGTCACTACGGAAATCAGACACCTGACTTTCTTCATTCAGGACACCGATTATGCTATCGGTCTCTGGGTCGTCTCCTATCAAATAGAAACAACCCACACACTGATCGGCCTCCAAAAACCCTGGAGTAGGCACATATTGGCCTCCCTCGAAATCAGGAACCCAGATATAGCTAATCTGCCAATCCACAACATTGTCGAGAGGAACATAGTATCTCGGCATACCGAGACAATCGACTTCCATAATGCCCTCATCAATTGTCGGCTTCCTATCTGGTGTATTCATCCGCCGATAGGATCGTTTATGTTCTCCCATTTGAATGGGATGCTTCAATTCAATATGGATGACAAAGTGCGATTGCCAATTAAGCACAACTTCAGGCACCGCGTCCTCAGTCTTTTCCTCTTCCACTTTCGATTCGTCTTTTTCGCTCATTCATTCACCTCATTCATTCTGATAGGTCTCCCCGTCGCTCATAACCAGTATACCACAAACGAGAATGGGAATAGACAATTGTGATAACCTGTGATATGCTGTGTAGCATGGACAAAACTATGAAGATGCAAATAACCTCTATTCCAGACTTCCCTGGATATGGGATCACCACAACCGGGGAAGTCTATAGCAACAAAGCCAACCCCCGGATGTGGCGGAAGCTGAAACCCCATCATCCTACCCCGGCACATCGGCGGTTGTATGTGACCCTACGCAAAGACGGGCGATCTATGCACCGAAGTATCGAGGAACTATTGTTCTTCACCTTCGGTTGACTATCTGAGTTTTTAATCTAATATTAATGTAAAACTGTGTAAAACTGTGATAGGATATAAGTAGTTGAGAGCAACACCTAGCACGAGAGATGATGGAAATGACTGGATACGAATGGTACGGAGAACTAGTAACTGGGACAAACCAACCCGATAACCATTCACCTACTCACAGCTACGAGCGACAACAATCAAATGGCAAATGGTACACCGAAGGCAATATTGATAAATTCATGGCACAGTTGATTGAAAAAGACGCCTGGTATGCTCGACGGGAAAACCGCCAACAAATCACCACCGAAGCCGGAATGATAGCTAGATTATCCGAAGGCAAGGCTTTGAGATTTGGCGATGATTGGTATGCGCAAATCAGAATTACACCCCCGCCTCTACCCCCAACGCCGGAACCTGAATGGATAGAATGCGACTGTGGGCATAGCGTCCCGATAGGCACACGAATGACCACGAGCACCGGCACAAGTTGTCCAGATTGTTACGACAGAATGAGCGACTGATTGCCCCCATCCCCAGCCCCTGCCCGGTTGATCCGGGATTTTGGGGTAAACGAAGGCAACACCTAACTACGGGGCCAACGGAATGAAACAACAAGTAATTAACGCAATGATCCGAAAGAATAACCAAATCCCAAACGGCCCAACCTATTGGCACTGGAATACATTGGAGAAAAAGCACGGCCAATGGCAAGCTCTACGACGGATTGGCGATATGAACTGCGAAGTTCCTCTAGGGCGAACACTAAAAGAGACGCTAAGAAGTGTGCAAATAAGCGCATAGTCCTACACCCTGAAGAGTATCCCCCGGTGCAACTCCGGGGCAGGGTCTTGATCGAACGCAACACATACCATAGGAGCGTACACGATGAATAAGCGTGTAAGAAAATCACAAGTAATCAAATTGATGGATGAGGTCAGCGCGATGGACGGCATCCCCCTCCAATTCCACAATCTTCGTAAGGAATACAACCCAAGTCGCGAATGCTACTCTTGGGTAGTCAATTATTGTAACCAACGGGGCGATTGGAATAGGCGCTATGTTGGCGATACATTGACAGAATGCCGTGAGTATTTTGAAATAGAACAAGACGAAGCTAAATATCGTGAACACTTGATGGCACAGTGGCAAGAGGAAAACTAACATCGCCAGCTAATCGTACCACCCTGAGCGAAGAGCGCCCCCGGCATCGCGCCGGGGCAGGGTCTTGGGCGGCAACACCTAGCTATAGGGGCTAACGAGATGAACTTTGTTTATGATGATGGAGGGCGTAAAGGGACCGGGTACGTGGGGCAAGCTCGCGATTGTGTTGTCAGAAGCATCGCAATAGCAACGAGCAAACCATATAAGGAAGTTTACGACGCGTTGAATCAATTAGCCAAGCGCGAGCGCCCACGAAAAAGGTCTACCAGATCATCTAGCCGGAACGGGGTGTATCGGCGCACGTATGAACGATACCTATTCGCTCTAGGATGGGCGTGGCAGCCTACTATGTTTATCGGCCAGGGTTGCAAAATCCACTTGTGCGCGCCTGAACTGCCTTCGGGGGTCCTAATCATAAGAGTATCAAAACATACTACATGCGTCATTGATGGGACAATCCACGATACAAGCGATCCATCGCGAGATGGGCGGCGCTGTGTCTACGGGTATTATTACAAACCGATCCAAATAGTGCTATAGGAGAAACCGAATGATCCTTCCATACATAGTTAGGAACCAGGAAACCGGCAAATACGTAATGTGCTTACGTGGCGAGCATTTCTTTACCAAATACCGGAAACACGCTACCCGATTTACCTACCCCCAAGCCGCGGTCGTTAAGGGAGTGATGCAACGCCTATGCCCTGGCAGTATATGGCAGGGATGGGTTGATATAGCAGGAGGTATACCATGACCTACAACCAACGCGGTGATAAAATGAAACGCCTGGTTGGTGACCGATATGCGCGAGTAACGGTGATCGACAAGATGCGACCGCAGATCGAGCGTGATGAGAAAACGGCAATAGCCAACATATCGCGTCCCGGTTGGACACCTCGAAGGTGGTATCAATATGCTCGATGCGTCATGTCCCAGTGGTGGGATGCTGATACGATAGAAGAGCGACTGGCTGTCCAGGGGGCATGGGTTGAAATACCTGTTCAGTACCGCCGGGCAGCTAAGGCCACACCACGTAATTCAGCCATGCCTAAGCCGAAAAGGATAATATCATGAGCGAACAAGAGCTTGAGTTCGACAGCTATAACACAATGGATTATGCCATGCACCGGCATGATATAAAACGATTGGAAGAGCTAACCAATCTTCAAGAAGTTAACAACAAATTGGCATTAGGTTGGGTGTTGCTTGCCATTATTCAGGTTGGCGATCAGATTCAGGAAGGTGAACCTATGTGTTATTCCCATCCAATTTATATCATGGGCGTGCCCAGGCCGCGCATGTGTCTTGGCAACTTCAAAATCAAGCATGATCCGATGGCTATGATTTGGCACCACTCGGAAAAAGAGTGGCATTGCCCAACATGCGAATAACGCCATGAAGAAGAGAGTCGAAACGAACCACTATACCACTCTAGGAGACTAAGCAATGCAAAAACCAATATGCGGAAATTGCTATCAAGAGATGGCACGAGACAAAAGCGGCGTAACTGTGCTATACATGTATCTTAAACCGCCCCAACCATACAAGGCATGGCACGCGGATTTACACACGTGCCCTAACTGCGACCAAGAAGTCATTACCGGCTTCGCAGATCAAGCATTCTGGAATAATTGGGATGACACGCCCGCGCCCGATCAACGCGACGAATGGGTATTCGTTATAGATTGAGGAGTGAATGATGTGCGATACAACGCATACTTGCTGGTGCACAATCGATGAATTGTATCAACGACATGGAAACGAAGGTGGATATTGGGCGAAGGGATTAGAGGGGTTAATTCGCGACGATATATATTCGCCTGAAATCGGCGTTCCAATTGTCGCTGTAGTCGGATATAACAAGGACTTCGCCGCCTACATAGGATTTCCGCGCCCCGAATTCCTTACCCCGGATTTTCTACGACATTATGGAAACCAAGCCAAGCATACTCATGAGGGATGCGCGAAGCATGGCGACAAAATCTCAGAAGCGTTGGCACGTAGTTTGTTCCCCCAGCTTGAGGAACTTACCTATCGCGCATAATGAACAACTGGAAAGGACAGGCCGGGGCCTTCGCCCGAAACTAAGTCAATG
>Ga0114925_10000105_pt1 | contig 29785 bp, 59 predicted proteins | sample SumtaG_2_FD_87287 | JGI IMG/M metagenome (GOLD analysis project Ga0114925, IMG submission 87287) | Deep subsurface microbial communities from Indian Ocean to uncover new lineages of life (NeLLi) - Sumatra_00607 metaG | ecosystem: Environmental > Aquatic > Marine > Oceanic > Sediment | place... | reverse complement strand
TCTAGGGCTACAAGGCATTAGAGGTTTTTCTTTCATATTTAAAACATAAACTTTCATAATAACTCCTTAAATATTTAGTAGATACTCTCAAGTTCTACTCCGGATTTTAAAAATCCGGTTGGCCCACATCGAGATTGTTATAGTGGCTTATGCATCAATAGCACTGTTCCTACCTCTCAGAACTGTTTAACCATTGATGATAGAGCTTGAGACTTGTGGAGCATCCCAAGGTATCATGACCATAATAACTGCTGCATAGCTCTCTAATCTAATAGTGAATATTATTTCACATCCTTTTTAGGATGAGGTATTAGATCCTTTTCGTATGATACTCTTTTTTGGTATATCCCTTCTAATTCCTTAGCGAGTGTCTCTTTTATTTTTTTTAGATCTCCTAATCTCATATGTACATCGTCTAGTTGGCCGTCTTGTAATAAATCATCTATTGTAGAATTAATAACTACGTTAGGATCTTCAAATTTACCTGCTTGAACAAGTGCTCTCGACTTTGCTTCTACTACATCACAAACCATTAATACTAAGCTCTCTATGTCAGTAGGATGTGCAGATTTATATCTAAATAAATCATCTATGTCGCTTTTAGCTTTTTGAAAAAAAGCTTTCATGATAGTTGTACCATGATGCTTGCTTACTAGTTCTAAGATATCTCTGGGAAACTTTTCTTCATTGATAAGTATTAATACGGTATCAGCCACATGCTTAGCTATTATTTGGGAGCTAATCCAAGGATCAAGTTTATCATGCGGGTTTTCTTCTAGTTGATTTTCTGTAAAATAGTTTGGATTGAAACTCTTTCCTATGTCATGATACATCGCAGCTATTTTCATTTGAGTAATGTCTAATCCTAAGCTTAAACTTACCCCTTCTACAATTGCTGCCAAAGACTGAGAATGTTTGAAACTGCCAGGACAAGTATCCCGATATTTTTTTAAAAGTGGATGAGAAGAATCAAGAAACACATCTAAATCTTCAGTTGTTTCATCTAGTTCCTCTTTTTTACTTTTGCCGTTGCTTACATTTTTAGACATTTCGCTCCTCTACCCTTAAATGTGTACTAATTGTTTAAAAGAATTTTAAAACGATGAAATAATCTTTTTTCTAATTCTTCTAAATTTAAAAATCCAGCCCAATCTACTTCTTCTAGCTGTAAATTTTCTTTGTTAACAATAAGATCTGTAAAGTTATCTTTAAAATCTTCAATATTTATATGTACTCTGAATACAGAAACTTTCTTGTACACTTTACCTTTACTGTTTCTGTACTCAACAATTTCTGGATTGTTGTTTATTAATTCTTTAGGAATAGCTAATCCTATCTCTTCTAATGTTTCTCTTAAAGCAGCTTCTTTTGGGGTTTCTTCTTTTGGAAGATAACCTCCTTTCGGTATATCATGTCTGCCATACCAACTAGCTCTGATTGGATGACATACAAGATATTTTAATTCTCCCTTATAATGAGTGCTTATAAGTAATCCGGCAGAATATTTCATACTTTTCCTTATAAAAAGTTACTATGTTATAATAATATTAATCGAAAGCTTTTTCTTTATCTTCTTCAGTGCATGGTTTACCAAATATCTCTAAAAATTTCTTTTTAGCTTCTCTTGATTCTTTATTATATCTAGGTATAAGATACCATCTCCAAATTTCCCACCATCTAGGTTTTGGTATTGTAGACCCTAAAAAAATAAGTTTGTTTGTTGGCCCCTTAGTGCAGGTACTAATTATACCACACATTGAGTTTGTGCCCTCTTTAGGCGTATATTCGCTATGATCCATCTCTCTTACTATTATTTTTCCTTTAAGATTTATCTTTTTTTCTTTAACAAATAATCGTTTTAAAAACGATAACATATATTTATATTTCCTCCTACAGTTTTACTTTCGGGAATCTACGTTTTACATAATTGAGTATAATATTTGTAATAAATTTAGCTATTCCCATTTGTGAGTCTTTTGCTAATACTTCTAAATACTTCTTAATAGATCCCGGTAACACTAAGACTACTTTATAATCAAGATCATCTATATTTATGTCGCCATCTCTTTTTCTGATAGAATATTTGATTACGCTTTTAACAAGTTCATTTGCTAATTTTTTATTTTTGAAAATATTCTCAGATATAGCTTGTGCTTCTGCTTTTTTATTAGATAAAAACTTAACAGCACAAGCATGAACAGCATCATGACATTCTGTGCATATAAAAATAGTTGGTCCACTTGTTCCGCCTGTAGCTTGTGGTTGAATATGATGTTCATTTATTAGTATTTTTTGTCTAAGGCATAACGGACACTTTTTAGTCATCGTAGCCTATTATTCGAAAATTTTCAATTATTTTAGAAAGGAAATTTATATCTCTTTTATTGCTTTTTAAAGATTCTGTATATGCTTCTCTCATACATACTAAAGATACCATTAATTCCTCTTTAGATAATTTTTCTATAGGAATGTTAAATATAAGGGTACCTTCTATTTTTGATTTATAGTTGTCTATAAAATTTTTAGGTAACAACATTTAGTTTATCCTTTATAGCCTATTATTCGAATATCCTTTATATCTGGAATAAAGTCAATCTCTTCATCTATCTCCTCCATCTCTTCATCCTCTTTATTACTTCTAAATCTTCCTTTTTCTAAAAGAAACCCTGGTTTTGAAGTAGACATAGTAGTGCTAGTGCATGAAGGTTTTGAAGTAGACGTAGTAGTGTTAGTGCATGAATGTTTTGAAGTAGACATAGTAGTGCTAGTGCATTGATGAAGAAGTAGATATTCACGGTAACCCGTACATTTGTTTTTAGTCATTTTATACTCCAACAATATATTTCCAGCTATCTTTATTTTTAATCCTTCTTATTTGTCTCTCGGATCTTCCAAATTCCTGAGCTAATGCTTTTAGACTCTCGTTGCTTTTTCTTATCTTTACTACATCACTTATAGCTAAATGCTTAATACTTTTGTTCATGTCTCTAATGTTCCTTTTGTTAATATATGTAATTTACATGTTATTTTACTTTTTTCATCAATATCTATTTCAACTAAATGCGTTTTTTCTCGGGATTGCCCCGGTTGAATAATTACAGTTTTTCCTATAGTATTTTTCCATATTTTTGACATTTCAAAACTTTCATGAATATGGCCACATAATACAAGTAATGGCTGTTCTTTTTCAATCCATTTATATACTGAAGCAGACCCTACTCTTCTACCGTCCTTACATACGTCTAAGTCTAAGCCGTAAGGAGGGCAATGAATACTTATTATACAGTTATCACCTCCTGTTATTTCTTGTAGATCTTCTTCAATAGTTGATTTATTTCTAAAATACTCTTCTATTAAAAATATAGCGCAAAGACGACGATTTTTATTTATATATACAGGCTGTCCTTCTAGATATTTAGGTCTCTTCCATCCCCTATAATCAAGCTTGCAAGCTGTTTTGAGTAGAAAAGGATAATCCGGCACATAACTATACGCCTTAAAAGATAATCCTTTAAACCAACAAAAATAATCTTCTTCTAAATTTCCATATTCTCTAAATAAATCTTTAAGAGCATATACATCATCATTGCCGAAACTTACAAATACCTTTTTTTAAGCTTTTTACATTCTTGCCACCATTGTTTCAAAAATCCTTTTATAAAGTTACTTTGGATTTCAATATCAATATAACCTGATGGATGTTTTGGTAATATATCTGCTCCTATATGTATTATATCTGCTTGTGTTTCTTTAGCTAAATCTAAAACCTTTGTAAATTTTTCTTTTACTCCATGTAAATCAGTCGCGTAAATTATTTTCATTATATTTTTCTCAAGACCCCCCCCCCGTTTCCTTTATGCTAATAAAAAGACTAATGTTATTATAGTTAATGCAATGAAACATACTCCATGAAATATAGTAGAAACTATCTTAGCCTCGGTCGCATCAAAATTGTATCTCTTAACGTATTTTATATCTATTTTTCCATTAGAATCTTTATTTTTTACTCTTTCCGGCACATGAAATCTTCTAAAATTCCACATAAGTAAAAGATAAAGTAGAGCTATGACAGCTAAACCTAATAGCTGTCTACCTATAATTTTGAACATTAGAATAAAAACACACATCTTACCAATGCTTGTTTTAGAAAAATTTTCTACCTGTACTCCTAGAGTAGTGCATAACTCCTGTACTGCTAAAGCTAATTCTTTACCTAAACCAGCATAATTTTTAATTTCTTCTTTTATGGTAACAGAATTTACTTTTTCCTCTGCTTCTTTTTTTAGTCTTAATATTTCATTCCTGGCGGCATTAGATAAATCTTTTAAATCTACAGATACTTCAGTTTCTGATTTTTCTTCCTGTGCATAAGAAAAAGACGGAGTAGTACAAAATACGCTTGACATTAATAATACAGCCAAAAAACATGTTATAAATCTTTTCAAAACATTCCTCCTCTCCCTTCAAATAAATTTACTTAGAAACCATTTCATTAAACTATTTCTTCCTTTAACCTTGTTTAATTTTTCAATTGTTTTAGTAAATCTTTCACTAGGATCATACAATTTACTTGATATAGGATTATACATTTTACTATAAATTTCGTCATTGCCTAATATCTTTTCTTTTATGTTTTCGTAAGTATCTACAAAATACTTATATTCTCGTTCCTCATCGTCGTCAAATTTAAGTTTAAGTTTAAAAACGGCAGAGAACCTGCTAAAATACGTTTTTTTGTCTTTTTCCTCACATATAAGAATTAAATTTGTTTCATTTTTTTGCACTTCCCCCGCTACTACAATAGCCATTTTTGAGAAAGCTTCACAGCTTACAGATCTTTTATAGAGAGAAACAAGCTGAAATTGCTCAATTAGAACAGGTAATACTTGTTTTGCTGCACACATGTTTACTTGAAAAGTTTTTATAATATCGTCGTTAGGCATAGTTTATCCTCCATGTAGAAAAAGTAATAGTTTACATTTCTTTTGTTTTTCCTCCTGTGTTAAGTTTATGTCCATATATCCTCTGGTGAATTATTAATTAAAATTTTAATATAACTTGGCTTAACTTCTATGTCTTCGTCGTTTATCTGATGACTTAACGTTTTGCCAGATTTCATATTTATAATAAATACATCTGTAAATTTGTTTACACAATAGATATATTTAACTTCATTAACAACTATAGTTTTTTTCTTGCCTTTTGGAATCATATAATGCTCCTTTTAATTACAAAATATGAATCTATTTCTTCAGTAAAGAAATAATCAGAAAGTTTTAAAATTTTTTGGGCTTCTTCTTCTGATAGTACTATAAAATCATAACCATTTCTATGCAGAACTCTAAAATCCCTTTTTGTTACCAGTTCTACTGCTTTGCTAAAAGAATCTTTTGACTCTGTGTTATCTAATATTTTTCTTCTTTTTTGTAAATCTTTTAGCAACTCTTGTACTATTCTATCAAATTTAAGAATAGTCATCATAATAAGAATTTTGTCTCATTATCCTTATATAATAAATAGATTAGAAACTGATCCAATTATAAAATTATTCATCGTCTACTGAGTCACCCATTCTTTTTAGAATATTTTTCTCGTTTTTTCTACCTTCGGCATCTTTACGTATTTTTCTTAGCAAAGAATTGAAAACCCTAGCATCTCCTTTAGTAAACCATGCATCCATCGTCAATAAATAGTCATTTATACAATATGCTAATCGATATAATTCTCTATCTGTTAATTTCATTTCTGATATTCCTTATTTTTTATAAGTTGTTGTGCAAAATTAATTGCATCCTCTTTTGTCTTAAGCTTGTTTTCTAACTGCTGAGTTTCTACTTTTTTAAGTATTTTCTTAAAAAGGGGGCCTGATGTTAAATTCATATTCAAAAGGTCATACCCGGTCAGTAATGCCGGAGGATTCAAATCCTGAGCTAATTCTGCATATTTAGTATAAGCATAATTGTAATTTTGTAAGTCCCCATTAGAACCTAATATATCTGCTTTGTGTAAAGCCAATAAATTCATAAAAAGAGGTTCTCTCATAAATCGTTTAACTGTAGCAAGCTTCATATTCTGTACGCTAAAAAATTTCATATGGTCTTTTACTAAATATACAACTGCTGTTCTGAAAGCGTTCTTAACTTTCATCCTTCGCATTACGTTGTCCGCTAAATCTGCACCTACATCTTCATGTCCATAAAAAGTAGGTCTTCCCTTTCTTATCCTAAAAGTAGTAGGTTTACCTATATCATGTAAAAGTGCTCCCCATCGTGCTTCTTCCGTAGGAAGAGAATACTTCATTACAAGCTTTGTGTGAAAAAAAGTGTTGCCTTCAGGATGATACTTTTCACCTTGCTCTACTCCTACAAGCTTTTGTACTTCAGGTAATATATACTTTAACAGTCCAGTATCCTGAAGTAAATCTAAAGCTTTATCTGGTGCATCTGAAGTAAACATTTTTGTTAATTCATCAAATATTCTTTCAGAGGATACTTTCAATATTTCTTTAGCAAATAAAACTATAGCAGCATAAGAATCTTTTTCAATTGTAAAATTTAATCTTGTTGCAAATCTCAAAGCTCTTAACATTCGTAATTTATCTTCTGCTATTCTTTTATGAGGATTACCAATAAATCTTATAACTCCCTCTAATAAATCTGCCTGTCCCCCTACAAAATCTATAAGTTTATCTTCTGTAGGATCATAGAACATACCATTTATTGTAAAATCTCGACGGTAGGCATCTTCTTTCATTGAACAAAAAGTTACTGATTCTGGATGCCTATCGTCTGTATAGTTACCTTCTTTTCTAAAAGTTGCTACGTCTAAGTCTAAGCCTTTTTTTCCTATCACTTTTATTACTCCAAATTGCTTTCCTACAGTTATAGTTTTTTCAAAAAGCTCTTCTACTTGTTCTGGAGTAGCGTCAGTAGTTATATCTATATCTTTAGGCTTTAACCCTAAAAGTCTATCCCTTACGCATCCTCCCGCAAATACTGCCTGAAATCCTGCGTTTCTTAATGTCTCTATTATTGGTATAGCTTTAAGTTCTAAATTCATTCTATTTTACCCTTATTAATATACGTACTATATTAATAATTACTATAATTAACATAACAATTCTAACTTTAAAAACTTTTATCCTACAATCATTGCATAACTCAGTGTTAATACTGGTAACATTTTGATCACAAACTCCACACTTAACTAAATTAAATCCTGATATAGTTGTATTCACAGTAAGCCTCCTTTAATTTAAAGTATACCAGTACATGGGAAATAAGTCAACTTATAGGATCAGGATCATCGTCTCCTGGCTAATCTTTTTAGTTCCTCTACAGATAAGCGTCTTGTAAGTTTAATTTGTTTGGATACAATAACTCCTGTTATTGTTTGTCCATATTTTTCAGTGCCTGTTGCTAAAATTTTGTCTACTTTTACTTCATATACATGATGGTTTTCTAAATACTCGTTAGAAATAGTGACATAAAGGGATAAGTCTCTAGCTGATCCGAAAGAATGAAAGCCACAAGGATAATAAACATCACTTTTCCAGCATTTTTTCTCTGTGAGAGGGAATTTTTTACCCATAAAGTCTTTAGTGCAATCCATCCATACGCCTACTTTAAAAATATAAGCGTCTCTGGTGTTGGTATAGTTATTGCCTACAAAAACAGCGTTACCAACATTTTTTAAAAAATTAATGTTTATTGTAGTAACCTGTTTATAAGTAGTGTAAGGTACAGCTATTGCTCTATCTCTTAATTTGTCCAACATATTTTTTCCCTTTAAGTTAATTTTTTACGCATATTTTTTACTACCGCTTTAACAGCGTTATCCCACTTTAATACTCCCTCAAGTTCATCCTTCATACATATTTTACAAATTTCGTTTTTATACTGGTACGTAAGAATACATTCTTCACATTTTTCCATAGTCATATATTCCTTTCAGATATTTAATTGTTCTCTAAAATTTTTCGAAGGAGGAAGATGCTTTGGAATAGTTATAGGAATTTTTGAAAACTTAGAAATCTCTTGATTATACCATTTTTCTGCAATAGGTTTTATTGCTTTCAATAATTTAGTAGACATTAGAAAATAAGCTTTCTTTTTTCTAACATCATCTAATTTATCATTTAAAACGTTCATATAGTCTAAAATTTCCAAATAAGGATGATTTTCTAATGAGTTTTCTATTACTTTCATTCCATCTCTGTTGTTAATAGCAATAGCTTTTTGATAAAGGTCTATGAGACATTTGTAATTAGTGTATAACTGCCATTTAATTTCTCTTCTCTTTTTAATAAGATTAGTAAAAGTATTTTCAGTAATATTTAATTTATGTATTTTTTTAGTGTTTGATTTAATAGACTTTGTCATAGCAAAATAGATAGTAACAATTTTAATAAAAGATTCTTGTGTCTCTTTAGGCATACTCTTGTTAGGTATTCGTATGTAAATTACCAAAATAAAGGCAGCGACTAAAAGAATTAGATAATAAGTTGGTTTCCAGTTCATCCGTATTATCCTTTTTTGTAAAGGAAGCCTTTGGTTCTCTAAAACTAAAGACTTCCTCAAAAAAATATATTTAAGATATTGTACTTAAGCGTTAGGGTCGATAATTTCCTCCTCCTCTACTTCCTCTTCTGGTACAGGTACAGGTACTACTTCTAGTTCTAATAACTCAGGAATTGCCGGAGCTTCTTCGACAGATTCGATGATAATTTCAGATGCTGGTGGTGTAACTTTTTTGGGGAAGATTTTATAAATTAAGAAACCTAATAACATAAAGACAAATATAACGAAAATATAAGTAGAGGTAGAGGTATTATTAGGTTCTTCCGAAGTTTTTGGCTCGAATGAAGTTTTTGGCTCGACTGGAGTTTCATTGTCCTTTTTTACATTTTCCTTAAATGTTTCTTTCTTATCCATGTATTCACTTATCCTTTCTAAGAATGTTAAAGTTTGTGTTCGTATCAACTTATGAATATTTTGGTTGTTTTTCCTCCTTTTTTAGTTAATAAAATTGTTATATAGTTCCTTTTGGTTTATTTAAACATTTTTTTCTAATATATCCCATCCATATAATAAATCAGAGTCCTATATCCACTTAACCTATGAGATCAGCAAAAAATTAGTTGATATTAATAAGTTATTTACCGAACTCTGTCCAAAATCTAAGTTCCCCAATTAGAACTCCAGTCAGAATTAAAAAAAGCCAATTGCCTGTCATCAAAAATGTGATTACTAAGGTAGTACATCCTAAAACATGCAATGTCACTATCCATTTCATATTTAGTTTTTTCGTTTCAAAATCTCCTCCCTCATATTAGATAAAAATTTTCATAGATTGGTTAATCACTGCATTTCTAATCTTTCATTTCTTCTTCTTTCTTATTCATGTTATTATGTCCTTTTTAAGAGTTTGTATTTTATAAATTTAAATTTATGAGTTTGGTTGCTTTTTCCTCCTTTTTATATTAGTCCTTCTGTTCCTACTATTTCATCTAACCTGATTATAGAAGCTACTTTTTGACAATCAACAACATAATACACTTCTGCCCATATATGATTATTATCTAGAGTAGATTGTTTTACTTCAACAAATACTACAATATCTGTTAAATCAAAATACTTGCCGACTGTTAAAAAAGCGTCTAATAAAAGGATATTATTTTCAAGTACTAAAAATTCACCTTTCTTTTTCTTGTCTTCCAATTTTGAGTAAAGGTCTAATCTATACATAGCTGATAAAGAATGGCAGTTATACCTTAAAGGATCTCTTACATCACCGTTACAAATCATTTCTTTGACAGTTTTAATAAAAGTAGTCATGAAACATTTTACTTTATCCGTAGGCTTTTCAAAAACTTTTTCACCTAAATTAATAGCTACAATCCCCTCTTTTACAAAATTTAATCTGTTAAAAAGTAATGTTCTTTTCATAATGCGTCTCCTTTACAGATAGTCAACGTTCTCTTCTTGCCTGATTTCTCTTACAGCATTTATAATAAATAGTGAGACTAAAAATAAGTATGTTGTTACAGGAAAAGTTAGAAAGCTTACAGACCAAAAAGGTATCCAAAACTTATGCATTTTATTCCTCTTCAAATTTAACTACAAGATTTACCTTCCTATGGTCGCTAAAATGTACACCAAAAAAATCTTTAATTTCATTCAATAAGTTATACATTGCTATTTCAAGATTAGTTACTACTTCAGTGTTCTTAATATCTTCAAGTAATATTTCTCTATCTGTTCCTTCTTCTAATACTATTTCTCCTCTTTCCTCGTCTATATGTTTAAGTATAAAGCCGTTTTCTACTCTTCTAATACTTATTTCCCAAGGTTTGTCCAATCTTTTTACTCCTATCTATATCTTCCTACGAAGCAGGTCTCAAAGTATTTAAATATTCTTCTAATTTACTTTCATCTTGCGGGTAATATTCTTGTGCATGTTCTGATTCGTTCCAGTCTTCAAATTGTCCTCTTGTCATAATTTCTCCTTCTTATATTGTTATACTAAGTATAACTCCTAAACAAAGAAAAGTCAACGTTTTCTGTCATTGTTTTTCTTTATAAAAATACAAGCCAAACCTATAATTCCTAGTACGCTGCTAACTGAGGCAGAAACTATTATTACAAAATAAACATATCCTTTACATGGTTCAAGTTGAAATACAGAATCTACAGCAAAATATATAACTAAAGCTGTAGTAAAAGATGCCAACAAAAATATACTAGCATTTTTCCATTCAATTTTCATTATCCTCTCCTAAATTTTATCTGTGACCTTGAAGGAATATAAGAATTTTCTTTCTTAGTGTATGTTACATAGATAAATTTTCCATGCTTTATCACTATTTCTTTTTCTGTAGCAGATATTATTTTACCTGTTTTTGCAAGCTCTTTCAGAGTTAGCTTATTCATGATTTTCTTCTTCTATTAATAAAATATCTTCCTATAAAGAAAAAAGCTAATCCAACTACTAATCCCGGAAATAAAAGAGCTAATCCAACTACTAATCCAACTACTAATCCCGGAAATAAAAGAGCTAATCCAACTACTAATCCCGGAAATCCTAGTACACATAAAATTAGTAATCCAGCAAGAATAATCAAAGAAACAAATAATCCTATCCCACAAAAAAGCAGTTTAATTGATATATATACAACAATTATTACTAATAAAAGTAGACTAAAATGTAAAGCGTTAATAGGAATATTATGTGCTGTACTTAAAGATTTAACAAAAGGCATATACTTAGGTAACATATTAGATACTATATTAATGAATCTAGCTAATAATTCAGATAACATATTCTCTCCTTTATATTTTAATATCTATAAGGCTTCCTGTTACGTAATAAGTATGAATGTCCGGTTTCATATTTTTTGTCCTCCTTAACTATCAGTATACCTTAAGTAATATTAAGAGTCAAGTGAGAAGGAATTATTTTTAGCGACTGCGTTATACTCCCTCTAGATGAGCTATTGGATACTTTTTATCCTTTATATTTAAATTTCCTTTATACTCAGTAATTCCTCGTATAATTCTACCTTCCTTATAGACATTCATGTCACTATTATCCCATGCTATATCAACATACTGACTGTAACCACCATATAAAGAGGTTACAACAGTTCCTTGCTTTTTCGTTATTTTTTTATTTTTATACTCTACCTTATCTCCGGGAGAAAACTTTGGATGTACTGGAGAAGGAACAGATTTAAGTTTCCAGTTAACAATTGTTAAGCCGTTTATATCTTTTGAAGCGTAATCATCTATATTAAAGAAATCTTCAACTATCCCTTTTTGTTCGTCTAATGTAAAATTTTCATCGTACATCGAAATCTACTCCTTTTATTTTAGTGATTATTCTTTCTCCTTTTCGGTTGAAAAGTTCAACTGTAGGAGTTAATACAATTCCTTCTGCTTTAAAGTTGCCCCATTGTGATTTTATACCACTTTTTACAAAATTAATAGCTTGATCTATAGTACCATGTCCAATAACAGGAACAATACTTAGACCTAATTTTTGAGCTATGTCTACAATAGAGTTTCTTAAGAGCCAAAAACTATCAATATAAACGTCAAATAGTATAAAATCAGCTTTATCCGTATATTTACCAGATCCTTGTACTCCCGGACATACTCCCTCTCCGTAAAGTATCATAGATGTAGTTGGATAGTTTTTCTTGAAAAGTTCTATTTCAAACTTATCTTGAAAGAATTCTATTAATCTTGTAGGAATCATGGCATTATCTGTTCTGCCACCATACCTAATTTTTTCCGTATCCCAAGTTATTCTTATTAAACAACCGTCCACTTTCTCTCGCCAGTCCCATACAAGATTTCTAAGATAACAGAATTCAGGACAAGTAAAGTCTCCTTCTATAAATTTGTTATTAGATTTATTTCTTTTATATATTGATTGAATTTTAGGGTACTTCATAAATATCCTCTTTAAAAATCTATAAATTTATTGTTTAAGTTTTTAGATATATAATAATCACATTTTCCATCTAGCTCAGTTAAAAGATCACCGTAAGCTAGAACAGCTTTTCCTAAATAAAATAAAGTACTACATAACAAAGTAAAAATAAATAATGATGGCAAACATAAAAATAAAATAATTACTAACAGCTTAGTCACCTTCAGTATCCTTCATTATAGTTTCTTTAAGCTTTGGTATATAGACAATTTGACGATTAATTTTTATTTTTTTACCTGACAATAAAGTTAAATACAAATCATTAAGAATTTTACCTTTTTCTAAAGTAATCATTTCTTCTCCCTTATTTCATAGTGTTCAAATGGATACTTAGGGGAACTTTTATCAATAAACCTGATATTAATCCTTTTATTAAGAATTTTACTCTGAAACCATATAGGTTTTTCAGGTTCTATTAGTTTTCCTTTTGCTAAAGTAATCATTTTCTCTCCCTTATGCAAATTTTATACTTAGTCTTGTACCACCCATACTTTTATACTCTAAATAACAATAGTTTTTTATGCTTAAGTACGTTGGTAAGCCAACACATATTACAGGTATAGCCGAATCTAATTTTGTTTTTATACCTGCACTTTTACAAAAGTCTTCTGTTAAAAACATAGTATGTGGATCAGTTAAAAACTTGCCTTTGAAAAAATCTATGGCATCATATATTTTTGAAAAAGTTCCGGTAAACAAAGCTCCTTGCTTCAAAATAATCATTTTTAAACCAGTCAAAACTTTCTCCTTTAAAATTAGTCAGTAGCTACACGATGCGCTCTTTAACGGTCTATCTGCCCACTACGCAACTCCTATACTACACACCCCATTGTCGTATCACCTTCTCTGGCCAGCATCACCATACCGATGGAGTATGGATCAAGTTCTATACGACACCTTCCCTCACTACCAACTAAACTTTTATTCCACAATTATGTTAGAAATCCAATTATCTGCACCTTTTTGTTTGCTAATCTCTTTAGTAGGCATTATTATAGACTCGGATGCATCTCCCCATGCCAATCTATTATCCTCCCAAATTTCCAATCCGTTTAGGCCACTCTGCTCATGTGCTTCTAATAAAGCGTTTTTTGAAAAGTTATCAGATTCAATTTCCTCCGGTTGCAAATTTAAAAGAAAGGTTCCAAACCCAAAATGATTAATACCTTGGATTGCCTCCAATCTAATATGCTCATCATCATGTTTTGTTATTCTTAATCTAATAGACATTTTATCTCCTTTAAACTTTTACGGTCTACGTTTCTTCCTATTCATTTCCTCCCATTGATTTCTTATATCTTGCTCCACACATGAGAGGAGTTCTTTTAATTGTTCCGTTTCTTAGCATTTCTGTTCTTAACTCATCTATTTTTTCATAAGGTACAGGTCTGAAGTTCCAAACATCAACTCCTACGTTTATAAAATTTTTACTTGTTACGAACAAGTCATGTATGTGTCCCCCTACAAAAAGTCTTTGTCTATCTATAGCAGACAAAGCAGGATCATGAACTACTATAATATCTTTAGTTTCAAGTTCAAGACTTGTATGTACACTCCAAAAGCCTATTTTATGCACATAATCTAAAGCCTTTATTGTATCATGATTTCCTAAAATCAGTATTTTCTTTTTGCATTTAATTTTATTTATTAGTCTACTGAGAGGATGTATAAATTCAGGCCCCTTTATAGTAAGGTCGCCAGCTAAAATAAGAGTATCGTTTTCTCCTACATCTTCGTTTACGTTGTTAATAATGACCTTATTCATATAATCAGCGTTTTTAAAAGGTCTACTGCAATACTTTAAAATATTTTCATGAAATAAATTAACTAATGCCAGTCAGAAGTGAAGAATATTTTACTCATTTATTCTCCTCTGACCAGCTATACCTCTCACTCATTTAACTCTCTCTCTCCTAACTCTCTTTAAGTGGAGGCAAGGCAAGCCCCTGCCTCCAAATTATCTTCCTTAGTCAACAGGTTCTTTTGGAAGCTGAATACTTGTTTTAATGCCTTTAGCAGCATTAATAACTTTTGAATGTGTATTATTGTCTCCTACAACTCTCTGCTCTGTTTCTAGCAATGTTATTTTAAGGTCTGCTACTTCTTTGTTGCCGTCATGAATACGATCATGTCGTACATCTTCCACGGTGATAAGCCGATCCTTAATATTTTGTAAATCGGAACATATTTTAGTAACAGAGTCTTTGCCAATACTAAAACTTAAAACTATTGTCCATTTCCAAAATTTAATAACCATATAGTTCACCTCCTTTACTAGTGTATGAAATCTTTACTTTCAAGGAATACCATACCTAATTGAGTCATTACAAGGTTAACTGGCAATCCTCTTTTAATTCTTTCCTCCTGAATTTGTAAATACAGCATTCTATTATAAGTTTCTCTAATAATTTTCATCCATATCCTCCTTTCTCAATAAAAAGACTATTACCAATAAATCTATAGTTATAGCAACTAACCAAGTACATCCAATATATACTGCTTTTGTTTGATCACTTAAATCGCTCTAAAGATGTCAAGGTCTTTCTACAATTGACATAAAATGATCAAAAGGTTTTCTCCAAATGGTTATTTGCTGAGCAAGTGGACAAGTTTCTGATAGATTTAACTCAGACATTTCTTTTTCTACCATTTTATCGGCTAAATCGTATAAATATTTAACATCTTCTTCTCTTTCAATTTTTCGTTCTGCTAAACTTATAGTTTTAAGATAAAGTTTCCCTATTCCTTGAAATATATACGAGATTAAATATTGCATAAAAGCTTCCTGTGTCAAATTAAATTCATACTTGCACCTGCCTAAAAATATAATAGCTTACATCTTCTTCTTCAATATATTTTCTTTCTATGGGTCTGGTTAAACAGAATCCCTTTTTCCTTAATCCTATTTTAATAGCAGTTCTTAAAAGTCCGCTAATCTTACGTAGCTCTCTCCAGGATACTTTCCAGTTCTTTGTATGTGCTTTAATAAATTGGGTACAACGCTGTTTTGCTTTCTTGTTTTTGGTTAAATACTTATAATTACTTGCTTTTTTTCCTTTTGTCATAGATCTCCTTCTTCTTCTGGATTATCGTTTAATCCTATTTTAATAACAGTTCTTAAAAGTCCGCTAGTCTTTCTTAACTCTTTCCAGGATACTTTTTAACCAACTTAAACAAAAATACGGGTGATATGCTTTAATAAATTGGGTACAACGTTGTTTTGCTTTCTTGTTTTTGGTTAAATACTTATAATTACTTGCTTTTTTTCCTTTTGTCATAGATCTCCTTCTCCTTCTTCTGGATTATCGTCAAAAAACTGTTGAATTATATCAATAATTTTTTTCGGCATACCGGCATCCTTTAAATTTTTATCCCATTGGTTCCAAGCTCTTACTCCTCCACAGTAACATTGGTCTCCTATAGTAAAAGACTCTGGTTTAGAAAATATTTTGAATCCATACATTTCTACGTAAGGATAAGCTTCTATCGGTGCATCCGAGCAGCACCCACAAGTTGGGCTAATACTTACATTATTACATAAGCCATTTACTTTATTGGAGCTAATTTTACCTTGTGACCATCTATCACTTTTCAGCTTAATAAACTTATCGTCTTGTAATAAAAGTTCCATGTTTTTTATGAACTCTTTTAAAGTATTAAGCTTATCTATTATAGTTTCTCCGTCTATTTCATTTAAAAAACTTACGTCCATTATCCTCCTTCTCTAAAGTATATTAAATATAATTATATGCCATGATTTCCCCCTTTTGAGAATGACAATAAGCAATCATTACTCTGCCTAAAGAGCCTGTTTTTTCGAATGACGAAATAACCGCAATACCCGCATCGATCCCAAATTTGTCCATAAATACTGATATCACTTTTTCTTGGAATGGGTTTAGATAATAATCCATCAATTTTCCTCCTAGTTAATTGTTTCCGCAAAAAGCATGATTTCTCGTAGGGAAAAATATGATCCGTTTACGCGAACATTAACATCATCACTCCAATATTCGCTGCCAGGAATATCTTTATCTGGAAAAGAATACAATTCGGTTCGCTTAACTGGAATGAGACCAATAAATTCTCGAAGAGAATTAACCCAATAGATATGATTTTCTTCTTTTCCATTTTTAATTTGCATTTCAAAACTTGTCTTGTTCTTGTATAGCAGCGATCTGAAATACGTGAAATTATCTTCCCTGTTTTTCTCTTCGTTTTCGAAAACGAAGGGATATTCTTTATGTGCTTTCAAATAAGTTGAATTTTTGTGTCTAAACAGATTCATGCTTTTTTCTCCTGGTTAATTACTGTATAGTTAATCAAATTACAATAGCCTTGCTTAGTTTATCTGTGTCGTCGTCTTTCTTCTTATAAGCTATTATACCAGGAAAAAACAGAAAGTCAAGATAAACTGTCAAGAATAATGTCAATATCCATATCCATGTAAGACGAAATAACATTGTAGGCTTTTTTAGCCAGCAGTTGAGTATCCTCATATTTTTTAAAAAGTCTAATCATATCTTCTCCAGCAGCTTCCTTTTTTTGTTCAAGATTAATTATTACTAAAGCAGAAAGTTTTCTTACTTTAGTTATTTCAAATTTGTCAACAGGTGGGTTTGTTGTTGCATTAGATAATGTAAGTTTAACATTATTTATTGCTTCTTTTTTGAGTATCATTTTTGTATCCTTTCTAAGAGAAGGAGGCATTAGCATTAAAGCATCCTTCTCTTAATCTTTTCTACATAATAATTAGTAAAAAAATGCAGTATATTCTCATTGTTTTGTTAAACATTTTGCGTTTCTTCTAATGCTTCTTCAACTTCAGTGCCATCAATAAATTCATATGCAATCACTGCTAAATCCCACATCCCTTTTTCTTGTGGATGATTTGCTTTATCGAAACGATATCCTTTCTCAACTTTATTTCCGTACGCTAGATAAAACTTTCGAGCCAATTTGTTTGCATTTTCTATAATTTTTTCACATATTTTCATGTTTCCTCGCTTTATTCGGTGTGACCCAGCTAAGCGTCTTTTTAAATAATATTCTTTTATATTTCTATCTTTTTCTCAGTTAAACTAATACTGAAAGTTATCTCTCCTAAAGTCATAGTATTGTTTTCTCTAGAAGAAAATTCATCAAACCATTTATTACCAAGTACAATAGCAAATTTAGTCTTTTGAATATCAGATCTTAAGGTAACTATTTCGTCCTGTAACCTTTTAATATAGTCATTTAACTCCTGTTTAACTATATCAACAGAAGCTGTAACAGGTATGTTTTGGTTATAAAAGTTAATACAGTCTTTAACAATTCTCTCTCTAAGAGTAAGATTTTTTCCAGCAGTAATCTTAGTTTCAACATCAGATACTTTTGGTAAGCTACTAAGCTTAGCCATTTTAATATCGAATTCTTTAGCAAAATAGTAATCCGTACTTTCAAGCTTTTCAGTTGGAGGACTAAATCCGTTTTTAGTAATTCCTAAATCAGCAAGATAAAATATCTGATTCTCTTTCATTCCTTCGAATGCGCCAACAGCTTTATATTTTGCCTCAGGATCTATTTCATCTCTTTTGGCTTTCATTACCTTAAGAGTTGCTTGAGCAACAAAAGCTCTAAATGTTTTCTCAAACATTTCTTTAGCTGAAGTTTTACCGTTAGCAATAACTCTGTTCATAATAGGAATATGTGTTAACTCTACGGCATATACTTTGTCCTCTTTCCATGTTTCTCTGTCATCGATAAGTCCTTTTTCTTGAAGTTTTTTGAAACTAGTACTATTCATAGACAAAGGTAAAACCTGTACATTCAAAAACCCGTCTTTAACTAATGTGTAATTTCTATATATCCAAGTAGGATAAGTAGCTTTCTTAAAGCTTAAAGTTCTCCAATTTTTGTCTAATTTAATAGAACCTGTAATACGTGCAAGTACTGAAAGATTAAGCTTTGTTTTATTCCAATTAATAGATGAAAAAGGACATTTAACATCTTTATCTGCTTTAAAAGTAGGATATCCTTCTTTTACTACCGAAGGTACACCAACTCTGGTATAAACAAATCTTTTATCTTGTGAGTGAAAATAAGCTTTCTTGTCTTTAAGAAGAAGTTCTATTGCGTCAAGTAAACAAAAAGCGTCATCTTTTGGAAGATAATCAGTATTTCTTCCATTAATAAATCTTTTCTTTTTAGCTATAACTGCTTCATTAATTCTTCTTTCGGCTTTACCGTATTCGTCATTTGTAAAACTATTAGCTACTACATCAATAAGAGCTTTATCGCCTAATGTGCCGAGTACTTTAAGAGCTTTATCTGTCTTTGCCTGTTGTGTAAGAATATAGGCAGCAGCATAAGCTCCTCTTACTGTGCTTTCAATAGTATTACCATTAATATTAGAGCTAGTAAATTCAATTTCCTTATCTTTAGCCGATAAATTTAATTTAGAAGTAACTCTAAATATATAGTTTTTACTACCCCGATAAGGAATAAAATTAACGTATTGATCATCCTGCTTATATACGTTTATGTTTGATCCATTAATACTAAAAAATATGTCGTCTTTAATACACGGCATCAAAACCTTAATTTTATTATCTGTGCCTTTTACATTTTGAATAAAATCTACTAATGTAATATTGAATCGAGCTAAATCACTACTATGTGTTAATGTTCCCCCGAATGCCTCAGCCATTTGAGACATTAAAGATTTGTTGTAATAGTTTCCGTATCCTATTAGTAAACTAGCTGAGATACTATTTTCTACTTCTTTAATAGCCTGAAATATAGAAGCTACTTCTTTAGTATTGTTACCTGTTACTGGATGCCCATCCGTAAAGAAACATAGTGCAAATCGGTCACTAAATATTTTAAGATCTTCTACTACTTGTTTAGTTGCTGCCAGTATTTCTGAAAAACAGGTTAACCCAATGGTGTAATTATTCTTATTGATAGCATTTTCTAAAATAATATAATCACTATCGTCACTTATTTTAAAGCCTTTAAGAATAAAGTTAAATTTTCCCTCAGAACTGAACCATCCTAAAGTAATAGTATCGCCTACTGGTAACTGTTTAGCCCTAGTAATAAGATCTTGGCAAAGCTGGGGTAGTGTATAATACATACTACCAGATCTATCAAAAATCCATAAATGGTTTGTACGCCCTACTTCTTCTACTTCTTTCTTCTTTACTACTTCTTCTTGTATTAAATATAGATCACTACTAATTTTTAAATACTTCAAATATTTCTCCTCTCTAACCTTTGTTATCTGTAACCGTTAAATTTTATTTAATTTGGCAAATTCGCCGTGATACCTCTTTGCTGCCTTATTATAAGCCTTTGCAGCTTCTATAACATTGTTAAAATACCCCAGAGTGTACTCTTTATTATTTGCTCCTATCTTAGAGCACCATTTATGCATTGCTTTATGCCAGAATACTCCTTTGTACCCTGAAGTATTATTTTTTGATAGGCCCACATGTCTGTTATTTTCGAATATATTACAGAATCTAAGATTATCTTTTCTACAATCAAGTTTATTAAGATTCTTGTGATCTATAAAGATGTTGTCCGGTGCATTAGTTACTAATCTATGCAAAGTTACACCTTTACCTTTAATTTTTCCTCTTACGTATCCTGTTTTAAGTTTAGACCATTTTATATCTTTAATTAGAGAATAATCCTCTATATCAATAAGAGCATAAGCTACAACTTCATGTTTAAGGTTATACAGTTCTATTTTACAAATATCATCTTCTAAAATAAAATTATTTCTGTCATGTATAGTACGTTCAAGTATTTTTCCATACCTTTTAATCTGCATGTAATGTTTACCGCATAATCCTTTGCTTCTAGATGTATTAGGGCATCCCTCTATCTTACAGAGTTTCATATTTTAACTTATTATTCTATTAAATTCTTTATTATACAACTGTATAAAAGAATTATATGAGTCCCTAAATTTTTTCCAATTTTTCTTAATTTCTTCTTCAGATAAAGAATCAATATGACCTCTTTTCATGTTTTCACAGTTTGATACCCAATTAAATATTATTTTTTCTGTTTCATTTATAAAATTTTGTGATAAAAGACAAAAACTAGTTTGTAATTGTGCTAGTATACGGTTAGACATAGCACTCAAATGTAGTTTTTCTGTATCTGTCATTGGTTTAGGAGTTCCATCAGTATTTACCCAAAACATACAATATCGTTCTACTCCATGGTATAGATTATATACATCTTTGTTTATTTCTTTAAGAGTTTTGACAGTTATTTTAGCTAAAAACGTTCTTTTACGCCATATAATATCACTTATAATATAGTATGCAAGTATTATACTTAATAACACATTAAAATTTAAAAATTTACTAAAATTTAAAAATTTACTAAAGTATAATACAGGCAATACTAATATAAGTACAGCTCCAATTATAACTATCCATTTAACTAAATTCTTATCTGTACTATTCATCTTTTTACCGTACCTTTAAATTTTGTTAGGTCTAAATCTGTCTTCCAGGATAACTCTGTATATACATAACCCGCAGATATTTGCCCCCAAATAATGATGACACCTTACATGATGAAATTTTTTTCTTAATTTGAATTCAAAACTAAAATAATTAGTTACATTAAGATAAAATAATACCTGCCAAAATTTTTGCTGACTATTATAGCTTTGTCTTGCCCTAATCACTTTAATAAAAGGTGTGATCTCCAATATTTTTCTGATAGTTTTTTCTTCAAATTTATATTTATTATTCAAAGTATACATTTTATTCCTTTATAAACGGAGAGGGGGGGGGGATTCGAACCTGACTATAAAAATCCCGACCTCCTAAAAATAATTTAATCATAAACCTCCCTAACTTTATTTTACAAAATTCAATTTCAAAATTTTCAATACTACAAGAAAAACGATAACATGTTTTACTTTTTGTTTCAAACTTTAAAATGATACGAAACCATTTAGTAAGTCTAAGATAACCTTTTTTTAAAGAAACACTTCCGTTGTTAATGAAAAAAGTCTCTATACAATAATTATTAACATAATTTATAACGTCAAGATCAAACAAAAATTTCTTTATTGCGTACAAAGAATTTTTGGTAGCTAAATAATAAACTTCGTTTTTAATATACTCTGATATTTCGTAATCATCGTCTGCATTAATATTTTTAGGCCATTTGGTCATTTAATTTCCTTTATTTCAAAGTGTCCTGCTTCACTTTCAAAATGATAAATCTTATTTCTTACTTTTGATTCAAGCACCACTTTTTTACTCCACAATTTCTGTAAATAGCTGAGAGTATGCTGTGCATAGGTTGTATCCAACTCTCTACCGTCATGTATATGGGTAAGAAATAAAATTTGTTGTCCCTTATAGTTAGCATCAGTAATATCTATCTTAGGGACTCTATTCATCCCAACATTTGTTATAAGGGTATCTTTTATATTTTTCCATTGTTCTTCCGTAGAAATTTTAGTTACAACACGATCACTTCCTTGGGCTTCATGCTGAAAAAGATTAAGTTCTCTCATTAAGTCTAAGGTCAAATATTGTCGTAAGAAAGATTGATCTCTATCAGATTCTCTTACTTGCATAAGCTTTTGTAAACCTTGTCCCCCAGTTATTCCTAATTCTTCTTTATCTTCTTCACTTGGATTTTCCCATCTTTGGAAGATATTTTCAAAAATTTTAAAACCCATATGATATGGGTTTAAGCTACCCACGATAGGACAAATAACAGAATTATGTCTCTTTAGAAACTCAATATGTAATCCTTGAGGAAGGTTAAGCCGGTTCAATATTTGATAGTGCCAGTAACTTGCCCATCCTTCATTCATAATTTTGGTTTCTATTTGAGGTAGAAAATACTGGTTTTCTTCTGCTACTATGGTCAAAATATCTTTTTGCCATTCCTCCAGCATGGGATTATAATCCCGAACAAAAAGTAAAAAGTCACTTTCAGGATCTAGAGGAATTTTATGCATATCTGGTACTTTGTATACTTCTTCTCCCCTCAAGGGATCTCGTGTTCTGTATTGTTTGTCTGCTGCTTGTACAGCTCTATTCCTTTGCTCTTTCAGTGTTAACCTTTTAATATTTAAGTTTCTGTGACATTGGTGTTGTAAGGCATGAGCTGCATCTAATACATTTTCGACCGCAAATAAACCAATACTAGGGTCTTCAATATAGGATCTTATCCTATTCGCATGACTTTTAAACATTTCTACTATATAGTTTGCCTCAGAATGTGCAAAAGTCATATTATTCTTAAAAAAATCATTATGACCGTAAACATGGGCAATGGTAAGGATTTGAAGTAGTAAAGTGTTGTCTTTCATTAAATAAGCTAGACATGGGTTAGAATTTATTACCATTTCATAAGGTAATCCGGTCATGCCTAATTTATATAGCATTTTTTGTCGTTCAAAAGCTTTACCAAAGCTCCAATGTGGATAATGTGAAGGCATACCAGTATAGGCTGTATACCCTAACATTTCTGTTTGGTCGCACACCTCAAATTCTTGAGGGTAACAATTAAGACCTATTTCTTTGACAATTTTAATTATTTGTTCATCCCAACATTGTAATTCTGTAGCTGTGTATTCCATTAATCATTTCCTCCACTTTTGTCGTGCCCTAAAAACCTCTTTAAAGCAGGCCATACTTCGTTTTTTCCTGATATACCAAGAATAACAAAATTATCTGTTGCAAGGGGTTCAAAAAATTTAACCATACTTCCCCAATTAAAAGATTCTTTAGGTTTTATCTCCCCGTATCCGAAAAGATTACATATTTCTTTTAATTCCGTAGCATATTGAACAGCTCGATCATTATCTTCCGTAAAGTTATCTCCATCTGAACAATGAAAAGTATAAATATTCCATAGACTTGGATGATAACGTTCCTTAATGATGTCTAAGGCTTTTTTGTAGCCAGAAGAAATCATTGTACCCCCACTCTCACCTCTATGAAAGAAATCATCTTCACTTACTTCTTTAGCTTCTGTATGATGCGCTATAAATACTACTTCAATATTTTGATACTTTCTCTTAAGAAATTGATAAAGAAGAAAATAAAAAGACCTTGCCAAAAATTTCTTGTTCATATCCATTGATCCAGAAGTATCCATGATACAAAAAATAACCGCGTTTGAAAATTCTTTTATATCAGTTACAATACGTTTGTATCTAAGATCTTTTTCATGAAAAGGAAATCTTTCGTCCTTATCAATAGCTTTTTTAGAAAGAAATTTCCGTTTAATACGTTCTTTCATAGTTTTCTTCCGGTTTAGCCGTGCAATGATTCCTTTTTTCTTGATACCTTTGGGCTTAACAAAACGTTCTGTTTCAATAATGTTGTATTTTTTTCTCTCCATGTTAGGTAAACTTAATTCCTCAAATAAATAATTGATTGCCTCGTCAAGGGTAATTTCTGTTTCGTAAATTTCTTCCCCCGGACTATTTCCAGGTTCACCAGGACCAATACCTTTATTCTGTGGCTTACCTTTAGCTACTACATCTCCAGGTTTAATCTTTTCGTCTCCTGTTGCTACATCGGGAGTGTTTGAACCATACACAAATTGATATTCTTTCACGCCTCGGATAGGAATCTTTATCTTTTTATTACCACTCTGACCGATAATTGATTCTTCAGAAATAATATGTTGAATATTTCTTCGAATACTCTCCCTTACCTTCTCTTTATGCCTTGTTGTATCCCCAGAACTTCTGTCGCTTTTACCACCAGCTTCTTTTTTGTAATCCCTAAAAATAGCCATTATCCTCACCTTTTTAAAAATTAAGTTTTTAATAGTATATACTACACAAAACAAAAACCTCTACTATATTTTAACAGCTTTACATCAGATACTTTTTTATTTATAACACCTGTTTCTGTTCCAGATTTTAATATTACATACTTTCCATAACCACGTACTCCAACTACTTTTAAAATTTTTGAGTCTAAATTTAACATCACCAAATCTTTAGGTCTTAAATTATATCTTTGTCTTCTAATACTTGGTTTGTATCCTCTCCTATTCTTTTGTAAACATCTGTTGTTTCTTCTGTTTTGAACCACAGAATAGACATTAAGTCTAGTTTGAGTTATACCCTCTGCTATTACAAATGCATCATTACTATGGCTTTTAGATAAGTTTAACTCTTTTCTCTTTAATTTAGTTAAATATCCATATGTAGTATCCGCTTTTAAAGCGTCTACTAATTTCCATCTAATTATTGACATAAAAGTAGCTTCTTTAAAGCTTTTTGGCTTTGAATACTTAAGTGTACCAAGGGTAGCTTTTCTATGACAATCTATACAAAGAGTTATTAAGTTCTCAGGTGAATTACTACCTGTTTTTCTGCTCTCTACATGATGAACTTCTAGTCCAGTATTTTTCTTTTTACAACTTCTACATTGATGACCGTCTCTATGCAGTACATATTCTCTAACGTTGTAAAAATTTTTAAGACTTCCTTCTTGATACTCTACTCCTTGAATATCAGGATTTTTAATCTTTTGAATATCAAAATTGTTAACTTCTACTATTGTTTTAGTAATTGGTAACAATGTCTTAATAAAATTAACTATTCTGATATGAGATTCAAGTCGATGTTTAATACTTGGAGCTAACCATCCCTCTTTCTTACAACTTACTCTATTAAGAAATCTACAAGGTCTATACCATAATTTGTTTCTTTTAATGTGTCTATACATTCTTTTATTAGAATTTAAGTTAACTATCCCTTTTCTTAACTCTACTTCAGCACTAAATAACTCTAACTTTTCTGTAACAGCCGATAATCCAATACTAGAATAACCAGGGTCTACTCCTAAAGTAATAGGCTGTTTATTCTCTCCTGTAGCTATTAATAATTGAATAGTAAAGGGAGACCTTCTTACAACTTTAGCTTTACCTTGTTTTAACAATACTCTCGCCTTTCTAGGACTACAAGGCATTAAAGGCTTTGAATGTTTATTTAAAACACATACTAAAACTGATTTCAAATTTTAAATTCTCCTAATTAATAGTAGATACTCTCAAGTTCTACTCTGGGACATGTCCCAGTAGGCCCACATCGAGATTGTTATCAATGGCTTATGTACCAATAGCACTGTTCCTACCTCTCAGAACTGTTTAACCATTGATGATAGAGCTTAGGACTTGTGGAGCATCCCAAGGTATCATGACCATAATAACTGCTGCATAGCTCTCTAGTCTAATAGTGAATTTCACATCCCCTTATTAAGAGGATGAGGTATTAGATTATGTTACCTCATACGTATCTATAAATACAGGGTTATAGCCACCTTTCCGGGTTATTCCGGATAAAATGTTAGTGTTTAGATAAGCAAGTCCATTTCCTAGCCGAGTGGCAGGATCGTGTACTACATAATTTCCAGGTATAATACCTATTATAAGTATAAAGTGATTATACTGTAGATCCCCGTCTATACCATAATCAACTCTTGTTATAACAGGCTTATTACACTCAATATAATCTTTTATTATATTGTCATTAAAACTTTTTTTACCACTATACGTACATCCGATAATAGGCATTACTTTATCCCAAATCACTGAGTCACCTGAATATCCGTTTACAGCATCAATTTCTGCGTCTAACAATCCTGGAGTAAAGTTAGCTTTGTTAAGCTTGTAGGCTCCAATCATTGACAGACAAGTTACTAAGCATCCTGCTTGCTGGAGAGTTTTGTTTTTGCCTAATATCTTTTTTCCCCATTTTGGATCACCTTGACTATAAAAAGGTATAGGTAATATTTTACATTGTTGACTAAATACTTTAGCTTGTTTATCATATGTTTTAAAGTAATCCATAAGCTTTTTAAAAGTTTTTTTCCCTACTATTCCGTCATCTTTTAAACCATTTACTGCTTGAAATTCTCTAACTCCATTTTTTGTTTTACTACCAAATGCACCATCCGGTAACCCAACCCAAAAGCCAAGCATAATCAAGACAGTTTGTAACTTAGTCACAAAATCATCTGGCTCGTTCTGTTGTAGAGAATACCTCGCTGCTCCGACATTGTCAACACTTCCTCGTTGTAAAACTATATTTCCATTAATGCCGTTTGCTATATAATCTATTATGTACATAATGTTTTTCCTCTTTGTTTAGATATCATCAAAGGTAGTATTATGTCACTACTACAGCATGGTATGATTACTGATATTACCACAAAAATAAATACTAATCCTATATCATGCATCCAATGAGTTAAACCGAAGGATACTAGGTATAAAATAGATGCCATGCTACTGACAAGCACATGGCTTGCATGTGCAAATATCGTGCTTTTATGCGTATGTGGGCAAGCTAAAAATCCTAAAAATATTCCAGTTACTATAAAAGGTGCTACAAGAACCGGATGTTGAATAAAACATATATGAAGCTCTGGAGTTATACCTAATAAGTAACATGCAGCATACGGTAAAATTATATCGCTTAATCCACATACTCCTATCGTTCCAACTAGAGCTATAAGAAGAGCTTTTATAAGACTCTTCTCATATTTCAAATACATCGCCGTTGTAGCACTTGCACTAAAGAGCAAGTGTAAAGGGTGAAATATATGATATAAATCATGAAAACTATGTGCTGCATATGTATGTAATCCTGCAATAAAAGACAATAAGCCTATAATAATTATTCCAATAGATACAGCGAAGATAGTGTACGGTAAATGTTCCCGTAATTCATGTTTGAAACAGTTAAGTTTAGTCATGATTTATGTCTCTTCTATAAAGTTAAGTTTTGCAAATTTTCCATGAAATAACTTAGTTTATTCATATATTTAAAGTTTATATATTCCTTTAGCTTTGTAGTAATCTTCCTCTGACATATCTCTTGATACACAATAACATTCAAGACATTTATAGTATCGTGAAGTATCGTCTATGCAAGGCCCATGCCAGACATGTACGCAAGATAACTGTTTACTTATCTGAGTTTTAGTACCTCCGTAAATTATAGTTGCCATATTTATTCTCCTATAAAGATGTACAAAGAATTTAAGGTTTCCTTACTAAACTGTGTCCATCTTATTGCATCCTTGACATCCTCAATTTCATAAGCTATGTTTAAAGCTATAAAATAGAATTTTGCATTTAATATGATGTCAACATTCTTAGTAATCACACATAAAAATATTTTGTTGTTCTTCATGTAAGCGGAACCCATTTTAACAATACCAATTATAGGGCCGCCATCATATTCTGCTACAGTTATAGTATGTGTATTAGCTTGATTTACCAATTGCTGACAAACATGTGTGGAAAAACACATATCCCAATACTTAGTTGTGAAATAAATTTCCGCCTTTATATCTAAACATATCAAATAGTCCAATTTAGTACTCCTTATATATCATTTTTTACCATGTATGCTGTCTTTTCGTTTTCATTGATCCATCAGGGGAAACATATTGGATTATTAAATCAGTTGAGCATTCCTCTGTTGGATCATCACAATCATCTGTATACCTTGCGACCTCGACGGGTTCCCCTGTTTTTTGTGCTTCTTTTATCGCTTTATTAATTTTTTCTTCTCTTATAGCTTTTTTTTCTTCAGCTTTTTCTCTCTCAGGTCTTACATATTCCAGGGCTTGTAAATAAGTGAAGTTCTCACCAACAGCTTCAATAAATTTATGATCAATAATCGTTCCCCAGCCGGAAATATCCTCCACTAATTTGAGATTTCTTAATAATTTTTCTGCTTCAATATTGTCAATCATATGTCCACTTAATGGACTCCCTTCGTAGTATGTGGCTGTGATAATTTCTTCTCCACTTAATATTTTTTCGATATAAAGATTTTTTTCTTCTTCTTCTTTTACTTTTAGATTTTCAAATTCAGTTTCTAATATATTTTCAATTTTTGAGGGAAGGGTAAGCATTACGTTTGCATTTAATTTTTTTCCAAAGATTTTCTCAGTTTCCGCTTTATAGATTTTTAAACCTTTCACTCTATTTTCAAAACAAAAGTTTAATTGAAAATTATTTCCGTTAATTTTTGTTATTACTTGATTAGATGAGTGTCTATCCTTTAATATGTCTGTAATTTCCATGTTAAGATTTTTTATTGGTGTTTCTTTTATGAATTTTATTGATTCCATATCTATCTTCTCCTAGTTGTTTGTGTTTCCCTCTATATCTATATATAAGTATACCTAATAGTTCGATTAATGTCAACACAAAAAGTGAAATGCTTAATATCATTGTTAGAAAGTCAACTATTCCTTATCAAAAGTTAAGTTTTGCAAATTCTCCGAAATAATGTAATGCTGCTTTATCGTAAGCTCTAGCCGCCTGTTTAAGGTCGTCAAAATAACCTAAAACTTTTGTGTTTCCGTTAATAGATATAGCAGATCTCCATTTTTTATTAGAAGTAGCCCAATGTACGCCTTTATAACCTGATTTGTTATTTTTTCTCTTAGTTACATGTTGGTTATTCTCTCCTTTAGTGCATAATCTTAAATTAGACTTTCTGCAATCTAAAGTATCAAAGTTTTTATGGTCTACATGCTTATCTTTAGGAGTATGCATTACTATTCTATGAAGCACTGTTTTACTATCAATACCTTCTGCGTATCCTTCATCATCCATATGCCATTTATATTTTGATGCGATATCGTAATCTTCAGCATCTATTATTGCATAGCCTACTACTTCACATTTTATGTTGTATAATTCTATTTTACAAATATCATCCTCAAATATAAATTTATTAGGATCATATCTTGTTCTATCCAGTATTCTGCCATGTCGTTTAATCTGAGAATCATGCTTACTACAATAACCTTTAGCTTTGTGCTTTTTATCACATCCTTTTACTGTACAAAATTTCACTTTCTTAACCTCATGTTGTAAGTTGTTGATTTAATTAATCCTTCCATAAATTGTTTGCTGAATACTTCAAAATTGTCTCACAGCAAAAAGGGCAATACCCATTTTGCTCAATCATAGTCTGTACCATTATATCATACTTTTCAGATTGATCTTTATCCCGCGTCTTGGTTTTTGTAACAATTCGAGAAAGGTCTCTTACGGAAGCCATAAGCTTCTTTTCAATAGCTTCTTTTAAAGGAGTATAAGATTTGTAGCTAATACTTTGTCCTCGTCTAGCAAGAGAAAACATAAAGCTTGTTACATCTTGCCTGAATCCATCGGCTGCGGATGCTGTGATTCCAAGTTGCTCCTCAATGGATCGCATAAGCTTTTCGTCTGGCTCTAGCTCCTCTTTGGTATTAATATCTTTTAC